>UMHX01006731.1_pt1 | contig 12294 bp, 10 predicted proteins | sample 1965651 | NCBI WGS metagenome assembly UMHX01 (sample SAMEA4836109, study PRJEB28245) | human gut metagenome | biome: gut microbiome; material: fecal sample | place: Denmark | collected 2008 | reverse complement strand
ATTCCTCGAAATACTTGTAGAAGGTGGGCATATCGTGGCCCAGCTCATCCAGCTTGAGCAGGGTGTCGTGAAGGTATTTGAACTCGAAGTGGGTGGTCAGCAGACCGCCCGCCACATCATCCGCCGGGTGCTGGATGGGGCAGAAGTCGTAGATCTCGTAGGTGTCGGGCACGACGACCATGCCGCCGGGGTGCTGACCGGTGGTGCGCTTGACGCCGGTGCAGCCCAGCGTCAGGCGGTTCTCCTCGGCGTGGTTGACCGTTCTCCCCCGCTCATCCAGATATTTTTTGACGTAGCCATAGGCTGTTTTGTCCTGAATGCCGGAGACCGTGCCCGCCTTGAAGACGTTGGCCTTGCCGAACAGCTCCTCGGTGTAGCGGTGGACGTTGGACTGATATTCGCCCGAGAAATTCAGGTCGATATCCGGCTCCTTGTCTCCGTAGAAGCCGAGGAAGGTCTCGAAGGGGATGTCGTGGCCGTCCACCAGCATCCGGGTGCCGCACGCGGGGCAGTTCTTGTCGGGCAGGTCGAAGCCGTCCTCCACGCTGCCGTCGGTGATGAACTCGCTGTGCCTGCACTTGGGGCAGCGGTAATGGGGCGGCAGACTGTTGACCTCCGAGATGCCGGAGAAGTGGGCCACAGCCGACGAGCCGACCGAGCCGCGGCTGCCCACCTGATAGCCGCCCGCGTTGGAGTAGGCCACCAGCTTGACCGCGATGACGTACAGGACGGCGTAGCCGTGGCCGCAGATGGAGTCCAGCTCTTTTTGCAGCCGCTTCTCCACGATCTCGGGCAGCGGGTCGCCGTAATCCCGCTTGGCGTGCGCCCATGTGGCGTCCCGGAGCTGCTGCTCTGCGCCCTCGATGCTGGGCGGATAGGTGCCGCGCGGGATGGCGCGGACGCTTCCGTCGATGCTGGCCGCGATCTTGCGGGGGTTGGTCACGACGATCTCGTAGGCCTTCTCCTTGGGCAGATAGCGGAACTGGTCCAGCATATCCTCCGTCGTGCGGTAGAACAGGGGCGGCTGATTGTCCGCGTCCTTGAAGCCGTTGCCCGCCTGTAAAACAGAGCGGTAGATGGCGTCCTCCGGCTCGGTGAAGTGGACGTCGCCGGTGGCGATGACGGGCTTGTGGAGGTCTTCGCCCAGCTGGATGACGGTGCGGTTGAAGTCCTTGATGACCTCTTCGCTCTCCACCTTGCCGTCCCGCACCATATAGGCGTTGTTGCCCAGCGGCTGGACTTCCAGAACATCGTAATAGGAGGCGATCTTCTTCAGCTCCTCGTAGGAGCGGCCCTCCACGATGGCGCGGTACAGCTCGCCCGCCTCGCAGGCCGAGGTCAAAATCAGGCCGTCGCGGTACTTGTTGAGGAGGCTGCGGGGCACACGGGGCTTCTTGAAGAAGTAGTTGACGTGGGCCTCGCTGACGATCTTGTAGAGGTTCTTCAGGCCCATCTGGTTGCGCACGAGGATGATGAGGTGGTAATACTTCTTTTTCAGCACCTCGCGGTTGCCGCCGAGTCCGGTGTTGATGCCGCTGACGGCCGTGACCTGCTTTTCCTCCAGATCCTTGAGCATGACGCAGAAGATGCGGCCCAGCGCGGCAGAGTCCTCGCAGGCTCGATGAGCTTCGTAGGCGGGCAGCTCCAGGTGCTTGTTGATGGTTCCCTGCTTGTAGTTGTGGAGGCCGGGGTACATGGCCTGCGCCATAGTCAGGGTGTCGATATAGGTCGGTTCGAACTCGATGCCGCTCCGCTTGGCGGCAGCGCGGAGAAACCGGATGTCGAAGGAGTGGGCGTTGTGAGCCACGAGGATGCGGCCATCCACGAATTTGAGGAAGGCTTCCAGCGCCTCGGCCTCGCCGGGGGCATTGGCCACCATCTCGTTGGTGATGCCGGTCAGCTCCGTGATCTTGGGCGTGATGGGCTTGCCGGGTTTGACGAAGGTGTCGAATTCCTCCACCACCTCGCCGTCCCGCACGATGACTGCACCGATCTCGGTCAGGTACTCCACGCCCGGGTCGAGGCCCGTCGTCTCGGTGTCGAAGACGCAGAACTCGCCGTTCAGCGGCTCGTCCTTCACGCCGTAGACGCAGGGGATCATGTCATCGACGAAGTAGGCCTCACAGCCGTAGATGAGCTTGAAGTCCGGGTCGGTCTTGTGGATGGCATCCGCCGCCAGCATGGCTTCGGGATAGCCCTGACAGACGCCGTGGTCAGTGATGGCGATGGCCGGGTGGCCCATCCGGTGGGCCAGCTTGACGATGCCGCCGGGGTCGCAGAAGGCGTCCATGCTGGACAGCTTGGTATGCAGATGCAGCTCCACCCGCTTGACGGGAGCATTGTCCTCCCGCTTTTTGCGCTCGACGAAGAGGACATCGTAGGGCCAGACGATATAGTCATGCTCGTACTTGTCGTAGGAGCAGTCGCCCCGCACCACGACCGTCGTGCCCTTGGGGATGGACTCCCACTTGGAGCAGTCCTCCCCTTCCTGCGCACGGATCTTCAGATTGATGGAGCCGGTGTAGTCGGTGATGGAGACGGTATAGATCTTACGGAAGCTGCCCTTCACCTCGGTGAAGAAAACATCGCCCCAGATCATGCACTTTCCGCCCTCGCCGCCCAAGTCCTTGAGGGGGGTGAGATTCTTGGGGGAGAACATCTTGCCGTGGAAGATGGTAACAGGCTTGTCCGTGAGGTCGAGGCCCTCCACCTTGATGGAAGGTGCCGTATTCTTCCGCTCGAATTTGACGACAGGAGGAGCAATTTTGCGCTCCAGCTTTTCTTCCATCTGGCGCTGCTCGGCCTCGCCCACGCTGCTTTCCAGCGTCACCTTGGGCTTCACGCCGGTGTGGGCGGCGATACGCTCCGCCAGCAGCCGCTCGAACTGCATCTCCTGCAAAAACTTCGTGCCATGGCAGACGCCGATGGTGATGTTCTGGCCGGTGATGGTGATGCGGCATCGGTCGAGGAAGCCGTTGATGGGCACGCCGTCCCGCTTCATCTCCTCCATCAGCTCCCGCAGTCCGCTCTCGTCCAGCGCGGCGTAGCCGAAGAGGTTGTGGATGCGAAGCTCAAAGCCCTCATAGTCGGGCGCGAGGGAGGCCAACAGCCGTGCGCACAGCCCCTTGTCCAGCGGGGCAGAACTGCGCAGCGTGAAAATGACCTGCCGCTCCTGCCGCAGCATCTGGGCGTGCTCGACGACCACGCGGCCAAAACAGGCTGCAAAGTCCGGGTCCGCCATAAACTGCGGCCATAGCTGGGAAACAAGTGGTGTCACAGTGGTACTCCTTTTTTCTATCAGATAACAGCACAAACTGCCGCGCCCGGGATGGGCGTGGCAGTAAGTTGATCTTGCGCTTACAGTTTATAAATCTCCTCCATGAACTGGTCGAGGATATTTTCTCCCGTCAGCTTCCGGACAGGTTCGCCGTGGACGAAAAGCACCGCCTCGCCCTTGCCGCCGGCGATGCCGATGTCGGCCTCCCGGGCCTCGCCGGGGCCGTTGACGACACAGCCCATGACGGCCACCTTGATAGACTTCTTGCAGCCCTGAAGCCGCCGCTCCACCTCGTTTGCGATCTCGGTGCAGGGGTACTGGGTGCGGCCGCAGGTCGGGCAGGTGATGACCTCCGGGCCGGCCACCGGGAAGCCGACGGCGCGCAGGATGTTGTAGCCCGCTTCCACTTCCTTCTCGGGGTCGGCCGCCAGCGAGACGCGGATGGTGTCGCCGATGCCCTCCAGCAGCATCCCGCCGATGCCCATGCCGCTCTTGAGCAGGCCCATCTGGTAGGTGCCCGCCTCAGTGACGCCCACATGGAGCGGGTAGTCCGTCACGGCGCTGAGCTGGCGGTAGGCCTCCATCATGCGGGGGACGTTGGAGTTCTTGATGGAGATCACGATGTTGTTGAAATCGAACTTTTCCAGCAGGCGGACGTGGTAAAGCGCGCTCTCCACCATCGCTTCAGGCACAGGCGCACCATATTTAGCAAGGATGTGCTTTTCCAGACTTCCGCCGTTGACGCCGATGCGGATGGGGATGTTCTTCTGCTGGCAGGCGTCCACCACCGCCTTCACCCGGTCGTCATCGCCGATGTTGCCCGGATTGATGCGGATCTTGTCCACGCCCACGTCGGCACAGGCGAGAGCCGCCTTGTAGTCGAAGTGGATGTCTGCCACGATGGGGATATTGACGGCGTTCTTGACGGCCTCGATGCACTTGGCATCTGCCGCGCTGGGGCAGGTCACCCGCAGGATCTGACAGCCCGCCGCCTCGCAGCGCTTGGCCTGCGCCACATTGCCCTCGATGTCCTCCACCGGGACGTTCAGCATGGTCTGCACGGCGATGGGATTCTTGCCGCCGATGGTCACATTTCCGATCTTGACTTCACGCTTCAGCTGCCGCATGGTACTTCCCCTTTCAGATCACTCCGGTCACGAGCCGGACAATGTCATTGTACGTTGCAAAGAGCATCAGGCCGAACAGCAGCGCGAAGGCGGCGACGGTCAGACTGCCCTGAATTTTTTCCGGCACAGCATGGCCGGTGACTGCCTCGATGAGCAGGAAGACGATTTTGCCGCCGTCCAGCGCCGGGAACGGCAGCAGATTTAAGACGCCGAGGTTGATGGTGATGAGCGCCAGCAGCTCGAAAACATCCTCCCAGCCGTAGCTGGCGGCCTGCCCGATGGCGGTCACAATGCCCACCGGGCCGGACAGGTCGTTGATGCTCTCGCGGCCCCGCAGCAGGTCAGCCAGCGAGGTGTAGATGATCCGGCCATAGTAGATGACGCTGTTGGCCGCTTCTTTCAAGACGTTCTTCGGTGTTTTTTTGAGTCCGTAGACCGTGAAGCCCAGCGTCATGTGGGTCTGGCCCTGTGCATCCTGCCATGTGTCGAACTGGACGTCGGGCAGCTCCACCAGCTTCCCGTCCCGGCGGACGGTGAAGGCCGCACGGTAGCTCTCGGTGCGCATCAGCTCGTAGAGCATATCGTTGGCCACGAAGCAGTGCCGCCCGTTGACGGCCACGATCTCGTCCCCGGCCTGCAGGCCGGTCTGGCCGCAGAGGGCATTGTCCTCCACGGCATAGATGACCTTGCTGGTGATGGGTTCACTGCGCAGCGAGATGAGGAGCAGCAGCACCACAAAGCCCAGCACGAAGTTCATCACCGCGCCTGCTGCCATCACCAGCATCCGCTGCCAGACGGCGGCCTTGTTCAGAGGCTTGCCCGTCCGCTGTGCCAGCACTTCCGGCGGGATGGCCGGGGCGGCATCCTCCTCGTTCCCGCCCTCGGCCTGCGTGCTCTCGGGGCTTTCCTCCCCTTCCAGCGCCACGAAGCCGCCCACGGGCAGGAGCCTCAGGGTGTACTGGGTGCCCTTGCGGTAGGTCTTGATGAGGGCCGGCCCCATGCCGATGGAGAACTCGTTGACTTGGACGCCGCAGAGCTTCGCCATCGCAAAATGGCCGAACTCATGGATGGCAATGACTGCGCCGAAGATGAGCAGCGCAGCCGCAAAGGTGATGAAAACTGACATTCTTTCTCCTATCTCACAGGTGTGCTCTCACAAAGGCGCGGGCCATGCGGTCGCACTCGTACACATCCGCGAGGCTGTAGCTGCCGCCGAAGCTGTCGCTGTCCACGACGGCCTCCACCAGACGGCCGATGTCGAGGAAACCGATCTTGTCCTCAAGGAAGAGCCTGACGGCCTCCTCGTTGGCACCGTTGGCAGCGCAGGGGCCGAGACCGCCCTTCTTGATGGCCTTTTTGCAGGCGGCAAGGCAGCGGAAGGTCTCCTCGTCGGCCACATCGAAGGTCAGCAGCTTGAGGGTGGTGAAGTCCAGCTCCGGCACGACGCCCGGCACACGGGCCGGGTAGGTCAGCGCATACTGGATGGGGATGCGCATATCCGGCACGCCCAGCTGGGCGATGATGGAGTTGTCGCTGTACTGCACCGCCGAGTGGACGATGCTCTGGCGCTGGACGACGATCTGGATCTTCTCGGGGGGGAGGCCGAACAGCCACACTGCCTCGATCAGCTCAAGGCCCTTGTTCATCAGGGTGGCGCTGTCGATGGTGATCTTCGCGCCCATGTTCCAGTTGGGGTGCCGGAGGGCGTCGGCCTTGGTCTTGCCCCGCAGCTCCTCGGTCTTCATCCCGAAGAAGGGGCCGCCGGAGGCCGTCAGCAGGATCTTCGTCAGGCTCTTGGCGCTCTCCCTGTCCTGCAAGCACTGGAAGATGGCCGAGTGCTCGCTGTCCACCGGCAGCAGCCTAACGCCGTGCTTCGCCACTGCCTGCGTCACGAGATGTCCGCCGGTGACGAGGCTCTCTTTGTTAGCGAGGGCGAGGTCATGGCCGCTCTCGATGGCGGCAAGGCTGGCGCCGAGGCCCGCGATGCCCACCACGCTGTTCAGCACCACGTCCGGGCCATCCATCGCGGCGAGGGTCTTCAGCCCCTCGGGGCCGGTCAGGAGCTTGGGCGCGTCGGCGCGGCCCGCCAGTGCAGCTGAGAGCTTCTCTGCCCCGGCCTCGCTGGTCATGCAGACATACTTGGGGTGGAACTCTTCGATCTGCTGTAAGAGTTTATCCGTCTGGCTGTGGGCCGACAGACCGAACACCTCATACCCTTGGGCGCGGATAACGTCGAGGCTCTGGGTGCCGATGGAGCCGGTGGAACCCAGCAGCGTGATTTTTTTAGCCATAAAGCGCTACCTCCTGTTCTTTTTAGTAGTAGAACACTGCGATGACCACCATCGTGACAAAGGGCGCGATGAACATCACGCTGTCAAAGCGGTCGAGGATGCCGCCGTGCCCCGGGAAGATGGTGCCATAGTCCTTGATGCCGCACTGGCGCTTGACCACGCTGGCGAACAGGTCGCCGTAAATGCCCAGCACTGCGGCCACGCAGGCCAGCAGCGCGATGATGATATACATGGACACGCCGATGTTGGAGCGGGTGAACGCCTCCATCCGGTCTGCCGCCACCGAGTAGATGACCGTGACCAGTACGCCGAACACCATCGTGCCCAGCACGCCGCCCACAGCGCCCTCCACCGTCTTTTTGGGGCTGACCACCGGGCAGAGCTTATGCTTGCCAAAGGCGCGGCCCGCGAAGTAGGCGCAGGTATCGCCGCCCCAGGCGAAGCAGAGGATGAGCAGGATGAAGAAGATGGCGTCGTAGCCAAACTTCTCTACCGGCAGCAGCTCCTTGAGCTGGATGAAGGAGTAAAAGCAGAAGATGACGATGCCCGAAAACATTACAAGGCCGCTGGCTTTCTGGTAGCTGATGACGCCGTTGCGCACCACAAGATAGATGGCGTAGAACAGCACCACCAGGAAGGAGGCGGGCATCACCATCGCCCGGTAGATGCTGTAGCTCGACAGCATGATGAGCAGGGTGTAGGGCACCAGAATGCCCAGCAGCGGCCAGTCCTGTTTTTCGAAGCCCAGCGCAGAGTAGATCTCATGGAGGGCGATGAGGGTGATGGCCGCAATGACCAGATTGAACACCAGCGTATTGAAGGTGAACAGGACGCCCGCAAGGACGAACAGGCCCACCACAGCTGTGATGACTCGTGTTTTCATAGTTTCATGTTCTCCTTTGTTTCGTCCGGGAGCCGCTCCCCTGCTGCGGCAGAGGCAGCGGCATCAGCGCCCGAGGAAATACCGGACGCCCGCCGGGGGCCGCGCAGGCTGCGCGGCATCTGGGTGTGAAACGCCTTACAGGCCGCCGAAACGGCGGGAGCGCCGGTTGAACTCCGTGATGGCGGCGTCGAGGTCGCCGCGGGTGAAATCGGGCCACAGGACGTCCATTTCCACCAGCTCCGAATAGGCCGCCTGCCAGAGCATGAAGTTGGAGAGCCGCTTCTCCCCGCTGGGGCGGAGGATGAAGTCGGGGTCCTTCTGGCCGGCCGTGTACATCTGGGCCGAGAGGGCATCTTCCGTGATGTCCTCCGGCTTCAGCTCGCCCGCAGCCGCCTTGGCCGCGAGGCGCTGGGCTGCGCGGACGATCTCCGGCCGACCGCCGTAGTTGATGGCAATGTTGATGGTCAGGCCGGTCTTGCAGGCAGAGTCCCGCTCCAGCTTGTTCATCAGCTCCTGCAGCTTAGGCTCCAGCACCGTGCGGTCGCCCATGAAGCAGATGCGGACGTTCCGGTTCTCGTAGTCGAAGCCCTTGATGAGGTATTCGCCGAACAGCCGCATGATCGCGCCCACCTCTTCGGCGGGGCGCTTCCAGTTTTCGGTCGAGAATGCGTAAAAATACACCGACTCCACGCCCAGCTCATCGCAGTAGTCCGCAATGTCCTGAAAGACCTGTGCGCCCTTCTTGTGCCCGGCGGTGCGGGGCAGGCCGCGGCTCTTGGCCCAGCGGCCGTTGCCGTCCATGATGATGCCGATGGACAGTCCCTTTGCAAAATCCTTTGGATGTTCCATGCTCTTCTTCCTCTACGATTCGTCTGGCAAAAAGTGCCGCGCACCTTCTCTCAGCGCACGGCACCTTCCTGCTTACAGCGGTCAGGCTCAGACGGACATGATCTCCTTCTGCTTCTCTTCCACGGCAGCGTCGATGTTCTTCACATACTTGTCGGTCAGCTTCTGGACATCCTCTTCCATGGTCTTCTGGGTGTCCTCGGTCAGCTCACCGGCCTTCTTCATGGCCTTGGCCTTATCCATCGCGTCGCGGCGGACGTTGCGGACGGCGACCTTTGCCTCCTCACCCATCTTGGAGACTTCCTTTGCCAGCTGCTTGCGGCGCTCCTCGTTGGGGGCCGGGAAGTTCAGGCGGATGGTCTGGCCGTCGTCGATGGGGTTGATGCCCACATCGCTGGCGAGGATCGCCTTGCTGATGGCACGCAGAAGCGTGCGGTCCCACGGGGTGATGGTCAGGGTGCGGGCCTCGCTGACAGCCACAGAAGCCACCTGCTGGATGGGGGTGGGAGAGCCGTAGTAATCCACGGTCACTTTGTCCAGAACGCCGGGGTTGGCACGGCCTGCGCGCACCGTCTTCAGCTCGCGCTCCAGATGCTCGACTGCGCTCTTCATCTTGTCTTCAAATGCCTTGGTATTGCTGCTCATTGTCCTAGTCTCCTGTTTGTTATCAATTTTCACCAGCCGCAGGACGCGTCTGGTTCATTCTATTGTCGGAAGCGGGGCGGTATGCTCAGCCCTCGTAGACCAGCGTGCCCACATTCTCGCCCTGCACGGCGCGGGCGATGTTGTCGGGGTCGGCCAGATCGAACACGAGGATGGGAAGCTTGTTGTCCCGGCAGAGGGTGGCTGCGGTGCCGTCCATGACCGCCAGACGGTCTTCCAGCACCTTGGTGAAGGTGAGGGTCTCGTACTTCTTGGCGTTGGGGTACTTGTGGGGGTCCTTGTCGTAGACGCCGTCCACCATCGTGGCCTTGAACATGATGTCGGCGCTGACCTCAACGGCGCGCAGGGCCGTGGTCGTGTCGGTGGAGAAGAAGGGGTTGCCGGTGCCGCCGCCAAAGATGGCGATCTTGCCCGCGTCCATCGCACGGAGCGCATCCTTGCGGGTGAAGGCCGGGGCCACCTGCGGCATGGTGATGGAGGTGAACACCTCCGTCGGCACGCCCAGCTGCTCCAGCTTGTCGGAGACAGCCAGGGCGTTCATCACCGTTGCCAGCATACCGATCTTATCGGCCAGCGTACGCTCCATCTTGCCGCTGGAACGGCCGCGCCAGAAGTTGCCGCCGCCCACGACGATGCCGATCTGGACGCCCAGCTCATGGGCCTTCTTCACGCCGCCGCAGATCGCGTCCATGGTCGGCTCGTCGAAGCCGGTGCCCTTTTCGCCGCCGAGTGCCTCGCCGCTGATCTTCAGAAGGATACGCTGATATTTCAATGCCATAATAACATACACCACCTGTATCAGATTTGGCCGCGCTGTGCGCCGCCGATTTTATCTCTTATCTATTTTACAATAAAACTGCTCCAAAGTAAACAGGCAAACGCCAGCTCTTCGGCAAAGGTTTCTCCCCCGGCCCTCTTTGCGCAAAAAAAGACTGGACATTTGCCCCGGAACATGCTATAATACTGCTTGCATCCCGGCAAAATCGAATATGCGGGCATCGTACATCGGCTAGTATATCAGCCTTCCAAGCTGAGGAGGTGGGTTCGATTCCCATTGCCCGCTCCATACTTTTTAGACGCTGGTTCGTAAAGAATCGGCGTCTTTCTTTATGCTCTGACCCAGTCTTTGACCCGCATTCCATTCCGGAGACCCAAAAGCGGCCCTTTCCCCGAAAAACAGGGAGAGGACCGCTTTTCTGTTATATTATAATGTTATTGTCCTCACATACTCCACCGGCTCTTATCTGCCCGGGTGTCGATGTGCACCCAGCCGGTGCGGCGCTTCGGGTGGGAGGCGTCCTTCGGGTAGCGTCCGATGCCGCCCCGGGCGGGCAGCAGGGTCTCGGCGTAGGCGGCGACCGAGGCCACCGGGGTGTCCTCCACCCAGAAGTCCGCCGCCCGGCCCAGCAGGTGCTGGCTGGACTTGCTGCCGCCGACGGCGGCATTGTGGGCAGCGGTGCGGTAGCCGCTGGTGATATGCAGGGGCTTTCCGAAGTGCTCCCGGATGCACTGGAGCAGCACCACCAGCTCCTCGTCGAGGAGCACGACGTCGCTGCCCTTGCAGCCGAACTCCCGCACCCGGAAGCTGGGCGAGAGCTGCCGAGTGGAGTCCCGGCGGAGGCTGTATTCACAAATCGACATCTTCAGTCCTCCGCTCCGCCCTTCTTCCCGCAGATCTCTTCAAGCTCCGTCTTGGAGAGGATGCCCTTGCGGACATACACCCGCAGCATGGCCTCCGAGATGCGGCCCTGCTCCCAGCGTTCGGCCAGTTTTTCCTTGTTGCTCATGTTTTCGCCTCCTTTCTTATTCTGCATCCGGCAGGCTCAGGGCCACCATGTCTTCCAGCGCATCCGCAATGCGGGTCTGGTCGGAGATGCCGGTGTCCGCAGGCGGGGCATCCTCAAAGGCCTCCATGGCGGCGAGGTAGTCCTCGTCGGTGGTGCAGCCGCTGAAGTCACAGCCTGCCCTGCGGCAGCGCTCCACGGCCTCGTCGAAGATGAGGGCCACGCTGCCATTGATGACGCCGCCGCCCACGATCATCTTCGCAAAGCGGCCCCACGGGTAGCGGTCGAGCCACTGTTCGGCGGTGAGCACCTCGCCCACCGGGGTGATCACATCGGAGCTGTTGTCGTAGATCTTGTAACGTGCCATTCTGAGTTTCCTCCTTATTCCTTATATGGTATAAACATCGACCGTGTCATGGTAGAGGCTTGCCGCATTCCTGCCGCCCGCGAACAGCACATAGTCCCCGACGGCAGCAGCGGCCATGCTGTCCCTCGCCTCGCTCAGGGCGGTGAGGGTCGTTCTGGTCAGCGAGGCGTCACAGACATCCACCGTGCCGGACTCATCGCCGCCTGCGAAAAACGCATACCCACCGGCCGTCACCGCATCCGGCTGTCTTGCTGCGCTGAGGAGACTGACCGTTGTTTTGGTGAGGGAGGCGTCGTAGACATCCGCATCGGCTGTGTCGCCCGCAAAGAGGGCATATCCGCCCACCGCCGCCGCGGCATAGCTGTTCTGGGCACTGCTCAGGTTTGCCGCTGCTGTGAGGGTCAGGGAAGCGTCGTAGGCGTCCACCACAAGACTGCCATCCTTGGGGGTGCCGCCTGCAAAGAGGGCACGGCTCCCAACGGTCGCGCCCGCCGGGAAGAACCGTTTGGTGGACAGCGGCGTGCCCGCCGTCCGGGTGAGGGCCTCATCGTAGACGTCCACGGTCGTGAAAGCGCCGCCCGTGGTAAGGCCGCCCTGACCGCCTCCGGCAAAGAGTGCACGGGAGCCAAGCACCGTGCAGCCCATCCTCGTCCGCATCCTGCTCAGCGCGGCGGCTGACGTCCGGGTGAGGGAGGCGTCGTAGGCATCCACCGTGTTATGGCCCCCTCGGGCGGTCGGCGTAGCAGTCCCGCCCGCAAACAGAGCATACGCCCCGAGCGGCACGGCGGAATGCAGATACCTCTTGTCCCCCAGCGCCGCCGGGGCCGTCCGTGTGAGGGAGGTGTCGTAAGCGTCCACCGTATTGCAGACTGCGTTCGAGGCCGTGCCAGCGAAGCGTCCGCCCCCGATGAGCGCGCAGTTCCCTGCCGCTGCGGCCTTTGCGCCGTACTTCGGGGCCGCGAGAGGCACACCCGTCCCGGCATACTCCGGCTCTGCACTGTAGCACAGCCGCGCCCTGTTTCCGACGCCGACGTACATCTTCCGGACTGCACGGGC
>UMHX01005727.1_pt1 | contig 12301 bp, 9 predicted proteins | sample 1965651 | NCBI WGS metagenome assembly UMHX01 (sample SAMEA4836109, study PRJEB28245) | human gut metagenome | biome: gut microbiome; material: fecal sample | place: Denmark | collected 2008 | reverse complement strand
GGCAGCTTTTCCTGCACCCATGGCAAGAATTACAGTTGCAGCTCCGGTTACGGCATCACCACCGGCAAATACACCGGCTTTTGAGGTAGCACCGTTTTCTTCCTCTGCGATGATACATTTTCTGCGGTTGATCTCAAGTCCCTTTGTAGTGGAAGAGATCAGCGGGTTCGGGGAAGTTCCAAGTGACATGATCACGGTATCTGCCTCGATCTCATACTCAGATCCCGGAATCTCTACCGGGCTTCTTCTTCCGGATGCATCCGGTTCACCGAGTTCCATCTTAATGACTTTCGCGCCTTTTACCCAGCCATTCTCATCTACAAGAATTTCTGTCGGGTTCTGGAGCAGATCAAAGATCACGCCCTCTTCTTTTGCATGATGTACTTCCTCCACACGCGCCGGAAGCTCTTCCTCGCCACGGCGGTATACGATATGTACCTCCGCGCCAAGTCTCTTTGCAGTTCTCGCAGCATCCATAGCAACGTTACCGCCGCCGACAACAATAACTTTCTTGCCTGCTTTGATCGGTGTATCATACTCATCTTTAAATGCCTTCATCAGGTTGTTTCTGGTCAGGAACTCATTTGCAGAAAATACACCCATTGCCTGCTCGCCAGGAATACCCATAAATCTTGGAAGTCCGGCACCGGAACCGATAAATACGGCCTCAAATCCCTCGTTTTCCATTAATTCATCGATTGTAACAGATTTTCCGATAACAACGTTTGTCTCGATCTTAACACCGAGTGCTTTTACATTTTCCACCTCAGCAGCAACAACCTTCTGTTTCGGAAGACGGAACTCCGGGATACCGTAAATCAGTACACCGCCTGCCTCATGAAGTGCCTCAAAGATTGTCACATCATAGCCAAGTTTTGCCAGATCTCCGGCACAGGTTAAACCTGCAGGGCCGGAACCGATGACTGCAACCTTATGTCCGTTTAATTTCTCTGCTTTTTTCGGTTTAATACCATTTTCTCTTGCCCAGTCGGCAACAAAACGCTCTAATTTACCGATTGCAACCGGTTCACCCTTGATTCCGCGGATACATTTTCCTTCACACTGGCTCTCCTGTGGGCAGACACGTCCGCAGACTGCCGGAAGTGCGGAAGACTGGCTGATGATGTGATATGCCTCCTCAAAGTTTCCTTCCTTTACCTGTGCGATAAATGCCGGGATATTGATAGATACCGGACAGCCCTTCATACACTGCGCATTTTTACAGTTTAAGCAGCGTGCTGCCTCAGCTTTTGCCTCTTCCTCGTTATATCCTAAACATACCTCTTCAAAGTTAGCCGCACGAACCTGTGGTTCCTGCTCGCGAACCGGTACTCTATTTAATACGTCCATTCTCTCTATCTCCTTTTCAAACGCTCAACCCTACTGACAGTTGCCACAGCCGCCGTGATGTGTATCACCTTCCTGCAGCTTTAACATCGCTCTTCCCTCTTCTGTCTTGTACTGTGCCTGACGTTTCATCGCCTGGTCAAAATCAACCTGATGCCCGTCAAACTCCGGTCCGTCCACGCAGGCAAATTTTACTTCCCCGCCTACTATCAGACGACATGCACCGCACATTCCGGTTCCGTCTACCATGATCGGGTTCATGGAAACAACGGTCGGGATTCCAAGCTCTTTTGTCAGCTTACATACGAATTTCATCATGATCATCGGTCCGATCGCTACACAGTGATCATAGCGTTTTCCTGCATCCCAGAGTTCCTGTAACTGATTAGTTCCCATACCGTGGAATCCATAAGAACCATCATCGGTCGTCACATAGAGATTTGTCGCAACTTCTTTCATCTGGTCTACTAAGATCAACAGATCTTTTGTCTTAGATCCCATGATCACATCACAGTCCACACCGTGCTCATGCAGCCATTTTACCTGCGGATATACCGGTGCTGTACCAACACCTCCGGCAACGAAAAGGATCCTCTTTTTCTTTAATTCTTCAATATCTTCGTCAATCAGGTCAGACGCACATCCAAGTGGGCCTACAAAATCCTGGAATGCATCTCCTTCCTGTAAATATGCCATACGCTCTGTAGATGCTCCGACAGTCTGGAATACGATCGTGATCGTACCTGCTTCCCTGTCATAATCACAAATGGTAAGCGGAATACGCTCGCCCTCCTCATCAATCTTTACAATTACAAACTGCCCCGGCTCACAGTACTGTGCCACACGAGGTGCTTTGACATCCATAAGATAAATCTTATCTGCCAGTTTTTCTCTTCTTACGATTGGATACATGGTCTCCTCCTAACATTTTTATATACATCAACATGCCCGTCAAAGTATTTATTTTCATACTTTAACATAATAAAGGAAAACACGTTAAATTTCAACGGCTTTCCTCTATTTTTTCTCAATTAGTTCTGTTTTTTCTCAAATTATTACTGCCAGATCCTGCAAAAAATCCTATTTTTCCCTTATTCTGCCTGTGAAAACAGGATCCTGTCGTTTACTAACCATCATTCCGCCTGCGAAAACAGGATCCTGTCATTGTCCAAACGCTTTCCGGCACAGACCGCAAACTGCTCTAACAGATCCTCCACCGCCATGCCCGCACGTTTTTCTCCGCTCACATCTAAGATGATATTTCCGGAATCCATCATCAGGGTACGGTTTCCAAGTTCTAATGCCTGGTGCATATTGTGGGTTACCATAAGGCAGGTGATCTTTCTCTCTGCAACGATCTGTCTGGTCAGGTCGAGCACTTTTTTTGCGGTTGCCGGATCCAATGCCGCCGTATGCTCATCTAACAGCAGGATCTTTGGTGTGACCATCGTCGCCATAAGAAGCGTCAGTGCCTGGCGCTGTCCTCCGGAAAGGAGTCCTACCGGCTGCTTCATACGATCCTCTAATCCCATATCAAGCAGTGCAAGGTGCTCCCTGAATTTTGCTTTATCCGCCGCATTGATACGGCTGAAATATGCATTTTTTGAGGTTTTGGCGCGAAGATAGGCAAGTGCCATATTTTCCTCGATCGTCATATGCGGCGCGGTTCCCTTTAAAGGATCCTGAAACAAATGACCAATCACCTTGCTCCGCACATGTTCTTTCTGGTAAGTGATATCCTCCCCATCTAACACAATAAGTCCCCGGTCGATAAAAAATGCTCCGGTGATTGCATTAAATAATGTAGATTTACCTGCTCCATTGCTTCCGATAATTGTTGCAAAGTCGCCATCCTTCAATTCCAGATTCAGATTTTTTAATGCGCATTTTTCATTGACAGTTCCCGGATTGAAGGTCTTGCTGACATTTTTCATAATTAACATCACGCTTCCTCCTTCTTCTGGTTCTGTTTCTGGATCTGTTCCATATATAACTGGTTTTCTGCCTTTGCAAGGCGGCGCTGTTTCATAAACGCTGCCTGCTTTTTCAGATAAGGCAGTGCGATCGCAAATGCAACGATAAGTGATGATACCAGTTTTAAACATTCTGCCGGAACATTTAATCTTAAAGCAATCGCTACGATAAAGCGATACAGGCAGCTTCCTAATACCACGCCGATCACACGCTTTAACACACCGCCTTTTCCGATGATCGACTCCCCGATGATCAGACTCGCAAGTGCGATCGTTACCATTCCCGTTCCAAGATTGATATCACAGGATTTCTGATACTGTGCGAGCAGTCCGCCGGAAAGTCCGGTCATGGCATTCGCAACACAAAGTCCGATCGTGATCATAAGTCCGGTATTGATACTTGATGCCCTTACCATATCCGGGTTATCGCCGGTCGCACGGATGGAAAGTCCCAGTCTCGTATTTAAAAACCATGCCAGTATCACACCGACAATCACAACAAATACAGCTGCAACGATCAGTTTATACCAGGTTCCCCCGATATGATCTTTCGCCCATGAAAAAACCGTGTCACAGGAAAAAAGATTGATATTGGATGCAAAACCCATCACCGCAATGTTGATCGTGTATAATCCTGTATTTACGATGATTCCAGCTAAGATGGACTGAATACCCATTCTGGTCTGTAAAAATGCAGTAACGAATCCCGATACAACTCCTGCTGCCGCCGCCGCAAACAGTCCTAACACCGGATGTCCGGCAAGCGTCACCGTCGCACAGACTGCACAGCCTAATGTAAAGCAGCCGTCTGTTGACAGATCCGCAATATCTAATATGGAAAATGATACAAATAATGCAAGCGCAACCAGTGCATAGATAAATCCAAGTTCTAATGCGCTCTGTACAATGGAAAGTGTAATGATCGAACCCATAATCCCCTCCGGTTCCGTTTTTCTTCTATTCCGCTTTTATTCAAATTCTTCTGCGGTTGTAACTTCTTTTAATTCCTCACACATATCTTTAAATACACTGTCATCAATGCCAACAGCTGCAGCTGTCTCCGTGTTGACAGTCACGATACCACTGTCTAATGTGCGGACTGCTGTTGCTGCAGGATCAGCACCATTTACAAGGATGTCTGCTGCCATATCTGCCGTTGCAGTTCCAAGCTCTGTATAATTGACGCCATATCCTAAGAATGCTCCGTTTAACGCGAAGGAATCAGCTCCTGTATAGTGCGGGATCTTTGCATCTGCAAACTTTTCAAAGATTGCAAGCTCGGCTGTCATGATTGTGTTATCGGTCGGTGTGAATACTGCATCTACCCCTTCTGCTACAAGCGCATCTGCTGCTGCAGATACCTCTGCATTGGTGGTTCCTGTCTTTTCAATATATTCAATACCGTTTTCCTCACAGTAAGCGATTGCATCTGCAACCGGCACTTTTGAGGAATCCTGGCTCTTATCATATAACAGTCCGATTTTCTTTACATCCGGGTTGGCTGCCGTGATCAGTTTCATAACAGCCGTGGTGTCAAGTGCATCGGATGTACCTGTGATATTTGCACCAGGTGCATTTAAATCTGCGACAAGTCCTGCGCTGACCGGATCTGATACTGCGGAGAATACAACCGGGATCTGATTGTCCTCTGTCGCATTCTGCATGATCATGGCTGCCGGTGTTGCGATCGGGATGATCACATCCACTTTTTCTGCAACCAGATCCGTTGCGATCTGATTTAAGGTAGAGGAATCTGCCTGACCATTATAGGTATAATCTGCATAATCGAATGTCACACCAAGTTCTGCACCTTTTGCATCAAGCTCTGCCTCGATCGCCTTCTCGATCTGGTTTAAGGAAGCATCATCTACATACTGGACGATACCAACTTTATATACCGTGCCATCTGCATTGGCGATCTCTGTCACATCCGCATTGGCATTCTCTTTTATTTCTGCGGTATTTGCATTATTCTGTGCATTTGTGTCTGTTTTCGCATTATTTCCCGTGCTGTTTCCACATCCACCAAGCACACCTGCTGTCATTGCCATTATTAATACTGCTGCCATCATTTTTCTTTTCATTTCTTTCCCCTTTCTGCGCCGTTCTCTGCGCATTACAGGTTTGTGCATAAGCACAAATCCTGTGTGCGAAAAATTCTATTTTTCGCACTTGTTCCCTCCAGATTTTAAATTTGGAAAAAGCCGTTTCGAGAGGTGGAATTCGTCATCATGCAAACTTTCGTTTACAATGTAAATGAATTTTACATTAAAAAACCGCCTCAGGTTCTTGCCTGAGACGGTAATAGTATCTATTATCGCGGTACCACTCATATTGACTGAAAAGTCCACTCACTTCATGTACAACCATACATGCCGGATGGGTAACGGGTCCGGTTCCCGGCGGCGCCTACTAAATCCTGTTCAGGCCGCCCTCAAAAGTCCATTCAGCAAATCCATCCATACTGCAATCCCACCACCTGCAGCTCTCTGTAATATCAAAAAATGCTTACTATTCTTTCTCAACGGTTTTTCTTTATGGGTATACTTTAATATATTAAAGTGATTTTGTCAACACGTTTTTTATTTTCTTTTTTTATTTCTTTTTTCTCACACGGATTCATGTTATAATGTTGATGTATTATCCCATATAACTCCATAAATATAATTATGGGCTGGGAAATCTATATTTTTATTCAAAAGAAAAGTGGTATTTACCACGGAATGGAGGATTTTATAATGTATAAATTTACAGACGACTATTTAATTGGAATTGACGAGATTGATAATGAGCATCGTCGGTTATTTCAGATGATAAATGAAGCGATTGACCTTTCAAAAGAAAGTTCAGATATCTCTGTTATCTCTAAGAATCTGGTTTCCGGATTGAAAAATTACGCTGCAACACATTTCGCCCATGAGGAAGCTTACATGGAGCATATTCATGATCCTGAGCTTCCGATCCAAAAAAAAGAACATGAAGCATTTACAAAAAAAATCAACACTTTTGCTCTGGATACTTCTTCCCCGGAAGCAGCAAGGCAATCCCTAAACGACCTGCTGGCTTATCTGGCTCGCTGGTTATACCGGCATATCTTAAGCAGTGATACGATGATCGGAAAAATGTCTTCTATTTCTGCTGATGAAGAAGATCCATTTGCATTTTGCGAAAAATACAAAACCGGCGTTGAGTTAATTGATACTGAGCACCGACGGCTGTTTGAGATCATTCACGATACCAACGATCTGATTCACGCAGAACTTCTGCATGACAAATATGATGAGATCATGCACCTGCTTGCAGAATTAAAAGACTATACAGAATTTCATTTCCGTGATGAAGAAAATCTCATGGAACGCATCCATTATCCGGAAATCAGTGCTCAGAAACGTGCACATGCTGCCTTCGTGGAACGTCTTGTTGAGGTTGATTTAACAGATTTGGACGAAATGGATGACAATCAGCAGGAATATCTGATTGACCTGATCAATTTTTTGTCCGGATGGCTGATCAACCACATTTTAGGTTCCGATAAAAAGATTGGTGAGTATATGCGTGAACATGGAATCAAGGAAGAATAGGTTCAAAGAAAAACAAGAACACAAAAAATAATATCTGATTACTAAAAATTTTAAAAGGACAGAAACTGGATTCTTCGGATTCCAACTTCTGTCCTTTTCCTATGCATCTATTTGTTACTGTTCACATCTCCAAGTGTGACCAGCAGCGATTATTCTTCCCAGCTTACACATGCAGAACATATCCGGTTTACGAGAAATATACCAGCTCATCTTCCGGTTTTTCTGCCGGTTCGATGGATACCGGATAAAGTACCGGTCCTTTTCCCTTATACTCTCTCGCAAATTCCACATGCACTTCCGCAGTGATATTGATCCAGGATTTGTGCGGGATCTTGTCCTCATCCGCATATTTACACTTAAATCCGATAAATGTCACATCCTCGATGCAGCATGTCATCGCAAAACGTCCCGGCACAAACACTCCTTTTTTAAGTTTTTCCGGATTGTATACCAATGCCAGGAAAGATACTTTTTTGCCCTCATATTTTTTCGGATTATCCATACAGTCCATGTACCAGATTGCATAGTCTGCATCGGTGATCTCGATCACATCCGCAGAAAGATCAAACGGAAGTTCCTCCGGACGTTCATCCAAGCTGCCGTCCTCACGCTCGAAGACGAGCTGTGCCTTGCGGTTCTGTGCCTTGACATTACGGCGGCATTTGCCTTTGTCCGTGCTGTCATCACAGCGGTTAAAGATCACGACATCTGCCTGAAATAACTGCTCCATTACCATGGTACGCATATTTGCAAGATACATGTCAAACGTTGTCGCATCCACAGTCGCTAACTGCTGTACGATCACCCAGTGTTTCGGGAGTTCCATATCCATCAGTGTTCCCATTCCCCAGGTACCATTGTATTCGATAAACACCTGCTCCGGCAGATATTCCGCCTGCACTTTGTTTAAAAACTCTTCGGTAAAATCCTCTTCATTTTCTACCATGACAAGTCTGGCGTTGATTTTTTTTAACTCCTCCTCGTCATATTCGACATCTCCGTCCTCACAGCAGATCACAACACTTCTTCCACCCTCAGTGAAACCATCATCAAATAACGTCTCCTTCACCAGAGTCGTCTTGCCGCTGTCCATAAAACCGGTAAATAAATATACTGGTATTTCGTTCATATAAATCTCCATTCCTGAGTAACTTTTTCCCGCTTTTACGCGATTCCAAACAGTTCCTCTAATCTGTGTTCGTCAATATGTGTACCAATCACACAGAGTCTTCCGGTATAATCTGGCTCTCCCTCACGGATCTCGTACTCACCCGGAACCATGTCAAAGTAGATCCAGGAACCATTCACATCGGCTACCATACCTTTTGCACGAAGGATCTCGCCGTAGTCGTCTGTCTCGCAGAGTGTCTTTAACACTTCCTCAATCTGCTCTTTTGTAAACTTATGAGGTGTCTCCTTGCCCCAGCTTGTAAATACCTCATCTGCATGATGATGGTGATGATGATCATGGCAGCCGCAGGTGCAGTTCTCGTCATGCTCCTCATGATCGTGGTCGTGATCATGGTCATGGTGATGTTCATGTTCTTCGTGATCATGGTCGTGATCATGGTCATGGTGATGTTCATGTTCTTCGTGATCATGGTCATGATCATGGCAGCCACAGGTGCAGTTCTCGTCATGCTCCTCGTGGTCGTGGTCATGATGATGCTCATGCTCATGTTCTAAAGCTTCCTCTTTTGCATGCTGCTCTGCGAGAAGTTTTACTTCCAGAGAGTCCTGTCCCTCCACTACTTTTAAGATCTGTTCGCCTTTGATCTCATCCCATGGAGTTGTGATAACAGCAGCTTTCGGATTTAATGCCTGGATCTGTTTTACACACAGCTCTAACTGCTCTGGTGTTGCCTTCTGGCTTCTGCTTAAGACAACCGTTGTTGCATATTCGATCTGGTTGTTGAAAAATTCACCAAATGCTTTCATCTGTTTGCTTGCCTTTAATGCATTTACAACCGTGATCAGTCCGTTTAATTTGACATCCTCGTCTTTTTCCACGTCGATGACAGATTTCATAACATCGGATAATTTACCAACACCGGACGGCTCGATCAAAATACGGTCCGGATGGAACTTCTCGATGACTTCATGTAAGTTTTTACCAAAATCGCCTACTAAGGAACAGCAGATGCATCCGGAATTCATCTCTGTGATCTCAATTCCTGCATCCTTTAAAAATCCTCCGTCAATGCCGACTTCACCAAATTCGTTCTCAATCAGAACGATCTTCTCGCCCTTAAAAACTTCCTCGATCATTTTTTTAATAAATGTTGTTTTTCCGGCTCCAAGGAAACCAGATATAATATCAATTTTTGTCATTGTCTTATCTCTCCCTTCACAAACACTACTATTTTACTCTAGTTTTTCCTCTTTTGCAAATTTTTGCATGGATTTCATGAAACTTTTATATTTTACGCTATACACTTCTCTTCTACACAGCACTCTTATTTATGAAACTGCATCTGATACAGTTTTTCATACACACCGCCTTTTTCTAACAGTTCCTCATGCGTTCCTTCCTCCGCAATGCCCTCCTCCGTCAAAACCAGGATTCGCTGTGCATTTTTGATTGTGGAAAGCCGGTGTGCGATCACAAATGTTGTACGATTCTTTGCCAGTTTTTCCAGAGAATCCTGCACGACTTTCTCACTTTCATTGTCAAGTGCACTCGTCGCCTCATCAAAGATCAGGATCGGTGGATTCTTTAAAAATACCCTTGCAATGGACAAACGCTGTTTCTGCCCGCCGGAAAGTTTGATTCCCCGCTGTCCGATATCTGTTTCATACCCATTTGGCAGCGACATGATAAAATCGTGTGCATTGGCATTTTTCGCCGCTTCAATCACTTCCTCACGTGTTGCATCCGGTTTTCCATAACGGATATTATCAAAAACGGTTCCGACAAACAGATACACATCCTGCTGTACGATACCTATATGGTCGCGCAGGCTCTTTAACCTGATATCCCGGACATCGCAGCCATCAATCTTAACTGCTCCTGCCGTCACATCATAAAACCTCGGAATCAGTGAACACAGTGTACTCTTTCCGGCTCCTGACGACCCCACAAGTGCCATATAAGCCCCCGCCGGAACGTTCAGGTTAATATGATTTAACACACATTCCGTATTTTCCTCATACTGGAAAGATACATCCTCAAAGCTGATATCGCCTTTGACATTGACCAGCTCTTTTGCATCCTCTTTATCTGCAATATCCGGTTCGATCGCCATGATCTCCTGAAAACGTTCAAACCCGGTATATCCGTTCTGAAACTGTTCCGTAAAATCAATTAGTGTCCGCACCGGCTCTGTAAACACGCTGATATAAAGCAAAAATGTGACCAGATCACTGATATCCACACTTCCCTTTGCGATCAGAATGACACCCGCAAGTATGACATTTACCTGGATCAGGGTCGTAAAAGTACCAAGTCCTGCCGAGAAACTTCCCATATAATAATAACTGTTCTTTTTTGCGCGCAGAAAGCCTTCGTTTCCCTGACGGAATTTTTCTTTTTCGATATCCTCATTCGCAAATGACTTTACCACACGGATCCCGGACAAATTATCCTCGATCTGTGCATTGATATCGGCGATCCGCTCGCGGTTGCTGCGAAACGCACGTCGCATTTTTCCGTTCATGTAATAGGCAAACAGAAACATGAACGGCAGCACTGCAAATGCGGCAAGTGCAAGTGCCGGTTTAATACTCATTAAGATCACGAACGCACCAATAATTTTGATCAGGGAAAGGATAATGTTTTCCGGTCCATGGTGCATCAGTTCTGTGATATCAAATAAATCCGTCGTAATACGGGACATCAGCTGCCCAACCTTCTGATCATCATAAAAGGAAAATGACAGCTTCTGAAAATGTGCAAAAATATCCGCACGCATGTCATACTCGATTTTAGCGCCCATCACATGCCCCTGATTTGCAATAAAAAAACGGCTGTAACAGTCTACCGCCACCAGTGCGAATAACATAAGCGCAATCCAACGGATCTGTCCTAAAATCGCCTGCGGTTCCATATAGATTAATGTAGATGTCACATAACGGATCACAAGCGGGATCACAAGCGCGACCGCCGCAGATACCGTTGCAAAAAACATATCTGCCCAGAACACTCCCAGATACGGCTTATAATATGAAATCATCTTTTTCAGGTTTTTACTCATAGTATTCCTCCATTTCCAACTCTTTTATTTTATCTATCCTGTCCCAAAAGTCAAGAATATGTGCTATACTAAAAGAAGCACACAGTGACATTGAGACTGCCAAAGTGCGATCCAATGTCAAATACGATAAAAAGGAGTACATGTATGGATACAATCAAAAGCAAATACCATGAAACACTTGCTGCAACAGTGATCAAAAACCTTGAAAAACGCCAGATGGAAGGCTACTACTGCCCGACCGTAGAAGACGCAGAAAAACTTGCATTTTCATTCTTAAAAGATGGGCAGACCGTATCTTTCGGCGGCTCCATGACCTTAGAGGAGACCGGCATGCTGACAGCGCTCCGCCATGATCCTTCCATCCATCTGATCGACCGCTCAACCGCAAAAACACCAGATGAAACAAAAAAAATGTATCACGACGCTCTTTCCAGCGACGTATATTTTATGAGTACCAATGCAATCACAACCGGTGGCGAGCTTGTCAACATCGATGGAACCGGAAACCGTGTTGCCGCACTGATCTATGGTCCGGAAACTGTTGTTATTTTAGCTGGAATGAATAAAATTGCCGCAAATGTAGACGAGGCCCTGAGCCGTGTACATAATGTTGCCACAGCACAAAACTGTATCCGTCTTGACAAAAAAACACCTTGTGCCATAACCGGTGCCTGCGCAGACTGTCTTTCTCCGGACTGTATCTGTAATCAGGTTGTCATCACCAGAAGAAGTGGAATCAAAGGACGTATCAAAGTACTTTTGATTGGAGAATCTTTCGGTTATTAATTAAAAAAGAACCGTGAAAATATGAATTTTTCAGTTTGTTAACTGTTTTTCATATTTTACGGTTCCTTTTTTCGTATCTTTTCAAAATAATTTCTCATGGCTGCTATTTCTTTTTTGCAACCATTTTACAACCATACTCTTCGGTCTCCGGATTGCTGTTCTGCTTACGAACCACTTTATACTCATAACGCATTCCTGAATCAGTTACATCCATATAAAGCTGTAGCTGCATTCCAACGTCCAGACAGCCGGAAATTCCTTTAAACAGTACACCATTTGCGCTCATATTTTTGATGGTAACCGGTATCGGCTTATGGAGCGTTATCATGTTATTTTTTATCCTGACACCTTCGATCTTGCCAGATGCTTCAATCTCATAACGCTCAAATTTTCTGCCTTTTTTCTGTTCTTCATCGTATAG
>UMHX01016280.1_pt1 | contig 12344 bp, 12 predicted proteins | sample 1965651 | NCBI WGS metagenome assembly UMHX01 (sample SAMEA4836109, study PRJEB28245) | human gut metagenome | biome: gut microbiome; material: fecal sample | place: Denmark | collected 2008 | reverse complement strand
CCTCTCCGTCACCTTCGGTGCCACCTCTCCCAAAGGGAGAGGCTTTTGCAGAGAGGGAAACTTTCATCAATAGAGAACAGATAGTATGGGGTACAGCCCCTTTCGGAGGGGCGCACCACCAGAAAGAGAAAACAAATGAGTGAAACGATACTGACAGCAGAAAATTTAAAGTTCCGCTATGACTCGGAGCAGCCGGGCTACGCGCTCAACGGCGTCTCCATGCAGGTCCGGCGGGGCGAGTTCGTGGCCGTGCTGGGCGCGAACGGCTGCGGCAAGTCTACCCTTGCCAAGCACTTCAACGCCATCCTCCTGCCGGAGGAGGGCAAGGTGTACGTCGAGGGGATGGACACCGCCGACGAGGACAAGCTCTACGACATCCGCCAGACCGTGGGCATGGTGTTCCAAAGCCCCGACAACCAGATCGTGGCGACGGTGGTGGAAGAGGACGTGGCCTTTGCGCTGGAAAACCTCGGCGTCCCGCCGGAGGAGATGCGCCGCCGCGTCGATGACGCCATGAAGATGGCAGGCATCTACGAGTTCCGGGAGCGGGCGCCCCACAACCTCTCGGGCGGCCAAAAGCAGCGCGTGGCCATCGCAGGCGTCGTTGCCATGCGGCCCGACTGCCTCATCCTCGACGAGGCCACCGCCATGCTCGACCCCCGGGGCCGTGAGCAGGTGATGCAGACCATCCACCACCTCAACAAGGACATGGGCATTACCGTGGTGTCCATCACCCACTACATGGAGGAGGCCGCACAGGCCGACCGTGTGCTGGTGATGAGCGGGGGCAAAGTGGTGATGGAGGGCACGCCGAAAGAGGTGTTCAGCCAGACCGAGAAGGTCCGCGCCCTCCGCCTCGATGTGCCGCAGGCCGCAGAGCTGCGGGATGAGCTGGTCAAGGCCGGCATCCCCCTGCCCGAGGGCATCATCGACACCGGCGAATGCGCACAGGCTCTGTATGAGCTGCTGAAATAAGGGGGGCGGAAGCATGGCAAGCATCATCAAAGTAGAACACCTGAGCTATGTCTACAATCCCGGTATGCCGAATGCGGTCACTGCGCTGGACGACGTGAGCTTTGAGGTGGAAGAGGGCGATTTCGTGGGCATCATCGGAGCCACCGGCTCCGGCAAGAGCACCCTCATCACCCATATGAACGGACTGAACAAGCCCACCAGCGGTAAGATCATCATTGATGGCCGCGACCTCTGGGCCGAGCCGGAAAAGATAAGAGATTTCCGCTTCCTGACGGGTCTGGTGTTCCAGTACCCGGAGTACCAGCTGTTCGAGGAGACCTGCTACAAGGACATCGCCTTTGGCCCCAAGAATATGGGGCTGGACGAGGCAGAGATCGACGCGCGCGTCCATGAGGCGGCCCGGTTCGTCGGCCTCGATGAAGCGCTTTTGGAGCGCAGCCCCTTCGAGCTGTCCGGCGGTCAGAAGCGCCGTGTGGCCGTGGCCGGCGTCATGGCCATGAAGCCCCGCATCCTCGTGCTGGACGAGCCTGCGGCGGGCCTCGACCCCGAGGGCAGAGATGAGATCCTCTCGGAAGTGAAGGACTACCACAAGAAGACCGGCACCACCGTGCTTCTCGTCTCCCACAGCATGGAGGACATCGCCAAGTACGCCGATAAGGTGCTTGTGATGAGCCGGAAGAAGATCGCCATGTACGATACGGTGGAAAAGGTCTTCGCCCGTGCGCCGGAGCTGCTGGAACTGGGCCTCTCCGTCCCGCAGGTGACGAAGATCTTCCTCAAGCTGCGGGAGATGGGGGTGGATGTCCCGGCGGACGTCTACACCATCCCCTACGCCGTCAAGACCATTCTGGCGGCAAAGGCCCGGCGGGATGCGGGAGAGACTCTCGTCCTGCCCCGGAATGAAAATACGCAGGAAGGGGGTGCAGCCGGATGCTGAGAGATATTACCATCGGCCAGCACTTCCCGGGCAACAGCCTCGTCCACCGGTTTGACCCCCGGCTCAAGCTGGTGCTGACCATCCTGTATATCGTGCTGCTCTTTGCGGCGTCGAACCCGCTGGGCCTTGCGCTTTCGCTGATCTTCCTCGCCGTGATGTATGCGGTGGCAAAGATCCCCTTCCGGCTCATCGTCAAGAGCCTGAAGCCCATCTTCCCCATCATCGTCTTTACGGCGGTGCTCAACCTCTTTTTCGTTTCAGGCGAGGGCGACCCGGTGTTTCAGCTCGGTTTTCTGACCGTTTACGCGGAGGGCATCCGGTATGCTGTGCTGATGGCCGTCCGTGTCATGGCCCTTATCGCAGGCACCAGCCTGCTGACCTACACCACCAGCCCCATCGTCCTGACGGATGCCATTGAGCAGCTGCTGAAGCCCCTCGGGAAGCTCCACTTCCCGGTGCACGAGCTGGCGATGATGATGAGCATCGCGCTGCGGTTCATCCCTACCCTCATCGAGGAGACCGATAAGATCATGAATGCCCAGAAGGCCCGCGGCGCACAGCTGGACAACGGCAAGATGACGGAGCGCATCAAGGCGCTGGTGCCGGTACTGGTGCCCCTGTTCATCTCGGCTTTCCGCCGCGCTGACGAGCTGGCCATGGCCATGGAGTGCCGCTGCTACCGCGGCGGCGACGGCCGCACCCGCCTCAAGGTGCTGCGCTGCACGAGACAGGATTACATCGACCTCGCGGTCTGCCTCGCCTGCTTTGCAGTGATCCTGGCGTCGAGGCTGGTGTTCCCGAACTTCTGAGAAGGAATAACCTCTCAGTCTCGCTGCCGCTCGACAGCTCCCCTACCGAGGGGAGCCTCTGGCGAAAAGAGAAAACTTTATGAAATGCCAAGGCCTCTCCTCGATAGGAGAGGTGGCACGGCGAAGCCGTGACGGAGAGGTTTTTCCTATGAATTTTTTGCTTAAACTTGCCTACGACGGCACCAACTACTGCGGGTTTCAGGTGCAGCCCAACGGGCGGAGCGTGGCCGCTACGTTTCAGGACGCCTTGGAGGCGGTGCTGGGCAGCCGCCCCGACATCAAGGGCTGCAGCCGCACCGACGCAGGCGTCCACGCGCTGGGCTTCATGCTCAACTTCCACGCCGACACCCGCATCCCGGCGGCAAAGCTGCCGCTGGCCCTCAATCAGCATCTTCCCCCGGACATCCGGGTGTTGGAGGCGCGGGTGGTGCCCGACGACTTCCACGCCCGCTATGCGGCCCACACAAAGACCTACCTTTACCGCATCCACAACAGTCCGATCGACTCGCCCTTCGCCTCCCGCTATTACACCAAGGTGCCGGGGCGGCTGGACGCCGACCGGATGCAGCAGGCGGCACAGTATTTTGTGGGGACGCACGATTTCCTTGCCCTCTGCGCTTCGGGCAGCTCGGCAGCCGCCCACGGCGACACCGTGCGCACCATCACGGCCTGTGAGGTCGAGCGCCGGGGCGACGACATCGACATCACGGTGACGGCAGACGGCTACCTCTACAACATGGTGCGCATCCTCGCGGGCACCCTCTGCGAGGCGGGCGCAGGCCGTCTTGCGCCCGAGGCGGTGCCGGGCATCCTCGCCAGCTGCGACCGGAAAAACGCCGGCCCGACGCTGGCGGCAAAGGGGCTTTTCCTCAAGAGCGTGGACTACGATTAACACAAACACGACCGGTGCTCCCGGAGGGGGAATGCCCCCTTTGGGAGCACTGTCGTTGCAGGAAGGGGACAGGAACGTATGAGAAAGAAGCATCGAGGCTTCCGGCCCGCGTCGGACGAGCCGCTTTCGGAGGGCCGGGTCGAGTACCTCGAGCAGGCCCGCACCCGGGTGCGGAACCGGCGCATCCGGCGCACCGCGCTCATCGTCGCGGCGCTGACGCTGGTGGTGCTGTTCGCCACCGGCTTTGTGGGCAGCTCGGTGGCAATGGCCAAGGACTGGGCCGACACGGCCCGCATCCTGCTCTTTCCGGGGACGGGCTGGCCCCAGCAGACCGGCGTCATGGAGGTGGAGCAGCTTGCCGCCCTGAACGGAAGCTTTGTGGAGCTGGGCGAAGAGGGGTGCGTGGTCTGGTCCCGCACTGGCACCCGCCTCAACGCCATCCAGAGCGGCTACGCCCGGCCAGCGCTGGCGGCGGGCAAGAACCGTTTCGTGCTCTACAACCGCTCGGGCAATGAGCTGCGGGTGGAGAGCCGCACCCAGAACCTCTACACCAAGACGATGGAGAACAGCATCACCCTCTGCGCGATGGCCGACAACGGCACGCTGGCCGTCGTCACCGAAGACCCCGGCAGCGCCGCCAGACTGCGGATCTACTCCTCCTCGATGGAGGAGCAGCTGAGCTGGAGCCTCACCACCACCGACGGCACGCCGCTGCGGATGGCCTTTTCGCCGGATGGGCGGCGGCTGGCGGTGGCGGCGGTGACGGTCAGCGGCGGGCAGATGGTGACGAATTTCTACATCGTCACGCTGGCGCAGGGCGACCCTGTCCTTGTGGGCAGCGGCAGCGGCGCGGCCCAGTGGCTGAGCTGGCCCAGCGCCCAGAGTGTACTGGCCCTCTGCGACAGCCGCGCCGTCCTCTACAACGCATCGGGCGGCGAAAAAGCTGCCTACGACTTCACCGGCCAGACCCTCCGGGACATCTCGGTGGATGCCTCGGGCAATGCCGCCCTGCTGCTGGCCTCCGGCCAGCTCTGTCAGGCGGTGATGCTGGATCGTGAGCTGAACGTGGAGGGCACAGCGCAGGTGCAGGCGGCCAACCGCATCGTCCGGGCCGGGCAGAGCTTCTATCTGCTCACCGACAGCGGCGTGGAGTGTCTCTCCACCGACGGCACCTCTCAGTGGCAGGAGAGCCTTTCCGCCCGGCCGCAGGGCCTGCTGGCCGACCGGAAGCAGCTGCTGGTCTTCTGCGGCAACACCGTGCAGGTGCTGACTCCTCCCGAGGCGGAGACCAGTGCCTCGGGCAATCCATGATAGAATAAGGAAAATAAGGTATGTTCAAGAATCCGTCATTTCTTTTTGATATAGTATGTACCGTGGTCTGGCTGCTGCTGGCCGTGCGCTACGCCCGCAAGGGCTTCCTCGCGGCCAGCGTCCAGCTGGGTGGGAACGTCTTCAGCCTCGTGGGTGCCCGGGTCTTTTCGGGCTGGGCTGCCGTCGAGGTGTTCCAGCGGTTTCTGGCCGGGAGCTTCCGCACCCAGATCGCCGAGAGCATCTCTGCCGGAGGGGTCGTTGACCTGACCGGCATCGCGGACAAGTACGCGGGATTTCTGCCCGAGAGCTTCCGCGCCTCCATCGTGGAGGCCTGCGAGCGCTCCATCTCAGCCGTGCTCAGCGACAACGCCGTGGTGCTGGCGGACGTCATCGTCCAGAAGGTGCTGGCCCCGCTGCTGACGCCGGTCATCTCGGTGGTGCTCTTTTTCGTGACCTTTGCCCTGCTGCGGATGCTGGTGAGTATGCTGGTCACTGTGCTGGGCCTCGTCAACCGGCTGCCGGTCATCGGCACCGTCAACCGCTGGCTGGGCTGGCTCACCGGCTGCATCGCCAGCACGATGGACATCTACCTTGTGCTGTGCGTGGTGTGGGCCATCATCGTCATCACGGGCGGCAATCTGACCGTCCTGAACGATACGGTCATGAGCAGCAGCCTTTACTATAAAGCATTCAATCTGTTGAACCCCTTCCTGTAAAAGGAAGCTTTAGGAGGAACCTATATGGTCTGCAATCGCTGTCAGAAACGTCCGGCCATCATCTTCGTCCAGCGGATGGAGAACGGCCAGATGAAAAATGAAGGCTTTTGCCTGCACTGTGCCCGTGAACTGCACATCAAGCCCGTCGAGGACCTGATGAAGCAGTTCGGGATGTCCGACGAGGACATGGACAACATGGAAAACCGGATGGAGAGCATGATGGACGAGATGGGAGACGCGAACCCCCTCTCCCTCATGATGAATATGGGCCAGCCGACGGAGGGCGAGGAGAGCGAGGGAGATGACGACCTCGTGCCCGGCTCCAGCGCGACCTTCCCGCTGGGCGTCAAGGCGGAGGGCGAAGCCGGAAACGGCAAAAAGGCCCAGAAAAACGGCAAGAAGCCGCCCCGCCGCAAATTCCTCGATACCTATTGTGAGAATCTGACCCGCAAGGCCCGGGAGGGCAGGCTGGACGACATCGTGGGCCGCGACCGCGAAATTTACCGCACGATTCAAATTCTGAGCCGCCGCCAGAAGAACAACCCCTGCCTCATCGGCGAGGCGGGCGTCGGCAAGACGGCCATCGCTGAGGGCATCGCGGAGCGGATCGCCAAGGGCGACGTCCCCGTGGGCCTGAAGGACAAGGAAATTTTCCTGCTGGATCTGACCAGCCTCGTGGCCGGCACCCAGTTCCGGGGCCAGTTCGAACAGCGGGTCAAGGGCCTGCTCAGTGAGGTCAAGGCCGCAGGCAACATTATCCTCTTTATTGATGAAATTCATACCATCACCTCGGCGGGCGAGAGCGAGGGCGCGATGAACGCGGGCAACATCCTCAAGCCTGCCCTGTCCAGAGGCGAAATTCAGGTCATCGGCGCCACCACCTTCAACGAGTACCGCAAGTATATCGAGAAGGATCAGGCCCTTGAGCGCCGCTTCCAGCCCGTCCGGGTGGAGGAACCCAGCGTGGCCGATACGCTGGCCGTCATGAACGGCATCAAGAAGTATTACGAGGAGCACCACCATGTGCAGGTGGAGGCGGATGTCCTCTCGGCCATCGTCACCCTCAGTGAGCGGTACATCACCGACCGCTACCTCCCCGATAAGGCCATCGACCTGCTGGACGAGGCCTGCGCCTGCTGCAACCTTGCCCATCCGGTCATCTCGGAATACCTCGAGATGCAGAAGGAGCTGGACGGCCTGAAGCAGGAGGAGGCGGAGATGGAGTCTGCCGACGTCAACGAGGCCATCGACTATGAGCAGGTGGCCCAGCGGAAGACCCGCATCGCAAAGCTGGAAGCTGAGCTGCCCGCAAAGCAGGCCGCCGCCAGCGAAATTAAAGTGACGATGGATGATGTGGCCAAGGTCATCGAGCTGTGGACGGGCATCCCGGCAGTAAAAATTCAGGAGACGGAGTTCGCAAAGCTGGCCGGGCTGGAAGCGGAGCTGAAAAAGAAGATCATCGGTCAGGACGAGGCCGTCCATCTCGTGGCGCAGGCCGTCAAGCGGAGCCGTGCCGACCTGTCGGGACGCCGTCGCCCAGCCAGCTTCATCTTCGTCGGCCCCACCGGCGTCGGCAAGACCGAGCTGGTCAAGCAGCTGGCAAACCAGCTCTTTGACGGCCCTGACCCCCTCATCCGCCTCGATATGAGCGAGTATATGGAGAAGTATGCGGTGTCCCGCATGATCGGCTCGCCTCCGGGCTATGTGGGCTACGAGGAGGCCGGTCAGCTCACCGAAAAGGTGCGCCGCCGCCCCTACAGCGTCGTCCTCTTCGATGAGATCGAAAAGGCCCACCCCGACGTCATGAACATCCTGCTCCAAATTCTGGACGAGGGCAAGATCAACGATGCACAGGGCCGGACGGTGGATTTCTCCAACACGGTCATCTGCATGACCTCCAACGCCGGAAGCGGCGACAAGAGCACCTCCGGACTCGGCTTCAACAAGAGCGAGGAGCAGCTGAGCGAGGAAAAGACCCGCAAGGCTCTGAGCCAGTTCCTGCGGCCCGAGTTCCTTGGCCGCGTGGATGAGGTCATCGCCTTCAAGCCCCTGAGCCAGCAGACGCTGGAGGGCATCGCGGCCCTCATGCTGGACGAGTACAGGCCCAGCATGGAATCGAAGGGCATCGCCTACCGCTACACCCCGGCGGCGCTGTCCGCCCTCGTGGCCAAGAGTCAGGGCGGCAAGTTCGGTGCCCGCGACCTCCGCCGCGTCATCCGCAAGGCGGTGGAAGACCCTGCCGCCGAGCGCATCATCGACGGCACTCTGAAGGTAGGCGGGAGCCTGACCGTGGACGCCGAGAACGGCGAAGTCGTCCTGAAGTAAAGCACAAACGAAAAGGCACTCCGAAGCGCTTCGGAGTGCCTTTTATAGTACGCGGAAAACTCAGTCGAGGGACACCGGAACTTCGGGCTTGTTGGCGGTGCGTGCGCTGGTGCGGCCCTCAGGGATGATCTCCCCGGCGGCGGTCAGCGCCAGCTTGGTGAGGGTGGGGCCTACCAGCTCATACACCAGCACCGAGAAGAGCACCACGTTGCGCACCATGTGGCCGTCGGAAAGCTCGGCGGCCTCGGCAGCCATGCCCAGCGCCACACCGGCCTGAGGCAGCAGGGTGATGCCGAGGTATTTCTGGATGCTCGGGCTGCAGCGGGTGGCCCGGCAGCTCATGTAAAGGATTATACTATCTCATCGCTTAAAAAGCAACATCTTTTCAGGCGGAATGATTGAAGAATCCTTAACAAATGACCGAAAAAAGCGAAAAATAGGGCCGCTGCCTGCGCAGCGACCCTATTGTATGCAACAATCGTGAATTTAGTTGAACTTAAAGATCTTCCGTGCGATGCGGTAGCCGCCCAGCACGATGTCGTCGCCCTTGGGGAAGGGCAGGTTGGTCACGCCGCCGAAACCGAAGCGGATGGAGCGGTAGACCGCGGCGCTGGTGTGCTCGCGCAGGTACTGCCACAGGCCCTTCTGCTTCTCCTTGGCCTCGGCGCTGCCGTCCAGCAGCAGGAAGATGTCGCTGACCGCCATCATCATCGAGAGGTAGTGGAGCATATAGGCCCGAAGCCTCTTTTCGCCCTTGAGGGCGTCGAGGTCCTGACAGTCGATCATGTGCCGGGTGACGCGGAGCTGCTGGTCCACGCGCTTGACCATGACGCTCTCGTTGACGCTCTGGTCGTCGCGGCCGATGAAATAGCGGTAGAGGTCGAGATCCATATAATACATGGTCTTGACGAAGGGCAGGGGCTGGTAGACGAAGATGTTGTCCACATAGAAGGTGTGCTTGGGCAGCACCATGCCGCACTGGCGCAGCACCTCGGTGCGGTACAGGACCGAGTGCATCAGCAGGTTCTGGTCGGGGCGGAAGTGGCCCACGTGCATCCATGTGAAGAGCCGCTCCTGCGGGAAGACGTTGGTGTACCGCACGGTATGGCTGGTGCCGTCCTCGGTGTGCTCATAGACGTAGTTGCAGATCATGAGGTCGGGGGCGGTGCCGCGGGTCACGAGGGTGTGCAGGCGGGAGAGCACCTTCTTGAGGGCGTCGGTGTCCAGCCAGTCGTCGCTGTCCACGACCTTGTAGTAGAGGCCGGTGGCGTTGCGGATGCCCTGATTGACGCCCTCACCATGGCCGCCGTTCTCCTGATGGATGGCTTTGACGATGGTGGGGTACTTGGCGGCGTACTCGTCGCAGATGGCCGGGGTCTCGTCTTTCACGGAACCGTCGTCCACAAGGATGATCTCGGCCTGCTCCCCGGCGGAGAGCAGGGTCTCGATGCAATGGCGCATATAGGCCGCCGAGTTGTAGCACGGGACGGCAAAGGTAATGAGTTTCTGCTGCATAATAATAAGCTCCTTATCGTGCTTGCCCGGCCTTGCGCAGAGCAAAAAATGGCCGGAGATGGAGATATGTACCCTTATTATATCATTTTCGCGCACAAAAAGCTAGGAAGACCAGCAAATACCTTCAAAAAACGACAGCAGAAAAGCATTTTGATACCATTTCGGGCCGGGCTGTGCTATAATAGTACAGTTACAGGAACCAAAAAGCAGGAGGAGCACATGGCAGACCCGCATTCTATCTTAAAAAAAGTTTTTGGCTACGACAGCTTCCGCCCCGGGCAGGAGGAGATCGTCCGGCGGCTGCTGGACGGGCAGGACGTGCTGGCCGTGATGCCCACCGGCGCGGGCAAATCCATCTGCTATCAGGTGCCGGCCCTGCTGCTGCCCGGCATTACCATCGTGGTGTCGCCGCTGGTCAGCCTGATGAAGGATCAGGTGGGCGCGCTGGTGCAGGCCGGTGTGGCGGCGGCCTTCCTCAACAACAGCCTCACCGACAGCCAGAAAGCCCTGATGCTCCACCGCGCCCGGGAGGGCTGGTATAAGATCATCTATGTCGCCCCGGAGCGGCTGGAGATGCCGGGCTTCCAGCGGTTCGCGCAGGAAAAACTTATCAGCATGGTCACGGTGGATGAGGCCCACTGCATCAGCCAGTGGGGACAGGACTTCCGCCCCAGCTATCTGCGGATCAAGGAGTTCGTGGACAGCCTGCCCAGCCGCCCGGTGGTGGGCGCGTTCACGGCCACCGCCACGGCCCGGGTGCGGGACGACATCCGCAGCCACCTCGACCTCCATCAGCCCTATGAAGTGACCACCGGCTTCGACCGGCCCAACCTCTACTTCGAGACCCGCCGCGCCCTGCCCAGCCAGAAACCGAAGGAGCTGCTGGACCTCGTGCTGCGGGAGGGAGACAACGCGGGCATCGTCTATTGCAGCACCACCAAGCAGGTGGACGAGACGGCCCGCCTGCTTCAGAGCCGGGGCATCCGGGCGGCGGCGTATCACGCCAAGCTGGACGCCGAGGTGCGGCGGAAGAATCAGGACGACTTCCTCTACGACCGGGTCCAGATCATGGTGGCGACGAATGCCTTCGGCATGGGCATCGACAAGCCCAACGTCCGGTTCGTCATCCACTACAATATGCCCAAGGATCTTGAGAGCTACTATCAGGAGGCGGGCCGTGCAGGCCGCGATGGGCTGCCGTCCCGCTGCATCCTGCTCTACTCCGGTACGGACGTGCGGACCATCCGCTTTTTCATCGACAAGGAGATGGAGGCCGACAACGGCCTGCCTGCCGACGTCAAGGCTGAGGCTGCCCGCAAGGCGGAAGAACGGCTCAAGTATATGACTTTCTACTCCACCACCCAAAAGTGCCTGCGGCGGTTCATGCTGAACTACTTCGGGGAGGCTGCACCCGAGAAGTGCGGCAACTGCTCCTGCTGCCTCTTTGCCGAGCAGAATGCGCAGGAGGTGGAAGAGCGGGCCGCTGCCGCGAAGCAGCGTGCTGCGGCCAACTCCCGGCGGCTGTCTGCCCGCCGTGCTGCCGCCAACACCGACCTCAGTGAGGCCGACGAAAAGCTTCTGGCGGCGCTCTACGCTCTGCGCAAGCGTCTCGCTGCAAAGCAGAACGTCCCGGCTTATATGGTGTTCAGCGACGCCACCCTCCGGGAGATGGTCCAGAGCAAGCCTCTGAGCATGGACGAATTTCTGAACATCACCGGCGTCGGCGAGAAGAAGGCCGCGCGGTATGGCATGGCTTTCCTGCGGGTCATCGAGGAGATGGTCAACTCGCGGTGAGCAGGGCCGGAACTGTAAATTTTCTGCGTTCTGCTTGACTTTTCCGGGATTTTGCATATACTGAAGATAGTGAATGTGGTAATTCACACATAGGACTCACGAAGAAAGAACAACCCCCCTCAGAGAGCTGCAATCTCTCAAAAGGGGGGTCATTCTTTTAGTGCTTGCTGTCCTTGAACCAGCCGCCAAGCCACTTGTAGACGAAGTTTGCGACAACGCCTGCTGCGACGGACAGGATGAATGTGGTAATATCCATAGGAACTCACCTCCTTCCAACTGGACGGAGAAGGCCAGCGTCTTTAGTATATCATAAGCCTCGACAAAAAGATAGAAAAAGAGCGCGGATCTTCCACGATGAGCCACTTGGCTCGTGGAAAGGTCTGCGCTCTTTTTGTCATTCCATCGTATGGGTGGAGAAGACCTTTTCGTCCTGCCACCACACCGGCTGTCCGGCGGCGAGGGACTTGGGCACATCCAGCAGACGCTGGTTCCGGCTGCCCCGGAAACGGAGGGAGATGTCGTGCTCAGCCTCCACGAAGCGGCCATCCACCAGCACGTCCAGCAGACGCAGCAGCTCGTCGGTGACTTCACACCGTGCGTGACAGGGAACCTTTCCGGTCAGCTGTTCCCATGTGTAGCCGGAGTAGCACCAGACGGTCTTCTTCGGGTAGAGGGCCTTGAAATTCTGCACGAAAGTCACCAGCTCCCGCTGGTTCTCCGGCTCCATCGGTTCGCCGCCCAGCAGGGAGAGGCCCGCGATATAATCCGGCCTGCAGGAGGCGAATATCTCGTTGCGGACGGGCTTGTCGAAGGGGGAACCGTAGCCAAAGTCCCATGCCACCTCGTTGAAGCAGCCGGGGCAGTGGTGGCGGCACCCGGAGACGAAGACGCTGGTGCGAACCCCCGGCCCATTGGCGATGTCATAATATTTAATGGTTGCGTAGTTCATTACAAGTGTAACACCCGATCCTTGATCTCCTGCGTCCGGCCCTGATTCCAGAACTGGGTGCCGATATAGCCGCAGGTACGGCGGGCGACATTCAGCTTGTTCTGGTCACGGTTGCCGCACT
>UMHX01073628.1_pt1 | contig 12356 bp, 12 predicted proteins | sample 1965651 | NCBI WGS metagenome assembly UMHX01 (sample SAMEA4836109, study PRJEB28245) | human gut metagenome | biome: gut microbiome; material: fecal sample | place: Denmark | collected 2008 | reverse complement strand
TGAAGAAGGTGTCGGTGTCCCGGCGGCTGCGCACGCCGTAGACTACCTCGGCGCCGTCCAGATACTTTTTGACCATCTCGTCCATGGCGTTGATGTCGTCCTGACCGTCGCAGTCGATGGAGATGGTGATGTCGCAGCTGCCGCTGTGGAGCGCCTCCATCAGCCCGGCCAGCACGGCGTTCTGGTGGCCGCGGTTCCGGCTCTGGGAGATGCCGATGAAGTGCTCATCCTCAGAGGCGAACTTCTGGATGAGGGACCAGGTGGCGTCGCGGGAGCCGTCGTTGACGAAGAGCACCCGGCTCTTCTCGCTGACAAGGCCCGCTGCGGAGAGGTCGTTTATCTTTTTCAGGAACAGGGGGGCTGTGATGGGCAGTACCTGTTCTTCATTGTAGCAGGGAATGACGATCCATAAAATCGGTTTGGACATGATGAAGTTCTCCTTCTATATAAGGCTCTCCCAAAGGGAGAGGCTGTTACAGCACCATGTGCCGCAGCGCGTCCGGTTCCAGCAGCTTGAAGCTGCTCTTATAGGTCTCGAGCAGGCCGTCCCGCTGCATCAGGCTCAGCTCCCGGGAGAGGGCGCTGCGGTCGCAGTTGAGGTAGTCGGCCAGCTGGATGCGGGAGTAGGGAATGGTGAAGGTGAGGCTGTGGTGAACCTCGGCCTCGCTGAGCAGGTAAGCGCACACCTTGGCCCGCAGGCTCTTGAGCAGCAGCAGGTCTACCCGGCGGGAGAGCAGGAAGTATTTGTCGCTGATGGTGCGCACAAGGTTCTGCAGCACCCGCTGGCGGGCCGGGTCGGCCCCGGGCAGCAGAAGCTTCTCGTAAGGCACCAGCAGCACCTCGCAGGGGGCCGAGGCCATCACCGTTACCGGGCTGGAAAGGCTCGAGCCGCCCAGCACGTCGCCGAACACACCGCCCGGCCCCATCTGGCTGATGGGCAGACGCGCCCCGCTGGCGGCGGGATGGTAGGCCTCGATGGCGCCGGAGAGCACCACGCCCACCCGGCGGTTCGACTGTCCGGCCAGTACGAGGGTCTCGCCCCGGCTGTAGGTGCGCAATACGGCCCCCACTTCGCCCAGCAGGACTCGGAGCGCTTCGGCTTCCAGCCCGGCGAACAGAGAGGTGGATTGTAACAGCGGAAGATAATTTTCCATACCCATTCCGTGAGGTTTTCCCCGGGCCCTCACCGCCCTTCTGCGATTCCGTTGCATGTGCAACGGTATTTTTTCTCTTATTATAGTAAACTTGAGGGCGTAAAGCAAATGGTTTTGCAAATTTTTTGCGGGAAAATTTCTCCCAATGAAAGTGAGGAACGAAATCCTATGAAAAAACTGACATCTCTGCTGCTGTCGCTGGTGCTGATGATCAGCGTGCTGGCCTGCGGCGCATCGGCCAAGACGAGCACAAAAGTGCGCATCGCCGGCCTGAAAGGCCCCACCACCATGGGCCTCGTCAACCTGCTGAGCATGGAGAAGGACGGCACTGCTTCCCTCGACTATGACCTGCAGCTCTACGGCGCTGCCGATGAGATCGTGCCGAAGCTCATCAAGGGCGAACTCGACATGGCCGCTATCCCGGCCAACCTCGCCGCGACCCTCTACCAGAAGACGAACGGCGGCATCCAGGTCATGGCCGTCAACACGCTGGGTGTTCTCTACGTCGTGGAGAAGGGCAATACCGTCCACAGCTTCGCCGACCTCAAGGGCCGCACCATCCTTTCCACCGGCAAAGGCACGACGCCCGAGTACGTCCTGCGCTATCTGCTCAAGAAGAACGGCCTCGACCCCGACAAGGACGTGAAAATCGAATACTACAGCGAGGCTTCCGAGGTCACGGCCCAGATGGCCGCTGCCAGGAAGGATGCCATCGCCGTCCTGCCTCAGCCCTACGTCACCGCTGCCCAGATGAAGGACAGCGACCTCCGCGTCGTTCTCGACCTGACCAGGGAATGGAACAGGGTCTGTGACACCCAGCTCATCACCGGCGTCACCGTGGTGCGCACCGAGTACGCAAAGCAGAACCCCGATGTCATCGCAGCTTTCCTGACCGACTACCAGAAGAGCGTCAAGGCGGCGAACGAGGACATCGACGGCACCGCCGCCCTCTGTGAGGAAGTCGGCGTGGTGGCCAAGGCTGCTATCGCCAAGAAGGCCCTGCCCAAGTGCAACATCGTTTACCGCAACGGTCAGGAGATGAAGAAAGACATCTCTGCTTACCTGCAGGTGCTCTACGATGCCTCTCCCGCCGCCGTGGGCGGCAAACTGCCGGACGATAACTTCTACTACACCGAGCCGTCCGTCCTGCGCAAGGTCATGGCGGCTATCCGCAATTCCGCAAAGTAAGCTTTGAAATAAAGAAGGGGCTGCTGCACATCGTTTTAGCCGAAAGTGCAGCAGCCCCTTTCTTAGATCAGAAGGCCCGCGCCGATGCCGATGAGGGCCGGCAGCAGCCAGCCAAAGCCGAGGCTGCTCAGGGGCAGAGCGTTCATCAAGGCGGAGAGGGGGCCGAAGGGCAGGGCAGCAGGGATGCTCTGGATGGCCGTGAAGAGGATACCCAGCCGCCAGACCGATGTCCGCTGGAACCGTCCGGGCAGGAACTCCACCACGATGAGGACGATGGCGATGGGGTAGATGGCGTTCAGCACCGGGACGGAAAGGCTCAGGATGTCCGCAAGGCCGATGTTCGCCAGCAGCATACTCACCAGCGCGAAGAAGGCTGCAATGGCGGGGTAGGACAGCTGGGGCAGAAGCTCGTGGAAGTATTCGCCTACGCTGGCGATGAGGCCGACGCAGGTGTTGAAGCAGGCGATGACGAAGATAACGGCCAGAAGCACCTGTCCCACCCGGCCAAACAGGCTGTCGGCCAGTGCCGTCAGAACGGAGGCGCCGGTGTCGCTGCCGGGGAACGCGGCCCCCGAGATGCCGCCGATGTGGGTCAGCATGGCGTAGACCACCAGCAGCATCCCGCCTGCGATGAGCCCGGCCCGGATGGTGCCGCGCCGGACGGCAGCTTCTTCCGTGATGCCCACCGCCTGAATGTTCAGCGCGATGACCGCGCCGAAATTGAGCGCTGCCAGCGCGTCCATGGTCTGATAGCCGTCCAGCACGCCCTGTGCGGCGGGGAGGGCGGCGTAAGCCTCGGCAGGCGTGCCGTAGCCGGGCGCGGCCGGGCGGAGGATGCAGCCCGCGAACAGCACCACGATGAGCACCAGCAGGGCAGGGCAGAGGATGCGGCCCAGCCGCTGGGTCAGCTTTTCGGGCTTGAGGGCCACAAAGTACGCCGCAGCAAAGAACACAAGGGAGTAGATGAACTGTCCCGGTGTACTCCGCCCCACCAGCGGCGTCAGCATCTCAAACGAGGTGCTGGCCGTGCGGGGAATAGCGAGGCAGGGACCGATGGACAGATAGACCAGTACAGCGAACACCTGTGCGAAGCGGGGATGGACCCGCCCGGCCAGCGCAGGCAGACCGCCCGCCCGGGCCACCGCTGCCACGCCCGCGATGGGCAGGCCGATGGCGCTGACGGCAAAGCCCACAAAAGCGGACCAGAGCGCCGTCCCGGCCTGTGCGCCGAGGAAGGGCGGGAAGATGAGGTTGCCTGCTCCGAAGAACATCGAGAACAGGGTGAACCCCACCAGAAGGAGCTTTTTGCCCCGGAGGGCCTGAGCGGAATCGTGCATGGTCATCTCTCCCAGCTGTGCGCGGAGGCACGTAGAATAAGGATTACTTTATTCCAGTGTAGTGTTTTATGACCTTCATGTCAAGAGAAGAAAAGATGAAGGATTGTATTCTCATACATGATGTGATATTCTGAAAGCGAGAAAACGAACAGGAGCAAAGAAATACATGGATAAAACAAAAAAACGCCGCATTCAAATTTTGGCGGCGTCGGTGTTCTGGCTGGGCGTCTGGCAGGCGGCGGCTGCGGCCATCGGGCAGGAAGTCTTTCTTGTCTCGCCGGTGCAGGCCATCGGTACGCTGGTGGAGCTGCTGCCGCAGGCCGAGTTCTGGCAGCGCATCGGTTTCAGCGCCGGGCGCATCCTGCTGGGCTTCGGGCTGGGCGTTCTGTCCAGCGCGGTGCTGGCGGTAGCCGCCGAAAAGTGGGAGTGGGTGGACGCCCTTCTCGCCCCCGTGATGCAGCTGGTCAAGGCTACTCCGGTGGCGAGCTTCATCATTCTGGCGCTGGTGTGGGTCAGCGGCTCGTCGCTGTCCGTCCTTATCAGCTTTTTGATGGTGCTGCCCGTCCTCTACAGCGCAGTGCGCACCGGCATCGGGAGTGCTGACCGCCAGCTTCTCGAAATGGCGCAGGTGTTCCGTCTGCCTCTGGGGCGGCGTCTGCGGGCGGTCTGGCTCCCGGCGGTGCTGCCCGCGTTCCGGCAGGGATGCAGCGTGGCGCTGGGCATCTGCTGGAAGAGCGGCGTAGCAGCAGAGGTCATCGGCCTGCCGGACGGCAGCATCGGCGACGCGCTTTACCGGGCAAAAATTACCCTTTCCACCGGGGAGCTGTTTGCCTGGACCTTCGTCATCATCCTGCTGAGCGCCGTATTCGAAAAGCTGTTCCTCGCGCTGCTGGATAAAGCGGTAGCGGCAGTTCTGGGCGAAGAGGGGGCTGAAAAATGAGTGAAACCAACAACAAACTGGAAATAAAGAATCTGTCTAAACGATTCGGAGAGAAAATCCTCTTCGAAAACCTCTCGCTTACTGTGGACGGCCCGGCGGTGCTCTGGGCGCCAAGCGGCTGGGGCAAGACGACCCTGCTCCGCATCCTGATGGGGCTGGAAGCGCCCACCTCCGGCAGCGTGGAGGGCGTGGGCCGGGTCGGCGCGGTCTTTCAGGAAGACAGGCTCTGCCCCCAGCTGACCGCCGAAGAGAATGTGGCGCTGGTGCTGACCGCAGAACAGTACAAGGTCAAAACACAATACAAAGAGCAGATACGAGATGACCTTATACAATTAGGACTGGATGACGAGGCCTTGGCCCTGCCTGCCCGGAAGCTCTCCGGCGGACAGAAGCGCCGCACCGCCTTGCTGCGCGCTCTCTGGGCCGAGAGCGACACCCTTCTGTTAGATGAGCCCTTCACCGGCATGGACCCCGCCGCCATGAAAAAAGCCGCAGCCATGCTCAAGGCACGCTGCGGCACAAAGCCCACCCTGCTGGCGACCCATGATCAAGAAGCCATCCGGGAGCTGGGGTGGAAAGTAATCGAACTGGGCTGAAACGAAAGGAGCCTGACCATGGAGAAAAAGACGAGCTGCCTGCTCTGCGTTCTTACCGCGCTGCTTCTCGCTGTGCTCTATCTCTGGGCCGCCCTCCGCCCGGGCGTCTGGCTGCGGGATGCCTTTTTGTATCGTCAGGCCGACGGCAGCTTTTCGGGCAAGGATGCGTATGCCGCCTACACCATGCAGATCGCCCAGACGGAAAACGGTGCGGAAGTGGATTTCACGTTGGACGGAGAGACGCGGCGCTATCGGCTCGAATCGAAAGTCGAGGGCATGAGCGACCCGGGCGTAAAAATTGAGCAGGACGGAGTGGTCATTTTTACCGGGACCGCGCTGGGCGACCCCGGCGACGCCATCCTGTGGCGGGAAGACGATGGGGGCCTTGCCGACGAGGTAAACGTCATCGTCAACGGCGAATACCAGAAATCCGACCTCTGGCCCAGTTGTAACTGGCTCTATAATGTGGCCGTCGGCGGGCGGCGGGAGCCCCGGGGCAGCGTGGCGTTCCTGCTGCCGATAGGGGCGCTGGTGGTGCTCCTTGTGCTGGATGTCCGGTTCCCGCTGCTGTTCTGGAACCTCCGCCACGGGCTGGAAGTGTACGGCGGTGAGCCCACCGACTGGTATTACGCGATGCAGAGGGTGAGCCGCATTACCAGCATCATCGGCGTTTTTGTGCTGGCGGCGATGAGCTTTGCTGTTCACTGAGGCTCACAGCAGCTCGGCAAGGATGCTGTTCTGTACGATGAGCCCGGCAGGCGTGAGGGCGAGGGTGTGGCCGTCAAAGTTGGCGTAGCCGCTCTTCATGCAGTTTTGCACAAAGGCCAGCTGTGCGGTGGAGAACTCCCTGCCATAGCGTTTTTTGTATTCGTCGAGGCTCAGACCTTTGCGCAGACGCAGCTGCAAGATGAGATAATCCTCCGCACCGCAGCCGCCGTCCATGACGGGCGCGGCCTCGTCCCGCAGAAAGGCTTCGGTGTCGGCGGGGTAGTAGAACCGCTTGCCGCCCATGCAGGAGTGGGCCGCAGGGCCGATGCCCAGATAGTCGCCGCAGTCCCAGTAGATGAGGTTGTGCTTTCCCTCATAGCCCGGGCGGGCGAAGTTGGAGATCTCATATTGCCGGTAGCCATGATGTTCCAGCTGCTCGACGGCATAGAGGTAGAAGTCTGCCGCCTCATCGGAGGTGGGCAGACCCTCGGGGGGCGTCCGGCCAAAGGCAGAGTCGGGCTCAATCTTCAAGAGGTAGGCGGAAATGTGGGTCGCGCCGCCATCCTCGATCAGCTCCAGCGTCTCGTCGAACTCGGCCTGCGTATAATGGGGCAGGGCCAGCATGATGTCGCCGCTGATGTTCTCGAACCCGGCACGGCGTGCGGCGGCGAAAGCGGCCCGCGCCTGCTTTGCCGTGTGGGGGCGGCCCAGCGTCTTGAGCTGGCTGTCCCGGGCCGACTGGACGCCGAAGGAAATGCGGTTGACGCCCGCCTCCCGGAATGCCCGGAGAGAGTCTTCGGTCACGGTCTCAGGGTTGGCTTCCAGCGTGATCTCGGCCCCGGGCAGGGGCTGCGCGGCGGCGATGAGCCGGGCGGCGTCTGCCGGGTCCAGCAGACTGGGCGTTCCACCGCCGAAATAAAGGGTGTCCGGCCGCAGGGGCGCGTCCGGCGCAAAGCGGGAGAGTTCCCGCAAAAGGGCGTCCACATAGGCGCGGGGGACGCCGCGCTGGCCAGGGGCGGAGTAAAAATCACAGTACCGGCATTTGGAAAAACAGTAAGGAATATGCAGATAAAGTCCGAGAGACATCAAATATCACAGCCTTTTTCATGAATCGTTCATTTCTATGCAGTATACTATATTTCGTAGACCGGGGCAAGGCCGAGGCCGATGCCCTGATTTTGAATGGAGGATTCCTTATGGATTACAACAACTATGACCGCGGCTATGCGGAGCCTTCGATGAGCGCATCGGACTATATGACCCGCACCTACCGCTGGATGGCCGGCGGCCTGCTCGTCACCTTCGCAATGGCCTATATCACGGCGACTACACCCCTTATCTATCTGGTCGATTCGCTTTACTTCCTGCTTACCATCGGTGAGCTGGCACTGGTGTTCATGCTCAGCGCCCGGGTGCAGAAGATGTCCATCGACGGTGCAAGAGCCGCGTTCTTCGGATACGCCATCTTAAACGGCATGGTCCTGAGCTACTACTTCCTGATGTTCTCGGTAGGCACGCTGGTCATGGCTTTCCTCGCCACGGCGGTCTACTTCGGCCTCATGGCTGTGTACGGCACCACCACCCATAAAGACCTCACCGGCTGGGGTCCCCGCCTCATGATGGCTCTGGTGGCCATGATCGTCACCAGCCTCGTGGGTGCGCTCTTCGGCTTTGGCTTCGGCACCTCGGTGCTCTACTGCGGCATCGGCCTGGTGGTGTTCATGCTGCTCACCGCCTATGATACCCAGAAGCTCCGCCAGATCTACGCCTACTATGCAGGCGACGCTGAGCTGGCCGAGAAGGCTTCCATCTATGGCGCACTGACCCTGTATCTGGACTTCATCAACATCTTCCTGTACGTCGTCCGTCTGCTGGGCATGAACAGCCGCAGCCGCAATAACTAAATAGGACTTTGGGCCCCGGTCATCCGGGGCCTTTTTGTGTCCTTTCTAATAAAGGATGAATAAACCCCGCTCTGCCGCTCCAAACTACCACCAAAGAAACGATTCCGTACACAAAGATGGATTGGAGTAACGAACGATGGAGCAATTCAGAAAGTTTTTGCGGGACAAAGCCTTTGCGCTGGTGCTTACCGCCTGCCTGCTGGCGGCGGCAGCGGCCGGGGTGTGGGCTGTGCGCACGGTGCGCAATGAGCTCAAACAGAATCTGGACGCGGTGCGAAGCCCGTCCAGCACCGCCCCCGGCATCGACGAGGGCATCAACACATCGCCCGGCGTTGCCGGAGAGGAGGAAGCCGAATGGCAGCAGCAGAACGCACCCGCAGCAAACAGCGTGGCCAATGTGCCAAAAGCCGACAGCTCGTCCGGTGGGGCTGCGTCCTCTTCTGGTGCGCAGTCTGGGTCTGGTTCGGTGCGCGAACCCTCCGCGCTGCAAACCGAGTCCTTGCCTGCCAGCAGTTCGGCTGCGCCTGCCTCCACGCAGCCTGTCTCGGGGCGCGTCTTAAACAGCTACAGCGGCGATGAGCTGGTCTACAGCAAGACGCTGGGCGACTGGCGCACCCACAACGGTGTGGACTACGCCGCCAGCAGGGGCGCGGAAGTGACCGCCCCGGCGGCAGGCAAGGTGGTGGAGACCGGCACGGACGACAAGTGGGGGCCTGTGGTCGCCATCGAAGATGCTTCCGGCAGGATCTGGCGGGTCTGCGGTACGACGGACGCCAAGGTGAAGAAGGGCGACACCGTCTCGGCCGGGCAGACCATCGGCAAGGTGGGCAGCGTGAGCTGTGAGTGTGCCGAGGAGAGCCACATCCACTTGGAAGTCATGGAGGGCGAAAAGTATCTCGACCCCATCAAGGCCATGAAATAAGCAAAATTTTCCGGGCAGGTGCAGCAGAACGCTGTACCTGTTTTTTTCACATTGCTTTTGGCGGTCGATTCTGGTATGATAAACTAGAATAAGTGTGAAGACAGAAGAAAAAGCGGAGGAAACGAAACATGAAGGTCTTAGTGGTAGGCGGCGGTGCTGCCGGCCTGATGGCGGCGGGCGCGGCCCTGCGGCAGGGGCATGAGGTGACGGTGCTGGAACATATGGAAAAGCCGGCTCAGAAAATTCTCGTTACCGGCAAGGGACGCTGCAATGTGACCAACGACTGCACCGCAGAGGAATTTCTGCACCATGTGCGGACGAATCCCCGCTTTCTGTTCTCGTCGCTGGGGGCTTTCCCGCCGGCCAAGACGATGGAAATGTTTGAGTCTCTTGGTGTGGAGCTGAAAGTGGAGCGCGGACGCCGGGTGTTCCCGGTGTCAGATAAGGCCGAAGAGATTCGGCAGGCTCTTCTGCGGTACGCAGACGGAGCGGACATCGTCCACGACGGGGCAAAAAAGCTGCTGCTGGAGCCGCTGGCCCAGCCGGAAGAAGCGCCTGCTGCGCCGGAAAATCCGCGCCACCCGAAAAAGAAAAAGCCCGGCCCGGCCTATCGCTGCGTGGGTGTGCGGGGAACTTCGGGCCGGGAGTACAAAGCGGACGCCGTGCTGGTGGCAACGGGCGGCCTGAGCTACCCCACCACCGGCTCCACCGGCGACGGCTATAAGCTGGCCCAGCAGGCGGGCCACACCCTCGTGGAGCCTGTCCCCAGCCTTGTCAGCCTCGTGAGCCATGACGCCGACTGCAAGAAGATGATGGGCCTCGCACTCAAGAACGTGACTCTCACTCTCCACGAGGACGGCAAACCTATCTTCGAGGAGCAGGGCGAGATGCTGTTCACCCACTTCGGCATCAGCGGGCCGCTGACCCTCAGCGCGTCGAGCCATCTGGGCGATATGAAAAAGCACAAGTACGAAGCTTTTATTGATTTGAAGCCTGCCCTCAGTGAGGAACAGCTTTATGACCGCATCACCCGGGACTTTGCCCTTCTGGCGAACCACGCGGCGCAGGGCGCACTGGTGAAGCTTTTGCCGTCCAGTATGCAGCCGGTCATGGTGGCCCGCTGGGGCATCGACCCGGCCACCAGGGCAAACCAAATCACCCGGGAGCAGAAGCGGGAACTGGTACAGCTGATGAAGCACTGGCGGGTGACTATCGACGCCCGGGGCGATTTGGCACACGCAGTCATCACGTCAGGCGGCGTGTCGGTGCGGGAGGTTGACCCCAAGACCATGCAGAGCAAAAAGGCCCTCGGCCTCTACTTTGCAGGCGAGGTGCTGGATGTGGACGCCTATACCGGCGGCTACAATCTGCAAATCGCATTCTGCACGGCACAGAGTTTTGCGAATCATCTGGAATGACCTCTCAGTCTGCTTCGCAGACGGCCCCCTCGTTAGGGCAACAACGACTGCCGCCAGCGGTGGAACGGCGTCAGCCGTGACGGAGAGGTTTAAGCGGCTGGAAATTTCAGATTCATAGAGAAGGAGATATAAAAATGATTTCTGTTGCGATCGACGGGCCTGCGGGCGCAGGCAAATCTACGCTGGCGCGGCGTCTGGCTGCGGACTTCGGCTACATTTATGTGGACACCGGTGCGATGTTCCGTACCATCGGCCTTTATGCCCTCCGCGCGGGCAAAGAACCGAAGGACAACGAGGCAGTCGATGCGCTGCTGCCCAATATCACCCTCGAGTTTGCTTTTATCGAGGGTGAACAGCATATCTATCTGAATGGCGAGGACGTCAGCACGGCCATCCGCACCGAAGAGGTGGGAATGGCGGCTTCTGCCGTGGGTGCAAATCCGGCGGTGCGCGCCTTCCTGCTGGAGATGCAGCGGGACATGGCCAAGACGCAGAACATCCTGATGGATGGCCGCGACATCGGCACCGTGGTGCTGCCCAATGCGACTGTGAAGATCTTCCTCACCGCCAGCCCGGAGGCCCGCGCCACCCGCCGCTGGAAGGAGTACCAGCAGAAGGGCATCGATACCCCCTACGAAGATGTGCTGGCCGACGTCAAGCAGCGCGACTATCAGGACACCCACCGCGCCGCAGCCCCCCTCAAGCAGGCAGACGATGCCGTGCTGCTGGACACTTCGGAGCTGAATTTTGAGCAGAGCTTTGAGGCCATGAAGAAAATTATCACGGAGAAGGTCAGATGATACTATATTATATTCTGGTCCCGCTGGCATGGCTGGTGTTCCACATCGGCTTCCGCGTCCGGTGTGAGGGCAGGGAAAACTTGAAAAAAATCGGCACAAAGGGCTGTATCATTGCCCCCAACCATATCTCAGCCATCGACCCGGTGTTCGTCGTCATCGCCCGATTCTGGGGCCAGCGGATGACAGTGTTTGCCAAGAAAGAGCTGTTCGAGATAAACGCATTCCTGTCGTGGTTCTTCCGGTGCGCCGGTGCAGTCTGTGTCCGCGGCACGAAAGAAGAGGTCAGCGTCATCGACGACACCGTGAAAAAGTGTCAGGAGGGCGGCACACTGCTGCTCTTTCCGGAGGGTACGCGGGAGCAGGAGAATAAGTTCCTTCCCCTCAAGAGCGGCCTCTTCGTCATCGCAGCGGCAGCAAATGTGGACGTCGTGCCTTGCCGTATCTACTACGACACCCCTGATGGCAAGATGAAGCTGTTCTGCAAGGTGCGTGTCATCTTCGGCGAGCCCATGCCCGCTGCACAGTTTGCAATGGAAGGCCGCCGCGACATAAAGAAACTGCGGGAAAATAAGCAGGCCGTTCTGGATGCGTGGAGTGAATTGTGATGAACCTCTCAGTCTCGCTATCGCTCGACAAGGCCGAGTTGCGGCTCCCAGCATCCGCTTCGCATTGCTTGCGTCTCGCTGGCCGCTGCCCCAACAGCGACTCCCTGTTTCCGCCACTGGCGGCGGTCGTCGCTGTTGCCCCTAATAGGGAAGCCCTCTGGCGAAGAGATGAAGCCTTGCGGAATGCCAAAGCCTCCCCTCGGTAGGGAAGATGGCATCGCGCAGTGATGACGGAGAGATTGAATTTAGGAGAGTACAATGGAAATCAGACTTGCAAAGACTGCGGGTTTCTGCTTCGGCGTGGACCGCGCGGTCAAGTTGACCTACGGTCTGCTGGATGAGGGCCGCAAGGTGGCCACCCTCGGCCCCCTCATCCACAACCCCCAGACCGTGGAAGACCTTGAGCGCCGGGGCGCACTGGTAGCAGACACCCCCGCTGATGTCCCTACGGGCTACGAGGTGGTCATCCGCAGCCACGGTGTCCCCCGCAGCATTTACGACGAGCTGGACGCCCGGGGCTGCACCTATCACGATGCCACCTGCCCCTTCGTGAAGAAGATACAGAAGATCGCTTCCGAGGCCGAAGCCGCCGGTGCAGTGCTCGTGGTGGCCGGTGATGCGTCCCATCCGGAGGTGCAGGGCATCGTCGGACATACCCGGGGAGAGGTATTCGTTTTCAGCGATTTGGCCCAGCTGAAGGCGTGGAAAGGGCCTTCTGACCCCCAAAAGCCCATTTTTGCAGTTGCACAGACCACATTTCAGGTAACAAAATGGCAAGAAAGTT
>UMHX01044668.1_pt1 | contig 12409 bp, 9 predicted proteins | sample 1965651 | NCBI WGS metagenome assembly UMHX01 (sample SAMEA4836109, study PRJEB28245) | human gut metagenome | biome: gut microbiome; material: fecal sample | place: Denmark | collected 2008 | reverse complement strand
TAAAGGTTATAATGAAAAAATAATTTGATTTTTGTAGAAGGGTTAGGTATTGAAATATGTTAAATATTTTATTTCGCGAAGACGAAAGAGAAATAAGGTAAGAACCAGTCATGGAAACAGTAATCTTTCCAAGTATGCAAAGAAAGGAATTACTTTGATTGGAGATGGTGCTGCAATAGGACCTTATATGTATGATTTAATGCTGAGCAAAGCGGAGCTGTTTTTACCGGAATGTTTTGAATGGCTGTTATTACATTCACCTGTATTTGCGGAAAACAAAGAGGTGCAGGAGCAGCTTGCTCATACATCACAAGCTTGCCGATCTTTCCCAGTATTTCACAGAAGATGAGCTGTCTAAATATGTAGATTCCTACATTCAGGAAGGCTACTTTAACCAGGATGGATCCCTGTATCTTTTCCCTGTGGCCAAATCCACTGAGATCACTATGCTCAACAAGACCGACTGGGAGCCCTTTGCAGAGGCTGCTGGAACTACTGTAGATGAGCTTGTCACCACAGAGGGAATTGTCCAGGTGGCGCAGCGGTATTATGAGTGGACGGACGCGCAGACCCCGGATGTCCCGGACGATGGAAAAGCCTTTTACGGCAGAGACTCTATGTCAAATTATTTTCTTATCAGCATGAAGCAGATGGGTAAGGAACTGTTTGAAGTAAAAGACGGCAAAGTAACCCTTAACACAGACAAGGAATTGGTTCGCCGTATCTGGGATAATTATTACGTGCCGTTTATGAAAGGCTATTTTGCTTCCTTGGGAAAATTCCGTTCAGATGATGTGAAAACAGGAGATGTTATCGCTTATACTGGTTCTACTTCATCTGCAGTGTACTTCCCGGATTCTGTAGAGACAGAAGACAGCAGCTATCCAATTTTTCCAGAAAACCTGTTTTTATACTCCTGGAAATTTTGCAAATGGTTACAGTACCTGTAAAATTCTGGATTATTCTCTGTCTGACAAAGCAAAAGCTGATAAAGCAGTTCTGGAAGAAGCTGTTGCAGGCGGTCAGAGTAAAGAAGAGGCACTGGCGCAGTATCTCACCGATGAGAATTTCGAGAGCTGGTATGAGGAATTCTGCAATAGTTTAAATGCAGCAGCAAACTCATAACCATGAGATGTGATGGAAAGGCGGTGAGACGGACTGTGAAGCGGAATCCGTACAAGCATGGAGGACACGGTGATTGGCCTGGACAGCCACACTGTAGAGAACCGCAAGGTAGTCCTGGAAAATGACATGATCGAGCAGTGGAGCAGCGTAAATAAAGAAAGTGACGGGCTTTATGCTGCACTGGCCAGGCTCCTGGATGAACATGAGATGGATATTCAGGGATTTCTGGGTTCTGACGATGTGCAGGAGGAATATCTGGAAGCTGTTTTCTATGATATGGTAGAGGTTTTGCAGTACAATTCCACTTCAGGAATCTTCCTGGTGCTGGGAAATGATAAATCCACGGAGGAAGAATGCGAATACAATGGTTTCTGGGTGCGGGATTCTGACCCAATGACCAAAACGGCTTCTTACGCAGATCTGCAGATGGAGCGCGGAAGCAAGAAGCTTTCCAAGAGTATGTCCATTTCACTGGACACTCCGTGGCGTACAGATTTTCGGTTCCAGGGAAATGGAAACCGAAGTGCAGATGACTTTTTCTATCAGCCGTACGTGACTGCAGGGGATTATGTGGATGCTAATATTAACATGGCAAATCTGGGATACTGGTCCAAGCCATTTATCCTGGAAGACGAGTGCCTGAAAGAAATGACTCTTTCTTCCATTGCACTGAACCTGTTTGACAGGGAAGGAAATACTTCGGTAGTGCTGGATATCCTGGCGTTGAAACTACAGCAGCTTCTTCTGACCGGGGAAACAATGGAAAACGAGCCGCTGATCCATCCTTTTGCCAATGGGAACCAGGATCTTGTATTCCATATGGCAGACAATGGACAGTACTCTGGAAGTATTGTATTTCGCCAGATTGACACGGCTGTTCTTGAGAAAAAAGAGGAACGCAAGTGTCTGGAAGAGATCAGCGCCATTATCCAGAACCGCATAAATCTGGAGCGTCACGACCTTTCTGCAAAAGCCAAATTGGATTTCCTTGCCCGTATGTCACACGAGATCCGAACGCCAATGAATGGAATCATCGGTATGACGGAGATTGCCCTGAAGGAAGGTCAGACTGAGGCACAGAGAATGGATTGCCTGAAAAAAATCCAGCACTCTTCCGCATATCTTCTTGGCCTGATCAACGACATTCTGGATATGTCCAAAATTGAAAGCGGAAAGATGCGTCTGGTGGAGGAAAAATGCAACCTTCTGGAACTGGTTCAGGGGCTGCAGCCGCTGCTGGAATCCAAGATCAAAGAGAAGCAGCTTCAGCTTTAACATCAGGCTGCGCCCGGTAAGCCCGGATGAGAGAAAGGAAGCTGTGCCGGAAAAGGCCCTTCTTTTCCCGGGAAAACGGATTCTGGTAGCAGAGGACAATGATCTGAATATGGAGATCATCTGCACCATTCTGGAAGAGTACCAGATTATCACCGAGCAGGCTGCCAACGGCAAGGAGGCTGTTCAGTGCATGGAACATTCAGAATCTGGGCGAGCTGTTGGGGCGTTTCCTGATATCCGTTGTAAGCCCAGGAGAAATAAACATTATACAGAGCACCTGCAAAGGCGGACAGCCGGTAATACTGGCTGGCATCCTGGCAGGTGCTTTTCCATTTCCAGATAATGTATCTGGTAAGGTATTCCAGGAAAATATTGCCGAAGCCGCAGTGGATAAGACCGTCAAAAAAGTCCCGGTACTGGTACCAATATTCGAAGCAGTGGATCATGTGGGCGCGGTCATAGTAGATTCCCTGCAGATTCTGCTTGCGGTCCTCTTCCTGATATTTCTGCAGAATGTCTTTCAAATGGGAAGAAAACACTTCCTCTTTGGTGGAGAAATTCCGGTAAAACGCCATTCGGGAAACGCCTGCCAGCTGGGTAAGCTCCGTTATGGTAATGGTGGACAGCGGCTTTTCTTTAATCAGGGTGAGAAGGGCATTTACGATTTTCTCACGGGTCTGCTGGTTGGGTGTGTTTTTTGAAGATTTCTGTTTTTCCATGGTGAAGCTCCTGTTAAAAATAACTCTGTAGTACGGATGCAAAAAGCAGCTTGTGTTACAAAGAGTAACGTTTTTAATAAGGGTTAGTATAACGTGAATTTGCGGGTGAGGCAAGGAGATTTTTGCGTGTTCTGGAGCAGTGGGAACTAAAAAATGTACATCTTGCGCAATAAAATGACAGTTTATGATAACCCCGTCTTTTTCAGGCGGGGTTGTGCTATAGTAAACTCAGAAAAATGGAGTGAAACAGAAACAACAGAAAGGGAGATTTTACAGGAAATGAAGTATCAGAATATTATAGAGAACATGACCCTGAAAGAAAAAGCCGCGTTCCTTAGCGGAAAAAGCGAGTGGCAGACAAGGGAATTTCCAAGACTGGACATTCCGGCAATCTTCTGTTCAGACGGACCAAACGGTGTGCGTAAGCAGGCTGGCGCAGGAGACCACCTGGGAATCAACCCGTCCGTTCCGGCAACCTGTTTTCCAACAGCAGCAACCATGGCAAACAGCTGGGATGAAGAACTGGAGCAGAAGGTAGGAGTTGCACTTGGAGAAGAGTCCATGGAAGAGGAAGTAAACGTTCTTCTCGGACCGGGACTGAACATTAAAAGAAATCCTCTTTGCGGACGTAATTTCGAGTATTTTTCCGAGGATCCTTATCTTTCCGGAAAAATGGCGGCAGCATTTATCCGCGGCGTACAGAGCACTGGTGCAGCAGCGTGTGCAAAGCATTTCGCAGTAAACAGCCAGGAGCTTCGCCGTATGGCTATGAATGCGGTTGTAGATGAGCGAACACTTCGTGAGATTTACCTTACAGGCTTTGAAATTGCCATTAAAGAGGGCAATGCCAAAACCGTAATGAGCAGCTACAACGAGGTAAATGGCGTTTATGCCAACGAGAATGAGCATCTTCTGAAGGATATTCTCCGTGACGAGTGGGGGTTTGACGGCTCTGTTATCACAGACTGGGGCGCGTCCAACGATCATTCCCTTGGTGTGAAAAACGGTTCCACTCTGGAAATGCCTACCCCAGGTCTTGACGCAGCAAGAGAGCTGATTGCAAGCGTAGAGAGCGGAAAGATCAGCGAGAAGGATATTGACGAGCGTGTAGATGAGCTTCTTGATCTGGTACTTACTACAACAGAGAATGCAAAGCATTACAAAAAAGCGGCAGACAAAAAAGCATTGCATGAAGAGCATCATAAGCTGGCACGCCGGGCATGTGAGGAAAGTGCTGTTCTTCTGAAAAATGAAGGCGGAATCCTTCCAGTTGGGGAGAAGGTTCAGGCAGCCGTGATCGGTGATTTCGCATTCGAGCCAAGATACCAGGGTGCCGGTTCCTCCATGGTAAACTCCACAAAAGTGGATTCCATTAAGGACATGCTGGAGTCCTGCGGAATTTCCGTAACCGGAATCGTTCACGGATATCAGCGTGACGGCAAGGAAGACGAAGCCATGAAAAAAGAGGCTGTGGATCTTGCACGCCGTTCCGATGTGGTCCTGTTCTTCTTCGGACTGAATGAGAAGAGCGAGACAGAAGGTCTTGACCGTAAGCACCTTCGCATTCCTCAGAACCAGATTAACCTGATCCAGGAGCTTGCAAAAGCAAACGCCAACATGATCGGTATTATCAGTGCTGGCTCTGTCATTGAAATGCCATGGCATCACCATTTCAAGGCGCTGCTTCACACAGCACTGATGGGACAGGCTGGTGCAGGCGCGGTTCTGGACATTCTTTCCGGTAAGATCAATCCGTCCGGAAAGCTGGCAGAAACCTATATCAAGAAATATGAAGATACTCCTTCCTACAATTATTATCCGTCTCAGGAGCGCAATTCTGAGTACAGAGAGGGAATCTATGTAGGATACCGTTATTTTGACACTGCAGGAGTTCCGGTAAATTATCCATTTGGATATGGACTTTCCTATACTACCTTCGAGTATGAAAATCTGCAGGTAAAACCGGATGGCGTTACCTTTACTATCCGCAACACTGGAAAATACGACGGTGCAGAAATCGCACAGCTTTATGTAGGACTTCCGGGAGCAAAGGTTTTCCGTCCGGTAAAAGAGCTGAAGGGCTTCACAAAAGTGTTCTTAAAGACTGGCGAAGAGAAGACCGTTACCATTAAATTCGATGACAAAACATTCCGCTACTGGAATATGAAAACAAACAAATGGGAAGTGGAAGGCGGCGTTTACAGCATTATGATCGGTGCAAGCTGCGCAGATATCCGTCTTCAGGATACACTTGCTATTATCGGAACCACTGAGATAATGCCATATTATACCAATCGCGTTGCTTCTTATATGGACGGAAAAATCCAGAAGGTTGGAAACGAAGAATTCGAGACCATTCTGGGACATTCCATTCCAGACGGAAGCTGGAGCGGAGAGCTTGGCATGAACGATGCCCTCTGCCAGATGTATTATGCAAAGAGCGGAATTGCCCGTTTCATCTGCAAGAAGCTGGGCGAAAAACTGAAGAAGAGCGAAGCTGCCGGAGTTCCGGATCTGAATACTCTGTTCCAGTACAACATGCCTTTCCGTGCCATCGCGAAGATGACAGGCGGCATGGTTTCCATGGAAATGGTGGAAGGTCTTGTAAGAGTAGTAAACGGCCACTTCAGCGGACTTGGAAAAGTGATCAGCGGATTTTTCAGAAACCAGAAGCTGAACAAGCAGTATGAGAAAGACCTGGAAGAGCAGAAATAAGAAATCATACAGACAGAAAAATAAAGAATAAGGAGTATTATCATGGGAAAAATCAAACAGTTAATCGCAGACCATCCGAATATCTGGGAGTTCATTAAATTCAACGTATTATCAAACTGCGCAACCATCACAAACTTTATCATTATGTGGCTGTGCACAGGCTTTATCTTCAAAAGCTTTGCAAACACACCATTTAAATTCCTGGTGTTCAACTACGCAGACAACATTGAGTCCAACCTTGGATTATGCGGATTCTTAAGCTTTTTGGTTGCGACTGCAGCAGCACAGACCGTAAACTTTTTCGTACAGAAGAACCTGGTTTTCAAATCTAATGCAGCGTTTGAAAAAGCAGTTCCGAAATACATTATACTTGCTGTTGTGCTAGTACTTGTTTCCGCAGCACTTCCGGCTTACAGCCAGAGCTTTTTCATTAACATCGGAATTTCCGAAGCACTTGCACCAACTCTTGCAAACGTGCTGAACATTCTGGTTCAGGTAGTTCTCAGCTACCCAACCATGAAATTCTGGATCATGCCAAACAAGTAAAAATTGGTTGCTATTCTTGCCCGATATAGTGACAGGCCAAAACCCGGATTGCCTTGCAGTCCGGGTTTTTAAATGGTAAGATAAAACAGGATTTAACAAATTAAACACATTTTTCCCACAAAGAGAACACAAATTGTCTCTATACTGTGAACTATCAAATGAAAGAGGTAATTGTTCAGTACCTTCACAATTACCGCTCCGCGATGCACAGAAATCATGCAAAGCATGATTTCGCGCCGCAATTCTCGGGTTTTCTGTGAACTACGTTCACAAAAAACACCTCGCGGAATAGTAACTGCAGAATAGTTACTGAAAGAAAACATAACAGAGTTTCTAAAGGAGGCTTTTATCATGAAGAATAGAAATGAAGAATTAAAGAGAAAACTGAAAAAGGCAGCAAGCATTAGTCTTTGCGCAGTACTGGCAGGTGGTCTTGCAGCAGGAACATATACAGGAGTGAACTATCTGACAGGTTATGAGCAGAGCGTACAGGCAGCTAGCAAGGAGCAGATTACATTACTGAAATCCGACAAGGAATCAGATGATTCCGATTCCAAGGAAGAAAGTACAGCAAAGGGAAGCCTGGATGTATCTGATATTGTAGAAGAGACAATGCCAAGCATTGTTTCCATTACAACTAAATCTGTAGAAGAGGTTCAGAGCTACTATGGAATGTTTGGTCAGTACGGTGCTTATTCTCCTGAGCAGAGAGAGGTTCAGGGAAGCGGTTCCGGTATCATCATTGGTAAGAATGATACAGAGCTTCTGATTGCGACCAACTACCATGTAGTAGATGGTGCAGAGACATTATCCGTTGGTTTCTGCGACAGTACAGCATGCGAAGCTAAGGTAAAAGGTTATGACAGCGAGAAAGACCTTGCAGTTGTTGCAGTTTCCCTGGACGATATTGACAGCGACACAATGGATGCAATTTCCATCGCAACAATTGGTAATTCAGATAACCTGAAGGTTGGTGAGCAGGTTGTTGCAATCGGTAATGCCCTTGGTTATGGCCAGTCCGTAACAACCGGTATTGTAAGTGCTAAAAACCGTCAGCTGAATTCTGATGATACGGTTGGTGATTATGACAGCGACAGCAATTCCGCTACCAATCTGATCCAGACAGATGCAGCAATCAATCCTGGCAACAGCGGCGGTGCTCTTCTGAACATGAACGGTGAGGTTGTTGGTATCAACTCTGCAAAGCTTGCTTCCACAGAGGTTGAGGGTATTGGTTATGCAATCGCAATTTCTGATGTAACAGATACTATTGAGAGTCTGATGAATGAGGAGACCAGAGATAAGGTTGAGGATCACGGTGTTCTTGGAATCACAGTTCAGACTGTTGACAGTGCGGTAACGGAAGCTTACGGTGTTCCGGAAGGCGTGCTGGTAAGAGAGGTTACTGAGGGCGGTGCAGCAGATGATGCTGGTATCGAAGCAAGATCCATCATTACCAAGTTCGCAGGCAAGACCGTAACTACCAAAGAACAGCTGGTTGATTTCCTTTCCTACTACGAGCCAGGCGAGGATGTTGAGCTTACCATTGAAGTTCCAGACGGAAAAGAATACAAAGAAGAGACTGTTACCGTAACTCTTGGCAAGAGCGAGGATACACAGAATGCAGACTCCAAGGATTCCCAGAATCAGGATGGTGCAACCGATGAGGACGGAAATCTCTTAGAAGACTGGCAGAACAATGAAGGCGGTGCCGGACTTCAGTATGGCGAAGGCTGGAACTAAAGAACAAAAATAAAATACAGTTTGAATTTGGAATTCAAGACTGATTCCGGGTTTGGATTTGAAACTGCAGAGACTCATCTATAACAGGTGGGTCTCTTTTTTTTGCGCCTTTTGCGCTCAAAGAATCCATTGCATATCCTGACGTAAAACGGTATAATTATTGAATCACGTAATGTAGAAAAGTGTAGAAAAGAGTCGATTTGATGAACAAAGAAATTTCTCTGGTTTTTGATATAGATGACACGCTGTACAGCCAGATGGAACCGTTGCTTACGGCGTGTGAATTTAGTCTTGGAAGAGCGCTGCTGGATCCGGAGCTGTTTTACCGGATCTTTGGGAAAAGAAGCGCGGAAATGTTTCTGTTCAGCGAGAGCGGACAGGTTTCTATCCACGAGTCCAGGCTGTACAGAATTGAGAACACCATGAAGGATATGGGTATCCCTTTTACCCGGGAACAGGCGGAAGTTTTTCAGGCAAGATATAAAGAAAATCAGTCTCATCTTCATGTGTCCGATATCCTTGCGGGAATGTTAGATACATGCCAGGAAGCCGGCGTGAAAATGGGGGTGATCACCAACGGCCCTTTTGCCCACCAGGTGCAGAAGTTTCATACATTGGGACTGGACAAATGGTTTACAGAGGATCAGCTGATCGTATCCGCTGGCGTAGGCGTAGCTAAGCCTGATGTGCAGATTTTCCGGATAGCAGAAGAGAAGTGGGGAATGAATCCTGCCAATACCTATATGGTGGGAGACTCTCTGGAGAATGATATTACGGGGGCCAAAAATGCCGGCTGGAAAACCATCTGGATGAATCACCACAGATATACAGTATCACCTGGTATGGCAGAACCGGATTACATCGCATATACAGAAGAAGAACTAAGAAAATTAGTAGAAAAATTAATCTGAATTCTATTTTTGCGTGTATGTTAGGCGAACTAAAGATAGACAAATAACGTTTGGTTGATTATAATAAACATATTAGTAAATTAGATGATGCCATCTGATTTGCAGCTGGCGCTGACCGTATAGCCCGGTAGTGACTGTGGCTGTGCGGTCATTTTTTTGCATCACAGGCTTCACGATGAAGAGGAAGATAAAATATGGATTCAGATTACAAAATTACAATGGAACAGGCAGAAACAGAAATGGCCTGTTACCGCAAGGTTTTCGATGATGTGTGGCTTTACGACGAAGCGGCCGTAGACGCATTGAAAAAAGAGGATGATTGTGGAGAGGAACAGCATCCCACGCACCAGTGCATGGGACATGTGGCCGTGGATGCTTTTTACAAAAAAGAAGAGTTATCCAAGCTGGAGTTCATCGGTGATGATATTTACCAGATCATGGCGAAATATCTGGAGATTGACGGCAAGCCATATGTGATGGAACTGCTCAAATCCATGGATAAGAATTACCTGGTTGCACAGGGCGACCGTGACCGCCTGATCCGCAGTCTTTCCGGCTACAATGAACGGCTGTACAGTGATGTGCTGACCAAGGTTTATAACAGACGCTATTTCGAAGAAGAACTGAAGAACCAGAAGGGTCCTGCCGGAATTGCAATGATCGATCTGGACGACTTCAAGCTGCATAATGATACATATGGACACAAGGCAGGCGATATGGCCCTTGCCACAGTAACCCAGGTGATCTCCAGATACATTCGTAAGACCGATATTCTGGTTCGTTACGGCGGGGATGAATTTCTTCTGATCATTCCCAATGTGAAAGAGGCAGAGTTTACCCACAGACTGCAGGAGATTCTGGACAGGATCCATGCAGCTACCATACCGGGATATGCCAGAATCCAGCTCTCTGTAAGCATTGGAGGTACCATTGCCAGTGCGGATGAGACCATTGAAAGTGTTGTGGGAAGAGCGGACCGCTTTATGTATCAGGCGAAGACACATAAGAACCTGGTAGTGACAGAGACGAATGAAATAAGAAATCAGGATGAGGACGGTACAGAGGTTGACCGTAATGAGCTGAAGCAGCAGATTCTGATCGTAGATGATTCTGAATTGAACCGTGAAATACTAGCGGAGATCCTGCACCCTGATTTTAAGACTATGGAGGCCTGCAGCGGGGAGGAGTGTCTGTCAATGCTGCGGCAGTATGGCGCAGGAATCTCGCTGGTATTGCTGGACATTGTTATGCCTGGTATGGACGGTTTCGCAGTTCTGGATGAAATGAACCGAAATCACTGGCTGGAAGATATTCCGGTCATTATGATCTCCAGTGAAGAGACAGAATCATATATACGCCGTGCTTACGAAATGGGAGTCTCTGACTATATCAGCCGTCCATTTGATTCCAAGGTTGTTTATCGGCGTGTATATAATACCATTAAATTATACGTAAAACAGAGGTACCTAATCACACTTGTAACGGATCAAATTCGGGAAAAAGAAAAAAATAGTCAGATTCTGGTAGATATTCTCAGCCATATCGTAGAATTTCGTAATGGAGAGAGCGGACTTCACGTTCAGCACATCAAGACGCTCACCGGACTTTTACTGGAGAGACTTGTGCAGAAGACGGATAAATACCATCTGCAGTGGTCGGATCAGTACATGATCACAGTGGCATCTGCCCTTCATGATATCGGCAAGGTGGGAATCGACGAGAAGATCTTGAACAAACCGGGCAGACTGACCAAAGAAGAGTTTGAGGAGATGAAGAAGCATACTCTGATCGGAGCCTCCATGCTGAAGAGCCTTGGCGTATACCAGGACGAGGAGCTTGTGAAGGTTGCTTATCAGATCTGCAGATGGCATCATGAGCGCTACGATGGAAAAGGCTATCCGGATGGACTGAAGGGCGAAGAGATCCCCATTTCCGCCCAGGTAGTTTCTGTAGCGGACGTATATGACGCACTGACAAGCGAGCGTGTATACAAGAAAGCCTTTACCCATGAGAATGCAATGGAGATGATCCTTGCCGGAGAATGCGGAACCTTCAACCCGCTTCTTCTGGAGTGTCTGAAGGATATTGCAGGAAATATTCCGGTAGAGATGGCGAAAGCCGCTGAGCAGCCCACCTATTCCCAGGGAAGCCATGCAGGGAAGCTGCTTGAGAGCATATAAAAAAATACGGGATTTTGAATAAAGGGAGGTACGCTCTGCTTTATGAAAAAGAAAATTCTTACATTAGCGGCAGTGGTAACACTGCCGTTTATTCTTCTGGTAATGTATCTGCTTGCTTCCATGGCAAGCTACAGCAACACATATTCGGAGATTGTAAGCAACATGACAGTTGCCAACAATTATAACCTGAATTTCAAAGAGGAAATGGATGAAAGCCTTTATAAACTGGTAGTTGGCTATGTGACGCTGGATAACATTGAGTCGGACAAAAGCCTGAAGAATCCATATGTCCTGATCGAGGAACTGCGCAGTGAGTTTACCAGACTTACGGCAATCACTACAGAATCAGAAAGTAAGCTGTGGCTGGAGAGTCTTTTGCGAAACATCAATGCTCTGGAAAAAAGAGTGGATGATATTGTGGACAGCATCGATGCCGGAGGCCGGTACAGTGAGAATATCGAGATGCTGGATAACAATATCTATATTCTTACAGAGCTGATCCAGGATGACATCCAGTATTACATTTACTATCAGACCCGGTACATGGAAAAGGTTACAGACACCCTGCAAAAACAGATTGGACGCTTTATGGTGGTGTGCAGCATTCTGATCGCGGTGCTGATTGCAGTAGTGGCTGTCAGTGCGGTGATGATCGTTTCCGGAATCCTTCAGCCCATCCGGCAGTTGAATTCCGTGACGGAGAAAATTGCCCAGGGAGATTTCAATGCCAGGGCACAGGTGAATTCTGACGATGAAGTTGCGGAACTTGCGGTGAGCTTTAATAAGATGGCGGGAAATATGCAGTCCCTGATCGACAAGGTGAAGGAAGATGAGCGCAAAATGCGAAAGGCAGACCTGCGCCTCCTCCAAGAGCAGATCCAGCCGCATTTCCTTTACAACACACTCGACACCATTGTGTGGCTGATCGAATCCAATGAGCCAGACGAAGCAGTGACAATGGTTGTTACCTTGTCGGACTTTTTCCGTGAGATTCTCAGCAAAGGCAAGGAGTTTATTTCCATTAAGGAAGAGGAGAAGCACATCAGCAGCTATCTGCAGATCCAGGAAATGCGTTACCGGGATATTCTGGAATATGACATTCAGCTGGATCAGGTAATTTATAAATATCAGATTCTGAAGCTGACTCTTCAACCAGTGGTGGAGAATGCGCTTTATCATGGAATCAAGTATAAAC
>UMHX01040285.1_pt1 | contig 12487 bp, 10 predicted proteins | sample 1965651 | NCBI WGS metagenome assembly UMHX01 (sample SAMEA4836109, study PRJEB28245) | human gut metagenome | biome: gut microbiome; material: fecal sample | place: Denmark | collected 2008 | reverse complement strand
TTCCGTTGTCATCCGTTCCGCTGGTGACACTCTTCGCCTGGATTTGTACAGGCATAAGACATAAACTTAAGATTAAGATAACAGTTACTACCTTTTCCACTGTATCCCCCTTACATAATTACAAGTTACAAATCTTTACCTTCTTACTCAAGCCGCTTTTTCGCAGCATTTTTGTATACTTCTTTTTCTTACTCTTCGGCACTTTGACCACAACCTTTGATGACAAACCCGAAAAAGAATTTTTCTGTATACTCTTTACCTTTTTAGAATGAATCTCAATCACTCGAAGATTTTTGGTGGGATAGTTTATCCCCTTTATGTATTGAAAGACCTTTCTTCCTGCATCACCATTTTTTATTGTAGTCACATTTTCAGGCAGGACAATCTTTTTTAATCCAGAACCAGCAAACGCTGACATACTCACTATCTTAACACTTTTGGGAATGGTTAGTTTTTTGAGTTTTTTACAATTATGGAAATCATATTTCTTTATTTCCTTGATTTTTGGGGGCAGCACAACTTTCGTTATAGAATAACATCCACTCAAAATAGAACTTTCCATTGCACTCGTTGTACCTGGAAAAATCATCTCAGAAACATTCTCACAAAACGCAAAACTTCCCACTTGTTTCACCTTTGGTGGTAATATAATTGATTTCAATTTCTCGCATCCTGCAAACGCACCATTACCTATCTTAACAACACCGTTAGGAATTTTAATCGTCCGCAAAAATTGGTTATTTTCAAAAGCATCTTCTCCAATAACCTTTACACTATCAGGTAATACTACAGTTTTAGCATTAACAAAATCTGCAAATGCATTCCTTCCTATACCTGTTATCCCTTCTTCAATCACTATATGTTCCGTTTTGTTGCTCCACCTGTACCAAGATGGTTCTCTGTCATGTCCATTTAGGGTAAAATCTGAAATAGCTTTATCCCCTGTGAAAACAAGCGTCTTGGTACTGGTATTGTAAGTCCATTTATTTCCGTTGTCATCCGTTCCGCTGGTGACACTCTTCGCCTGGATCTGTACAGGCATAAGACATAAGCATAAGATCAAGATAACCGCTACTGCTTTTTCCATCTTCACTCTCTTATCCAACACATTCTTTTTTTAAGCCAAAGGAAACACGAACTTCCGTGCCATAATCCTTTCTGCTCTTCACTTCCATATGTCCCTCCATTGCTTCTACAATCCCCTGGGCCACAGCCAGGCCAATTCCGATACCGGTACCATCACCATCGTATGACTGAGTCCCTTCTTTGCTGTATGGCTGCAGTGCCTGTTCGATTTTCTCTATACCGGGGCCGTTGTCTTTCACGATAAATTCAAAATCATCGCCTTTCTGAGACACCGCCACATACACACCGCCGCCCGGCTTATTAAACTTAATCGCATTTTCAATCAGGTTAAACAACAGTTGTTCAATCCTCTGCTTGTCCCCATAATAAACCCCGTTTAAGTTTCCTACCCACATGTAGGAAATTCGTTTTCCTTTACTGCATTGTCTGAAAAAGGCATCACAATCCCGTGCCAGTTCCTGTACATCAAAATTCTTTTCTTCCAATTTTAGTTCTCCCTGCTGAATCATATTTACATCTTCCATATCCCTAGCTACTTCTGTCAGATAATCTGCCAGTCCCTGAATCTGGTTCAGAAAATAGGTCACCTTCTTATCATCCCTTTTGAGAAGTGCTGCGCCTGCCTGCTGGGTCGCTCCCCCGATCTCCCTTGCCGGCACCTGAAGATTCTTCGACATCCGCATTAATATATTGTTACGGACCTGCACAGCCATTTCTTTCTGTTTCCTCTCGGACTGAACCGCCTGCTGGTAACTCTTTTCCAGATATTGCTCCTTGCTGATATCCTTTACATACAGGATCACTTCATCCGACTGGACACTTCGTCTGCGAAACTCTGTCTCTACCCACAGATACCGCCGCTGCTGCAGATCCCAGCGCAGATAACGCATCTTCATACTCTCATCATCACCCTGAAGATACTCTCTCAGAGTGGCCAGAGAAAATCTCTCCAGAAAATGCGTACGAAAATCCGGATGAATCAGATCTGCTGCTACCTTTTTCTTCCATTCTTCATAATTCAGTGAGCCGTCCCGGTGCTGTTTTATGCCAATGTGCTCCAACTCCTGGGGATCTGTTTTGATATAACGACAGCTGCCTGACCTCAAGTTCATAAATGCTATCTTGCAATAGGTCTCACCCATAACATTGACAGCTTCCCAATATGCGTTTCTCTCCCTTAGAACTTTCACGCCAAATTTTCTTAAAATCATGCTTTTGTCTCCTCCTTTCTTCATTTTTCCACTCCGTTTTTTACATTATATCACATTTAATTCAAAATGTATAAAGTTTTTTTAATTTATTTTTAATTCTTTTTTATTCTTGATTTTTTACCGCCAGCGTTATATAATAGATGTGTTGTTCGGCGTGTGGCTCAGTTTGGTAGAGCGCTTCGTTCGGGACGAAGAGGCCGTGGGTTCGAATCCCGTCACGCCGACTTTTGTTTATTAATGTCATAAAAAGAAGATCCCTCTTAAGCGAAGGATCTTCTTTTTATTTTCCTATATTGTCATTTCTTACTCTGCGATATAATCGTATTCCAGTACAACAGCCGCCAGTGGTGGCACTTTCATACAGATCTCATAATGAGCCGGCGCCTTTCCCTTCTTCGGAACCAGCACCGCCTTCATCGCTTTTTTATTACAGTATCCCTGTCCGCCAAAGCGTTCTTCGTCCGAATTAAGGATTTCCCGGAAGGTTCCCTTACACGGCACCTTAACATGATATTCATCCTGCTCAACCGGTGTAAAGTTTGTCACGATCATCAACTGCTTTTTCGCTGTACGGCCTCGTCTTACAAATGCCACGGTACTGGTCTCCGGATGGTCACAGTCCATCCACTCAAATCCCATCACATCAAAATCATTGTAATACAGGGCATCGTATTTTTTATACAGACGGTTCCACTCACGGATGTAGTCCTGCATCTGACGGTGGCGCACATCCTCATCCAGCAAAAACCAATCCAGGCTGCGGTACTCTGCCCATTCCCGCTTCTGGGCAAATTCCTGTCCCATGAACAAAAGTTTTTTGCCCGGATGGCCATAGAAGAATCCATAGGCAGCTCTCAACGTCGCATATTTATCTCCTTCCAGCCCCGGCATCTTATTCAGAAGGGAACACTTGCCATGAACCACCTCATCATGTGAAAGAACCAGCACATATTTTTCACTGAGATAATAGTCAATGCTGAAGCAGAGCTGTCCATGATGGAACTGCTTGAAGTACGGATCCAGTTTCATGTACTCCAAAAAGTCGTTCATCCAGCCCATGTTCCACTTGTAGGAAAAACCAAGCCCCTTGTCTTTCACCGGTGCTGTTACCCCCGGCCAGGCGGTAGACTCTTCCGCAATGATATAGGCTCCCGGGTGTTCCTTGTTCATAACTTCGTTTAACTGGCGGCAGAACGCTACCGCTTCGTAATGCTCATTTCCACCGTCTTTGTTGGGAAGCCATTCACCATCCTGCTTGCCATAATCCAGATACAGCATAGACGCCACTGCATCTACCCGGAGTCCGTCAATATGGAATTTTTCCACCCAGAACAATGCGTTAGCGATCAAAAAGTTCACTACTTCTTTTCGGCCATAATCAAAGATATAGGTACCCCAGTCCGGATGCTCTCCCCTGCGGCTGTCAGCATACTCATACAGCGGCAGTCCGTCAAAACGCCCCAGACAATGCTCGTCCTTCGGAAAATGTGCCGGCACCCAGTCCAGGATTACCTGGATCCCTCTTTTATGCAGTTCATCCACAAAATACATAAAGTCTTTTGGCGTACCATAACGGCTGGTAGGTGCATAGTAGCATCCCACCTGGTATCCCCAGGAACCATCAAAAGGATACTCTGCGATTCCCATCAGTTCCACATGGGTATACCCCATATCCACTACATAATCTCCCAGCATAGATGCCAGTTCCCTGTAGCTGTAATTGCCATTATCGTCATCTTCAATGCGCTTTTTCCAGGAGGCCAGATGCACTTCATAGATGTTCATCGGCATGCGGTCCCGCTCTTCCGGCCTGACGCTGTTTCTTTTCTTCATAAAGGCACTGTCCTGCCATTTGTATCCGCGCAGATCTGTGATCCGGGAAGCATTGCCCGGACGCACTTCCGCATAATTGCCATACGGATCCGTCTTCATAACCTTACTGCCGTCTCTGGCCGTGATCTCATACTTATAAACGGCCCCTTCCCAGGCTCCCGGTACAAACAGTTCAAAAATACCGCTTTCTCCGTGAAGCATCATCTTGTGCAGGCGGGCATCCCACATATTGAAATCCCCCACTACACTGACACTGCGGGCATCCGGTGCCCACACGGCAAAACGGGTTCCCTCCACGCCGGATACTTTCTCCCGGTGTGCGCCTAACTTTTCATATATTTTATAATTTCTGCCTTCTCCAAAAATATAACAGTCAAACTCTGTGATCGTTCTTGGGAAAGCGTAAGGATCTTCTATATCAATGATATCATCCTCGCCATATTTAACGCGGAATGCATATTTTGTAAGGCGTCTGGCTTTCTTCTCAATCACATAACCAAACATCCCCTCCAGTTCCATAGGCTCCATTTCCCCTACAACTTCGCCTTTTCCGTCCAAAAGCCACACATTCCACGCACAGGGACGGTATGCGGTAAAAATCTGTACTCCCGGTTCTTTATAAATATGGCTTCCGAGCAGATCCTGTGGTGCATTGATGATGCCTTCTTCCAGTTCTTTGGTCAACTCTTTGCCAACCCACTGCTCCAAATACTGATTCATATGTCCTCCCTTCTGAAGCGCCTTGATAAAAATGGGAAAATACGCCTCCCGGCGCATTTCCCCTGGGCACATCCATTTTATTTCTCCGGCTTCTACATCTCAGCCAGCATCTTCTGTACTACTTCAGCCAGTTCTTCTGATTTTGCATCTGCGTCTTCCAGACCGCTTCCCACAACACCAAAGTAGATCTTGATCTTAGGCTCTGTACCGGATGGTCTTACACACAACCAGGCATCCTCTGTCAATTCAAAGTACAATACATTTGACTTCGGTATTCCCGTCGTAGTAGTTTCTCCGGTTTTTACATCCCGGATCACATCCTGATCATAATCTCTTGTGCGAAGAACATCATATTTGCCAAACTTCATCGGAGGATTTTTGCGGAGTGTATCCATGATGGATTTGATCTTCTCCAGACCTTCAATTCCCTTGTGGGTAATGGCGATCACATTATCTTTATAATAGCCGTAACGTTCATACATCTCAAGCATAGCATCCCAGATAGTCATACCACGGAGTTTGTAATATGCTGCTGCCTCACACAGTGCCATAGACGCTACGATGGCATCCTTATCCCTTGCATGAGTACCGATCAGGCATCCGTAACTTTCCTCAAAGCCAAAGAGATACTGTCCTTTTCCACTGGTCTCCATACGGAGGATCTCACGGCCGATCCACTTAAATCCGGTAAGACATTCTGTCACTTTGATTCCATAGTATTTTGCCATGGCATCTACCAGGTTGGTAGTTACGATGGTCTTGATCAACTCGCCGTCTTCCGGCAGGCTTCCTTCCAGTGCCTTTTTCTGACCAATCTCATACTCTGCCAGAAAACTTCCGGACATATTACCGGTAAGGCAGATATACTCTCCTGATTTCGTATCTTTTACATATACGCCCAGACGGTCTGCATCCGGGTCTGTAGCCAGTACCAGATCTGCATCCTTTTCTTTCGCCAGTTTTAACGCCAGTTCAAAGGCCTCTGCTGCCTCTGGATTTGGATAGCTGACAGTTGGGAACTCTCCGTCCGGCAGTTCCTGTTCCGGTACAACAAACACATTTTCAAATCCCAGTTCTTTCAAGATACGGCGAACCGGAATATTTCCTGTTCCATGCAATGGTGTGTAAACGATTCTCAGATCCTTGGACGCTTTTTTGATGCAGTTTGGATGAAGAACATTTTTCTTCAGTTCTTCCATATAGCGGTCATCTACAGCCTGTCCGATCTGCTGGTACAATCCGGCCCGGATAGCAGCTTCTTTGTCCATAGTCTTCACTGTGGCATAGTCTGTCACTGCCTTAACCTCATCCATAATGCCGGTGTCGTGAGGTGGTGTGATCTGCGCGCCATCTTCCCAATATACTTTGTATCCGTTGTACTCCGGTGGATTGTGGCTGGCTGTAATGTTGATACCGGAAATACATCCCAGTTCTCTCACTGCAAAGGAAAGTTCCGGTGTCGGTCTCAAGGATTCAAATACATACGCTTTGATTCCGTTGGCTGCCAGACAGCAAGCTGCCTCATCTGCAAATTCCGGTGACATGCGTCGGGAATCAAAGGCGATAGCTACGCCTTTTTCCTGGCCTTTCTGGCTGATAATATAGTTTGCCAGTCCCTGTGTCGCCTTACGCACCGTATATATATTCATGCGGTTTGTACCAGCTCCGATAATTCCCCTCAAACCAGCTGTACCAAACTCCAGATCTGCATAAAAACGCTCTTTGATTTCTTTGTCATCCCCTGCAATCGCCTTCAATTCATCCTTTGTGGCCTCGTCAAAATAAGGATTTGCAAGCCATGCCTCGTAAGTCTCTTTATAACCCATAATATCCTCCTTGTCTGCTGCTTTTTCAGCATGAAATTCTTTTTATATAAAACGGCTTGTACTGCTGTGCCGTTTGTCAACCCTGACTGGATGCCGCCTCCAGGTCCGGAAAACTCCAGCTTACATCCTGGGCATCATCCGTAATGGTAACGCTGTAACTCTTGGTCGTACATCCTTCTTTGGTAAGGGTTAATGTCACACTGCCGATCACTTTCGTGAAACTGCAAGGTGCCACTCCTTTGTAAGTGCCGTTGATATAAACGGCGGCTCCTGCCGGAGCACTGACTGTGATCTTGTGGTCGGTATCTGTCTTTTCCTGTTCCGACTGGCTGCTACTGCTGTCTGAATCAGAGGAAACAGAAGAATCCGAAGAACTGCCGTCTGAAGAGTCCACCTGTGCTTCCTGTTCAGCCAGATTGATCCGGATGGTAGGTCCGGCGTCTTTGATGGTTACTACGCCGCTGTAATCGTTGTATCCTTCCAGCACAACCTTAATAGAATGATTGCCGTACTTTAACGGCACTTTCTTGCTGTAATCGGTCAGACTGCCGTTCACATACAACTCTGCCCCCTGAGGCTGTATCTCAAAAGTAACTCTGGCCGTATCCGGCACTTGGGACTGATATTTCTTCATATCTACTTTGGTAACCTGTCCACGCTTAACCTGAACCTCTACCTCTCCGGTAAGGTCACCATTGACCATAGACATCTTCTGCTGTCCCTCCGGCACCATCAGAAGCATCTCTTTGGAAACCGGTACAATGGCCTCTCCCTCTACCGTCAGTGTGCCTCCCAGGAAATCTTTGTACCCGGTAGGCTTGATATATCCGTGTCCCTTCGTCACAACAAGGGAATAAGCCAGTCCCTTTACCCCGCGGAAAGTGACCTGGTCGCTGTCAAGGATCTCCAGCGGCTCGATGGATTCTCCATCTGACAGCACCACCAGATTATCCGTATACGCATATGTAGTATCCCCGTTTACCGTGATCTGCTTCTTTTCAGCATCCACCGTCACAGACGCCTCCTGCAGCTGCTGTATATCTGACGCCTCCTGCATTCTGGTCAGCATCTGGCTGCCGGATCCTGTCACATACCGGTACACCTGTCCCGGCTCTACCTGGGACATAGACTTGTCCACGGAATTCTGGGATAAAATCTCCGTCCCCCCGCTATATTGATATTCTTCTACTGTATTAAACGAAACATTGTAAAAAGTGATCTTCTGAGCCGCTGTGTCGATCTTCTTAACCACTCCGGTGGTTCCCGTCTCCTGAGCCGGCGTCTCTGCTGCCGGCGATGTCGCTGTAGAAACCGGCGTCCCTTTCGCCGCTCCGCAACCGGTAAGACAAAGAAAAACTACGGTCAGACACCCCAAATATTTCAGGAATCTCATGGTATCTTCCTCCTTGGGATTATTACTGATATTATAGCATATTATAGGGGTGCTGACTAGTTGATTCTTGAAGAAATCAGATGAAGTTTTTCAAATACTTCATCTTCATCTGCTCTCTCTGTTTTACGCCGTTTAGCTTCTCCATACTCTTTTGGGAGATCCAGGATTTCTTGCCATTCATATATTGATTCAGGAGTTTTCTGTATTTCATGGGATACGCCAGTAAAATCCCCACAAACTCCCGCTGTTCCTGACTGAGCGGCTGCTCTTTTTCATACCCCAGCAGGATCTCTCTTCCCTTGCCCGGATCCCAGTTATTTTTTTCCATAACTTTCCGGACAAAATATGCCAGATCTGTCAGCTGCATCCCCGGTGTCACCCGCTCAAAACCGCTGGTGAACACCCTTGCTCCATGAAAAATCAGGTTGTGGTAGTTATATTCTCCGTGACACAAAAAACTTTCCTCTGCGTTTTTTTGATAATAAGGACACGCCCCCAGCCGCTGTGTCACATCCCACGCCTGTTTGTAAAAAGGATGAAAGCTCTCCATCATTCCATACTCAAAGGGACTTTTTCTCTTTTTTCCTTTCATGTAGGAAAAAACTCTCTTCATTTCCCGGTTGTACCGTTCCATCTGCTGCAAAAGGGTCTGTGCCGGTTTATGTTCACAAGGGTACTGCTTCAGCAGGCTGTGGAGTTTCCCCAGGTTTTCCCCTGCCCGAAACAAATGTGGATTTTTCCTGAAATCACAGTGCTCCCCCGGATACCAGCAGTAGACTGCATACACCTCTCCGCACTGGCACTGGGTCTTATACTCTTCCTCTTTATTGGCCACGGGACAGTCCACTTCCATCCCCTGCTTTTCCAGATACTCCCGCACATTTCTTGTAAACTCAAATCCTTCCGCTTTTTGCTGCACTTCCCGCAGCATGCACAGCCCTGCATCGGTATACAAAAGCCACCCTCCCCGGGTACGGACAATTTTCTCTACCTCCAGGTCATACTGTGCCAGTATTTCTTCCAACAATTCCTCCATGTCCCCCATCTCCTCCAATCCGGTCATCGATTTGCATTGCTCTTTAAGTATATTAAAGAAAGGGACACAATATGCTATTTTCACGCAAAACAAAAACCCCAACCAATGAACGGGATTCCTGCCCGAACCATTAGTTGGAGTTTTCTAGTCGTCCTGATGTTTTTTAATGATCTCCATATAGCGTCGATTGGAAGCTTCCATTTCCTCATCCGGTTCCTCCGGCAGGGCTGTCATTTCCACTTCATCCAACTGCTCTAACAGATCCATCAGGTCCTCATCCGAAAAAAACTGTTCCATGTGAGACCTCCTTATGAGACTACCATATTACTGTTACTTAAATAGTACCATAAATAGGAGAAAGTTTCAATTGGTAAAAGGGGATTGTTTGTGTCAAGTAATCGTTGGCACTTTTTTCAGATTCCGTGTTTCTGGGAAAAAGTTTACCAGCATGGGCGCTTGCGCTACATAAGTACGCAGCGGTATGGGCGTGCAAAATACGCACGCCTCATACCGGCGCACTTATAACCCATGCTTTGTAAATCTTTTTCCCATGAAACACTGGAAGACTGAAAGGATTGCAAGAATTCCTTGGGGCAGACAAAGCCGGCTAAACTCAGTTTTTCTTTATCTTATAAACGGGTTCCGGAATACTTTCCCATCCCTGTTTATTAGGCTTTCTTCTTCAACTTGATAGAGACTCCTTGCTCTAACTCTAGTATTGTCCGTATCAATAATTTCAAATTCCAAAACTATCTCCCTTATTACTTTTTTGATAGAAAATGAACATATTGTTTTCGCGGCCTTTGCTTTTATTTTCTTATCGAGTTTTTCACGCCTGACCGCCTTAACTCTATTTACAATCCTTTCTATATGTCACATAGGTGTAAGGAATCTCCCCCTCATGCCTCTCTTCTACGCATTTTTGATACTTTTGGGCGTCAAATTCCGGGAAATATGCGTCCCCCTCTATCCGGCTCTCTATCTCCGTCAGATACAGCACATCTGCCAGGGGCAGTGCCTCTTCGTACAGACGGCTGCCACCGGATATATACACATCTTCTCCGGCGGATAACGCAAGTGCTTCTGTCAGGGAACCGGCAGTCCGGCACCCGGGCTGGTCAAAGTTTTTCGTCGTGGATACCACTATAGTCTGGCGGCCCGGCAGCGGGCGGCCGATTTCTTCATAAGTCCGACGCCCCATCACTATGGTGTGCCCCATGGTCAGTTCTTTAAACCGCTTTTGTTCTCCCGGGATATTCCAGGGGATCCGTCCCTCTCTTCCAATGACCCGGTCCGGCGTCATGGCTGCGATCAATGCGATCATCCTGTTCCTCCGCCTCTAAATCTCATAATCCAGACACACTCGGCTGGCTGTGTATGGCCGCACTTTGCCATCTGCCACTGCCACATGGGCCGGGTGTACGCTGTAGCCCTTTAGTGCCTCTTCTGTCTCAAAAGAAGAATCTAACATCAGATCTGCATTGGAACTTGCCAGTCCGTGAATATTTACCTGAATATCTACCAGCCCCGGAATCTGTCCTGCCAGTCCTTCCAGTCCTGCTTTGATTTCCTGCTTCACCGTTTCTTTTTCTTCTTTGGATAATTCCTCTTTCAAAGTCCATAAAATTACATGTTTTACCATTTTTATTCCTCCTTTTATATGTGTTGCCCCCTCGCCTGCGCTCGGCGGCAGGTCGTCGAAACCATCCTAAAATATGACTTCGTCATTTTGGTTTCTCCTCATTCTATAGGTATCGCCCCCTCGCCTGCGCTCGGCGGCAGGTCGTCGAAACCATCCTAAAATATGACTTCGTCATTTTGGTTTCTCCTCATTCTATAGGTATTGCCCCCTCGCCTGCGCTCGGCGGCAGGTCGTCGAAACCATCCTAAAATATGACTTCATCATATTGGTTTCTCCTCATAATCCCGGATCTGATGGTAAATAATATTCATCAGACGGGTTCTTGCCTCCACACTGGCCCAGCCAATATGCGGCGTGATAAACAGTCTGTCACTGTCCTTAAATCCCCGCAGAGGGTTGTCCGGCGACATCGGCTCCTGACACAGTACATCCAGACCGGCCGCTGCGATCTCTCCTTGTTCCAGTGCCTCTGCCAGATCTTTTTCCACCACGATCTGTCCCCGCCCCAGATTCAGAAAAATACTCTCTTTTTTCATTTTCTGAAAACAGGAACGATCCATCAGGTTTTCTGTATATTCATTTAACGGTGCATGTACCGAAAGGATATCGGACTCTTTAAGCAGTGTGTCCAGATCTACCTGCTCGTATCCATCCTGCCCTTTCTGGCCGGAAGCAGAATAGTAAATGATCCGCGCACCAAAAGCCCTGGCTGCCTTTGCCACCTGCCGGCCAATGTTTCCAAGACCTATGATTCCCCATGTCTTTCCGGTCAGTTCCGAAAAATGCTTCTCAAAATGGGTAAAACAACGGTCGTTGGTGTACCGGTCCTGCTTTACATAATCGTCATAGTACCTCAGATGTTCCATGAGATAAAACAACATGGCAAAGGTATGCTGTGCCACGGAATGAGTAGAGTAATCCGCCACATTCCGCCAGGCAATCCCTCTTTGCTCCAGATATGCCTTGTCCAGATTGTTGGTACCGGTAGCCGTCACGCAGATCAGCTTCAGCTTTTCTGCCTGTCTCAGCGTCTTTTCATTCATAGGTGCTTTGTTAATAACCAGCACCTGGGCATCTTTTACCCTCTCCGGTATTTCATCCGGCGTAGAGAAATCGTACTTAACCACCTGACCCAGTTTGTCGTAATCCGACAAATCAATGTCCTCACCAATGGTTTTCGCATCTAAAAAAACTATTTTCATGGATTCCACTCCTGTCGTCTCCTTTGCTGTATAACTTTGTTTTGGCAACTGTCTTCACCGCCATACTAAAAAGGATAGTTTGCGATCTTACAGCCTGCCGTAAAGACTGGTAAGGTTTCGGATCTTCTCGCACAATTTGTCGTCCAGCGCATCTCTTCCCATACGCCACTGCCAGTTGCCGCCCAAAGTAGAAGGCGTGTTGATCCGTGCCTCTTTGGGAAGTTCCAGATAATCCTGAACCGGAATAATACACAGATTGGCGGTACTGGCCATGGCCAGCTGGATCATATCCCACACCAGTTTCTTAGGAGATGCCAGTCTGGATTCCTGTGTATATGCTAACAACTGCTCCTTGGCGGCCGGCGGCAGTTCTTTACACCAGCTGAGGGTGGTTGTATTGTCATGGGTTCCCGTATATACCACACAATTTTTATCATATTGATACGGCAGGTAATCGCTGCCTCCCTGTCCGTCAAAGGCAAATTGCAGCACCTTCATTCCCGGATAGCCGGTCTTTGCCAGCAGTTCCCGGACGGAG
>UMHX01067403.1_pt1 | contig 12499 bp, 10 predicted proteins | sample 1965651 | NCBI WGS metagenome assembly UMHX01 (sample SAMEA4836109, study PRJEB28245) | human gut metagenome | biome: gut microbiome; material: fecal sample | place: Denmark | collected 2008 | reverse complement strand
GTATGCGGGGAAAAGACATCCCGGTTGCCGCGATATACGTCGAGGATGGGATCACCCCCGCATATGCGGGGAAAAGCAGCGCACACTGGCAGTAGACAACGAGCCGCAGGGATCACCCCCACATATGCGGGGAAAAGGCAAGGCAGCGGGCCTTGTGCGCGAGGCAGATAGGATCACCCCCGCGTATGCGGGGAAAAGAAGCTCAACATTTCGCCGGTGCCGCCGCACCAGGGATATCACCCCCGCATATGCGGGGAAAAGGCTTCAGCGGAGTTGTAGGACATTGCCGCATTGGGATCACCCCCGCATATGCGGGGAAAAGTTTTGCTCCGTTTGCTTTGCAGATGCGTCCGTGGGATCACCCCCGCATATGCGGGGAAAAGCACACCGATTTTTCCGGTGATGGACAATGCATAGGATCACCCCCGCATATGCGGGGAAAAGCCGTGGTATTTGTGCTCTCCGGCCTCCCGAAAGGGATCACCCCCGCATATGCGGGGAAAAGCAGTCCTGCCGCTTTCTAAACTGGCCGATATGAGGATCACCCCCGCATATGCGGGGAAAAGTTACACCGCCGATTTTCGCGTTGTATTCCGGTGGGATCACCCCCGCATATGCGGGGAAAAGTAGTATGTGAACCTGCCGCCGCGTGTCCACTTGGGGATCACCCCCGCATATGCGGGGAAAAGCAAGCGCACTAGGAGGAAGTGCACTAAGTAGCAAGGATCACCCCCGCATATGCGGGGAAAAGTGTTGCTTATTTGGTTATAAATGCCTTGCGTGAGGATCACCCCCGCATATGCGGGGAAAAGCAGGGTTTTGCCCCGGGCTTTCCCCCTTTCGCGGGATCACCCCCGCATATGCGGGGAAAAGCAGTAATATTCTGGTATTGCTGCTCTTTTGCCGGGATCACCCCCGCATATGCGGGGAAAAGTCGGCAGTTTGTCGGTGTCGCTCGTACCTGTAAGGATCACCCCCGCATATGCGGGGAAAAGCTCCGATCTACACCAAGGTCGGCGAAGCAGCTGGGATCACCCCCGCATATGCGGGGAAAAGACTAAAAAGATCCCGTAGCACCGTGCCTCCTGCTGCTATTGTACTGCCGTTTCCTTCAGTTTGCAATAGACCTGCTGGATCAGGCGGCAATCCGGCAGAGCGCGATGCTCCACCTTTTCTGCCAGCTGAAAATGCTGCGCCAGCGTTGCCAGCTTATAGTTTGCGACCCTTGAAAGCTTTCTGCGGGCGAGCTGTGCAAGGTCCGTCTGATGGTTGGTCAATATCGGGAAACCATACTGCTTGCAGGCCATGCGGAGGAACTCCAGATCAAAGGCAATGTTGTGCCCCACCAGCGGGTCTTTGCCAAGGAAGGTCAAAAAGCGCTGCAATGCTTCCCGAGGCTCTGTTCCCTGCTGCAGCTCCGCAGCGCCGAGGCCGGTCAGCGCCGTGATCTCTGCCGGGACTTTTTCCACCCCGCAGACCAGCATCGTCAGCTCCTCCACCGGCACATCATCCCGTACCCGCAGCGCTCCATACTCGATGATGGCGTCCGACGCGGCTTTCAGTCCGGTTGTCTCCAGATCGATCACGGTGTAATCCGCTCTGTCCCGCTGCGTTCTGCCTGCTTTCCGCGCCGCCTGCCACTGCGCTGCCTTGCTGAACCCGGGCTTCAAATCCAGCTGATTCTGCTCCATCTGCGGCAGCGGCCGCCGCATCAGTTTGATGCCGTCAAAATCCACCATCTCCCATGTGGTATTGTGGGTGCGGAAGTCCATCCGCTGTTCTCCCGCCGTTGTAAACACCATTGTCGCCTGCCCGTTTTTCAGGTTCTGGCACACCCGCTCCCACAGCGCATCCCGCACCCGGCTGCTCACGTTGCCCACATAGACGCCGGTGTTGATCTCGCACAGCCACTTGGACAGATCCCCGCGCAGCTTCGGCGGGCAGTTCGTCATCGTGAGAACTACGATGTCTCCTCACCTTCCTCTTCCTCAAAATAGTTGATGCCGTTGGCCACAGTGCCTATCTTGTTGTCCCACAGGTAAACGGTCTCCTGCTTTGCTTCCGGCTCGTCTGCATTCAGGAGCAGATACCGAATATCGTGCACCATCCGCTCCAGAATATGGTGCTCCACCATGGCATCCCGCACCCGGCGGCGCACCACGGATGACAGGTCCTCCGGGGCCTGCGCCGCCACCTCAAAGGCGATCGGGATCGTCACTTCAGCCTTGTACAGGTCTGCAATGTCGTACACAAAAGAGCACTCGTGCCCCACATGGACAAAGCCGAGACCCGGTGCACACCCCAGCGCCACGATCACCGCGTGCGCCAGACCGTACAGGCAGGCGTGCCCGGCAGAAAGCGCCTGATTGACTGCATCTCCCGCCGAAAAATCCTCCGGACGGTACAGCCTGCCGTTCCACGGAACGCCCGTATCCTTGGACGCTTTGCGGTACACCTGCCGCACACGGCTGCCTTCGCGGCCCCGCAGCTGCTGCATGGTCAGCCGAGAGATGTCCTCCTCCGGAAAGCGGAGCTGATACATCTTCCGCACCACCTCCAGATGCTTGCGGGTGTGAGTGACCAGCTCTGCCTGCCGCAGCAGCAGCTGCGAGTGGGTCGTCAGCGGGCGGCCATGGGCGTAATACCGCACGCCGTGCTCTCCCACCCAGACAGCCCCCACTCCGGTGTCGCCCATAAGCTCCATAGCGCGGTGGGTCACTCGCGTGCCCGGCCCCAGCAGCAGCACCGAGATGCCCGCCGCCGGGATGGAGACCACCCCTTTTTCGTCCGTGACCGTGATCGCGCCGTCCTGTCGGCCAAGGGTGCAGTGCTCCAGATACAGAAAGGTCATCCGGTCCTTCACCTGCGGCAGTGCCTGCAGGTCGGGCCGGATCATGCCCGGCATCTCGTCCATCTCAGTTTCCTCCGCGCATGACGGTCATCAGTCCAAGGCCATAGGCCTTGCCGCGCCCCATCCCCTGACACAGCATCGCCCGGAACCGCTCTGCATCCGTCACCTGCAAAACGCCCTCGTAGGTCACGGCCAGCAGGGTCACTGGCCGGGTGCCGCGCTTGGCAAAGCGCTGCCACTGCACCCGGGTCACGGTAAATTCCTCCTCCCGCAGGGCAAAGCCGTGCTTTGCCGCCCGATCCAGCAGCCACTGCTTCTGATGCTTCGTCGAGCAGTGGGCCATCACGCTCCCCCGCTCTGCGGGTGCCTTGGGGTCTTTGCAGCTTTTGGTGGGGTTTGCGGTCAGCCGGAACTGCCAGCAGCTTCCCGGCATCACCCGCTCCAAAAGCGGGTCATAACTGCGGGTCTCGGCCGCCGCCCCGGTGCCAAACTGCTCCACCACGCCGGACAGGTCCGGCGCGTCCTCGCTGAGGAGAAGCAGATACAGCCGCTCTCCCAGACGGTCCAGCCGCCACAGCCTGCGGCGGCGCTCCCCTGCAAAGGCGCTTTCCACTGCGCCATGCAGCTTCTGCGGTGCGGCCAGTGCTTCCATGGTGCTGCGGCGGGTGAGATCGAGTTCTACCCGTGATAAATACATCCTCTCTCCCCCTTTTTACAATTCCCGGAACGGGTCATGCCCGGTGCTCTCCGGGCCATCCGACATGGTCAGCCAAAGCTCCCGCGCCGAGCGGTAGCCGTACTGCCGGTGATGTGGGTCAAAAGAGACCGGCACATCCCTCTGCACTGCCGCGCCCGGCTCCTGCGGGTCGGCGTCCAGCACCATCCGGCAGAGCTTCCCCGGGCACAGGGGCGGTTCGGTTTGCAGCACCTCCTGCAAACTGCCCTGCCGCAGCCCCAGACAGAGGGGCAGGGCAGGCGGGCAGGACCGGCGGCCCAGATACAGCGGAAAAGCCGGGTGCTGCAGCGCATCCTGCAGCTGCAGCAAAAGGGCGGTGTCCTCACTTTCCAGCCCGGCCAGAAACACGGCGTCCTGCAAATAATGGCGATAGGTCACATACGAGTTCTTTTCATCCTGCGTCTTTGCGGTGTGGTAATCCACCAGCAGCTGCCCTTCCCGCTCCACACGGACGCCGAACCGCAGCCCGGTCAGCCGGGCCAGCCCTTCGCTCTCGTCCCGCCGCAGCCCCAGAGCCGCCGCCAGCAGGCCGATGACGCCGCTCTTGGTGGGTTCCCGGTTGGTCTTACGGGTCTCAAATTTGGAGTCCGCGCCCCACGCCTGCAAAGGCGCTGCCAGCCGAAGCAACAGCGTTGCCATTACTCCACCTCATTTCCGGACAGCGCATCCCGGACAGCCTTTTCCAGCGCGTCCAGCATGGCTTTTGCCGTCTGTGCCGGAGCCAGTGCTTCCAGCCCGCCGCCCACAGTAAAGCTCTGGACCGGAGCCTCGGCAAAGCTGGCATACACCTGCTGCGCATACCGGGCCAGCGCAGCCTTGGAAGCCTCGGCATAGCCTCCCTGCTCGCCGCGGGACACCGCACGCTCAAACGCACCGCACAGGTTCACCGGCTGATCTTCCCGGATGGTCACATACACCGCATCCGGCAGGGTGCGGTTTGCAAAGGTGTTCTGTTTGCCGGTGGGCATGGAGAACAGGAACGCCTCGCCGAAAGCCCGCACCGTTTCTGCGGCCTGCTCTGCCCCCAGCTTCCCCTTCAGCTCCAACACGTTCACTGTGGCATAGCGGTACAGGGTGGAAGAGTTGTACTCCACCGTGCCCAAATGGCCTGCACCGGCGTTGTCCTCTGCCGGACAATCATCCACTGCGGTAAAGTAATCGTACTCGTTCTTCACCGCATGGGTGGAGATACTGTGGGCCACCTGCGCTGCGGCGTCATAGTTCAGGGAGGGATCATCTGCCACCATGCGGCCAAACAGCGCCATATCCATCGAGGGAGCCGTTCTCAGAGCCTTTTGGTATTCTTTTTTATCGGTGCTGCCTGCCACAGCCAGCGCTGCCAGCGCTTTTGCCTGCGCAGTGCTTATAAAGAACAGAGCCTTGGTGCCCTTGTCGTCGCTCTTGATCCCCGTATTTTCCAGCGCTTTCTTTGCCAGCTTGTCTGCATCCAGTTCCGAGTCCAGCGCAAGGATCTGCTTCTTCACCAGCTCTGCCGCCTTTTTGGTGCGCTTGCCCACATCCAGCAGGGTATTTTCTGCAAAGTCTTTGCGCATGGCGTGCTTCCACGCCTGCGAAGAAACTCTGGCCCGGAGCACACCGCCGTACACGGCTGTTTTGGGACTGCCGGTGTCGTCCCGGTTGATGCAGCTGGGCGGGACGGTCTGCAAAACGTGAAAATCAACATACAGGCGCTTTTTCATGATCAATTCTCCTTTTCTTCCTCTTCCGACGATGCATTCTTCGTTTCGCAGTACAGGTCTCGGCCCCACCGCAGACGGACGTTGGCGGGGATCTGTGTGTACCGCGGGTCGGTGCACTGCAATCCATACAGGTCCACCGCAAGCTGCGGATAGTCCAGCGGGATCGCGCCATCCTTTGCCGCGCTCAACAGCTGGACCATCCCCCTCAGATGGTGGCTGATCTCGGTGATCTCTTCTGCGGTGGCCAGTGCGTTGAACCGCCGGAGCACGCTGGACTCTTCCCAGTCCTTTCCGGCATTCCGCTCTGCCAGCTGCCGCACAGCCCACCCCAGCGTGTTGCCGGGGCAGTTCATGGGCCGGTCATTCCCCTGCTGATGTACGGCGTACAGGGTCAGGGCAAGGTAGACCGCCCACTCCGCTGCCGTGGGGCCGTTGTTACCCTGAAAGCCTTCCGGCATTCCCAGCAGGAAACTCCCCCACAGCTCCGGCAGCTCGCCGGGCCGGTGTCCGACGCCCCGCCGCAGCTTTGCCAGCTCGGCCCGCCGCTGGTTGTCTGGCAGGTTCTGAAGCCTGCGCAGCCGCTGCTCTGTATACGTTCTGACGTCCTGTGTTTTCATACGATTCCCCCTTTACGGTTCTGCTTTCGGATAGATCTTCCAGAGTTTCGAACGGAAAGTGTTATACGCCTTTGGCGAGGTGTACAGGGTGCTGTACTCCGTCTTTTTGCCCTTATCCACCACAACGCGGTGTCCTTTCAGGGCTGCATTTCCAGCCTCCCGCACCATCCTCGCTCCCAGCTCTTCCGCGATGCGGCATGCCTGTGCCTGCCAGCGCAGCACTGCTTCGTCCGGGTCATCCTGTTCCGGGTCGATCTCCTGCATCCACTGCCGGAAGGGCTGGTCCACTGCAAAGTAGAACTGTGCACGGGCATCTTCTGTCACTTTCTGCATTTCTTTGAAGCCTTTCACCTGATTGTAGTCCAGTCCTCCGGCAAGCTTCAGCTCTTTGCACAGGATTCCAATTCTCTCTGCGGCCTTCTCGCAGCGCTCTACTTCCTGATTTATCCGCACCGTCCATGGCCTGCTCAGTTCGTCCAGTAGCCCCGCCTGAAAGGTCAGGCTATCGCTGAAAATGTCATCTATGTGGTTCTGCGTGCCATACAGCACACCAACAATGCGGAAATGTACTTTTCTGCGGGGATCCAGAAGCTTCAGTCTCTTTTCTTGCAACTTTTCGATCCAGCATACAACGCCCGGGCGATGCCCGCTGTCCTGACAAAAGACTGCCGGGAGCTCCCGCCAGAACTGCTTGGATGGATCGTGGCGGTAGGGCACGAACACCACCGGCTCATCCTTCTTTGCCGGCACAGCGCGCCAGATGGTCATCTGTTCGGCAAAGGCATTTTCCTTGGGGAAAAAATCACCACCTAATGCGAAAGCCTTATCCACAGTTTTTCCCGTCCTGTGCAGCAGCAGCCTGCGGGATTGCAGGGTGAGCAGCTGTGCCGGGGCATCCGGGCAGCAGATTTCTGTCCGTTCTCCGCTTCTTGGCGTTTCCTGTTCCCAGCAGGGCTTGTTTTCCCCCCAGCATTCCCAGCCGTCACGCAGTAACATAAGGTTCAGCATCAGGGTCTCGTACAGATTATCGCCCTGTGCCTGAATAAAGCCGAGCGTTCCCAGCCAACCAACACTTATGGATGGCAGGTTCTTTCCCTTTGGCTTCAAGGAAGTATCATCAAAACCGTTCACGGACAGCAGCCACCGCGCCGCCTGCGGGTAGCTCAGCTGCTCCTTGCTCTGCCCTGCATATAGCGGAAAGAGTCGGCGTTTATTTTTGCTCTCTATCATTTCGCCGTTGAGCATAGCTGCGCTGTATTCCGTGCCGATTTTTGCTTCCGGCACCTGCCAGAAGGGGTGCGTCGGGTGGAAGAGCCAGAAGCGGTCCTTCCACTGTTCCAGATAGTCCCGGATAGGTTCTGCCGGGAAATGCCCCAGCTGCCACAGCTCGCTCCATCGCCGCAACGCCTGACCTCTTTTTTCCAAAGGTTCTGGCTCGCCTTCTACATTTACGCGGGAGAACACGGTAAACAGCACCGCCAGCAGCAGCCGCAGCACGGCGGCATCCTGTGTCGGCATCTCACCCGCAAGATCCACATAGTCCTGTGCCGACACCAGCGCCTCGGTCAGGGACACCTCCTGCACCGTATTGTCCTTCAGCCGTACCCGTATCCACGGTTCGGTCAACAGGTCAAATTCGATCTCCTTCATCCTTCTCCTCCTTCCAATATTCCAGACCATTCTCGCGGTCATAGCAAAGCTCCATGTCCGCAAGATGGGCGGTCAGGTCTTCATCCAGCAGCAGGATCAGCTCTCCGTGCAGCAGCGGCGACAGCTGCCACGCTGCAAGCCATCTGCGGTCGTCTGCGTCCAGCTCCCGGATGACCTCGTCCACCTTCCACGCTTTGCCGAACACCGCCGGGAGCCGCAGCTTCTGCCGGGCGATCTTCAGCGCCGTCTCCGGCGGGGGCGGGCTGTCGGCGGCTACGGCGCTGCCGCCCTCCTGCCATGGCAGAAAATGGATGCTTCCATCCGTCCGTCGCTGCATCACCAACACCTCCACCGAGGGGTCGCCGTCCCGCACTGCTGCCCGGGCAGCCGAGTCCGAGCGGGCACCCTCGTCCTGCATCCAGCCATCCAACGTATTGAGTTCCTGGAAATCTTCATCGACCTCAGGCTGCGGCACAAGATATTTCCCGGCACGATCCTTCTTTTTCTCCTGCACCTGCTCGTACTCACTTCGCAGCTTTTCCCCCTGCTCCGTTTCGGGGGCTTCCTGTTCCCAGCCGTAGACCTGCTGCACCAGCGGAGCAATGTCCTCCGGCAGCCGGATGCTCCGGGGCAGATACTTCCGGGTGCGCCAGAGCAGCCACTGGCCATACACCGCCTCGCTGCCCGCATCAAAAGCCTCTTCTCCGGTGTCCAGCACCGCACAGCAGTCCTGCTGTAAGGGCTTTGGGCGGCTGCGGCAATGGCGGTGCAGCCGTCCGATGCGCTGCAACAGAAGATCCATAGGGCAAAGCTCGGTGACAAGAACGTCCAGATCAAGGTCCAGAGACTGCTCCATCACCTGCGTGCCCACCACGATCAGATCGTTCCGGCTCTCCGGCACAGAATCCTTGCCGATGCGTTCCATCAGCTGCTCTTCCCGCGCGGCGCGGTCCGGCATCAGGAACTGTGCATGGAACAGCTGCACCTCTTTGTCGGGCAAGCTCTCCCGCAGCAGCTGCGCGATCTTCTGCGCTTTTTTAACTGTGTTGACGATCACCCCCGCACAGCCGCCCTCCGCCAGCTTCCGGCGCAGCAGCCCGGGCAGCTCTGCCTCCGTGAGCGGGGTCAGCTGCACCGTTTGTCCGGGTGTGTCCAGCGGGATGACGGTCTGCTTTACCTCTGCGCCGTCCGTCCATGTCAGCAGCGGATAGCCGCAGCTAAATCTCCACGGGGCGTCCGGGTCAGGCCTGTGCTTTTGCTGATACGCTTCGATCAGCTCTGCACGCCGCCGGGCGGGCAGGGTGGCCGACAGCAGGATCACCGGCACCTTGTACCAGCCCAGCCATTCCAGCGCGCGATCCAGATAGCAGTTCATGTAAGCATCGTAGGCATGGCACTCGTCGATGATCACCACCTTGCCCGCAAGCCCCAGATGCCGCAGCATCACGTGCTTTTGGGTCAGTGCTGCCATCAGCAGCTGATCCACTGTGCCGACGACGAAGCTGGCCAGCAATGCCTGCTTGCTGCCCCGGAACCACTGATGCACCTGTACCTGATGCTCTTCCGGCGCATCCTCTTCCAGCTGCACCCTGCCCCCTTGCAGCCGAAGATAGTTCTCATTCAGCTCTGCCATGCCATGGGCCAGCTGGATGGCCTGCGGCACCTCCTCCGACTGGGTATCTGCCCAGTGGATCAGCCGACGAAAGATGCCGTTTGCCGTAGCCTGCGTGGGCAGTCCGAAAAAGACGCCGCCCAGACTGAACCGGCTGGCCATGATCTCCGCAGCGGCCAGAGCCGCCTCCGTTTTGCCCACGCCCATCTGCGCTTCCAGAATCAGGATGCCCGGTTCTGCCGCAGCACTCACCGCATCCAGAACCACTCGCTGCACGGCGTTGGGCGCAAAGCCGAACCGCACCTCAAACTCCTGCGGTTTTGCAATGCCCTGCTGCGCCTCCCATGGGAAGGGGAGCGCCAGCTTTTTCCACGCCCTGTCCACCCGCGCCGGATAATCCTCCCTGCTGCCCAGCTCTTCCACTGGGATCAGCGGGAAATACTCCGTGTTGCTGGCGATCCAGTCTGCCATGATCAAAAGTCCCGTCAGCAAAATCTCTTCGGGCTGGTTGAGCACCGGCAGCGCATCTACCCCGGAATAGCCGCTGTCCTGCAGTGCCGCCTGAAGCAATTCGTTCCAAAAGCCCTCCCATAAGCACTTTTGCTCTTTCGGGTAATAGTTGCTCTCCCAGCCGTCCAGCTGCTTATCGACTGCCTCGCCATTCTGCGGCCTACCATGATGGGCACCCGCGACCGAAGCGATTCCGACAGGGCACCCCAATTCTCTCAAGATTGCTTCACTCGCCCGGGCATGAGGCGACTGTTTGCGGTTCTGCACCGGGCAGCTCAGCGGTGTCAGGCGTTCCAGCCGTTGTTTCGCTTCGGGCAAACACTGCATGATCATGCTCTGGAAGGTTAAAATCGCTTTGCCCAAATCGTGCCCCCAGCCCAAAAAGCGAGCCAAACACACCAATTCTTCCTCTTCCAACCCGGATGCCTTTTTTACGCTGTCGGGCAGCCATTTCCGCACCAGAAGCTCCATGATCTCTGCCGTATCTCGCAGGTGCATCCAGAGCGGCAGCCATAGGCTGGTGTTTTCCGGGTCTGTTTTTCCTGCCAGAAACTTTGTTTTATTCAGCATCCATCGCATTCTCTGCTCCTTTTCCGATCGTCCGTGTTTTCGGTACGGCAAGCATACCAGATAAGGCGTCCCATAATCTGTACTTTCATTGTTTTTGTCCCGCAGATGCAAAAAATAAGCTCATCGGATTAGGCCCCAGCCAAGCAGAAGCCCCTTCGCAGGGCAAAAAGCGGCAGCTTCACTATCCTCTGTCCCGCTTACTGCACCAAAAATACGCCTCTGTCCTTCTGCTGTCAATGGCCCGGCACAAATTCGTCAAAGCCCCAAAATCGTGCCTTCTTTTTTGTGCAAAAACGCCCCGGCTTCCTGTTGCGGAAACCGGGGCGTTTATAATATTTTATTGAGCCTTATGCTCTCAGCGCCTCACGCAATCACTTGCGGGGGTTCTTGATAGCAGCCTGGGCGGGTGCCAAAATTGCAGAGCGTTGGGCATCATTCTTCTCCCTCCGGGTACTGCTCAACGCTTCCTTTTGAACTGAGCAGCATCGGCTTGCGATGTTTTTTTACTTCTTCTATTTTCATCACACGGATGGCAAACATCCAATCATCGCCAAAGTCATAATGGAGCGAGAATTTTTGTCCTTCGATCAGCCCCAGTTCATCCAATGCAATATCGGTTCCTTCTGCATCATCTTCGTCAAACAGGTCATCTTCCATCGGATTGAATCGATAGCAGTCTTCGCTGTACATCTTGTTGTCCATGCAAAATTCATACAGATGCTCTGCCGTAAAATCAAATGCATTCAAAATCGCCATGCAGAGCTGATCCAGTGTATCCGTACCACAGATGGTTATCGTTCTGTATACGCTGCGCCCAAGCCCTGCCGGATAAACCTTTAATGTATACTGTATCCTTATTACGATTCCACTTTCTTTTGATTTTATTTCAATTCGACTTTCTGCATCTGTCCCAAAATCGCGTTTTTCACACCATCCCTCAGATAGGCCTCATTCAGCGTTTTCTTGGTATAATTCAGATATGTTCCCGCCGTTTTCTCCGTCAGAAGCGCCGTAAAGTAACGCTCCCAGCTAAAATATTCCTTGCTGTCGATGTAGTCAGACGGTGTCTGCAAAATCTGTGCAACCTCTGTATCTTTCAGGATCCCAGAAGAAAGTACTAACCATTCAAAAGATTCTGGCAAATAGAGTGCCAGATTCTCTCTTGTCAGCACCAACTGCAACACCCTATCCATTTCCGGGCCAAAGGCAGCGCCATCTGCAATCACCAGAATTTTTTCATCCTTATGCGCCTTCAAATAGGAAAATACATTAGATTTTCCGTTCGCTGTATCACATTGCATTTGATGTTCTGTACAGACCGCATCAAAAAACTGATAACCCGAATTGCTGTCCTCAGTCAAAATTTTCTCCGGCTTAATATTTTCCGTTGTGCTATCCGGGTAAATTCGATAGAGCGAATGATAGCTCTGTTTCAGCGCCCCATACTTTCCAGAGGTTCGGATACCATACACTTCTTCCACACTGTATGGCAGAGCTGGCAAGCCCTCCCGCGTTACGATAACATAATAGTTATCCGTCTGCTGAATCGCACGTGCAAAATCTTTGGTCTTGACAAACTCGTTGCCTTCATCGATAAAAACAATGCTATCCTGAATGTTGTCGAGCTGTCCCCTCCAAAGATTTCCTTCTACCACATAGCAGCGCTTATCACAATTTAGAGTGACCGGCCCACTTTCTCCATCGTTCATATGGGTACGGATCATATCCACGAGGGTCGTTTTACCCGTTGCGCTATCCCCGCGAATGATGGTTAAGTTGCGCCGCAGTTCAAATTCATATTTCAGGTACTTTGTGCCAACGACTACTTTATGAATGCCTTTCATTTCTGTCAGCCCCTTTACACAAATTCACCTGCGGCCAAAATCAGCTCTTCCATATTGTGAACGATTTGATTCGTATTCAGCACTTTTATTGTAAACGGCTTTTTGCCAAAATCCATCAGGTGACGCAAATTCACCGTGCGATCCTCCTGCTCTGCAATTTTGAGCAGCCACTTTGCACAGTTGTCACCGCAAGTCGATACATTGAACACTTTCTCCGGCTCAAACTTTACCAAAATCAGTGTCTTTACGCCACCAGACAAACCAATCGGTGGAATTTTACCCAAGACCGGGCTGTCAATTACACCACTGTCAATCACAGTGGATCTATCCACATCCTGAATCATTTCCTTGACCATCGGGTCAACGATCCAGTCTTCCTCGTAATCGTATTTGAAATAAGAAGCCGTAT
>UMHX01040270.1_pt1 | contig 12842 bp, 10 predicted proteins | sample 1965651 | NCBI WGS metagenome assembly UMHX01 (sample SAMEA4836109, study PRJEB28245) | human gut metagenome | biome: gut microbiome; material: fecal sample | place: Denmark | collected 2008 | reverse complement strand
AACAAGAATCCTGCACAATACTTCGGATAGAAGGGATATTTATTCCCGAAGTTTTTTGATAAACAATTTGTTTGTTACTTTCTATCCATGCTTCATAAAGGCCATACATGGTACCAACCCATACTTTGTTTGAAGACTCTTGACCACAAATTGTATGTATCATGTCATTGGGGAAAATCGTCTTCCCCATTATTTGTTTTTGTGTGGAGTCAAGTACACATACCTCACCATTCAGGCTGCCTATCCAATAATTGCCGGAATGGTCCGTTGACATACATTCGATGTTTTTGCCAGACATACTTTTTTGAAAAGGAGTCTGGTTCTTGTGGAAGCAAAATGTTCCGTTACGATAAGTGCCAATCCATATATTACCAAAACTATCCTCAGTAAATGAAGTCGTCCAGGGATTACCACTAAAAACAGTTTCCATAGCCCGTTCCGGAGTAAGCCCTTTCAAAGACGTACGATACAGACCGTCGAAACTAGATACCCAAAGTTGGTTATCCGAAGAAATGAACAACTCTCTCCCCGGATGGTTTGTCAGTTGGAAAAGAGTCGATGTTTTCTCATTATAAAGGTATGCTAAGCCTTTTTTGAGAAGATAGAGTTGCTGTTTGTGTACAAAAATTTGATCAACATCTTCGAGAATATCTTCCTGAAAGCGTTCAAATGTATTGCGGACTTTATCAAAAGCATAAACTTTTCCTTCTGCCACAGTTAAATAGTATCCGTTAAAAGGAATACATAAGCTAGGAAAATAATAATAGGAACTCAAATATTGTTTCAATTGATATTTATTATTCTTTTTATCAATAACATCAATCCGATAAATTCCCCCTTTACCTGTGTACACCCAAATCTGGTCTTCTCCTACAGCTTTGATTTTGAGAATAGCTCTTTGTATTCCGAAATCTTTCGGGAAATATGAAGAAATACGTGTAAACTGGTCAGTATCTATATCATAACAGTAAAGTCCCATTTCCGTACCAACCCATAGATTGCCGGCTGCATCTTCGGTGACGTACAACATTAATCCGGTATCTAATCCGTTATCATACCGACGATAGGTTTTGAAAGAATATCCATCATACCGGACTATACCGTCAAAAGTAGTAAACCACATAAACCCTCTTGAATCTTGTATAACAGAACGTACATAGTTCTGTGGTAATCCATTAGCAGATGTTATATGTTTAAAAGTATACTCATTTGCCTGTGCCAAAGGGAAAAAATGCATAAGCAAAATGATTAAAAAGACAGTGTGTTTTTGCATAATTAATAGATTTGACTTAAATCAACAGTCAAAGATATAAAAAAACTGTTGTAATATTGAATTTAGTCCCCAATAGAATGGGAGAAAACGATTATCAAAAAGAAAAACCTCTGCTTCCAGAGGTTTAATTCATTGATAGTGGACCTGGAGGGTGTCTCTCGAACCTTTTTATAAAATTTCACAGGATATCAAATATCATGTAATCAGTTATTTATCTCTTTCTTTCATTAATCTAAATATCTCTTAATATCATTGTATATCTCATTTTTCGGGTGTATTTTTGGGTGTCATTTTCAAACACACCCAATTATGAATATTAAAAGAAATATCATTTTCGCACCGGAAAGCCGCAAAAAAGACGGTATTCCAGTCACAAAGAATGTGCCAATCCGTATGCGTGTTATCTTTGCCAGTCAGCGTATCGAATTTACTACGGGATATAGAATCGATGTAGAAAAATGGGACACAGACAAGCAACGGGTTAGAAACGGTTGTACCAACAAGCTAAAGCAAAGTGCATCCGAAATCAACGCCGAACTATTACGGCAATACACCGAAATACAGAATGTGTTCAAAGAATTCGAGGTGCAAGATGTAATACCCACCCCTGCACAAATTAAGGAAGCGTTCAACCTAAAGACAAAAGGGGAAAAGAAAGAAAACCATGAGGAAAAGCAAAAGGTTGAATTAGACTTCATGAAAGTTTTCAATGAATTTGTAGCAGAATGTAGCAAACAAAATGACTGGTCTTCCTCAACCCTCAAAAAGTTTGCAACAGTCAAAAAACACATTTATACATTTGACCCTAATACTACGTTTGACAGTTGGACGGAAAAACATTTCAATGACTATATAGAATTCTTGCGTACAGAAAAAAACATGCGCAACACTTCCATTGCCAAACAAATCAAATTCGTAAAATGGTTCTTACGTTGGAGTAATCGAAAAGGGTATCACCAAAACATGGCTTATGATAAATTCACGCCTAAAATGAAGAGTGCACCCAAAAAAGTGATATTTCTCACCCAAAATGAAATAAATAAACTAAGAACCTGCCCAATACCACCAACAAAGAAATACCTTGAAAGAGTAAGGGATGTATTGCTATTTTGCTGTTTCACCGGATTACGTCACTCCGATGTGTATAATTTGAAACGTAGTGATGTTAAAAACGGTCATATCGAAGTTATTACCATAAAGACGGCAGACAGTCTTATTATTGAATTAAATGACCACAGCAAGGCAATACTCGAAAAGTACAAAGGTGTGCCGTTCCCTAATGACAGGGCATTGCCAGTTGTAAGCAATCAAAGGATGAACGAATTTTTAAAAGAACTGGGACAACTGGCAGAAATAGATGAACCAATACGAGAAACATATTATAGAGGAAATGAACGAATAGACGAAGTTACACCTAAATACGCATTATTAAGTACTCACACCGGAAGACGAACATTTATCTGTAATGCTTTGGCACTTGGCATTCCAGTACAAGTAGTAATGAAATGGACGGGACACAGCGATTACAAAGCGATGAAGCCCTATATTGATATAGCGGATGAAATCAAAATCAACGCTATGACTAAATTTAATCTGATATAACTATGGACGAAAGAATAACATCAATGATACCCCACTACGGGAAACTCAACAAGATATATACCGAAATAATGTCCGGCGGCAGTTTCTCTTTTGAGAAGCAGCAATTCATTTCCGGCTTTTACGGAGAGTACGGGGACACGCAGACATTTGAAACCGCACTCATCAGCCTCATGCTTGAAATGGACGCCGCACACTTCTCCATATTGCTGAACAGCCTGAAACGTGAGATTGAAAGCAACATCTCGACTTACAACGCCTGCAGGGAGTTTTTCGACCGTCTCGATACCGAATACGTCTGCCGACGGCATGAAAGCCGTTTTGACTGGGACATCGACAGACAGATGAAAGTCACAAACGGATATTACCGGGAACTCATGGAAGCCAACGGCTCTTTGGAAGCGGTAGGCTTCAGGGAGCATGACCGTCAGGAAGAGGAACTGCTGGAAAGAAGGTACGAACGGTGCAAGCGGGAATACGACAAGGAAAAAGCCAAACTGGATGAACTGTACAAACAGAAGGAGCAGGCAAGGCGGGAAGCCCTGCAATGCCTGAAAAACCGTTGCGGGGACATTTGCAGACTGGGCGGCTCACTATTGGCAATCCTTGAAAAATACCTGACCGACCAAAAGAAAAAGGAGGGAGAGGAAAAGGAAGCCGCCACCACACCGACAAGCCAACCCGCCTACTTCCCCATGAAACTTTTGTCAGCCGTTTACGAAAGATGCAACGGTGAGCAGTTCGAAGCCGTTTCAGAACTGGACTTCTACGCCAGCATGAACCTGCAACCATGCGAAGGCAGACTGAAAATAAGACCGAGGGAGAAAGCCCGTGTATGCTATCTCATTTTCCTTATGGGTGAAACGCTGCCCAAGCCGGACAGAGAAAAATGGAAAGGGGACATCATGAACCTGCTGGGAATAGACGATGCATACTACAAGTCAAAATACAAAGAGCCCGTTTCCGATTTCCCCAGTGACAGCAATCAGGTATTTGCAAAGGAAATGCGGTCAATATTCCGATAGTCGGTGATATGTCCCGACACTCCACGACACGACCACTTTTACCACTCAAAATAATTTCCGCCACCCTTTATTATCTTCTGATATTTAGTGAGATAGCGTGAAACCACAATCACGCTATCCACATCCTTACCACCCGTACCCGGAACTAACTTTGCACTGTTCGAACGAGGTAAAAAGCCCATGCGCAGGGCTTGCAGTACAAACGTTAATTCATTCTGATATGGAAATTAGAGACCTTTTATCAAAGCCCGTATGGCAGATGACGGGCGAAGAGTTCATATTCCTGAACCGCCATGCCTTGCAAGGAAGCGAAACGAAGCCAGCCCAGCCAGCAGCCGACAAGGACAAGAAATACGTGTACGGGATAGGCGGCATAGCCCGGCTGTTCGGGTGCAGCATACCCACAGCAAACCGCATCAAGAAAAGCGGGAGGATAGACAGAGCCATTACGCAGATAGGACGAAAAATCATCGTCGATGCGGACATGGCGCTTGAACTGGCAGGACACAAAAGCGGGGGACGCAGATAGGGAGGTGCGATATGGACAACAAGGAAAGAAACATCACGCCCGAAGAGGCGGTAATCCTATGGCAAGCCTCACGGCTCGACCTTTTGGAAGACTACGAGAAGGCACCCGAAATTCTGAAAGTGCGAGGCTCCGTCATCGGTACGCTGGGGAATTTCAGCGCGTCAATCGGAAAAGCCAAGAGCAAGAAGACGTTCAACGTCTCCGCAATCGTGGCGGCTGCGCTGAAAAACGGGACGGTACTAAGCTACACGGCTGAACTGCCCGAAAACAAGCGGAAAATACTCTATGTGGACACCGAGCAAAGCACCTACCACTGCGCAAAGGTGGCAAAACGGATATTGCGCATGGCGGGACTGCCCGCAGACAGAAACCATGAAGACCTTGAATTCCTCGTCCTAAGGAAGTACACGCCCGAAGAGCGCATAGCAATCGTGAGGGAGGCAATCTACCGCACCGAGAATATCGGGCTGGTAGTCATTGACGGAATACGGGACATGGTGCATGACATCAACAACCCCGGTGAGTCCACAACGGTAATCTCCTATCTGATGACATGGACGGGGGAAAGGGACATCCACATCCATACTGTCCTGCACCAGAACAAGGGGGACGAGAATGCAAGGGGTCACATAGGAACCGAGCTAAGCAACAAGGCGGAAACGGTGCTGCAAGTGGAGAAGGACGAGAATAACCCCGACATAAGCAAGGTCAAAGCCGCACACATCAGGGCGGTGGACTTCGAGCCGTTCGCATTCCGTATCAATGGGGAGGCACTGCCCGAACTACTGGACGGCTACCGGTTCAAGGAGAAGGAGCCGGGCAAAGGGAGGAGGGGAAAATTCGACCCCAACAAGGACATCAGCGAGCAGCAGCACCGCATCGCACTGGAAGCCGCATTCACCCTGAAAGACGAATACGGCTACAAGGAACTTGCGGGAGTATTGAGGGATGCCTACGCCTCTGTGGGCGTCATACTTGGCGGAAACAGGGTGACAGACCTCATTACCCTATTGAAGAACAAACGGATGATAGTGCAGGAGAACGGCAGGAAATACACCTTCAAGCCCGATTTCCACTATTAGCGGTATGGCATGGGAACCACTTTACTTTAGTCACGTACCATATATATACGGAAATAAAGTAAAGTGGATATAGCCCGTAACATATAGAGAGGTACGGGCGAAAACAAAAAAAGATGTTCACACCGCCTGACAAGAAAAACAGCACGGGCATGACAGCCCGGAACCGCTTTACTTTAGTCAGGGTGCATATATATAGCGAAATAAAGTAAAGCGGATGCAGCCCGCAGCATGCAGAAGGTACGGGCGAAAACAAAAAACAATATCCACTTAAACAGAAACCCACATGAATACGAATGAAGCGAAGCGGATACGCATAGAGGAATATCTGCACAGTCTTGGCTACAGCCCGGTAAGACGGCAGGGCAATAGCCTATGGTACAAGTCACCTTTCAGGGACGAGTGCGAACCGTCCTTCAAGGTGAACACCGAGCGCAACCTATGGTACGATTTTGGCGCGAGCAAGGGCGGCAACATCATCGCACTGGCGCAGGAGCTCTACGCATCCGACAGCCTGCCCTACCTCTTGGAAAAGATAGCGGAGCAGGCACCAAACGTGCGCCCGGTCTCCTTCTCTTTTGGCGGGCAACCTTTCTCCAAACCGAGCTTCCGACAGTTGGAGGCGGTGCCGCTTTCTTCCCCCGCCCTATTCTCCTATCTGCGGCAGAGGGGGATAAATACGGAACTGGCAAAAAGAGAATGTTGCGAGGTGCGCTATCAAACTGACGGCAAGCCTTACTTTGCCGTCGGTTTTCCCAACCGTTCGGGAGGCTACGAGATACGCAACAAGTTCTTCAAGGGCTGCATAGCACCGAAGGACATCACCCACATACGGCAGGAACAGACGAAGGAGACCTGCTACCTCTTCGAGGGCTTCATGGACTACCTCTCCTTCCTCACCCTGCGGCTGGAAAGGTGTCCCGGACGCCCCGAACTTGACGGGCAGGACTACATTGTGCTGAACTCGACTGCCAGCCTCTCCAAAGCAATCCACCCACTGGGCGATTACGAACACATCCATTGTTTCCTTGACAACGACAAGGCGGGAATGGAAGCCGTTCAGGAACTGCGGGAGGAATACGGGATGCGCATACGGGACGCATCGCACATATACGGAGGCTACAACGACCTGAACGACTTCCTTTGTGGTAAACGGTCAGGACAAGCGGAACGGTGGCAGGAGAAGCCGGAACCGGAGAAAAGGCAACGGCAGGCAAGGCAACCGGAGAGGAAAGGCAAAGGCATCGGGATGTAACCGCACATGCCAACGGAAGGCTTTAAAAAAGCCATAGCTCATTAGGGCTTTTTCTTCACGCAATGCACGCATCGCTAAAAAAGCCCCAATGAGCAAAAGGGACGCCGCCCCTTTTGAAACCCCGTGAGCCATGCGGCATGGAAGCAAGGCAGGGGAAGTATTAACCGAAAAATGTATTACAGTTATGGGATATGCAGTTTTGCATTTGGAAAAGGCAAAAGGTGCGGACGGCGCAATGTCCACGCACATAGAGCGCACCGTACACCCGAAGAATGCGGACAGAACGCGAACGCACCTGAACCGGGAACTGGTACAGTTCCCCGAAGGGGTAAGGAACCGTACGCAGGCGATAGCGCACCGGATAGAGACGGCAGGCATCAAACGCAAGATAGGTACCAACCAGGTAAGGGCAATCCGGGTGCTGCTCACCGGAAGCAACGAGGACATGAAGCGTATGGAAGAGGACGGGAGGCTTGACGGCTGGTGCAGCGACAACCTGAAATGGCTCCGGGAAACATACGGCGAGCGGAACCTCGTGTCGGCAGTCCTGCACATGGACGAGAAGACGCCGCACATACACGCCACCATTGTACCGATAGTGACCGGGGAGCGCAGGAAAGCCAGACAAGACGAACAGAACGGGAAGAAGAAGTACAGAAAGAAGAACACGCAGGATGTGCGGCTGTGCGCCGATGACGTCATGGCAAGGCACAAGCTGAAACACTATCAGGACACCTACGCACAAGCCATGAGCAAGTACGGCTTGCAGAGAGGCGTGGACGGTTCGCTGGCAAAGCACATACCGACCTCGCAATATTACAAGGAACTGGTGGAACGGCAGGACAGCCTGCAGGAGAACATCGAAAACCTGCTGGGGCTGGAAGAGGAAGCGCAGAAGAAGCTGAAAAAGGTCAAGGGGGAAATCAACGTGCAGAAGATGAAGGGTGCGGCGGTGAACGCAACCACAGCCATAGCGGACGGGGTGAGTTCTCTTTTGGGCGGCAGCAAGGTCAAGAGGCTGGAAGCGGAGAACGAAAATTTGAGGCAGGACATTGTGGCTCTGCAAAAGCAGGTACAAGCCGAACAGAGGGAGCAGACAAAAATGGAGAACCGCCACAACAGCGAGATAAACAAGATAGACCGGAGCTACCAGCAAAAAATCAGGGAATACGACAACAGACTGGAACAGATAGACACCTATTTCCCTATCGTGAAGGAACTGTTGCCCATAGCCGAACAATGCCGGGAAGTGGGGTTTACCGAGGAACTGACAAGGCGGGTTGTCAGCCTGCAACCCGTGGAGTTCAAGGGAAGGCTCTATTCGAAGGAACACAAGGAGAAGTTCAGGACGGAGCACTCGACGGCAACCGTGGAGAGGAACCCGCAGGAGAAAGGGAAATTCCGGCTGTGCATTGACGGCATGCCCATACTCGAATGGTTCAAAATGAAGTTTCAGGAACTCAAAGAAAAGCTGGGTGTAAGCCACACCCCAAAAGAAGAGAACAAACCGAAAAGAGGGTTGAGATTGTAAAACGTAATAAAAAATAGGGGCTTTGGTTTCATTTATTTAGCTGTTTTTTGTATTTTTGTATTGGATTGAGTATGCTCTTTCCAAGACATATTAGAATTTTTAGAAGCGTTATGCTTATCTTGTAGATGAAAACGTAGGAAATTTTCAAAGAGTACAAGGATAGCATAGTGGTTCTCACGCTATAGCGTGGGCTGCTATATCCATATCTGTACTCAAGGTATTTTCCTACGACCTTCATCTAAGACGTGGCATGCAGACCCACGCTTCTTTTTGTATAACTCTGCTTAGTGGGGTCTCAGGCGGCTATATATGAAACCAACAACATGATTTCACAAGATGAATTTTCTTTATTTGACCCTCAAAAAATGAGAGCTTCAGTCTTACCTGACAAGCCCGGTAACTATATCATAGTATTACGTAGTACGTCCTCATTGCCCATAAAAGTACAAATTTCCACCACTCCTATACTAACCTCTTTTGATTACAAAAAAGAGAAATACAATGTCGTGTATGTAGGCAAAAGCAGTAAAAGTCTGCGTATTCGTGACTACAAACAACATTTCACTGGCACTGCCGGAAATTCCACAATTCGCAAATCATTAGGATGTTTATTGGGATTCAAACTGATTCCAAGAGACATAAACTCTCCCCAAAACGGAAAAACTACATTTGGTGAATTTGACGAGCGTACACTGACCGAATGGATGAAAGACAACCTGCTACTTTTTTATTATGCAAATAATGATTATGCAAATGTTGAAAAAGAATTGATTCGCATATATAATCCCCCGCTTAACTTGCAAGGAAATTTCAATAAAACTAATCTTGATTTCCGCAAGGAGCTTTCTGCGCTTCGTTCATGCACTTCGGCGAAACAAGCCCCAATACCAAATAACCAATTAAAACTAAATACCTATCCACAACAATTGCAATGCAGCAATTGTGGTATAAATCTAACAATTGATGAAGGGTTAAAAAATAAGAAGTACATTAAATGCCTTTCTTGTGGTTGTATTATTCAAAATCCCATCTACATACAAAATAAAAAAAATAAAGAACGCCGACAATGGATAGCGGTATTGATTTTTCTTGTTGTGGTTATAATTTTCAATATTTCAAGTAGAGAATACAGCACTTCTTCAAAGGGTAACAATAGAATCGAAAACTACGGGAGCAACAAAGGACCATCTCAAACAAAAGCTATGGCAGGAGTAAGGGTCTATCTTAAACGGCATTATCTTAAAGACCCTGATAGTTATGAAGGAATAAGTTGGGAAGCCTTTGGTATATATAATAAAGACAATAATACTTATTTTGCTCTTCATAAATATAGGGCTAAAAACAGTTATGGCGGTTACGTGGTGGAAGAGAAACTTTTTGTATTGGATTCTGACGGGAATGTTATAAAAGTTGTAGATGACATGAATGAAGTCATTAATGGTTATTGATATAAACAATGAACAAACAATGAAGTTATGAAGGAGCAAAATGCTGAAAGACTTTCTGAATATGAGAAAGCCCAAATAGAGTTTGCAAAAGGTAAAGCGGAGTTTCTACAAGGATGTGGCGGTTGCCTGATGATCCCAATCATCATTATCATTCTACTTTGTATAGTAATTTTAATAGGTCTAATCGCTTCTCCTTTTATGGATTAATCAAAAAATTTAATTCTAACTTAAATAATATGGCATTATGAAAAAAATTATTACTTCTATTTTCATTTTGATGTTTTATCTTGGTTGTTCACCACCACAGAAGGATGTACTGTTTGCAAACGCTTCCGATGAACAAATCATAGAATGGGGTAAACAATACGTAGTCCATTCCATTGAGGATAGTTTAAAAGAAGGAGAAAGTTACAAAATAATGGAATGGATTTTGGCAGAAAAAAAGACAAGTATTCCCGTTGAGGTATGGCAAATGGATAATACATATAAAAAAGATTCAATATCAGGATGCGTCAAGCTATTAGATACACGAGGTATTTTCGATGAACTCGCATTTATAGGAAATGGTGATAGCGCATTTGTAGCCTTCGCTGTTGCATATACAATAGATGAAAAGAATGGGAATAGTTCATTCTTAGAAAAAGTTTTTACCCTCGATAAAAGTGGTAAAGTGTTGGATTGTAGCGATTACCTCAGCCCTTCTCAAAAGAGAAAACAAATAGAAGAAAATTTTAACAGAGCTTTGGAACAGATGGGTCCTATTCTGATTCAGACGGTAAAGGAAGGTGCAGCTATGGCTGGTAAAGATACAAGCAATGTAACAAGTATAACGATTAATGGAAAGACATATTCCGAATAATTTATAATATTACGTATTATGAAGACAAATGAACGTATTTTAAGAATCAACAGTGTGTTGCGAGATTATTTTGCGAAACATCCTCAAAGCGGAATGATCCTTGCAAAAGAGTTTATGCCTCTTTTTATAAAGAATGGCATTTTCAATAAAGATAATAGAGAGGGGTTACCCATTCGAAAAGTTCTGCGAGATTTGGATACTGAAAATTCATTGGACAAAATTCCCTATGTTCATACTGAAAGGAAACCTAAAACAATCAATTGGTATTTTCGTCCTTTGCTTTTATCGCTTGTAATATTTATGGGTATGCTTTCGAGTTGTTCTTTTAAGTCAAATACCGATTTCCCAAAAGTGACCCATGTAGCTTTCCAAAAAGAAAAACATGGGAAATGGGGTATGGTTGGAGTTGATGGAAACATCTTGTTTGAAAATAAATTTGACAAAAGACCGTCTTATGCAGTAAATGGAGTGTTTAGAATTCGGGATTATGATACAAATCAATATCTTTACTATTCCGCAACTCCAACTCCCCAATTAATAGGAACTCCCAAAGGTTATAAGCAAGGAGGCATATGTAGCGAAGGAATAATTCCTGTTGTTTCTGCGGATGAACGTATTCACTATCTAACAGAAACGGGAGAAACTGCATTTTATTTGCTTCCGTATCAGGGAAAGGAATTCTTATGTGTATCTCCATTCTTTACGGAGCAACGTGCTTGGTTTCGGTTAGAAAATCGTAAATGCGGATATATAGATCCACAAGGCAATGTTGTGATAGAACCTATTTATGATAACGCTTTCCCTTTCCATGAAGGAAAAGCTATTGTATATAACAAAGAAGCTGACAAATGGTTAGTTATCGACCCCAATGGAAAAGAATTATTTGAAGCCAGTTCCAATGGATACCAACAATATTCATACACCTTTTTTGAAAACGGATATTGTTTAATAGAAAACTTCTTACTCAATGAAAAAGGCGAAAAAGCACAGAGATTCCCCTCTAATATTTATAGTATTTCACCTTTCATTGACAATGTTGCTTTATTTCAAGACAGTAAAACTGGATTATGGGGACAGCTTAACATACAAGGAGAAAGTATCGGAGAGCCTAAATATTCGCGAGCTTTAGGTATTGTAGGTGATTGGATATATGTTGCTGATACAATTGCTAATTTAAAAGATGACTGGGATAATCAATATATGAATGTATATGCAATAAATTCTAAAGGTGAAATTAAAAATAAAATAGAAAACGTTTCATGTTTTTACCCATTATCCCAATATATCATAATGGCAGAAAATGAGAAATATTACTTTGCTGACAAAAAAGGGAATCCAATAGACAACAACTCTTATTACAAAATTTCAGTTCCCCCATTTACAAATGCCCCCAGTTACTCATCCTTTTGGTCTTCTTTAATAGCACCTCACTCCTTGTCTGATTATGATGCTTGGGGAGTTGCAACCAATTATATAGATGAAAAGAAAACATTGGCATCAATATTCGATAAATTAACATCCGACGGCATTGACAGCTTAAAAATTGGTCAAACCATTCCAAAAATTATGGATTTATACAATATAAAACAAATGCCAACAAGTGGAATGATTGACTTGCATAATAGAGATTGGGGCATAAATCAGGTTTTTGCAACGTATTCCGTTGGCATTCTTCATGAATGTGAGTGTGTAATTGTGATTAAAGTAAAGATTGATGCGAGTGCTTCTCCGATAGGTGATAATCCAAAGAAATTGTTTGATGCTATACCACAATATCTTACAGAAACTTTGGGATTAAAAAGGGAAGATGAAACCCTTTATCGATCTGAAGATGCTTGTTATGATATTGTTTATTATGAAGGAGAGGATTCATTCTTTTTAATGTCTAAAGCGATAACAGAGAAATAGTTAAGAAACATTCATATAAATCGAACACTTAAAAATATTCCCGTACAGAACATCAAATTCTGTACGGGAATACTTTTATACATAAAAAATAATTATCTAAGTATTGTGGACCTGGGGAGAATCGAACTCCCGTCCAAACGAGGAAACCATATGCTTTCTACATGCTTATCTTTGCCTAAAATTTTCGAACATAAGCAAGACCAAAGCCACCAACTTATGCCTTATCCTCTAAAATTTCGTAAGAGTTACGAGGAAAAACTCAAACTATTCCCGATTTTACTGTGCCACTTTATCAAACGCTTCGGAACAAGAGCTTTTGAGTGACATCTCGTTTCT
>UMHX01004892.1_pt1 | contig 12912 bp, 6 predicted proteins | sample 1965651 | NCBI WGS metagenome assembly UMHX01 (sample SAMEA4836109, study PRJEB28245) | human gut metagenome | biome: gut microbiome; material: fecal sample | place: Denmark | collected 2008 | reverse complement strand
TGGGGTAGAGTCTGTGTTTGCCGTACAATATTCGATGGATGATGAAACCGAAGGTGCCGGAAACATAAATTGGAGCAACCTGCTCAATGCCCCCAAAGGTCCTTACGGTGGCGACGGATTCTTCCTGCCCAGTCAGAATCTGATAAACGCGTATAAGACAGATGCCTATGGACTGCCTTTGTTTGATACCTTCAACAACAGTGATTATGGAACGTACGAAGGGAATGAGCTCACTAACGTTGAGGCAACAGTAGATCCCCGTCTGGATTTTGTTACCGGTCGTCCGGGCATTACCTGGAAAACTTACACAGTTGAGCCTTGCAAAGCAAACTGGATACGTAACAGTGGCGAATATGGCTTTAACTGCACCAAGCGCTTTTACATCTCGCCTGAAAGTGAAGATATGTTCCAGGGGTGGCCTTGGGGAGCCTCTCATCTTAACTGGCAGATAATCCGCTATGCTGATGTATTATTGTGGAAGGCTGAAGCCTTGATAGAGATTGGCGAAGCTGCCGGACTGGAAGAAGCCCGCAAGATTATTAACCGTATTCGTCTGCGTGCCAAGAATAGTCCTTATGTGAAGGACTTTAAGCATCCCGAACAAAATGCGGCCAATTACCTGATAGGCGAATATCCGGCTGAAGGTTGGAATCAGGACTTTGCCCGCAAAGCATTACGTTGGGAACGTCGCATGGAGTTTGCCATGGAAGGTGACCGTTTCTTCGATCTGGTACGTTGGGGGATTGCTGAGGAAACCATGAACAGTTACATCGTTGTGGAGCAAAACAAGCGTGTTTATTATCGCGGTGCCCGCTTCATCGGTGGCAGGGATGAATACTTACCCATTCCCAATGCACAATATAATTTCTCTGAAGGTACTTATGTACAAAACCCAGGATATGGTAAGTTTAACTAATATAAACTCCTTAAATATAGATATGATGAAAATAAAAAGATACTTGATGAGCGCCTTCTGCCTGTGTATGTTCACGGCCTGCGATAGTGATGACAATAACCTGTTGTGCTATGGTACCCATACTGACATCGAAGGTGATGTTACTGCATTCGGAGCTGTTGGCGATGGAAAGACCGATTGTTCGAAAGCTATAAATAGTGCAATAGCCTCGTTGCCCGCCGAAGGGGGAGTATTGGTGATTCCCGAAGGTGATTTTGTACTTGACGCTCCCATTGTAATCAATAAGCATAATGTGACGATCAAGGGATTGAATCCCGGTATGCGCAGCAATATTGACGTGAATGGAATAAATGACCTCTTGGGTCCTGGCGGTGGAAGTAAATTGGTGGCGCGTAATGCCGAGGCTGCCATAAAAGTGGAGACGGGCATGAAAGGCGTAAAGATTATGAACCTGATGGTGTCAGGCGGCACGGAAGCCAGGAACATCGGCATACACTTTGTCGGCGCGACCGATAATGGAATGCTTTCTAATATTATCGGTATAAATTTGCATACCGGTGTTAAGATAGAACAGGCAAAAAATATGCAGATAGTCAATTGCTGGGTATGCGAACTCCCTAATAGTATCGAGTTGATTGGCGGTGAAAATATTGTTGTGAAGAACTGCCAATTGGGTGCTCAACCTACGGGGATTACTTGCAAGGTGCAGGAAGTGAACAAACTTTCGTTCATCAATAATCAGGTTTATCCCGACGGACGTGAAAATCTGGTACTTGACGCTTGTAATAATTGTGTGATTGAGGGCAACAATTTCAAGAGCTACTATAATGGTATTCTGGTGTTGAACGGTAATGATAATACGGTGAATAAGAACATCTTCTGGCTTACGGGAGCTGTTCAGAACCAGCTGCTCGACCACGGCGATGACTTTGGCATCATCAACGTAAAGGGCAACAATAATATGGTTGCATCCAATAGCTTGTCGTGCGAATGGGCTTATGCCGGTGCTGTGACTGTAAATGCCGTTCAGGGAACCGGTAACGTGTTCAAGAATTGCTTTGTTGACAACTTGGAGAGCTATCGGGTATTTCTGGTGAACGCACAAACCGAAGTCTCCAATTGTGTATCATCCGATAAGGTGAGCATAGTAGAATAACCTCCCTATCATATACCATTATTAATATAATAACACCATGAAGATAAATAAATTCTTAATAAGCGGACTGCTCTTTATACTGGGCACATCTTGCAGTAATGACGATAACTATACGCTTTGTGATGAATGTAACGGTCAGAAGATAATAGATATAACCCAGTTCGGGCTTCCGACCGACGGCTCTACCGATTGTGCCGACCTCATCAATGCCATAATAGCCGACCTTCCGCCCGAGGGAGGTACGATACTTATTCCCGAAGGAACGTTTCGTTTGGATAGTCCCATTCAGCTCACCCGCAATTTCGTGACGCTGAAAGGCGTGAATGACGACGTCGCTGCTACTGCTGCCGATGCCCGGGAAAGTCGCCTGATACTGGGAAATGCCGAATATGCATTACACGTTGCCCCTGTTGCCGATATAGACGGACGTAAGAACCGTATCAGCGGTGTGGAGGTAAACGGACTTACACTTGTGGGAAAGGCCGATCATCAGGGAACCGGAATCTTTGTCGAGCACGATAACGATCGCCTGCACTTCTTCAACATCAGAATGGAGAATATGTACCAGGGTATTAAACTCCAGGGATGTGATGCCATTACATTGGCTCGGATAGATGCAACCGACGCAGTGAATGGTATTGAAATGAACGGCGGCATACAGAATATGGTGACCAACTCCCTCTTCGGATCAGCGCAGGGCGGTGTGGCGGCGCGTATCTCCGGTGAAAGTAACCTGATATTCTCTCACAACAAACTGACGGCGGAAGATGACCGTTGTGCCAGCTTTACAGGTTGCAGCCGGGTGAATATCTCGGATAATGAATTTACAGGAAACAAAATGACCTTCTTTGATATAAGCGGGCAAAACAATCTGATAAGTGACAACGTGTTCACCGTAAACAGGAGCGATAATCAACTCAATGGCAAAGAGGCGGACTATGGAGTGATTCATGTGAAAGGAGAATATAACCACTTCACGTCGAACACCATTCATGCGGATTGGAGTGACGGTATAGAAAACCCCGTGACTGTGAATGCTGCGGAAGGGGAAAATAACCGTTTCGCAAGTTTCACGATAGAAAATACGAACAGCAATCAAGTCTTTTATGTCAGCGAATCGTCCGAAGTGATAGATTGCGGAGTGACAGAAGAAAATATAAAGGTGAAACCGTCTGAAGCGCAGGACTTGACGAACGCAGCTTATGTGATAACGTATGACACTCCCGAAGAGATAGAAGATGATGATGAAAAGGCCTCCTATACATGGTTCAAGAAACAGTTTGTAAATGGCAAAGTCATTACTGCCGCTGCATTGGCTGGCGAGGATCTTTCTGCTTATGATGTTATTTGGGTACATATAGACCGTGTGGGTATTGGAGCCGGCTGGGACAAGTTACCTTTGTCTGTCGATGCGGTTGCCGCGTTAACAACCTATTATAAGAATGGTGGAAACCTTTTCCTGAGCAATCATGCGACTCAGTTGGTTGTACCTTTGGGACGTACCGAACGGGCTCCCGGAATATTTGGAGACGGTGAAGGCGGATCAGGCGCAGACATTTGGACGATTAATGCCAATATCGGAATGGAGTATGACCATCGCTCGCATCCTGCTTTTACCGGTATGGTTACTTCCGACCAATTCCCTCACGAAACATTCCCGTTGATCGGTCCCGGACAGCGTGAAGACCATAACTGTATGTGGGATTTGAATTCTTATGGTTTCTCCAGCCTTTACCCCAATGCAGGAAATGTGGTGAAAGCGTTTGAAGAGGAAAATAACGCTACCGTTTTGGCAACATGGGGTCATGTGACGGACTATTGTTGTGCCGGAATGGTGGAATTTGCCCCGACAACGGAATATCAAGGAACTTGCATCGCTCTCGGACTGGCTGCTTACGAATGGAACCAGAATAGTAATCTGAACGTTTATCAGGATAATATCATGTTCATGACGAAGAACATATTGCATTATCTAAGCGCTAAGAAATAGGCAGGTAACATTTTTTCTATCTTTTGAAACAAAAGTGATAGGTGTAGCTATCCGTTACGCCTATCTTTGCATTGTGACAAATGAAAGGCTATGAATACTAATAATTAATCTAATACCATATTGATATGAATGTATTATTCTCGTTTAAACAGTTACGGACCTTATTGGCAATGCTGGCTATGATGATTTTCTCATTTCCGGACGCTGTTGCCGACGCACCTTCCTTGATAATCAAGGACCTGGGCGAAGGGCATTGTCTGGTACAGATAAACACGAACCAACGATATTTGCTTCTCCCCGTTGAGGAGGTGATGCCTGATGTGCGTGTCAGCATGATCGTTAATAATAAAGAGGTGAAGGCTGCGGACGTTCGTCTGGCGGTGAACAGAGTGGACTATTTCGTTCCGCTGGACCTTTCGGGCTATACCGGCAAAAACGTACTATTGAAGTTTAAGTTGGGCTCGAACGACCCTGTACGGGGCAAACTTTCTGCTGTTTGCTGCAAGGAGATGAAGTTGGCCGATACCTTCGATACCGGCAACCGCGAAAAGTTCCGTCCCACCTATCACTTCTCACCTCTTTACGGTTGGATGAACGACCCCAATGGAATGGTATACAAGGATGGCGAATACCACCTTTTCTACCAATACAACCCTTACGGCTCCAAATGGGGAAATATGAGCTGGGGACATGCTATCAGCAAAGACCTCGTAAACTGGCAACATCTCCCCGTAGCCATTGCGCCCGATGCATTGGGAACTATCTTCAGCGGTTCGGCTGTTGTCGATACCGATAACACTGCCGGTTTCGGTGCGGGAGCTATCATCGCCATTTATACGCAAAACAGCGACCGGCAAGTACAAAGCATTGCTTACAGTACCGACAACGGACGCACTTTCACCTGCTATGAGAACAATCCCGTACTGACATCCGATGCACGTGACTTCCGCGACCCGAAAGTCTTTTGGCATAAAGAAACCCGGCGCTGGATTATGATATTGGCAGTAGGACAGGAGATGCAGATTTTTTCTTCTCCCAATCTGAAAGACTGGACGTACGAAAGCAGTTTCGGAGAAGGCCAGGGCGCACATGGTGGCGTATGGGAATGTCCCGATTTGTTTGAACTTCCGGTAGAAGGGACGAATGAAAAGAAGTGGGTGTTGCTTTGTAATTTGAATCCCGGCGGTCCGTTCGGAGGAAGTGCCACTCAATATTTTGTAGGAACCTTCAACGGAAAAGAATTTGTAAACGAATCTCCCTCCAAAACCAAATGGATGGACTGGGGAAAAGATCATTATGCAACCGTGACTTGGAGCGATGCTCCCGACAACCGCCGTATCGCTATTGCATGGATGAGCAACTGGCAATATGCCAACGATGTTCCGACTTCCCAATACCGCAGTCCGAACTCCGTTCCCCGCGATTTGGGCCTCTTTACCGTCGGCGGTGAGACTTATCTCCAATCTGCCCCGTCTCCCGAATTGCAGAAACTGCGTGACATCTCAAAGAAACGTTCGTTCAGAGTGAACGGAACACGTACGGTAAAAGAAATGATTCCGGTCAACGAAGGCGCTTACGAAATAGAACTGTCTATCAAGAACCTGCATGCGGACGTTATCGGCTTCCGTCTTTACAATGATAAGGGCGAAGAAGTGGATATGCAATATGATATGAAAGAGAATAGATTCTCTATGGACCGTTGTAAAAGTGGTGATGTCGGCTTCAACGAGAATTTCCCGGCACTGACGTGGACAGCTGTTGAAAGCGGTAAGAATGAGCTGAAGCTTCATTTGTTTGTAGATAAATCAAGCGTGGAAGCATTTGGTGACGGCGGGCGTTTCGCAATGACCAATCAGGTCTTCCCTTCGGAACCTTACAATCACATCGATTTTTACAGCAAAGGCGGAGCCTACAAGGTAGACTCGTTTATCGTCTACCGGTTGAAGCAATAAGCTTCTGCTATTTAATCTATGCGCTCTTTTCCTGATTCCCTACGGCAGAGTATGTCTACCCCTACGGATTAGTACACTGAAGGCAACGGTATACTTCTGTCAGGCTTACGGTATTAATACCTCACCACGGCCGTGGTAACTTCTCTCCACAGCCATGAAGAGATCTCTCCACAGCCATGGAAAGAATTCGTCACGACCGTGGCGAACCAACATTACCGTAGCTTTCATCCTATTATATCAGTATGAAACATCAACTGTATAAGCGGTAAACGGGTTTATTCCCGTAGGGGCGGACCGGTTAAGCCATAAGGACACAGAATTTATAAAATAATAGATATAACAATGGAAAACAGTAAAAACTCTTCTCTCTCCAAACTGATCCCGGTGATGCTATGTTTCTTTGCCATGGGATTCGTTGACTTGGTAGGCATTGCTTCCAATTATGTAAAGGCAGACCTCGGCCTGTCGGACTCACAAGCAAACATTTTCCCTTCACTCGTCTTTTTTTGGTTCCTGATTTTCTCCGTACCGACAGGGATGTTGATGAGCCGTATCGGTCAGAAGAAAACCGTATTGCTCAGTCTGCTCGTGACATTCGCTTCATTATTGTTGCCGGTTTTTGGTGACAGTTATATGTTGATGTTGATTTCCTTCTCTCTGTTGGGAATCGGAAATGCGTTGATGCAGACTTCTCTGAACCCGTTGCTCTCCAATATCGTGCGTGGTGACCGCTTGGCGAGCAGCCTGACTTTCGGACAATTCGTAAAGGCGATTGCTTCTTTCCTGGCACCATACATTGCCATGTGGGGAGCGACGCAAGCTATTCCGTCTTTCGATTTGGGTTGGCGGATTCTTTTCCCGGTTTATATGATAGTGGCCGTTGTCGCCATTCTTCTGCTCAACGCCACGCAGATTGAAGAAGAAAAGGAAGAAGGTAAACCGTCTACTTTCGGACAATGCCTTGCCTTGCTCGGCAAGCCGTTTATCCTGCTTTGCTTTATCGGTATCATGTGTCATGTCGGTATCGACGTGGGCACAAACACTACCGCCCCGAAGATTTTAATGGAGCGCATCGGAATGGGATTGGATGATGCAGCTTTTGCAACGAGTCTTTATTTCATTTTCCGTACGGCAGGGTGTTTCCTCGGATCTTTCATATTGCGCAAGATGTCCGCGAAGTCTTTCTTCGCTGTCAGTGTTATTATGATGTTGGCAGCCATGATTGGCTTGTTTATCTTCCACGAAAAGGCAATCATTTATGTTTGTATCGCTTTGATAGGTTTTGGCAACTCGAATGTGTTCTCCGTTATCTTCTCGCAGGCATTGCTTTATTTGCCGGGTAAGAAAAACGAAGTTTCCGGTCTGATGATTATGGGACTTTTCGGCGGAACGGTGTTCCCGCTGGCTATGGGAGTGGCTTCGGACACTTCAATGGGGCAGAACGGCGCAATTGCCGTCATGACTGTCGGTGTACTTTATTTGCTGTTTTATACGTTCCGTATCAGAAAATAATTTTATATTTGAGAATCAATTAAACTCTGTTTATCATGAATAATATAATAGTAGGAATGGGTGAAGCGCTTTGGGACGTGTTGCCCGAAGGAAAGAAAATAGGCGGTGCTCCGGCAAACTTCGCTTATCATGTTTCACAATTCGGCTTTGACAGCCGTGTGGTCAGTGCAGTGGGCAATGACGAACTGGGTGACGAGATCATGTCGGTATTCAAGGAAAAGAAACTGAATACTCAGATTGAACGGGTAGATTATCCTACGGGTACAGTACAAGTGACACTGGACGCTGAAGGGGTGCCTTGCTATGAAATTAAGGAAGGTGTCGCCTGGGATAACATTCCTTTCACGGACGAACTGAAACGTTTGGCGCTGAACACACGTGCCGTTTGTTTCGGATCACTGGCACAGCGCAACGAAGCAAGCCGTGCCACTATCAACCGTTTCTTGGATACAATGCCCGAGATAGATGGACAATTAAAGATATTTGACATCAATCTCCGTCAGGACTTCTACACCAAAGAAGTGTTGCGTGACTCTTTCCAACGTTGTAATGTCTTGAAGATAAACGATGAAGAGCTGGTGACTATCAGTCGTATGTTCGGTTATCCGGGCATTGACTTGCAGGATAAGTGCTGGATTCTGTTAGCTAAATACAACCTGAAAATGCTGATTCTGACTTGCGGCATCAATGGCAGCTATGTATTTACTCCGGGGGTTGTTTCCTTCCAGGAGACTCCGAAAGTCCCCGTGGCCGATACGGTAGGTGCAGGCGATTCCTTTACGGCTGCCTTCTGTGCTTCCATATTGAATGGAAAGCCGGTGCCCGAAGCACACAAACTGGCTGTGGAAGTCTCTGCTTACGTTTGTACGCAGAGCGGGGCGATGCCGGAACTGCCGCAGGTGTTGAAAGACAGACTATTATAATCCTATTTTACATATTGGCAGATTGAATCAGTATCTGTTATCTATGTAGAACCTCTCAAAGTTAAATGTTATGCTTTGAGAGGTTCTGTTTTGATAACGTATGCTTTGAAAAAGCAAGCTACTGGCGGTAAAATGAGATTAACGGATATAACAGATATGGAGAACTTTTTCCGTCTTATTCAATCTGTTCTTTGTGTTCTTTTGAAAGAAAACCATTATCTTTATCCCGATATAGAATAGGATTTTGTATGGTAAGAGGTACGATGAAGAAAGAAAAGCACAGTGCTATGAGATATTTTCGTTGGACGGCAATACTGCTTTGCCTTATTGGGATAACGGCGTGTCGGCAGGATACTCCCCGTTTTCGTATCGGTGTGGCGCAATGTAGTGATGATTCGTGGCGACATAAGATGAATGATGAGATACTTCGTGAAGCGATGTTCTATGATGGTGTATCTGTCGAGATACGTTCTGCCGGTGATGATAACCGCAGACAGGCGGAAGATATTCATTACTTTATGGATAAGGGAATGGATTTGCTGATCATCTCAGCTAATGAGGCTGCCCCCATGACTCCAATTGTTGAGGAGGCTTACCGGAAAGGAATTCCGGTCATCACGGTCGACCGGAAAATTCTTTCGGATAAATATACTGCTTATATTGGTGCGGATAATTATGAAATCGGTCGTGCGGTAGGCAATTATATCGCTTCCCGCCTGAAAGGGAAAGGTAATATCGTTGAACTGACTGGGTTAAGTGGCTCGACTCCCGCCATGGAACGTCATCAGGGATTTATGGCTGCTATCAGTCATTTTCCCGAGATAAAGCTGATTGATAAAGCAGATGCGGCTTGGGAGCGTGGGCCGGCAGAAGTAGAAATGGACAGTATGCTTCGACGTCACTCGAAGATTGATGCTGTGTATGCGCATAATGACCGAATAGCTCCGGGAGCTTATCAGGCCGCCAAAAAAGCCGGACGGGAAAAAGAAATGATTTTTGTAGGCATTGACGCCCTACCTGGTAAGGGAAATGGTCTGGAACTCGTGCTCGATAGTGTATTGGACGCGACTTTCATTTATCCTACCAATGGAGATAAAGTACTGCAACTGGCAATGAACATTCTCGAAAAGAAATCTTATCCTCGCGAAACGGTGATGAATACGGCTGTTGTCGACCGTACCAATGCGCATATCATGCAACTTCAGACTACTCATATTTCAGAACTCGACCAAAAAATCGAAACACTGAACGGACGTATCAGTGGTTATCTTTCAAGGGTAGCTACTCAGCAGGTTATCATGTGTGGAAGTTTGTTGATTCTGTTATTGGTGGCCGGATTGCTACTTGTCGTTTATAAATCTCTCCGTTCCAAGAACCGGTTGAATAGGGAATTATCAGAACAGAAGAAGCAACTCGAAGAACAGCGGGATAAATTGGAGGAACAGCGTGACCAACTGATTCAACTGTCGCATCAACTGGAAGAAGCGACTCATGCCAAACTGGTTTTCTTTACGAATATCTCTCATGATTTCCGTACCCCTCTGACTTTGGTTGCTGATCCTGTGGAACAATTATTGGCAGACAGAACGCTGACCGGAGACCAGCACCGGATGTTGTTGCTCATTCAGCGTAACGTAAATATTCTCTTACGCTTGGTCAATCAGATTCTGGACTTCCGTAAATATGAGAACGGAAAAATGGAATATACTCCTGTTTCGGTAGATATCCTTTCTTCTTTTGAAGGGTGGAATGAATCTTTCCAGACGGCAGCCCGTAAGAAGCATATCCATTTCTCTTTCGATAATATGCCGGATTCGAATTATCATACACAAGCCGATGTGGAGAAGTTGGAACGGATTTATTTTAATCTTCTGTCGAACGCTTTTAAGTTTACGCCGGAAAATGGAAAAGTTGCCGTCCGTTTGTCCACCTTGACAAAAGATGATAGCCGTTGGATTCGTTTTACTGTATCTAATACTGGTTCGATGATTTCTGCCGAACATATTCGTAATATTTTTGATCGTTTTTATAAAATAGATATGCATCATGCCGGTTCGGGAATAGGATTGGCTTTAGTAAAGGCTTTCGTCGAACTGCACGGTGGAACTATATCAGTGGAAAGTGATGAAAAGCAAGGAACTGTTTTTACTGTCGATTTACCGGTACGGACCTGCGAAGTATCTTTTTTGGAAGATTCTTCCGCAACCTCTGTTTCCGAAGTATCTCCCTTGAATAACGCTGTGCCCGTTGAAGAAGAGGAACTGGAGAAGAACTATGATTCTTCCAAACCTTCTGTACTTATCATTGATGATAATGCGGATATTCGTCTGTATGTTCATGGATTACTTCATGCAGACTATACTGTCATTGAAGCGGCAGATGGTTCGGAAGGTATCCGCAAAGCTATGAAATATGTCCCGGATTTGATTATCTCCGATGTAATGATGCCCGGTATTGACGGCGTTGAATGTTGCCGCCGTCTGAAAAGCGAACTGCAAACATGCCATATTCCTGTTATCTTATTAACAGCCTGTTCTTTAGATGAACAGAGGATTCAAGGGTACGACGGTGGTGCGGATTCTTATATCTCCAAACCTTTCAGTTCTCAATTACTGTTGGCACGTGTTCGTAATCTGATAGATTCGCATCGCCGTCTGAAACAATTCTTTGGTGACGGACAGGCATTGGCGAAAGAAGATGTTTGTGATATGGACAAGGAATTTGTAGAGAAATTCAAAGCTTTGATTGATGAGAAGATGGGAGATTCCGGTTTGAACGTAGAAGATTTGGGCAAAGATATGGGATTGAGCCGCGTACAGCTTTATCGTAAGATAAAATCCTTGACTAATTATTCTCCTAATGAATTACTCCGTATTGCCCGTCTAAAGAAAGCCGCGTCTCTGCTTGCTTCATCGGATATGACAGTGTCGGAGATTGGTTATGAAGTCGGTTTCAGTTCCCCTTCTTATTTTGCCAAATGTTATAAAGAACTGTTTGGGGAGAGCCCGACAGATTTATTAAAGAGAAAAGGATAAAACAGGATAGTTTACGTCGAAATATAATAAGAAAGTCCGCCTCCCAATAATGGTAAACTTACCCATTATTGGGAGGCAGACTTTCTTATTTGTATGAGTTAGTAATGAATCAATAGATTGTCGTTAGCATTTCCTTGGTTATACCAGTTCTGTTCATTCTTGCCACCACTTTGTGCCCATTTGGCAAAACCTTTATAGGCTTTCAGGAAATCACCTTTTTCAATGGTGTGTGCTACATTTCCCGGTACTCTTAATCCCCAGATCAGACGTTCGTTACTATAATAGTAGTTATCGTCTTCTTCCTCTCCATCTTCATATATCGGATATAAATTTTTGTCATTGAATGGGTATTGGTAAGCTATTGGTTCAATGCCGTTCATGTGTATTTCCGTTCCGTTATCATTACGTTTTAGATATAAATCAAACTCGTCGTCTTCTAATATATCATCTATTTCTTTTGGTTCTTTGAGTTTAATTTCAATAATAATTTCAGGCAGATCTTCCTCCTTGGTTACTAAAGCATTCCTCTCTGTATTGAAGTATTTACTTCCACGTCTATCTAAGTTTTGTACTAAAGGAGTGCAATCAATGATGAGATTACCTTTTGGATTCTTATTGTCAATTAGGTTAACTTCAATTTCTTCTCCTGTTTTATAATGACTCATCATAACGCTTTCGATGTTTTTGTTTTTTATTTTTTTGAGCCTCAAATAAGGATTATAGGGGAATACGCCTCCAACGGCTTTTAAACATAGACCTATCGCTATGTACTTACTTTCGTATTCATCTTTTTCTTTTGCTTTGCTTACTTCAAATAGTACTTGATAATTTGCCACAAAATCATTGAAATCATAATCACCGAGTGAAGGAAATTGGTCTTCAAACATAATTGTTCCCCAACCTTTTTTAGGATGATAAACGACTCCTCGCTCTTTATCATATTTTATATCATCTTCTATATTATAATCATCATCTTTTTTATTGTTATCGCGTGTGATAGCACGAGTCGGAATAGCTTCAATGGCATCAGGGATATTAAGTGTGTAGCTACCATTAGCATTTACGGCTACAGATTTAGTAATCATTTTACCGCTTTTACTTTGGTATTGGGCATATATAGTTTTTACGTAAGTCGGAAGACTTAAAGGTAAATTAATAGCCTTATTATATACCGGGATAGTTGCTACTTTTTCATCTTTACTACATTTTTCATCTAGAAATAATGAAACTTTAGTCTGTGTGTTGGCAATAGTCGTTCCTTTAGTGACTTGAGTTAAATTCCACTGAAAGTCTTCCGGAATGTTGAGATCGGTCATTTTGATTTCTTTCTCAGATTGCTTACTTTCATCATAGAGATTCTTCTCGCAGGAACTGAAAGCGAATGCTCCCAATAAACAGGTTGCAAATAGGATATTTTTCTTTTTCATA
>UMHX01017960.1_pt1 | contig 13094 bp, 10 predicted proteins | sample 1965651 | NCBI WGS metagenome assembly UMHX01 (sample SAMEA4836109, study PRJEB28245) | human gut metagenome | biome: gut microbiome; material: fecal sample | place: Denmark | collected 2008 | reverse complement strand
AACCATTGTCAACACCTTTTTTCGATTTTTTCTATAATTTTTTCGATTTATTTTTGGGCAGGGTGCATATGGACGCTTTAACGTGGTTTCTCTATCCATTTTCTTTTTGTCCCCGTTTTTTATCCTTTTCCCCCACATCTTCCTATAATATAAATAGCCTTCTCCATCCCCTGCTTCCCCATCTTTCCCAAATCATTTATCTTCCATACTTGCGCTTTGGGTCCAAAGCAAGTATACTAAAATCTGTGATTTAACAAAGAAATGATGGTGATCTTTCCATGCTGGCGATATACGAAACCGTCAACCGGCGCTTAACCCGCGCAGACGAAATTGAGGAAGGCACATGGATCTGCCTGACTGCCCCCAGCCAGGAGGAGATCCGCGAGGTTGCCGCCACCTTAGATATTGAGCCCGCTGATGTGCAGGCCGCCCTTGACCCTGAAGAATCCGCGCGTATCAGCCTGGAAGATGGTTATACCGTCATCATTGTGGATATACCCCTAAAGGTAGATGGCGCCGCCGAGGGCGTATACACCACCATTCCCCTTGGTATTCTGTTGACCCAGACCACCATCACCACGGTTTGCTCCGTAGATACCCCCGTATTGTCTGATTTCGCTTCCTGCCGGGTGCGCGGCTTTTCTACTAAAAAGAAGATGCGCTTTGTGTACCAGATTCTGTACCGCGCCGCCACGATGTACCAGCAGGAGCTGCGCCTGATCGACCGCCGCCGCCAGGAAATTGAGAAAAACCTGACCGGTACCCTGCGCGATAGTGACTTGATGGAGCTGCATGGGTTGGAATCCACCCTGGTATATTTCGCAACCTCACTGCGTGCCAACAGCACGGTTTTGGACCGGTTGACCCGCTACAAGCGGCTGGAACAGTACCCTGATGACATGGAACTACTGGACGATGTAATCGTTGAGATTCGGCAGGCCATTGAGATGACCAGCATCTACCGCGATGATATCAAGGGCACCCGCGAGCTGTTCAGCTCAATTTTGGATAACCGCCTGAACAATGCGATGAAATACCTGACTTCCGTTACCCTGTTGATGGCTGTCCCGACCGTTATTTCCGGTTTGTATGGCATGAACGTGGACATTGACGGCATGCCGTTTTCCGGTTCTGATTATGGATTTGTCATTGTCTGCTTGCTTACGCTTGCTATTTGTGGGATTGCTGCCTGGGTACTGCACAAAAAACATATGCTCTGATTTGTATTGTTTGCCGCATCCCGCCCGCCGGGGTGCGTTTTTTACTTTTCTGCCTGTAACATTTGGGGGTGATTCCCCTATTATATAAATAGTAAGAGGAAAGCGAGGTGTGCCGCAATGACTGATGCCGACATTGTTACGCTGTACTGGGCACGGGACGAGCAGGCCATTGCACAGACCGCACAAAAGTTTGGCGCCTATTGCCGCAAGATTGCCATGAACCTGCTGGGCAGCCAGGAAGACGCCGAAGAATGCGAAAATGACACCTGGATGGCCGCCTGGAACAGCATGCCGCAAAACCGGCCGGACAAGCTTGCACCCTACCTGGGGCGCATTACCCGCAACCTGGCACTGGACCTGCGGGAGCGGCAAAATGCCAAAAAGCGCGGCGGCGGCCAGACCGAAGCCGTGCTGGAAGAGCTGGAATTTTGCCTGCCCGCCGGAGACCACACCGCGCAGGAGGTAGAAAGCGCTGAAACAGCCCGCTCCATCAGCGCGTTTCTGCGCAGCCAGCCGGAGCAGGCACGCAACATCTTTATTCGGCGGTACTGGTACTGCGATGCCACCGCCGACATTGCCAAGCGCTACGGTATTGGCGAAAGCAAGGTGCGCGTTACCCTGCACCGGATGCGCACCAAACTGAAAGCCTACTTAGAGAAAGAAGGTGTCTGCCTGTGAGCTCCCGCGATTTATTCCGCGCGATCGGACAAATTGATGATGATTTGATTGAATCTGCCAACAAAACCCCCGTAAAGCACACCATTCCGTTGCAATTCCGGCATTTTGTTCCGGCAGCAGCTTGTTTTTGTCTTGTTCTGTTAGGGGCGGCGATAGTCAGTCAGAACCGTTCCGCCGGGGTCAGCCAGGCCGCCGAGACCGCTGATCTGAACAAAAGCGCCCCCGCCTATGAGGAATCCAACAGTCCCGATACCTTCAGCGCATTCAGCATGGAGGGCAGTGAACCAGATGCCGCCGCAGACAGCGTTGCCGATGCCCCGTTGTCCTCCTCCCTGAAATCCGCGATGCAGGACAGCAGCCCCTTGCAGGCTCTGAGCGATATTTTGCTTGGCAGCGGCGCTTCCGGCAGTTCTTCCCTGCTGGCCCACAGTGCCGATGAGCTGTATTTCGGCGAAAGTCTAATTTTAGGCAGTTCCGCAGATGTTGTTCTCCCTGCCAGCCTGCCGGTCTACCGCAACAGCCTGCTGGATGCCGCCGACAATACCGATGCCATGAAAGCCCGTCTTCGCACGGTGCTGGATGCTCTTGGGCTGGATACCACACTGGCTGACACCGCCACGTTCAGTAGGGACAGCGCCGATACCATCTCCAAAACAGTATCTGGTATAAAGGAATCCGCCGAGCAGAACGGGTGGGATGCAGATTCTTCCGTGCTGAATTATCTCTCTGGTGCCGCACAGCTGCAGCTGAACATCCCCGAAAGCGACTGGCCCGGTGGGCTGACAATCACCGTCTCCAACGACCTGTGCACCAGTGTGGTCTGCAACAGCTCTGCCGAGGTGAATACCTTTGCCGCCCTTGCGGAAGAGCGCGTGATTGCCGCCGACCTGCAAGAGAAATACGGTTCCCTCTTTACCTCTCTGCTTGGCGGTGAATATACCGATGTGACGGATGGAGGCGACAGCACGATCTACGGCCAGCCCTCTTCCCTCTTTGTCAAGTTCGCGGCGGATTCTTTCCATTACTTGCTGGTCAGCGTAGATACCGACGGCAATCTGTTGAGCCTGCATGAAACGGACCGCACCGTGGAGCCCCTGGGCGAATACACCAGCGTTTCCCGCGCCGAGGCTGACAAGCGGCTGGCCAACGGAGAGTTTTTGACCGACAGCTACACGGCGGAAGCGGTTGACCCCGCCGCAGAGCCGGAGTGCCTTGCCAACCTGCGCCTGACCTATGTGCAGGGGAGCGCCGCCTACTACCTGCCCATGTGGGAATACACGATTGATGAAGGCCCCGCTGCCCTGGGCGACGGCGATGATGTCGACCAGACGCTGCACACCTTTTCTGCCTACTATGTGCCCGCTGTGGAGCTGGACGGAATCGACGTCCTAAAAAACAAATAAAGCCAGCAAAACCATACCGCAGGCCGAACCGCAACACCAAAATGTTCCGGGGCACAGCCTGCGGTATTTGTGTTATTGCAAAATTGCGGGTTCTGCGTTATAGTAAAGACAACAACCTAACCGTTTTTATGTAAGGAGGCCCGCCATGCCCACCGAACCGCAGAGCCAGCCGCTAGTCAGCATTATTGTCCCTGTTTACAACGCAGCAGACCATATTGCCCGCTGTATTGAGAGCATCCGCCGCCAGACCTACCGGAATTTGGAGATCATTCTGCTCAACGATGGCAGCAAGGATGTCAGCTATGCCGTCTGCCAGAGCTATGCCGGTATTGACCGCCGCATTGTGGTGATCGACAAAAACAACAGCGGAGTTTCCGCCACCCGCAACCTTGGCATGCAGGAAGCCCACGGCAAATACTTTCAGTTTGTGGATGCGGATGATTTCATCCAGCCCTATGCCACCGAGCTGCTGGTACAGAAAGCGGAAGCCAGCCACGCCGATATGGTGATTGCCCACTACAACCGCATTGAACCGCCGGTCAGCCTGCCCAAAACCATGCGGGATACCGTGGTGGAGCGTGTGCTGGACCCCATCCTGGATCCGCAGCACCGGGTGCAGACTTTCGGCTTTTTGATGGAAGGCCCCCTGAATAAAGACGCATTTGCCTGTGGCCTGATGCAGGAGCCCGCCAGCTTTTATTACGGCGTGATGTGGAACAAGCTCTACCGCGCCGACATTGTGCGTGAGCACCCCGATGTGCGCTGCAATGAGGAACTGGACTACAGCGAGGACCTGTATTTCAATCTAAGCTTTATCCGCTACGCCCAGCAGTTCTATGCGCTTTCCACCCCCATTTACAACTATGTGCAAAACCCAGACAGCGCCGTGCATCACCTGAACCCCTTTGATGTGCTGACCACTCGGTTTGAGCTGACCACCTATTACAAAGATCTGTTCAAGCACATTGGCCTGTATGAAGAAAACAAGTACCGCCTGAACAAGTTCTTCTTTGGTGTTGCGGAAAGCTGAAGCAATCCTGCATTATTCTATTACCGCCCCGGCAGAGTTTTTTGCCGAGGCGGATTTTATTTGGCTCTATACCACATACAGCGCGCACACTGCAGCAAAAATGCCCCGGACGAGAAACGTTTCTCGTCCGGGGCATCATGATTCTTATAAAAAACTCAGGATTCCTTCAGCATATGCTGGCTTTCGGCAAAAGCCACCAGCTTTTCAAAGGTTTCTGCGCTCAGGTCATGCTCGATCTTGCAGGCATCGTGGGAAGCAACGGTAGGGTCCACACCCAGTGCAACAAAAAAGCGGGTCAGCTTTTTGTGGCGGCCATAAATCCGGGTGGCAATTTCCAGTCCCGGCGGCTCCAGGGTGATATACCCAGCACCATCCATCGAAATATAACCGGCCTGACGCAGATTTTTCATTGCAATGCTCACGCTCGGCTTGGTAACGCCCATCTCGGTAGCGATGTCGATGGAGCGGACTTCCCCGTTGCGTTCTGTCAGCATCAGGATCTTTTCCAGGTAATCCTCTGCGGATTCATAGATTTTCAACGACACTGCCTCCTTTGTGGACTTGCCATCTGTCATATTGCTATAAAATTATAGTGTTATCTTAACACATTTTTTCAATTTTGGCAAGTGTAATACTTTTTGTTTATCTTTCCGTTTTTTCTTTGCTTTTGGGGCGGATCCTCACGGTCAGGCATCATCCCGTGGTCTTGCTCTTATCGAACAACCCGCCAAAAAAGTTTGCCACGGTGCTGCCTGCTTTCTTCAAAAATTCGCGGAACGGTTCTCTTGTTTTTTCGTCAGCAGCCGTTGTTTCTTCCCGAGTTGCAGCTGGGGCTTCGGTTGCTCTTGGCATTTTGGGCGGGGCCGCAGTTTCCGGCGTGGCCGTTTTTGCTGTTTCGGGTGTGGCGGCGCTTTCCGGTGTTGCCGGAGCTGCACTTTCTGGGGTAGCCGTTTCTGGGGTAGCGGTCTCTGGAGTAGCAGCAGTTTCAGGCGTTGCGGGTTCAGCACTTTCGGGGGTAGCCGTTTCCGGAATAGCGGTCTCTGGAGTAGCAGCAGTTTCAGGCGTTGCGGGTTCAGCACTCTCCGGCGTGGCTGTTTCCGGGGTCGACTGGGCTGCGCTTTCCGGCGTGGCGGCTTCCACAACATTAATGTTCACTTCGGCATAAAAATCCAGGTCCACACAGCTTACCAACACGGTTGCCGTGCCGGGGGTCACAGCGGTCACGTTACCGTCCTGGTCTACTGCGGCCACACTGGGGTCAGTCGAAGCAATATGTACCACTGCATCGGTCACAGCTTGGGCAAACTCTGCCCGGTCCTGCGGCGTAATATCGGAAAGGTTGCCGGTAAACCGCAGCTCCCCGGCCAGCGCGCACTGCTGGCCAACGGCAAGCTGCACTTCATGCGGCAGGGCAAAATCTTCTGCACTGCACCCACACAACAGGCAAAGCGCTGCTGCCAGCGCGGCCAAAATCCAAATCCTGAACTTTTTCATACCGGTTTCCATTCCTTTCTGCGGCAGTGGTGCATACATCTTAAAATGCGCCTTATCCTGCCAAAAAGCTTTCTGTAATAACGAACATCGCACGAAGTACAATTTAGATAACAGTGTTTCCTCTCGGAGCGACATATATTTTCGATACGAACCTAAGGCAATACCGCACAATTCCCGCCTAACGGCTCAAGCACCGCTCCGGCGGCTGCGGCACGGCATCTGCGTTGCCAAAATGCTCGATAAGACATCCAGTATTTTCTGCGCTTTTGACTTAGCAGCTGCCGCACCTCGCTCGCCGTATCGGCACTTAGAATTATGCGGTATTGCCCTAAATGTAATCTGTAGGGGACGATGCTTGCATCGTCCCGGATGTCGGGCCTTGTCAGATATCTTGCTTCGTGATACCGGCAAACACTCCGCTGGTACACTCTGCCCCCTACGGCCGCCTTCCCCTTTCGCTTCATTCTTATCATAATACGCGGCAGGTGTGAAATTTTCAACATTTTGTGCTGTCCCCCGTTTAAAATTTTCCGGTTTTCCCGCTTGGCATGTTGTGGTATACTGTTAGCAGTATGATAAGTTGGGGGGTGTATGCTTTCTACAGCCACCGCCCCACAAGTTATACGATTTGTTTATCAAATCTTGTAAGAAATACATTTTGTATTAATGCAACACCGCACAATTCCCGCCTTGCGGCTTAAGCACCGCTCCGGCGGCTGCGGCACGGCATCTGCGTTGCCAAAATGCTCGATAAGACATCCAGTATTATCTGCGCTTTTGGCTTAGCATCTGCCGCACCTCGCTCGCCGTATCGGCACTTAGAATTATGCGGTATTGCCTTAAGTCTATCGGAGGTTCTGCCATGCTGGATATCATTCTGCTTGGCACCGGCGGCACACAGCCCCTGCCGGAGCGCGCCCTGGCGGCTGCCTGCATCACGGTGGGCGGCTCCAACCTGCTGCTGGACTGCGGCGAGGGCACCCAGACTGCCGCGCGCCGGGCCGGGGTCAGTATTTTCCGCATGGACGCCATTCTGCTGACCCATTACCACGGGGACCACATTTTCGGCCTGCCCGGCATCTGGCAGACGATGGCCGCCCAGGGCCGCACTGCCCCCCTCGTCATGGCTGGGCCGCCGGGCTTGACGGATGTGGTGCGCACCTTTTACGCCGTGGCCGGACCGCTGCCGTTCGAACTACGGCTGAAAGAACTGCCGGACTGCAAAGGCGAGTTTGAAGTGCCCGCCGGGTGCGTGCAGGCGTTCCCCCTCAAGCACCGGGTACCCTGCTGCGGATATGCGTTCACCCTGCCGCGGGCGGGCAAGTTTGATCCCCAGCGGGCAAAGGCGGCGGGCATCCCCGTGCGTTACTGGTCCACCCTGCAAAGCGGCCAGCCGGTGGGCGGCTTCCTGCCGTCCCAGGTTCTCGGCCCGCCGCGCCGCGGGCTGAAAGTTGTCTATGCGACCGACACCCGCCCCTGCGCTGCGCTGCGCCGCGCTGCACAGGATGCCGATCTTTTGTTGATGGATTCCACCTATGCCGATGACGCCGACCTGCCCAAAGCGAAGTTATACGGCCATTCCACCTGCCGCGAAACGGGGGTCCTTGCCGCCGAAGCCAACGTGTGCCGCCTGTGGCTGACCCATTACAGCGCCGCCGTAACGGACCTTGCCCCCGGCCTTGCCGCCGCGCAGCAGGCGTTTTCCACCGCAGCCGCCGGGGTTGACGGCATGCGGCTGACCTTGAATTTTGACCCTGATTAAATGAGGTTTTCCCCTTGAAAAAATCTACCCGTCTGAACATTTTGTTTGCCATCATCATTCTGCTGGCCGCCGGGGTGCTGTGGCTCTGTTTCGGCCATCCGGCTGCCGGGTCCGGTCTGGTTGCCGTGCTGACCTATGGCGATGGCAGCACCCAGCTGCGCATCCCGCTGGACACCGACCATCGCTATGATATTGATACCGGCTATTACACCATCCATCTGGTTGTGGAAAACGGCGGCATCCGCTTTGTGGAAAGCCCCTGCCCGGACCACACCTGTGAATCCTTTGGCGTACTGACCAAACAGGGCGATTGGGCCGCCTGCCTGCCCGCCCGCGCCAGCGTTACCGTTGAATAACCATACATTACGGAGGTTCCCCATGAAACCCACCTACAAGCAAGTGACCAAAACCCGCTATATTGAGCAGATCAGCCAGCTGGCGGAAGAAATTTTTGTTCAGCATTACACCAAGCTGACCCCAAAAGTAGCCCGCGCCCTGGCGGAGAAGTACCAGAGTGATATCCTGACGGATGACGAGATCCACAGCGGAACTGTGAATTATTTCATGATCTATCTGGGCAGCGATCCAGTCGGCTATTTTGCGCTGGATCTTACCCCCACGGGGGCCATGTGCCTGTCCCGCCTGTTCCTTTTGGAAAAAGCCCGCGGCCAGGGCATTGGCCGCAGCATTGTGGCCTATGCCCAAAAACTGGCCGAAGGCGATGGCCGCAGCCGCCTATATCTGCGGGTATGGGCCAAGGACCTGAAAGCTGAAGGGTTCTGCAAAAAGTGCCGCTTCCGCAAAAGCGAGACCGTCCCCATGGAAGTCCTGCCCGGCGTTACTCTCGATATCACCACCTGGGAAAAACTCTGGCGCTGACCATCCAGCCTTTTTGAAAAAAGGCTGGGCGAAAACCTTTCATGGGCCGAGCATAGGGCGGGAGTTCATCCTGGCGGACGTAAAAATTATAGAGTGTTTGCCGTATATTCCACCACGCTATTCCCCACAAAGCAACGGGCGCACAATGTGCGCCCCTACGGGTGGGATGCATACAAAATGACGATTGCGCATTATAAAACAATCTGTAGGGAAGGGTCTTGACCGTTCCGCGATTTTATGGTGGATGCCACAACAAATTCATACAGAAGCCCGCCGTATATTTTGGCTCCCCTGGAGGGGAGCTGTCCGCACAGCGGACTGAGGGGTGGCTCCCCACGCAGGGCCTAAAAATAATCAGAATTTACGTCAGGCTCCCGGCTTGGTCAGGTTCACCCTGCCCTACCCCACAAATTTACCATTCACCCCAAATTTCAAACTTATCCTCATCTCCAATTCCTAATTTCTCATTCCTCATTCCTAATTGAGATAACTCCTAACTCCTCCCTCCTAACTCCTAACTTTCAAGGGGGTGCCACCTTTGAATCTTCTCCACTTCGCCGATCTTCACCTCGGCAAGCGGGTCAATGGCTTTGACCTGCTGCCGGACCAGCGCTATATCTTAGAGCAGGTCCTTGACCTGTGCACTGCCCACAATGTGCAGGCGGTGGCGCTGGCCGGGGATATTTACGATACCGCCCTGCCCCCTGCCGCCGCAGTTTTGCTGCTGGACTGGTTTTTGACCGAGCTTGCTCATCGGAACATCCCGGTGCTGGCCATTGCCGGCAACCATGACAGCGCCGAGCGGCTGGATTATGCCGCCGGGCTGCTTTCCAACCAACAGGTCTATCTGGCCGGGCAGTTCACCAGTGCCCCCCGCCGGGTCATCTTGCAGGATGAATTCGGCGAGCTCACCTTTGACCTCCTGCCCTTTGTCCGCCCCGCCACTGTGCGCCACTGCCTGCCGGATGCCGATATCCGGGATGAAGATTCCGCCATCGCCGCCGCGCTGGGCCCGCTGCCCACCGCCGGGGAGCGTCGGGTTCTGATCGCCCACCAGATGGTGCTGGGCGGCGGCAGTCTGCCCACCTGTTCCGGCAGTGAGAGCGTTGCCGCCGATGTCAACGTCGGCACGGTTCAGGCCGTGGATGCCGCCCGCTTTACCGGCTACCTGTACACCGCCCTTGGCCACATTCACCGCCCGCAGCAGGTCGGCTGCCCCACTGTGCGGTACGCGGGCAGCCCGCTGTGCTATTCGCTGGATGAGTGCGGCGCACAGAAAAGCGCCGTTCTGGTTCATATCGGGGCCAACGGAGCCGAACCGGAGCTTTTGCCCCTGCGCCCGCTGCACGCCATGCGCCACCTCACCGGCCCGCTGGACCAGCTGACCGCCGCCGATACCGTAACAGATGCCGAAGATTACATCTGGGCCACCCTGACCGACCCGGTTCCCCGCCCGGACGCCATGGCCGTGCTGCGTGCCGCTTACCCCAACGCCATGAAGCTGGATTACGCCCCCGGCGGCGCACTGGATACCGGCAGCGATGCCATCCAGCAGGCCGCCCAGCTGCGCACCATGGGCTTTGACGAGCTGTTCGCCCGCTTTTTTGAAAAGATGCACGGCCGCACCCTTACCCCCGAAGAAACCGCAGCTCTGGCCCAGCTGCGCCAGGAGGCCGGATTATGAAACCTGTACGCCTGACCCTTTGCGCCTTTGGCCCTTATGCCGGAACCTGCACATTGGATTTGACCGGCTTTGGCTCCAGCGGCCTGTTCCTGATCAGCGGCGATACCGGCGCGGGCAAAACCGCGCTGTTTGACGCTATCACCTTTGCCCTGTACGGCGAAACCACCGGCGCTTACCGCGAACCGGACATGCTGCGCAGCGACTATGCCATCCCCACTGATACCACCTTTGTGGAGCTGGAGTTCACCCACCGCGGCCGTACTTATACCGTCAACCGCACCCCGGAGCAGACCCGCGCCAAGCGCCGGGGCGAGGGCGTAACCACAGTTCCCGGCTCTGCCGCCTTAACGCAGGAGCCGGACGCTCCCGTGACCGGTACCAAATCCGTGACTGCAGCGGTGACAGCCCTGCTGGGCATTGACGCCCGCCAGTTTGCCCAAATTTCGATGATCGCGCAGAATGATTTTGCCCGCCTGCTCAACGCTTCCAGCGCCGACCGGGCCGAAATTCTGCGCCGCGTGTTTGATACCGCCAGCTACCAGCGCCTTGGCAGTGCCGCCCGCACCAAAGCCGGGGAAGCTCTGCGCCAGGCCGAGCTTGCCAACCACACCGTTGTGCAGCAGCTGGCCGCTTTACAGCCTGCCCCCGGCAGCCCCCACACCGGCGAACTTGCCGATGCGCAGGACAGCCGTGACCCCTACCGCGCCCCCGCCGCGCTGGACTGGGCCGCTGAGATGATCGAAGCGGACACCGCCCTGACGGCGGAGCAATCCCAACAGCTGGATACCCTTGATACCCGCATTGAAGCGCAGTCCGCCGCGGTGGAAGTCGCCCAAAACCGTGCCAAACTGCTGAGCAGTCTGGATGAAGCCCAGGCCAAAGCCGCCGAGCTGACTGCCCAGGCCCCCGCTTTGAATGCGGAGTGGGACAAGACTGAAGCCCGCCGCCCGGAGCTTGCCGAGCTGGATGCCAAGCTGCAGCGCTTTGCGGAGTGGGAGCCGCGCTATCAAGAGTTGAGCACCGCCGCAGCCAGCGCCAAAACCGCCCGCGCCCAGGCCGAGCAGGCCGCCACGGCGCTGGAAAAAGACCAGAAAACTCTAAGCAGTACCGATACTGCCTTAGCCCAGCTGGAACCGCAGATCACGGCCTGCGGCGAACCGAACGCCGAGCTGGAAAGCTGCCGCAAAACCATTGAGCTGGCCCAAAGCCAGCAGCAGGACTGCCAAGCCCTGTTGGACGATATCCCCCGCCTGCACACCGCGCAAGCCAACTGGCAGCGCACTGCCGATGAATACCGGCAAAAGCAGCAGCAGGCCGATGCCGCCCAGCATTCCAGCGCCGAGATGCAGCGCGCCCTGAATGCCGCCCGCGCTGGGATTCTGGCGCAAGATCTGGTGGATGGCACCCCCTGCCCGGTGTGCGGTGCTCTGCACCACCCAGCACCGGCAGCCCCCGCCCCCAGCCATGTCACCGAAGCCGCCTGCAACAAAGCTGCGCAGGCAGCGGCGAGCGCTGCGGCGGAAGCTTCCAAAGCCTCCACCGCAGCCGGGGAAGCCAAAGCCGCAGCCCAAACCCAACGGGATACCCTGTATGCGCGTACCGCCGCCTTTCTGGCGCGCCGCCGCCAGCATTATACCGGGCCGCAGGCCGATGCCCTGACCCCGGACGAGCTGCAAACCGCCCTGCAGGCCCAACATGACAGCCTGCGCCGCGGCCTTGCCGAAGTGCATGACCGCATGGCAAATGCTGAATCCCGCAAAAAAGATCTGGAAAAGCTGACCCGCCAAAAAGCCCAGCTGCAAGCCCAGCGCCCCGACCAGGCAAACGCTGTGGAGCAGGCCCGCACCGCACAGACCAACGCCGAAAAAGCCGCCGCGGAAGCCCAGACCCGCCTTGCCGAGGGGCAGAAAAACCTGCCCTGGCCAGATGCCGCCGCTATGGCCGCCGCCCGCGCCGAGACCCAAAAACAGCGCCGCACCCTGCAAGCCGCACTGGATGCCGCCGCCAAAAGCCGCGATGCTTTTTCCAAAGAACTTGCTGCGGCCCAAAGCGCCGCCCAAACCCTGGCCGAACAGGCCGGGGATACCGCCAGCCGCCCGGACCCTGCCGCCCAGCAGCAGGCCCTTACTGCACTGCAAGCTGAGCGCAAAAACCTGCGCGACCAAAACCAGGCCGCCCTGCACCGGCTGGATACCAACCGCGATGCCCTGACCAACCTAAAAAAAGCCATCACCGCCGCAGAATCTGCCCGCGCCAACGCCGCCATGCTGGATAACCTGAGCAAGACCATCAACGGCAATCTGACCCAAAAGCAAAAGCTGCCCTTTGAACAGTATGTGCAGAGCTTTTATTTTGACGGCGTGGTCGCCGCCGCAAACCGTCGTTTTACCCGCATGACGGGCGGCCAGTATACCCTGCGCCGCCGCCAGAGCGCCGATATTGCCGCCAAGACCGCACTGGAGCTGGATGTGTTCGATGCCTACACCGGTAAGACCCGCCCGGTCGGTTCCCTTTCCGGCGGCGAAAGCTTTTTGGCGGCGCTCAGCCTGGCTCTTGGCATCAGCGATACCATCCAGGAAAGTGCCGGCGGCATCAGCGTGGATACCCTGTTTGTGGACGAAGGCTTTGGCACGCTGGACGCCGACGCCCTGCAAAAAGCCATCGACACCCTGACTGCCCTTGCCGGTTCCGATAAGCTGGTCGGCATCATCAGCCACGTCGAAACCCTCCAGGACCGCATCCCCAAACAAATCCTGGTCCAAAAGACCAAATGCGGAAGCAAAGCCCAAGTAGAACTTGGTTAATTGGAAGTTAGGAGGGAGAAGTTAGGAGTTTATGGTGCGGCTTGCGCCGCGTATTAAAATCATAACACTCTTATACTCTCTCCGTTTCCTCACTTCTAAAGCAACACCGCACAATTCCCGCCTTGCGGCTTAAGCACCGC
>UMHX01020215.1_pt1 | contig 13160 bp, 5 predicted proteins | sample 1965651 | NCBI WGS metagenome assembly UMHX01 (sample SAMEA4836109, study PRJEB28245) | human gut metagenome | biome: gut microbiome; material: fecal sample | place: Denmark | collected 2008 | reverse complement strand
CCCGTCTAAGAAATACCCCCGGCTAGGCCGGGGGATATTTATTATCGTGTCCGGAGCAGGTTTACGCCTGCTCCGGTTTTGCTTCCTCAAAAGAATCATCATCCGCGTTGTATCCCTCCGAGAACAGCTCTTTCAGGCTGTCCGGCGGCTCGCAGGAAACATACTCCACGGCGACGCCCTCGCGGATGTCGGCGGTGTAGTAATGCGTTTGCGGGTGTGGCTGTCATCATGCAACGCGCTGGCCGGCGGATGGTTTGGCAAAAAGTTTGGTTTTTATATTACCAAAGTTTGCTATGCAAGCGGTGCAAAATGAATTATAATTAGAAGCTGTATAGTGAAAACAGATAGGATGATGGCCATGGAAGAAAATGTGACATATCCGCGCACGCAAAAAGAGCTGGTCTGTATCATGGAAAAAGCCGGCAAAGAGGGACGCCTGCTGGAAACCATCTTGGATGAGTTTGCGGCGCACCCTTTTCACATGCCCGCGCTGTGGGCCTGCCGGAGCTATCTTCATCAGCTTGACGCGGAGGCGTGCAGGAGCCATCCGGCGCTGCCGCCGCTTCTCGCGCTGCTTTCGGCTATGGAGGGGGATCTGGAGCAGGCACGGGAATATGTGCGCCTGCTGGGGGAAGCTCCAAGGCGCTGGAAGCCACAAGACTTTCGTGAACAGGACTATTATCGGATCTATGCGGAGCTGGTCATGCCTTACACAAGCGACGGGATGTTCCTGCGAATCGTGTTCTTTCTGATAAAGACAGGCATGGTGCCGGTGAGGTCGCTTACGCTGTCTGCCAGCCGTCCCAGCATATTAAACGGATTCCGGGACTTTACAAGGTTTGGCCCGTATCTGGAGCGGTATAAGGATACGATATCCGAGACGGTGCATCAGCTGTATGGCAGCGTCGGCAAGAACGTATACGAGATCCTGCTGGCGGAATGGTGCTATCAGAATAACGATTGCTTCAAATCGCTGATACTTGTGACCGGGACGATCCCGCTGATCGAGCAGGAGAGGGATATGCGCTGCCTGTTCGTGGCGCTGGCGCTGCAGATGAGGATCCTGCTCATGAACGGACAGGCGGGGACGGCAAAGCCGCTGGTTGAAAAAATCCGGAATCGCATTCACGAGACAGGCTGGGAGGAGCTGACCTCCAGCTTAAACGCCCTTGCGTGTCTTGCGGCCTGCTACGACGGACAGCAGGAGGCCATCGTCGAGTGGCTGGAGCATGACGCGCCCGATGAGAACGGGGACATCTATATGATGGACATGTTCGCCTGGCTGGTAAAGGTACGATGCTATTTACAGGTAGGAAAAAATATGGCCGCCTATGTTCTGGTCAGGCAGCTTATTACACTTTTGGAGCCGGGAAAGCGTTATATGGATCTGTGCGAGTGCCATATGCTTCTTGCCATCATCTGCCATAAGGCGGACGATAGAGAACGTATGTGCGAAGAGCTTGAAACGGCCCTGACGCTGGCAAAACGATACCGGTATATACGGCTGCTGGCGGACGAGGGTATCTGCATGGTGCAGATGCTGTCCGTTTACCAGAGAGAAAAAGGCGCGGATGCCTTTACCGGCCAGATCATGGAGCTTGCGGGGAGCGTGAGCAGATACTTCCCCCATTATCTGAGAGCTCCGGCGGAATATTACGAGCCGCTGACCGCCACAGAGCAAAAGGTGCTGCGGCTGATGGCGCTGGGCATGAGCAACGATGAGATCGCGGAAAAGCTGGGCCGGAAAACGGGCACGGTAAAGTTTCACAGCAACAGTATTTTCCGAAAGCTCCGGGTGCCAAACCGGCAGCAGGCCGTGAGCCGCGGTGAAGCCATCGGCCTGCTGTAACACGCGGCGGCGAAAAAGAGAACATACAATAAACCGGCAAAAAATTAAGGAGGATATACACATGAGGAAACGCATCACAAGTCTGCTTCTTGTGCTGGCCCTGTGCCTGACGCTGCTGCCCACAGCGGCGCTGGCAGAGGCGTCAAGCCTCGCGGCGCAGGAAGCACGGGGCGGCACCGAGAACGGCGAGGACTACACCGTCGGCGAGGATACCGCCGTGCGGGCCAGAACCCGCGCGGCGGCGACCGGGGAGGTCTATCGGATCTCCAATGCAGACGATCTGGAAGCCTTCTGCAAGCGGGTGAACGGCGGTGAAAGCAGCCTGAACGCCGTGCTGGTGAAGGATGTTTCACGCAATAAGAACTATTCGTGGGAATCGATCAAGGGCTACACCGGCGTCTTTGACGGAAACGGCCATACGATCACCCTTCGGGTAGGCGGCAGAGGAGAGAACAACGCGCTCTTCGGCAGCATCGCCAGCGGCGGCACCGTGCAGGATCTGACCATCCAGATCTATAACTGGAGCGTGAACATATCCACTGCGACCGGCTCCATCGCGTACTCCAACAACGGCACCATCCAGCGCTGCCAGGCGCTGGACTGGACCGGTGAGAAGAACATCGGCGGCATCGTCTATCACAACGAGAGCGAGGGCGTCGTCAAGGACTGCCGTGCCGGCACGCTGACGCTGAGCAAGAGCCGCGAAAATCTGGTGGGCGGCATCGCCTTTATCAACGACGGTCTGATCCAGGACTGCTATGTCTCCGGCCGGCTCCAGAGTACATCCAGCGGGCCAAGAGGCGACCTCTCCTCCGCCACGGCCATCGTCCGAACCAACAGCGGCACGGTGGAAAACTGCTACTATCTGCAGTATGACGGCGAGACAGCCGTTGCCGGTACGCCCGTCACAGACGAAGCGGCCTTCGCCTCCGGCGAGGTGGCCTACAAGCTCAACGGGGAAAGGACAGAGCAGGACAGCGTCTGGCGGCAGAACCTCCCCGGAAACAAGGATGGCGCCGATGCCGACGGGCTCCCCGTGGCGGACGCCTCCCACGGCCGGGTCTATTACGACAGCGAGAGCGGCAGCTATTATAGCCTGATCTCCCATCTACACGGAGGGGAGGAGCTGACCGCGTGGCAGCAGACCGATTCTCTGCCGGATGCCTCAGGCATGTACTACCTGACCGGGAACGTGACGCTCACCTCCGGGCAGGCGCTGGGCAATGATGTGACCCTCTGCGTGAACGGACACAGCGTCACCGGAAACGTGACCGTGACAGGCGGCAGCTTCACGCTGACCGACTGCGGCAGCGGCTCCCTTACCGGCGATGTGACCGTAAATGAGGGCGGCAGCTTTACGCTGGAGGACTGCGCACTTTCCGGCAAAATTGAAAACAGCGGTACGCTGACCGTCACCGGCGGCACCGTTACCGCCGCTGATGGTATCGGTGTTGAAAATAAGGGTACATTCACCATGAACAGCGGCACCATCACCGCCGCCGGCACCGGCGTGGTCAACAACGGGACGCTGACCATGAACGGCGGCGCCGTCACCGGATGCGGTAAGGGCGTTGAAAACAGCGGTACGATGGACGTTTCCGGCGACGTGAGGATCGCCGGAAACACCAGCGGAAACCTGCTCCTGCCGGAGGGGATCACCGTCACCGTCGGGACGCTGGACAGCACGGCCAATATCGGCGTCACGGCGGAAAAGCAGAGTGAGCTGACGGCGGGCGGCTCTATCCGTCTGACCAGCGGCGGCGCGGCCTACACGACCCGCTTCTTTGCGGACGATGCGGCGGCCTACGCCATTTTCGCGGACGGCGAAGACCTTGTCATGCGGACGCTCGGCGAGCACACCCACTGCATCTGCGGCCATCCGGCGGACGGCGCCGGGGATATCGGGAATCACACGACCCACGCGGACGTGACGTTCCAGCCCTGGACAAGCGGCAATTCGCTGCCCACTACGGGCAATTACTACCTGACGCAGAACGTGGTGCTCAATAAGACGACCGTGCTGACGGGGACGCTGTGCCTGAACGGATACAGCATCTCCGTAAAGGACGGCGGCGGCCCCGTTGAGGTATCCTCCGGCACGCTGAACCTGACGGACTGCGCGGCGCAGCCGGGGTCTGTTACCGCGGCGAAGGATCAGGCCATTGATGTTTACAGCGCGGCTAACATCTTTAACGGTGTGATCCGGGGCGGCAGCGGCAGCGGTATTTATATCGGGCCCTATGCCGCAAACGGCAATGTGACCATTTACGGCGGCAAGATCACCGGCAGCGGCACCGGCGCGGCGGCCAACAACGGCACGATGCACATGTACGGCGGTGAGATCTCCGGAAACAGCCGCGGCGTGCAGGCCGGCGGCACCAAGGGAAGCGGAAGCTTTAACGGTTCGTTTTATCTGCATGGCGGCAAGATCACCGACAACCACGGCAGCGAGGGCGGCGGCGTGTACGTCATGAATTACTTCTCCATGGACGGCGGCGAGGTCTCCTACAACAGCGCCACCGGAAGCGGCGGCGGCATCTATGTATTTACCGGAACGGCCTCCCTGTCCGGCGGAAAGGTCACCGGAAACCGGGCCGGTGAGAATGGCGGCGGCGTATGCACCAAGGCGTTCCGCGATGCCCGGAGCTATGTCAATCTGTCCGGAAGCGCCGAGATCTCCAACAACTACGCCGGCGGCCGCGGCGGCGGTGTCTATCTGGATGTATATAACTACCTGGGCAACGGCAATTACTGCCAGCTTACCATGGATGGCGGCAAGATCACCGGCAATACCTCTGTGGGGGACGGCGGCGGTGTCTATGCGGATGCCGCTGACGGCAACTACCAGTTCAGGAGCACGGTGAATGTCAAGGGCGGCGCCCAGATCACCGGCAACAAAAAGGGTGAGGCGGACAACAACCTCTATCTGCCCCGCTACAGCGAGGGCGTCACCATCCGCGGTGATCTGGACGACACCGCCGATATCCGCGTGACCACGGAGACGAAGCCCAGCGAGGGCTCCGAGGTGACCATCGCGAAGAAGAGCGGCTGGGTCTCCGGGACAGTGACAGTCCCGGACGGCGCGTTCAAGGTCGATGGGGCGAACGGCACCATCCGCATAGGCGAGGACGGCTCCACCGTGAAGCTGGTGCCTCACACCCATGTCTGGACGTATGCGCTCAAATCCGGCACGACCGATACCATCACCGCCGTGTGCAGCGGCTGCAACGCCAGCGGCGGCAGCGTGACCATCAAGGCGCCCGCCGAGCTGACCTACAGCGGCGGCGACAAGGAAGCCACGCTGGACGATCAGCTCACCACCGGCGTGACCGTCTCAGCGTCCGATATCGGCTACCGCATGGGAGCGAGCCTGACCGGCGAGCTTCTCGCAGGCAGCTATCCCCGGAACGCGGGCACCTACACCGCCAGCATCACGCTGGGCGAGGGGACGGGTGCAGTCACCGCCAGCGTGACCTACACCATCGGCAAGAAGGATCTGACCATCACCGCCAACGGCAACACCATCACCTACGGCGACACGGCGTTTGACAGGGGCGTGACATACAAGGGCTTCGTGGATGGCGAGGATGCAGGCGTCCTCGGCGGCTTGCTGACTTATATTTTCAGCTACATCCCGGGCAGCGACACCGGTCTCTACATCATCGCGCCGCAAGGGGTGACCTCCGACAACTACGAGATCACATTTGTCCCCGGCACGCTGACGGTCGGGCCGCGCGAGGTCACGCTGACCTGGCACGACTATGAGAACCGCACCTACGGCGACGGCAAGACCGTGACCGCCACGGCGGGTAATCTGCTGGAAGCGGACGCGGGCAAGGTCCAGGTCACGGTGCGTGACGGCGGCTGGAGCATGGCCGGCTCGTGGGTCGCACGTGCCGACGGGCTGACCGGCGACAAGGCAGGCAACTACAAGCTGCCCACGACGAATCTCACGCAAAACTATTTCATCGCCCCGGCGGGGCAGACGCTGACGTTTGAAAGAGCCGGCGACCAGACGGTGGTCTACGGCAGAACGCTCACCAACCCGGCGGCGAATGACCGCGCAGGTCAGGGCGGCAGCGATGTGACATACACCAGCAGCGACGAGACCATCGCCACGGTGGACGAAAGCGGCACCGTCACCGCCAGAAGCGTCGGCACAGTGACCATTACGGCAGCCGCCGCCGCTATGAACGGCAAGTATTCCAATGCCACGGCGGCTTATACGCTGACGGTGGAGCCGAAGACGCTGACGGCGAATGATCTGGAAGTGACCGGCAGCTTGAGGAAGGTCTATGACGGCACGGACAGCGCACCCGATGTCGGCGCCCGCGTAAAGAACGGCGTTCTCGTGGGCGGTGACACGCTCACCATCACCGGCAGCGCCAAGTACAACAGCAAGGATGTTGCCGCGGCAGATACGATCACCTTCACGCCCGATGCCATCACGACGGGCAATTACCGTCTGGCCGCCGACCAGACGCTGACCGTCACCAACGGTGTGGAGATCACCCGGCGCGTCCTCACGGTCGGCACAGTGACCACCACGCCCAAGCAGTTCGACGGCTATGACAACGCGACCCTCTATGTCACGAATATCGAACTGATCGGGATCATGGCCGGCGACACGTTCATATTTGACACCACGGATACCGACGGCAACTATGGCATTTACGGTACCACCTTTGACAGCGCCGATACCGGCGCCCGCACGATCACCGGCACGGTAGCGCTGTTCGGCAGCGTCAAGAACTACAGCTTCGCAAATGGCGCGACCACCGCACCCTTTACTGCGGATGGTCTGATCGTACAGGCGGATGGCCGCGACCTCGGCACGGTGCAGCTTGAGCAGCGCTATACGGACACGGCGGAGAAGGAGTATCAGCCGGATTACGAAAATCTCATGCCCGACAACGCCGGGAAGCTGACGTATGACGTGAGCTACGAGGTCACGAAGGGCACGGCGACTGTCGGGAGAGCCGACAAGGAGGAAGCCACCGGCAAGCTGACCTATCAGATCAGCGGGCAGATCGGCGCGGAGATCACCTGGACATTCACCGTCCGCTCGGCCAACTACAAGGATTCCACGTTCAGGCTGGTGGTGACGATCATAGACCGCGAGGAGCAGACCGGCTTCAAGCTCGAGAACGACACCTCCGCGCTGACCAGAAGCTACGGCGATCCTGACTTCACCGTCGCCGCTGTCGGCGCGGCGGCGGGCAGCACCGTGACCTACAGGAGCAGCGATCCGGACGTTGCCGCAGTGGATGAAAACGGCACCGTGCGCATCCTGAAGGTCGGTTCCGCCACCATCACCGCCAGGGCATCCGAAACGCAGGACTACATCGAAAAGGATATCTCTTATACGCTGACGGTGGAGCCGAAGACGCTGACCAGGGACGATCTGACCTACACCGGGTCGATCACCAAGGTTTACGACGGCAGTGACAGCGCGCCTAGCGATCTTGCCGTTTTCGTGAAGCCCGCTTCTCTGGTGGGCAGCGACACCCTTGCAGTCACCGGTACGCTGCAATTCAACAGCGCCAATGTCAACGAGGCGGATACGATCACCTTTACCCCGGAGGCCATCGCCACCGGCAATTACCGGCTGGCAGCCACCGAGGTGCTGACCATCACCGGCGCAGACATCACGCAGGCCACACCGGTCTACACCGTTCCCTCCGACCTGCGGGCGGTCTACGGCCAGACGCTGGCGGATGTGACGCTGCCCGATGGCTGGAGCTGGATGGACGGCACCCTCTCCGTGGGCAATGTCTCCGCTGTGCCCGACACCTTCAAGGCGCGGTTCACCCCCGCCGATACCGGTAACTACGCGGTGGTGCCGAACATCGACGTTCCCGTGACGGTATACAAGGCGGACGGCGGCAGCCTTGCCGAGACGACGCTGACGCAGAAGCACACAAACACCGGTGACCACACCTACACCCCGGATTGGGGCGGGCTGCCCACCGGACAGAGCTGGACGTTCAGCAGCGAGGCAAGCACCGTCCTGTCCAGACAGGACTTCGCGGCGGACGGCAGCCGCCTGACCTATGCCATCGCCGGGGGCAGCGTGGGCGATGTCATTATCGTCACCCTCAAGGCGTCCTGCGGCAACTACGAGGACTTCACCATCACCCTGCGCATCATCCTGACGGAAAAGGATAATCAGGCGGCGCTGCGCGTCACCGGCGGCACCACCGTGGTCTACGGCGAAACGCTGCAGCTGGGCACCTCCGGCGGCAGCGGCGCCGGCGCAGTGACCTACGCCGTCACCGACGGCACCGGCAAGGCCACCATCGACGCCAACGGCGTGCTGACGCCCGTTCAGGTGGGCGCCGTCACCGTCACGGCCACCAAGGCCGGGGACGATGCCTACAACGACGTTACCAGCGCGGCCGTGACCGTCACCATCACCAAGGCGACGCCCACCGGTACGCCCGGCTACACGCCGGTCACGGGCCGGGGCAAGACCCTGAGGGACGCGGCGCTGACCATTGAAGGCGGCAGTCTCTCCCTGAAGGACGGCACGCTGGAGTGGGTCGATAAGGACGGCAATGTGCTGCCGGACGACACCGTGATCGAGGCCGGCAAGTCCTACAAATGGCGGTTCACGCCTGCCGACGGGAACTACACCGCCATCGACGGTGAAGCCGTGCTGTACAGCCCGGCGGAGGATGATACCGGCCACGGCAACAGCCACAACTACCGCACCATCATGGTCACGGTGCGCGGGAACGGCTCCGTCTCCCCCTCCGGCTGGGCCAACGTCCCCATCGGCGGCGACCAGACCTTCACCATCACCCCGGACAAGGGCTACGCGGTGGCCAAGGTGCTGATCGACGGCCAGAGCGTGGGCGCGGTGACGTCCTACACGTTCCGCGGCATCACGGAGGGGCACACCATCGAGGTCATCTTTATGAAGGCCAACGGCAACCCCCAGACCGGCGTGGACGCACGGAAATTTTCCTGAAATACCTGCCATATAATGAAAAAAAGGAGCCCCCGCTCGCTGAGCGGGGGCTCCTTTTTTATTGGTCACGGCGCGGGGCGGCAGTCCTCCCTCACGGGAGCTTGACCGTCTGCAGAAAGTCCTCCAGAATGTGCATGCTGCTGCACTGTATCCGTACCGCGCCGGATGCCGCTGCGGCGCGGAAACGCTCGGTGTCGTCCTCCGCGAAGGGGAGGTGATAGACGATGATATGGTCGGCAGCCATGTGCTGCTCAATGAAATCCCGGCCCTTGCGGAGGGTGAGCCACGGGAAGTTCAGCAGTGCAAGGCGGAAATGCCGCCCCGCCGTCAGCGGCAGCAGCGCCGGCGCCCCCACGGCACAGTCCCCCGGCAGCAGGATTGTCTCCGCGCCGTGGGTGATGAGCAGCCCGTAGTGGGGCACATCCACGGTGTAGCTCTGGCTCTCGTGGGGCAGGCGGAAAAAATGCAGGCCCACGTCCCCCACCTCCGCCGTGTATGCATCGCCGGACACCAGCTCCTGCTCCGCAAACTCTTTCTGCGGCAGGAGCAGACGCGCCTGCGGCCAGCGGCGGTGCGCCTCCTCCGTCAGCTGCCGGGCGTAGTGGTCGGGGTGGCAGTGGGTGTACACGATGGCGTCCGGCGCCTGAAACGGCTCCGCCGTCCAGAGCTGCTGAAGCTGCTGGCGGCGCAGGGTGGAGAACCCCGGCACCTGTGTGTCGTGCAGGGCGTCTACCCAGATGCGGACGCCGCCAAGCTCGATGGCCGCGCCGGCGTTGGCGCTGAGAGTCACACGGATGCTCATTCCCCGTTCCCCTTGTTGCAGATGGTGTCCCGCACCTCTCCGGCCGTGATGGTGCCGAAATACTCCGGCAGCGGGAACTGCCGCAGCACCTCCTCCACCGCGTCCGGCTCCACGGCGCAGCCGCGCAGGGCCTCCGTCAGCGGGGCCAGCTCGCGGCGGGACAGGAAGTCGCCGGTGAAGCCGATCTCCTGAATGACGGCGTGGCGGACATTCATGCGCACCTCCAGCGTGCCGCCGGCGAAGCGCCGGTGGTTCACCATGTCATAGGCCGGGGACTTGCCGTAATTCCAGTCCCATGTGGCGTATTTCTCGTCACGCAGGCGCTGCACCTCCCGCAGCTCCTCCTCCGTCAGGCTCGTCTCCTGAAACGCGCCCTGTGCAAGGGCCGTGCGCAGGTAGTCCCAGAACGTTGGCAGGGTCATGTCCTCCCGCAGGAAGCCGCGGATGTTGCCGATGCGGGCCCGGACGGATTTGGCGCTCTTGGACTGGAACTTCTCCGGGTGGACGGCCAGCGCGCCGGCCACCATGGACGGGTCGGAGTCGAACAGCAGCGTGCCGTGATGGAGGATGCGGTCGCCGGTCAGCCGCTGGGCCGTGCCGGACACCTTGCAGTCCCCCACCAGAATGTCGTTGCGGCCGCTGGCGGAGGCGGGCAGCCCCAGATCGCACAGCGCCTTGACCACCGGCTGGGTGAAGCGGGCAAAGGACAGCTCCTCCTTCTCCCCCGCGTCGGTGATGAAGGAGTAGTTCAGGTTGCCCATGTCGTGGTACACGGCGCCGCCGCCCGTACTGCGGCGTACCACGTTGATGCGGTACTTCTCCACGAAGTCGGCGTCGATCTCCTCCGCTGTGTTCTGGTTGCGTCCCACCACCACCGTGTTGTCGTTCTGCCACAGCAGCAGATAGTCGCCCTCTGTGCGGTGCGTGAGCACATACTCTTCAAACGCCAGATTGTAGTAGGGGTCGGTAGATTTTGTTTCGAGATAATAGACCATGCGTGACCTTGCCTTTCCAGTCAAGAATACGCACCGATGGTTGGCGGCATCGGTGCGTATCCATAATTTGAAGAGGGTATTTGTGGAATGAAAAAGATAAATGCCAACTGTTTTATATGAAAGAGTCTGTCCTGTTGACCCTTACATATCGCTTGCGTTGGGGTAGAGGAGCATCTTGCCGGGCACACCCTGCCGGATCGCCGCCAGCGCGTCCTCGTATTGCTCTAGAGTATAGCGTCCGCCGATGATTTTGTCCAGCTTATAATACGGGCCGCTCATCACCCTGGCAAAGTCCTGCCAGGTGTCCCAGATCAGACGCCCGGACACGCCGGTAAGCGTGACCTCGCGGTAGATCAGGTCGTCCGTCATGTCCTGCAGGGTCACAGGGCCGCTGGGCAGACCCACGCAGACCATCCGGCCCGCGGCACGCAGGCACTTCAGGTCGGCGTTGATGGCCGCCTGTGCGCCGGTGATGTCGATGGCGGCATCCGCGCCCAGACCGTCCGTCAGGCGGAGGATCTCCGCCGGCAGATCGACCTGCGCACTGTTGAACACATAGTCCGCGCCCATGTCCTTGGCGATGGCCAGACGGCTGTCCAGCAGGTCGCAGGCAAACACCTTCGTGGCGCCGAAGGTCTTGCAGGCGCTGATGGCCGTCATGCCGATGGGCCCGCAGCCGCTGACCAGCACGGTCTTGCCCTCCACCTGCGCGGCCTCCACGCCGTGGACGCCCGCGCCCATGGGCTCGAACATGCAGGCGGCTTCATAGGAGACATCGTCCGGCAGCAGGAACGTGCAGTCGGAGCGGATGGCGGCATACTCGGCAAAGGCGCCGTTCTGCGTACAGCCGAACAACTGGATGTCCTTGCAGATGTGGGGCATCCCGTGGGTGCAGAAATAGCAGCTGCCGCAGGGGATGTGGCTCTCGCAGGAGACGCGGTCGCCCACCTTGCGGTCGGTGACGTTCTTACCCACGGCCACGATGTCGCCGGACGTCTCATGTCCCAGCGTCACCGGCGGCTTGATGCGTTTTTTAGACCACTCGTCCCAGTCGAGGATATGGATATCCGAACCGCAGATGGCGGTGCAGTGTACCTTGATGAGGACTTCATCGTCCTTGATCTGCGGGATGGGCAGATCATCGTGGTAGACCAGACTGCTGGGAGCGGCCACGGCCTTGACCAGTCCGCGCATAACACCTTCCATAGTCGGCCTCCGTTCAGTTCTTGGTGTGGATCGCACGACCCATGGCGTTCAGTGCAGCCTCACGGATAGTCTCGGTGACGGTGGGATGGGAGTGGATGGTGGAGATCAGCTCGTCCACCGTGGCCTCCAGACGGATGGCCAGCGCGCCCTCGGAGATGAGGTCGGTGGCACGCGGCCCGATGATGTGCATGCCCAGCACCTCGCCGTACTTGGCGTCGGAGATGATCTTCACCAGACCCTCGCCGCCGTTGATGATCAGGGCCTTGCCGTTGGCGCTCATGGGGAACTTGCCCACCTTGTAATCCAGGCCCTTGGCCTTGCACTGCTCCTCCGTCAGGCCGACGGAAGCGGCCTCCGGCTCCATGTATACGCAGGTGGGATTGGTGCTCTCGTCATAGGTGCTGTCGTGACCCATGATATTCTCCGCCGCCACTTCGCCCATGGTGGAGGCGGTGTGGGCCAGCTGTGCCTTGCCGAACACGCAGTCGCCGATGGCGTAGACGCCGGGGACGTTGGTCTGCATCCGGTCGTTGACCAGAATACGGCCGCGGTCGTTGCGGATGCCGCCGGCCTCCAGATCCAGAGACGCCGTGTTGGCCTTGCGGCCGATGGCTACCAGCACCTTCTCCGCTTCAAATGTAACGGTATCGCCGCTCTTGGTGGTGCAGACAACCTTCGCGCCCACAGGGGAAGTCTCCACGGCCTGCACCGGGCACTCCAGCGCGAAGGCGATGCCCATCTTCTTCATGTGGGCCACGCCCACCGCCGTCAGGTCGCCGTCCAGCATGGGCAGCATATGATCCATGGCCTCCACCACGGTGATACGGGTACCGAAGGCCGCATAGGCGCAGGCCAGCTCAAGGCCGATGACGCCGCCGCCGATGACCACCATGCTCTCCGGCAGCTTTTCCAGACTCAGGGCGCCGGTGGAATCGATGCAGTTGGGGTTCTCGCGGATGCCGGGGATGGGGGGCACGGCGTTGACGGAGCCGGTGGCCACGATGATGGCATCGGCGGTCATTTCCTCGGCGGAGCCGTCGGGCTTGGTGACGCGGATGCGCTTCTCACCCACAAAGGCGGCCTCGCCGTCGACCTTCTTCACCTTGTTCAGCTTCAGCAGGCCGGCGACGCCGCTGGTCAGCTGCTTGCTGATGGCGTTCTTATGGGCGATGACCTGCGGGAAGTTGACCTTGACGCCCTCCACCTCCACACCGATCTCCTTGCCCTGATTCTTGATATCCTCCACCAGCTCAGCGCTGTGGAGCAGGCACTTGGTGGGGATGCAGCCCACGTTCAGGCAGGTGCCGCCCAGATGCTGCTTCTCCACCACTGTGA
>UMHX01031065.1_pt1 | contig 13592 bp, 10 predicted proteins | sample 1965651 | NCBI WGS metagenome assembly UMHX01 (sample SAMEA4836109, study PRJEB28245) | human gut metagenome | biome: gut microbiome; material: fecal sample | place: Denmark | collected 2008 | reverse complement strand
GCTGTGCATCAGGCCGAGGTCGCGGTAGAAGTCGCGGATGTCGCTGCAGAGGTTCAGTGCCCAGCCGGCGGGCGGGTAGGACATGACGCAGACGAAGCAGGCCATGTGGAAGAGGGGCAGCAGGGTCATGTGGCTCAGCGGCAGCTTCTGTCCCTCCGGCAGACGGGACGTGATCCAGTTCTCGGCCCGGGCACCGTAGGTGCAGAGGCTGGTGCACATATTCCGCTCCGAGAGCATGACGCCCTTGCTGCGGCCGGTGGTGCCGGAGGTGAACATCAGCATCATCAGGTCATCGTGGCCGATGCAGTTGGTCAGCTCACCGGGGGCGGTGTCCCGATAGCAGTCCATCGGACGGAGCTTCGGACCATAGGCGGCTTCCAGCTCGGCACGGCAGCCGTAGTCGATGCCGTCGTTCAGGATGAGGGCCGGTTCCACAAGACCCAGCTCATATTCCAGCTCCTCCCACGTCTTTTTCTGGTTGAGGGTCACGAGGACGCCCCCTGCAAGGATGATGCCGAAGGATGCCACACAGTACTCGTAGCTGTTCCGGCTCAGCAGCGCAACACGCTGGCCCTTGATGCCGGGCACTTCTGCCTTGAGGTAGGCAGTCATCCGGCGGATGTCCTGCGCATACTCGCGGTACTTCTTTTCCACGACGGTCTTGCCGTCGGCGGCCACATAGCGGATAGCCACATTGTCGGGGAATTCCTGCTCCATGCAGCGGGTCACCATATCATATATGCCTGCGGGGACTTTGATCTCTTCAGCCATTGGTCTTACTCCTTTTTTATTCGCAAGAAAAATAAACAGCACCATTTTGTTCCAGACTCTCCGCATTTCTGGCAAACAGCGGAAAGTTCTGGTTCGATTCCTCTCGGCAACAGTATACCGCATATGCGCCGCAAACGCAAGATTTCATTGCACAAATATGCAATTTAAACTTGCTCTCAGCTTGTGCAACCGGATGTAAATCCTTCCTTTTGTTGCGACGGGACAAAAGCTGTGATACACTTTTTTCGTCAGGACGAAACTTTGCCCGGAAGCTTCGTCCCCTGCAAATTGACAGAAGCCCCAAAAAGCATTATACTGTTTATATCATTTGGCAAAAAAGCTCCCCGCCGAGCTTCATATTTTTATCTATCGCGCCCAAAACACGGCCTTTCAGGGCCTCCGGGACAGGCGGCGCACTACAAGGAGGACCCCCTTTATGGAAGGCACCAAGCCCCGCACCGTAAGCAGCCTTGGCATGTTCGACCTGCTGAAAGGCATCGGAATGCTGGCCATCGTCTTTGCCCACACGGCAGAGCTTTACCCCCTCGGCACCGACGACGTCACCCCCTTCGCCTTTGCACTCTTCGCCTACCGCGAAGCGCTGATGGCCGCCTTCTTCATCGCCAGCGGCTACGGCTTCCGCAAGCGCTCCATCCACAAATGCATCGAGCAGCAGATCAAGACCCTGCTCAAGCCTTACCTTTATACGGCAGCGGCCACCACCGTGCTCCACTGCCTCATCCACCACGCAGCCTTCGGCTCGTGGCCCAACGCCATCACCCAGTCGGGCAAGGTGCTGGGCGGCTTCCTGCTGGGGCTGCCCCACACGGCCTCTTACTTCGGGCAGGAGTTCTTCTCCTGCGGGCCGATGTGGTATCTGGTGGCCCTGATGCTGGCGTGGATCCTTCTCGATGTCCTTCTCGACATCTTCCCCGAGCGGTACATAACCCCGGCTGTCATCGGCGTCACCCTGCTGGGCTGGGGCATCACGCTGGTGTGGGAGGCCCCCTTCTGCATCGCGCAGGGCATGGTATCGCTGCCCTACCTCTACATCGGCTATCTGGCCAAGAAGCGCCGCCTGTTTGAGACGCCCCTTTCCGGCCGGGCCAGAGCCGGGCTGATCGCGGCGGCGCTTGGCGTCGTGGCAGGCGTCCTGCTGACCCAGAGCACCGACTGCGTCTCGCTGGGCGAGTGGACGATGGGGCCTGTGAGCATCTTTCTGGACGGCGCAGTGGGCTACGGCATCATCCGGCTCTTCCTGAAATTGCAGCGCCGGGTGGACGGCCCCATCTCCCATGCCATCGAGTGGGTGGGACGGCGCTCGCTCTTCATCTTCTGCATCCACACCGTGGAGCTGACGGCCATCCCATGGTATCTGATGGCGGCGAAATACGCTGACCGTCCAGTGCAGGGGATGCTTTTGCAGTTCGTGTTCTCGCTGGCATCCATCTTCGCCATCACCGAGCTTCTGATGCGGCGGAAAGAGCTGGGCCGGAAGCTCCGGGGCGGCAAGACTGCGGACAAGCCCCGGCGGCGGGACAAGAGCCGCCATTATGCGGCAAAGCACTAACGTACAGCGCTTTGGTATCCGGCCCTTTTTCAGGGCAGACTATATTAGTTCGATGCATGGGCTTGCAGCGAGGGTTGTACGCCTTGCGATAAATTTGAGGAGGCCCCGGTAATGATGAACGATACTCCTGAAGCGGCTCTGCGCAGCCGCATTGCGGATCTGGAACAGCAGCTCAGGCTTGCGGATGAGGGTACCTCGCGGCTGGCCCAGCGCTGTCTTGAGCTGGAAAAGCAGCTGCAGACCTTCTACGCCACCCACCCCCAGAAAGAGATGCAGGCCGACTCACCTGCGCTGGTGCAGCCGCTGCTCTACTTCGATGCCGGCTTCGGCTTTTCCCAGAGGGACACCGTCAAAGCCCCGGACTACGAATACGACGAGATGAACGGGATGGTGACGGCCACCTTCGAGCTGCCCGAGGCCGCCGTCAATCTCCGCTTCGACCCGGGCGAGCTGCCCTGCTGCATCACCAATTTCGTCTTTTCGGATGACCGCATCCTCTGCCGCCCGGTGAACGGCGTACCGCTCCACGGCGACGGCATCCTTTTCCTGAACGACGACCCCAACCTCATGCTGGAAGGGATGAACCGCTTCCCCGCCGGGATGAAGCTGGGCGTGAGCTACGGCTATTTCCCGCTGGAGGCGCTGGCAGGCGACCCGCTCTTCGCCGCAGTGCTGGAGGGCGTGCAGTATTTCCAGAAGACCCGCGTCTGTGAGCAGAAACATCTGGACCAGCTGGAAAAGACCTCTTCCGACCAGAAGCAGACCATCGACGCCTTGCAGAAGAACATCTCCGAGCTGCATCAGGCCAACGCCGAGCTGACCGCCCGGAGCCGGGCCTACGAAAACTCGCTGGAAAATGTCCTTTCGTCCAGCAGCTGGAAGCTCACACTGCCCCTCCGCCGTCTGGTGAGCCTGTTCCATCGTGGCAGCTGAGAGGAGGACCGGGATGTACAGCCGTTATACCACCCTGCAGCGGGCACAGCTCGCCAAGCAGGAATATCTTGATACACAGGACGTCTTTCTCGCCGTCTACGCACCGGGGCGGAGGGCCTCGCTGGAAGCCTCCCTGCGCGACCAGCTCCACCGCAAGTTCCTGCTGGCGGAGGACCTTTCCAGCGGGAGTCTGGGCAGCGCCCGCGGCGTGCTGCTGGCGAAAGAAGACCTGAGCCTGATGCCCACGGCCCTGTCCTTCTTTGCGGATGCGCTGCGCAGCGGCGCAGACTACGTCACCAGTGACGCCGTCTTCGGCTATGCAGGTGCCACTGCCCTCTACCACAGCCCAAGCTTTGCGGCCTGCCCCGGCTGCGCCCTCGTCTCCCGGGAGCTGCTGCTGCGCTGTCTGGCCGAGGCCCGTGACCCCGGGAACCCCGCCGAGCTGCTGACGCTGGCGGCAAAGCTCAGCCGGAACCACGTCTGTCTCCCGCTGGCGCTGGCCCACTACGAGCGGGACATCTGTGCCGAGGATGTCTGGTCGATGAAGGGGAAGCGGGTGTTCATCATGAGCCACCTGCTGGACATGACCGGTGCCCCCATCGTGCTGGTCAGCGCTGTGCCGGTGCTGCGCAGCATGGGCTACGAGGTGGTCGTCCTCGGCCCGGAGGACAGCGGCTCGATGCCGCTCTTCCTCGAAGCCGGGGCTGTCGTCATCACCCGGCGCGGCTGCGTCCAGTCTCCCCTGCTGTGGGGGCTGGCCCTCTGCGCCGACTTCGTCCTCGCCAACACTGTCGTCGAGGCCCGGGCTGTCCGTGCCTTGAGCGGGGCACGGGTGCCGGTGCTCTGGTGGCTCCACGACGCCTTCGCGGGCTACCCCCATATTGCCCACCAGATCCCCAAAGAGCTGGGAGAGAACATCCGGGTCTATTCCGTCGGCAGCCACGCCGCCAACGCCATGCACTCGGTGCGGCCGGAGTTCAACATCCGGCCTCTCATCTACGGCCTGCCGGACTATGCCTCCGAGAAATTTGCCCACTATGACCTGAGCTATGCGGGCGGGCGTCCCCTTTTCGCCACCGTCGGCTCCTTCGAGAACCGGAAGGGGCAGGACATCTTCTGCAAGGCCATCCGGCTGCTGCCGCCGGAGACGATGAAAAAAGCCTCCTTCCTCTTTGTGGGCAAGGCCGCCGAGCCGGAGATGATGGACGCCGTGCGCAGCCTGACGGCGGACTGCCCCGACAATGTCTTCTACGTCAAGCGGTTGACCCGGGACGAGATCAAGAGCCTGATGGCTCAGTGCACCTGCCTCGTCTGCGCCTCCCGCGACGACCCCATGCCCACCTTCGTCACCGAGGGCCTCATCTTCGGCAAGCCCGCCATCGTCTCGGAGCACACCGGCACCGCCGGACTCATCACCGAGGGGGTGGACGGCTTCGTCTACGAGGACGACGACCCCGAAAAGCTGGCGGAGCGTCTGGCTTGGGCCATCGACCACCCGGAAAAACTGGCCGCCATGCGGCAGGCCTGCCGCGACCTGTATGAACGCCACTACTCGAAGCAGGCCTTTGCCGACGGCCTGAAGCAGGCGGTCCGGGAGCTTACCGGCGAATCCACTTTATCACTCTGCCAAAATTGAGGCAAAAAATTTGGTATATCTTCACAAACGCATCTCCGGACTGTGGTATACTCTTCCCAGAGTTTATCCCAGTCCGTTTTTGTTGAAAGGAGTTTCCCCATGAGTTCGTCCGCCTCCCCTGCCCCTTCCCGCCGGAAGACCCTGCTCTCACTGGGCGTTCTGGCCCTGCTGACCGGCATCGTGGTATTCATTTTCCGGGAGCACTGGGCCGAGATCTCCGCTGCACTGGGCCAGCTCACCTTCTGGCAGGGGCTTCTGGCGCTGGCCGTGGGCCTGAGCTATCCGCTGCTGGAGGGCGTCGTCAGCTGGCTCATCGTCCGCAGCCGCCTGCCCCGGTTCTCTCTGCGCCACGGCATCGACAACGCATGGATGGGCACCTTCGGCAATGTGGTGGGCCTCGGCGCGGGGTCTGTCCCCTTCCAGACGTGGTATCTCCACCGCCGGGGTCTAGACGTCGGCCCGGGCGTAGGCCTCATGACCCTGCAATATGTCTTTCACAAAACGGCCGTTCTGCTTTACACCACCCTGCTGCTTCTGGCAGGCCGCCCTTGGCTGGCGGCCCACTCGGACGGCGTGCTGCGGTATCTGCCCGCAGCCTACGCCGTGGTGGCAGGGGTCATCGTGGGGCTGATCGCCCTCTGCGCCCTGCCGGTGGTGCAGCGTCTGGCCCGGTGGCTGCTGCATTTCCTGCCCGACACAGGCCGCTGGGCCGAGCGCCGGGCCGACTGGCTCCGGCAGCTGGACACCCTGAGCACCGAGAGCCGCCATCTGCTGGCGGACAAAGCCCGCTGCGCCGCCATTCTGGGCGTCCATCTGCTCAAACTCTTTCTGCTCTTCTGCCTGCCGTGGATAGGGCTGCGCTTCATGGGGCTGGACGCCGGGCTGCGCTTCTGGCAGGTGCAGCTCCTCGCCGCGCTGACCCTCTTCGTCTCCAACGCTCTGCCCAACGTGGCGGGCATGGGGTCGGTGGAGACGGCCTTTCTGCTGGTGTACGGCAGCTTCCTCCCCGATGCTGCCTCCATGAGCCTGCTGATGTTCTACCGGCTGGCCAGCTATTACGCCACCTTCGCCGCCAGCGCCATCGGCTTCGGACTGGCGCAGCGGAGGCTGAACCGCAGCTGATGGTGTGAAGGTTTTATTTCATTTTAGTAACAGTTATTACCTTGTTGTGCATTCCGCGCATAAATCTCTTGATTTTTTCAGCGAAATAATGTATAATGAACTCTCGTTGGCTGTCCAGCGCGGACAGTCTGCAATTCCAACATCAAGGAGTACATTTTCATGAAACTGAACAAGATCTGTGCTGCCTCTGCCGTTCTGGCACTGGCTGTCGCTCTGACCGCCTGCGGCGGCTCTGCTTCCACCGCTGCATCCTCTGCTGCCGTCTCCTCTGAGGCTGTTTCTTCTGTTGCAGCTTCCTCTGAGGCCGCATCCTCCGAGGCTGCCCAGAGCGCCGAATACACCGTCTACAACACCACCGGTTCCACCGTCAGCGAGCTGTACCTGTACGAGGCAGGCTCCGAGGACAAGGGCGAGAATCTGGCTGGCGAGGCTGGTCTGGCCGATGGCGAGAATATCGTCATCACCCGCGACGTCGAGGCGGACAAGCAGGGCGACATGACCTACGTTCTCGAGTTCACCACCGAGGACGGCAGCACCCAGAGCTTCGAGACCCTGCACTACGAGACCACGCCCATCTCCCTGAAGAGCGTGGACGCAGCCGCAGGCGCTACCCCCATCGCATTCGCTGCTCCTGAGCAGTAAAGATCATCCCACAACAAAGAAAACGGCAGGTGCAACGCACCTGCCGTTTTCTTATTTTATCAAATATCAGCCCTTCAGGGGGACGAAGCCCACGAGGTCCTTCACGACCTCGCCGCCGATGATGAGGCCCGCGACCGACGGCACAAAGGCGTTGGAGCCGGGGACGGAGCGGCGGATGGTACACTTGCGCTGGGTGCCCGGAGGGCAGATGCAGTGTTGCTTGCAGCTGATGGAATCGTCCTCGATGGGGGTCATGACAGGCTCTTTGGAGTAGACGACCTTCAGGTGCTTGATGCGCCGCTTGCGGCACTCGGTGCGCATGACCTTGGCCAGCGGACAGACGGAGGTCTTGTAGATGTCCGTGACCTCGAAGCGAGTGGGGTCCATCTTGTTGCCTGCACCCATGGAGCAGATGATGGGCACACCGGCCTCCTTGCACTTCATGACCAGAGCGAGCTTGCCGGTGACGGTGTCGATGGCGTCCACAACATAGTCGAACTGGGTGAAATCGAAGCTGTCCTGCGTCTCGGGGCCGAAGAAGGTCTTGTAGGTCGTGACCTTGATGTCGGGGTCGATGTCGTGGACCCGCTCTTCCGCCACATCCACCTTATATTTGCCCACGGTCTTGCGGGTGGCGATGATCTGACGGTTCAGGTTGGTCAGACAGACCTTGTCGTCGTCGATGAGGTCGAGGGCACCCACGCCGCTGCGGGCCAGCGCCTCCACGGTATAGCCGCCCACGCCGCCCACGCCGAATACGGCCACGCGGGAGTTGTGCAGCTTGGTCATTGCCTCCGCGCCCAGCAGCATCTGGGTGCGGGAATACTGGTCTTGCATATTGTTTCTCCTTACTTTTCCACTCTCATGATCGTCCCTCCGCCGAGGACGGTATCCTCCTGATACAGCACGACGGCCTGCCCGGGGGTGGGGGCGCGCTGGGGCTGGTCAAATTCCAGCCGAAAGCCGTCCGGCCCCGCCGGGTAGACGGTGGCGGGCTGCTCGACCTGATGGTAGCGGGTGCGGGCCGTCACCCGCAGGGGGCCTTTCAGCTCCGGGATGGCGATCCAGTTCACTTCGTTCGCGTAGACGATGGTATCGAACAGCTCCGACTCCGGGCCGACGGTGACGGTGTTGGCCTGCATATCCTTGGCGCAGACGTAGACCGGCGCGCCCATGGCAAGGCCCAGCCCCTTCCGCTGGCCGATGGTGTACCGCACCGCGCCGCTGTGGGTGCCCACCTTTTTTCCGCTGACGTCGAGGAAATCGCCCGCCGGATAGTGTTTGCCGGTGAAGTCCTCCATAAAGCGGGCGTAGTCGCCATCGGGCACGAAGCAGATGTCCTGACTGTCGTGCTTGCGGGCGTTGACGAATCCCTGCTCCTCGGCGATGGCGCGCACCTCGCTCTTGTGCAGCCCGCCCAGCGGCAGACGGACGTGAGCCAGCTGCGCCTGCGTGAGGTTGTAGAGCACATAGCTCTGGTCCTTACCCTCGTCCAGCCCCTTTTTCAGCAGCCAGCGGCCGGTGGCCTCGTCCTGCTCCACCCGGGCGTAGTGGCCCGTGACCACATAGTCCAGCCCGTGGGCCTCGGCCCAGCGGAGCAGGTGGTCGAACTTCATATACTTGTTGCAGTCGATGCAGGGATTGGGCGTGCCGCCGGCCTCATAGACCCGGATGAACTTGTCGATGATCTTCTCCTGAAAATCGGCGGTGAAGTCCAGCACCTCGTAGGGGATGTCCATCGCATAGGCCACCTCGGCAGCGTCCTCGATGTCCCGCTCGGAGCAGCAGGTGTGCAGCCCCTCGGTGTCCACGGCCTCGTTGCGGGTGAGGCGCATGGTGATGCCGGTGCAGTCGAAACCGTCCCGCTGCATGAGCCATGCCGCCACCGAGCTATCCACACCGCCGCTCATGGCGATGAGGGCACCGGGGCGGCGGGAAGTGTTCTCTGTCTCTGTCATTCTGTTCCTCTTTTTGTTATAACACACTAAAACAGTAGATATATACTACCGCAGCTTCTTTCTCTTGTCAAGACGCAGAAAATCCGGCCGCGAAGGCCAGAAGCTCCGTCTTCTCGTTGGGCAGGCGGCCCGTGATGACCTCCTCCAGCAGCGCTTTCAGCACCCGCCGCAGGCCCGGCCCGGGCGCAGCGCCCGCCGCCATCAGGTCGCGGCCATTCACGGCCAGCTGGGAGATGCGGCAGCAGGCCCCCTGCGCCGTCAGCGCTTCGGCCTCGGCCCGCAGGGCATCGAACGACGCTTTTTCTTCCGGCGCAAGGGCTGTCCAGAGGGCCGTCAGCTGCCGCACGGTATGGAGGTCATATTTTCCCAGCAGACGCTTGGCTTGCAGGCACAGATCACACTTATCCAGCGTGTCGGGAGTTTTCTCTCCACACTCACGCACCAGCGCCACCGCTCCGTCTATTCTGGCGTTCGAGCACTTCAGGCGCTTGAGCGCTTTCCTCGCCCCCGTCTCACCCAGCGGCAGCAGCAGCGCCGCCCAGCGGGCCGACACCTGCTCCGCCCCCGCCGGAAGGGCATCGATCCGCCTCCGGGCTTTTGTCAGTTCCTCCGGCGGCAGCTCGGGCAGGACGAAGGCCAGCACCTCCGGCTCAAGGTATGCCCCCGGCTGTGGTGCGGCCAGAAGCTTGTTCAGTTCCTCCTCGATGCGCTCTGCCGATACACAGTCGAGGTGGGAGGCCAGCTGCTTTGCCGCCGCCTCGGTGGCTTCGTCGATGGCAAAGCCGAACCGGGCCGCAAAGCGGTAGAGCCGCAGGATGCGCAGGGCGTCCTCCCCGAAGCGGCGCAGCGGCTCACCGACCGCCCGCACCACGCCCCGGGCAAGGTCTTCCCGCCCGCCGAAGGGGTCGCACAAGCCCTCCTCGGCGCTGTAGGCCATCGCGTTGATGGTGAAGTCCCGCCGGGCCAGATCCTCCCGGAGGTCGGGCACAAAGGCCACGCTGTCGGGATGGCGGCCATCGGAATAGCGGCCCTCGGTGCGAAAGGTGGTGATCTCATACAGCTTTCCATCCCGCTTGACGGTGACGGTGCCGTGCTGCAAGCCGGTGGGGATGCACCGGTCTTCTCCGAACAGCTCCATCACCTGCCCGGGGCGGGCAGCAGTGCAGAGGTCCCAGTCGTGGGGCGCAAGGCCCAGCAGGCTGTCCCGGACACAGCCGCCCACGGCGTAGGCCCCAAAGCCTGCCCGGTGCAGCTCATCCAGAAGGGCGGCGGCACCGGGTTCCAGAACGATGTTCATTCGCCTTCCTCCTCATACTGAAGCGCAATGCTCTTGCCGTCGAAGCCGCACTCCGCCGCCGGGAAGAGGCTCTGGGCCTGTGCAAGCTCCTCCTCCGGGTCGGTGATCATAGGCGAATAGTGGACGAGCCAGAGCCGTTTTGCACCGGCCTTTGCAGCGAGGGCCGCGCTCTGGCCGAAGGTGCTGTGGCCGTACTGCTTCGCCTGTGCAGCCTGTTCGGGCAGGGCGTAGGTGGCGTCGCAGAGCAGAAGGTCCACCCCCGCTGCAGCCTGCTCCAGCGCGGCGCAGGGAGCCGTGTCCCCCGAAAAGAGGAAGCTCAGACCCTGCCGGGCCGGGCCGAGGACCGATTCCGGTGCTGCTCTGCTGCCGTCGGCCAGTACGACGCTCTGGCCCTGCTGAAGCGCCTTCCACTGCTGCACCGGCACCCCCAGCGCCCGGGCCTTCTCGGGCGAAAAGCGCCCGGCCCGGGGCAGGTCGAGGCGGTAGCCCTGACTCGTGACCCGGTGGCGGGTGGGGACAGGCGTCAGCTTTGCCCCCTGCGGCCAGCCGCCGAAGCGCTCCCGGAGCGCCGCCGGGGCGTCCAGCACATCGGGGCAGACCGGATAGGGCAGCGGCCCGGTCAGCACCCGCAGCGCGGCCCAGACCTCGCCGAGGCCTTTCGGGCCGTACAGCGCCAGCGGGCGGGTACGACCCTGACAGCCCAGCGTCTGCAGAAGCCCCGGCAGGCCGAAGATGTGGTCGCCGTGGTAGTGGGTCAGGCAGATGGCGTCCAGCTTCATCAGGTTGACCCCGGCCCGGCGGGCGGCGGTCTGGGTTCCCTCGCCGCAGTCGAGCAAAAGGCTGTGCCCCCCGCATTCGGCCACCGCCGCCGTAAGTGCGCGGTCGGGCAGGGGCATGGTGGCCGCCGTGCCCAGCAGTGTAATGGTCAGCATAAGTCTCTCCGTATCACAAAAATCTTGATGGCTATAGTGTACCACACTCTTCGTCCCGGCACAATCGCACACCGCCGCTCCAGCGGGCATAGGATGGGCCAAACGAGAAAGGGAGGGGTCTTGTATGCGGCGTCAGCGGCCCGGGCATCGTGTTCTATCGTTCCACCATCGGGGGCTTCTGCTCCTTTTGGCAGCAGCCGCGGCGGCCCTCTTTCTGCTCTACAGCTGCTCTCCCGGAGTGGTGTACAGCCCCCCGGGACGGCTGGTGTTCATCCCCATCGCACAGGTTTCAGGTAGTAGTACGACTTCGCTTTCCGCCTCTTAAAATTTTTTCAGAAAAGGTATTGACTTCACTTTCGTGAGGTGATAAAATCCCACCAAACCAGTGAGAAAGCATAAGTACCACCGCAAAACTCACCAGTACAGAGAGCACCGGGGCAGCTGAGACCGGGCAGTGTGGGCGCGGATGAGAATGGGCTTTTGAGGGCAAACCGAACCGCATTTTTATGCGCAGTAGGGGCGACGGAGAGCGTCTCCGTGAACAAAGCCGGTATGTGTTGGCATATCACGAGTGGGCAGGGTCATTCCTGTCAAGATTGGGTGGCACCGCAGGAGTATTTTATCCGCTCTTGTCCCAATTCACGCAATGTGTTTTGGGACAGGAGCGGTTTTTATTTTTCCCTCTTGTCCCGCAAGCAAGGGCCGGCATGTGCATCCGGCCCGGAAAGGACAAGCCTTATGAAGACCGAAGCGAACATCCCGTACAAGTTTTATCTGGAAGAATCGGAGCTGCCCACCGCATGGTACAATGTGCGGGCCGATATGAAAAACAAGCCCGCTCCCCTGCTGAACCCCGGCACCCTCAAGCCCATGACGGCCAAGGAGCTGGACGGCGTTTTCTGCGATGAGCTGGTACAGCAGGAACTGGACGACACCACGGCCTACATCCCCATCCCGGACGAGATCCGGGAATACTACCGGATGTACCGTCCGAGTCCTCTGTGCCGCGCCTACCGACTGGAAGAGGCCCTCGGCACCCCGGCGAAGATCTACTATAAATTCGAAGGCAACAACACCAGCGGCAGCCACAAGCTGAACAGCGCCATCGCGCAGGCTTACTACGCCAAGAAACAGGGCCTCAAGGGCGTGACCACCGAAACGGGCGCGGGCCAGTGGGGTACCGCCCTCTCCATGGCCTGCAGCTACTTCGGGCTGGACTGCAAGGTCTACATGGTCAAGGTGAGCTATGAGCAAAAACCCTTCCGCCGCGAGGTCATGCGCACCTACGGCGCATCGGTCACTCCCAGCCCCAGCATGACCACCAATGTGGGCCGCAAGATCCTTGCCGAGCACCCCGACACCACCGGCAGTCTCGGCTGTGCCATCAGCGAGGCCGTGGAAGTCGCCACCTCCACCCCCGGCTACCGCTATGTGCTGGGCAGTGTACTGAATCAGGTACTGCTCCACCAGAGCGTCATCGGCCTCGAGACCAAGACCGCCCTCGACAAGCTGGGCGTCAAGCCTGACATCATCATCGGCTGCGCCGGCGGCGGCAGCAACCTCGGCGGCCTCATCAGCCCCTTCATGGGCGAGAAGCTGCGGGGCGAGGCCGACTACCGCTTCATCGCCGTCGAGCCGGCCAGCTGTCCCAGCTTCACCCGCGGCAAATTTGTCTACGACTTCTGCGATACCGGCATGGTCTGCCCGCTGGCCAAGATGTACACCCTCGGCTCCGGCTTCATCCCCAGCCCCAACCACGCGGGCGGCCTGCGCTACCACGGCATGAGCAGCATCCTCAGCCAGCTCTACCACGACGGCCTGATGGAGGCCACCAGCGTGGAGCAGACCAGCGTCTTTGAGGCAGCAGAGCAGTTTGCCCGCATCGAGGGCATCCTGCCCGCCCCGGAGAGCAGCCACGCCATCCGCGTCGCCATTGACGAAGCTCTCAAGTGCAAGGAGACGGGCGAGGCAAAAACTATCGTCTTCGGCCTCACCGGCACCGGCTACTTCGACATGGTGGCCTACGAGAAGTTCCACGACGGCAAGATGACCGACTGCATCCCCACCGACGCCGACCTGCAGAAGGGCTTTGACGGCATCCCCCACTTCCCCGGCAACGAATAATTCCTGAAACATCCTCTCCCCTCACACCCCCGCGCGGCGCAAGCTGTGCGGGGGTGGTTTTATATAAAACGGAATGACTGCACACTGAGCCAGACGGTCATTCCGCAAACAGCAGACCAGCCGCCCTGCAAGACACAGGGCGGCTGGCCGCTTCTATTATGCAATTCAGGAGAATGGAGGAGAAAATAGCGTCTTCAGGGTGCTTGCTTCCGGGGGACGGAAGAAACGCCGGAGTTATTCGCCGCGGACGGCTGCGAAGCCTGCCTCGAGGTCAGCGATGATGTCGTCGATATGCTCGGTGCCGATGGACAGACGGATGGTGTTCTGGTAGATCTGCTGCTCGGCCAGCTCCGCATCGGTCAGCTGGCTGTGGGTGGTGGAGGCCGGGTGGATGACGAGGCTCTTGACGTCCGCCACGTTTGCCAGCAGGGAGAAGATCTTCAGGTTGTCAATGAACTTGAAGGCTTCCTCACGGCCGCCCTTGATGTTGAAGGTGAAGATGGAAGCGCCGCCGTTGGGGAAGTACTTCTCATACAGGGCGTGGTCGGGGTGATCCGGCAGCGAGGGGTGGTTGACCTTCTCGACCTGCGGATGGTTGGAAAGGAAT
>UMHX01079781.1_pt1 | contig 13663 bp, 7 predicted proteins | sample 1965651 | NCBI WGS metagenome assembly UMHX01 (sample SAMEA4836109, study PRJEB28245) | human gut metagenome | biome: gut microbiome; material: fecal sample | place: Denmark | collected 2008 | reverse complement strand
GTAGAGCTACGTAGCGAAGCGGATTGCGAATATCCGCTTGACCTGAATCAAGTAAGGCCCCACCCTCTGCTTATTTCTTTTCGCAATAGAATCAGGAGACTTACTTAATTCGATTGGATAGATAAAATCATTTACATTTGTCATGTAGTTATGTCTTGCTTCTATATATCGAATTACTCAAACGCCTCTCTATTTCCCTTCAGGATAAAAGCAAAAACAACTGATACTACGATGAAGAGCGAAATGTTGTAGAAGATTTTTTGGTATCATTTTAGAAAATATAATGGCATATTTTGATATATAGCAAAATGAAACAGCGATTTTTGGCGTATTTTAGGAATGTCTGATTTTTGCCATTTTTATCATTTTTATATAATATATAGAAACTACAAGTTACTAAAAACACTTATTTTACAAGCGTTTTATCGCTAGTATAGTTGAATTTATATTGTACAGGAAAAGCGTATTATTTTTTCATTTTAACCAGCAAGTTTCATTTTGTGCTATTCCTTTTTCCTGGTTATACGCCGCGAAGCGGCGTATTTATATTTTTTATTTCCGAAATATCCCATTATGTATTATTTGTCTCCTGTCCTCGTCAAAACCAGCTCAAACATAGCAGAAACACAGCAAAATAACAGCTCTCAGGCGCCCTAAAACGCCTTTTTTTTCTATATATGGGCCGTCAAGTGGATATTCGTAATCCGTTTCGCTGCCTGCCCATAGCCGAATAACTACTTCGTAGCTTATCAGGAGGTATGTAGGCCATCCAGATCATTGTTAAGCAGGCATTTGCAGCAAAAACAGCATTATTTTTTCTATTTTTTTCGTATCTTTCATCGTATTTTTAACCAAATCAAGTAAGTCCCCTGCTTCAATTGTGAAAAGCAATAAGCAGTGGGTGGGGATTTGCTTGTATCAGGAGGAGTGCAAGTTTCTCCTGATAAACTGCGGAGCAGTTATTTGGTTATGAGCAGGCAGCGAAGCGGATTGCGAATATCTGCTCGACTGCGTGCAGGTGCACATGACGGTGTTTGGGTGTTTTTGTGCATTTTTATATATGTACTATAAATCGTACATATATATTATTGCGGTACTATAAACCGTACTTTTATATCGTTTTTAGCGTTAAACCTTCGTATTTTGACGTATTTCTTTTTTCATTTCCCACCTTCGCAGAAAAGTCCGATATATTGGACATATGTTTTTTCTTTTCTCATTCCATACTACTATCCCTTTTGTCAAATATCATTTTTTCTTTTCAAAATCTTTATGAATCCCCCCCTTGTTCTTCTTCTCTTATTCTCAGCTTATCTCTTTACACTATCGCCATATAATTTATCGATAAAAATCTCCGTCCCTACTCCATACCCCCGCAGATGCAGGCACGTTTGCGTTTAACTTAATCTTGCCGCTCTATTTCCTGAAATGCTATAATACAATCACGAACAATCTATCTATATCGAAAGGAATATTTCTATCATGAATCCAACCAACAAAGATCAGGCAAAGGCTCAATTAGATAAAACGCTTCAGGGAAATGACAAAATCGAAACTGCAATCGCTGCTCTCCAGCAGGATGCCACTGAAGAAATGCTGGCGCACGTTCTCACGGTAATTCGTCGCAGAATGAAAGAGTATGCTCAGCTGATCGTAGCTGTAGAACCACCAAAAGGTGATGGAAAGATTAATCTCCAGGCTATAAAAACCGGTGATGGAAAACAATGGTGGGCTGCTTTTACCAGTTTTGACGAAGAATTAAAAGGCAGCAGCCAGATCATGTCTACTTTCACAGCAGACATTGACAAAATTTTTCACGCAGCACTCCAGGAACCATCTATTGAAGGAGTAATCATCAATCCCTGGAACCGCACTATTATGCTGAATAAAACTTTAATCAATATTATTCTGGGAAATCCTGTATAATTTGACTCTCTGTATCCACAACCACAGCTATGGCAAGTGAAAACCGGCAGAGTATTTATTCACTCATAAACTGTGGTGCAATTTATTCGGTGCAGAGCTACGAGCAATACGAGATGCAAATATCCGCTTGTCCAGTAGATAGCTGCACCTCCGTAAATAACTACAGCATCTATGGCATAATTGCTTTACATTTGTCAAAAAAAATCTCCTGCCTCTCACTAAGTGAAGCGGATATTCGCAATCTGCTTCACTACTTGCTCATAACCGAATAATTAACTACTTCGCAGTTTATCAGAAATTGCTTACACTCTTCCTGATACAATCAATCCCCCTGCTTATTGCTTTTCGCAATTGAAGCAGGGGACTTACTTGATTTGGTTAAAAAAGGGACTATTTGCCTGTATTACATGCAATATATGTTTCACGTGAAACATACACTGTAAAACAGTCAAGTAAATAAATTCATCCGCATTTATTACTTACTCATAACCGAATAACTGCTTCACGGTTGTATCAGGACCTGCTTGTGTTCCTGATACAACCTCATCCCTCCACACACCACATTTTGTTTCTCGTAGCTTCACAAGGAGATGGGAACTTTCCTGATTCGATATAAAAAATATCGCTCATTTTCTATCTTGTTTCACATGTTACCTTCCTTACTCCAATCTACAAAAGCATTGTAAATTTTCCACCAATAGCGTATAATAAAAGCCAGAAAATATTCAGAAAAATACCATCAGATCAGTGAATTTTAGTGCATCGAACAGTATTTTCCCAAATCATTTAATACGAATTTCAGGAGGCTTTCAATGAAGAAAAACGGACATAAACTACTTACTCTTGCTGCTTTATTAGGAACAGCCACAGGAGTTATTCATATTACAAATCGTTTTATAGATGCCACATCTCAGCTTAAAGATATGCTGGAGCAACCACATGGTAAAACATATGACTGGCGTTTTGGAAAAATCCACTATACAAAGCAGGGACATGGTTCTCCACTGCTTCTCGTTCACGATATAATGCCAGGCGCATCTGGCTATGAATGGAATGCCGTTGAAAATCAGCTGGCAACAGAACATACCGTTTACACGATTGATCTTTTGGGCTGTGGACGCTCTGAAAAGGTAGAGATTACCTACACAAATTTTGTATTTGTGCAGCTTCTCTGCGACTTTGTTAAGAATGTAATTCACGAAGAAACAGATATTATTGCCAGTGGTTTTTCCGGTTCTTTTGCAATCATGGCATATCGTAATAATTCCGACTATATTCGCAAGATCATGCTTGTAAATCCACCAAGTCTCAGTTCACTGAAGCAGGCCCCATGTGAAGACAATAAATTATTCAAACACATAATCGAACTTCCTGTCTTCGGAACACTGATCTATCATATTGCATGTGCACGTGAGGCTATCAGCAGCATGTTTATGGAACAGTTATTTTATAATCCGTTTCACGTGACCGATACACTTGTAGATACTTATTATGAATCCGCGCATAAAGGTGGTTCCAACGCCAAATATCTCTATTCCAGCTATATTGGCAAGTATTTGAATATCAGCATCAACAACGCAGTTGAATCTTCTGATGCCTGCATTTATATCATTTCCGGCAAAAAAGAGGCTTCTGGTTCTCTCATTGCCGAAGAGTATCAGAAACTGAATTCTTCTATTGAAACTGCAACAATTCCTGATACCAGACATCTTCCTCACATCGAAGATCCTGAGCATTTTCTGGAGCAGGTATCAATTTTTCTGTAAACAAAAAAGCTCCTGCTTGCAGGATTCTCCTCCTGCGGCAGATTGCTTCAGCGGCATAATTGGCATAATTTCTCTCCGGCGCAGCGTGATCCTGCCCGGAGATTTTTTTGTGTCATTGGAACATTACGGAGTAATCACCTATGGCATAAAAAAATGGGGTTGTCACATTGTGATATGCTACCCTCATATAGGACAATGAAATATAAAAGTCCTATGTGGAGGCAACAATTGTCAGTGCGACAACCCCATTTTCGTATTTTATTTATTATTGTTTCACGTGAAACATCAGCTCTTATTTTATCTTAAAGCCTGTTCCAAATACATATGTGTTGTATTATCAATCAGCTTATGGGTAAGCTCTGCCATATGCTGTGTAGATTCCTGGTTTTCAGAAGAGAGCCATGTCTTGATCATTCCTACACATCCATTCAGACAAAAGGCGTACGCATACTCAATATCCCGATTATCCTTAGGCAAACGAATAGACAGACGATGCAGAACTGTATCCGCAATCAGCTTTTCGATTCGGCTGACAAACGCCATATCCCCATTTTTTCCGAGCAGTGCAATACAAATATCCTTATTATTATCCAAAATTGTAAAAATCTGCTCAATAAACGGATAAGAACTCTCCTTATTGTTAAGAGGATCAAGCGGATAATCTTCTACTAAATGAGAAACTTCATCCATCAGTTCCGCCTCAATAGATTCTAACATCTGGTAAATATCTGTATAATGAAGATAAAACGTGGAACGGTTGATATCTACTTCTTCCACCAGTTCTTTCACAGTAATCTCTTTAATACTCTTCTTCTGCATAAGACGTGCTAATCCTGCTCGAAGCTGTGCTTTTGTTTTCCGTACTCTTCTATCAACTTTTTCGGCCATTTTTCTTTTCCCCCTGTTATTCCGTAAAGCTATAATAAGTAAAGCGGACATTCGCATTCTACTCTACTTCATGTTCATAAATTACCATATAGTCAAGCGGATATTCGCAATCCGCTTCGCTACTTGCTCATAACCAAATAACTGCTCCGCAGTTTATCAGGACTTGTTTGTACTCCTCCTGATATAAGCAAGTCCCCACTCATTACTTATTGCTTTTCGTAATCCCGCGGAGAGGGCTTCCTTGATTCGGTCATTTTCTCTCAACTATAGTATTTCTGGAATTACTATAATATCATGTTCGTGTCTGCAGCCATAAAAATCATCTTTCTGTATTAGACATTTTTCGCATTTATGTTCATTAATATACATTCAGTAAATATTTAATGGTTGTATCTATGTTTTGTGTTTAGTATAATACATCACGTAAAGAAAATCAACACTTTGTTTGATAATGGATTTGAGAGCTATTAATAGAATTTAGTATGTTTAATAGATTTTGAAGCCATTACTGGAATAAAGTTTGATTAAGCAACTAAGCTTTATATAAAACTAAATAAAGAAAGGGATAGGTAAAATGATCAAAGACGAATGGAAAAGCCTACTTCGTAACAAGCTCATGCTTATCGTTGTAATCGCTATCATCGTTATCCCGATCATCTATGCAGGCCTGTTTCTGAAATCCATGTGGGATCCTTACGGAAGCGTGGATAACCTGCCGGTGGCCGTGGTAAACGAAGACAAACCAGTTGAGTATAATGGCAAGACGCTAAGTATAGGTAAGGATATGGCGGATGAGCTGAAAGACAACGACTCAATGGCATTCAACATTGTAGACAGCAAAACAGCAGAGGACGGTCTGGCAAACGGAACCTACTACATGGTTATCACAATTCCGGAAGACTTCTCCGCAAATGCAGCTACTGTAATGGATGATAACCCCAAGCAGATGGAGCTGACATATCAGACCAATCCGGGAACCAACTACATCGCTTCCAAGCTCAGTGAAACAGCAATGCTGAAGCTTCGCGACAACATCGCCTCCCAGGTTACAGAAACCTATACAGAAACCGTTTTTGATTCTATCTCAGAAGCAGGTGACGGAATGCAGGAAGCTGCTGACGGATCCGGAAAACTTGAAGACGGACTGACTACAGCTGCTGATGGTAACAAAACCATTACCAAGAACCTGAAAAAACTTTCCACAAGTACTCTTACATTCGTAAGCGGTGCTGACAGTCTCACAGAGGGACTTAAGACATACACCGATGGTGTAGCTCAGGTTAACGACGGAGCCAAGAGTCTGGATGATGGAGCAAAACAGCTTGACAGTGGTGTCGCTACTCTCACCAACAAGGTACCGGAGCTTACAACCGGTGTTGACACTCTGGATAAAGGTGTGAAACAGTACACCGCAGGTGTTGATCAGTTGAATGAAAACTCCGATGCACTGAAAAGCGGTGCAAGCAGCCTGGAATCCGGTGCCAAAGCTTTAAGCGAAGGTATCAATACTCTTTCCAGTGGTGCTACAAAGTATGTCAGCGGTGCAGATACTCTGGCTGATGGAACAACCGCTTATGTAAAGGGTGCACAGGAACTGGCAGACGGCGCTAAACAGCTCTCCGCTCTGGAAAGCCTTGGAGATGTTTCTGATGGTATCGCTCAGTTAAATACCGGCGTTACAAAAGGAACTAAAGATTCTCAGTCTCTGGTATCCGGAACTGCAGCTCTGGAAGCAGGAACCAAAAAACTTAACGACACTGTTTCTGCTCTGAAGGGAAGCACTACTGAAGAATCCTTCAAACAGCTTTCCAGTGGCCTTACAAAGGCTCAGAAAGGTATGGAATCTGCTTCCGCCGGTATGACTAAGGCTCAAACTGGTATGGAATCCGCTTCCGCAGCCATGACTCAGGGTGCGTCAGCTGTTACCGGTCAGATCGTACCTGGTCTTAACAGTGCAGCAAGTGCTCTTACTGATGCAAGTACAATGCTTTCTTCCAAAGCAGAGGGTCTTGGTACTGCATTTGGTGGAATGAAAGCTCAGATCAGTGCAGTAAGCTCCGCAATGGATACATACGGACAGACAACAACTTCAACACTTAATGACGCAAACGGAAGAATTGATGCCGCACAGCAGGCTATGAACTCTGCTGTTGCAGAACTTCAGGCAATTCAGAGCGCACAGGATGAAGATGGAAAAATTTCCGCTGAAAGCCTCAGCAATGTGATCAATACTCTGTCCGGTGCTGCCGGAAGCGCTTCTCAGGTAGATACTTCCTTTGCAGCCGGATATTCTGATCAGGTTTCCCAGTTGGGCGTTGTAAATGGTGAAATTGATGCAGTTCAGGGAGAACTTGGAGATGCACTTTCACAGCTGAACAGCAAAACTGAGGATATTAAGAGCAGTGTACAGACTCTGACAGGTGCTGCAGCAACTTTGAACCAGCTTGCAGACGGACTGACAAGTGGTGCTACAGAAATGAGCAATGGTGCAGCAGAAATGGGCAGCGGTGCTACAGAAATGGGCACAGCCGCTACTACAATGGGCGCAGTTGCAGGTCAGCTTCCTACAGATATGATCTCTCAGCTTTCCGCTGTTACACAGCAGCTGTACGCGGGTGCAACAGCTGTAAATACCGGAACAAAAACTGTTTCCGCCGGACTTCAGAAACTGGAGACTGGTACCGCAGCTTTCCCGAAAGCAGCCGCCGGAATCAAAGCTCTGAACGATGGATTTGATAAATTAACCGCAAACAACAAGAAACTTACTGATGGCGCAACAAGTCTGAAAAAAGCAGGAAAACAGATCACAAGCGCACTTCCGCAGGTGAAATCCGGTGCAGGTCAGCTTGCCGATGGTTCTGAAACACTGACTACAGGAATTAAGACATACACAGATGGCGTCGCTAAACTGGCCGCTAACAGTTCTGCTCTTACAAGCGGTACCAGTCAGCTTTCCACTGGAGCTAAAACTCTTTCCAGCGGTGCTACTACTCTTGCAAACGGAACTAAGACATTAGCAAACGGTACCTCAACTCTTCTCAGTGGTACCAAGAAACTTGTAAGTAACAACAGCACTCTGAACAATGGTGCGAAACAGCTTGCAGATGGTGCTGCTCAGATCCAGAGTGGTTCCTCTCAGCTGTATGATGGTTCCAAGAAACTTGGAAGTGGTATGAAAGAACTGAAAGATGGTTCCAAGACATTAACCACAAGCCTCAGTGATGGAGCTAAAACAGTTAAAGATAACTCAGCAAGTGATGAAACAATTAAAATGTACGCAACACCTGTTGTGAGCGATGAAACAAAACTTACCGATGTTCCGAATAACGGACACGCAATGGCACCTTATATGATGTCTGTAGGCCTCTGGGTTGGTGCACTGGCATTCTGCCTGATGTATCCTCTGGCTCAGTATAAAGGCAAACTGAAATCCGGTTTTGCATGGTGGGCAAGCAAAGCTTCCGTACTTTATCCGGTAGCAATGCTTCAGGCAATCTGTCTGATCCTTCTGTTACATGCATTTAACGGATTCACCCCTGCTGAGATGGGCAAGACAGTTCTCTTCGCCTGCCTCGCAGCAATGACCTTTACATCCATGATGTACTTCTTCAACATTACACTTGGTAAAGTAGGAAGTTTCCTGATGCTGGTATTCATGGTCGTTCAGCTTGCAGGATCTGCCGGTACTTATCCGGTCGAGATTTCTCCTGCATTTGTTGCAAAGATTCACGCATACCTGCCATTCACCTACACAGTTGATGCATTCCGTGCAACGATCAGTGGTGGCAGAAGCATTACTACTTCTGTAATTGTACTGGCTGTACTGTTTGTGATCTTCACGATCCTGACAATCCTTCAGTTCAATCACATGGCCAAGAGAAAGAAAGAAGAAAAAATCGTTCTCTTCGACTGGCTGGAAGAAAGAGGTCTTGCTTAACTAATATGTAACTGACAGAAGCTCCCCCGAACCTTCTGTTGGATATAAAAAAAATAAAACCTGTACGGTGGACTGAAAAACCACTGTACAGGTTTTTTTATTATAGAAAGCCCCGGAACTCCTGATCCATGGAATTCCGGGACTTAGTTTTATTTTTTACTTTTCCGCCTCAGCCGTTGGTGTTGCTGTGGCTTTTGTTTTTGATTCACTGTTTATCAGTGTCTCATATGCATTAAACATTTCTTTTACCGTCATTTTGTTTACGAGAAATACTTTGTTTCCAACGACAGCTGCGTAATAGTTTGTGTCATATGTGTAGAAGGTAACGGTTGTCTGGTTCTTATCAGAGTCTGTGAATACAGCAGTCATCTCCGGGTCTGTAGCCGGTGTATAAGCGTCCGTCAGTCTCTTCTGGCCTGCCATATTTATCAGCTTTTTATAGAAAGTGGTAAAGGTTGTACTTTCTATCTCCTTACCATCCAGCTGATAAGTCGTTGTCTCTTTGTCATTGCCGTCATCATCTTTGGATGTTTCACGTGAAACATTTACAGTATTTGTTGCGCCGCCGTAAGTAACCTGAAGCTGATCCAGATTTTTTACAGACAGATAATTGACGATCAGTGACCAGAGATCTGATGGTGCTTTGTCAATAACTGCGCTCAGAGTATCCGCGGACATTGTATAAATATGTTTGTTATCCACAGTTACATATCGACTGCCATCACTTGCTTCATCGCCAACGTAGATAACAAGTTGTTTATCTACTGTTGTTGTCTTGGTATCCTCTGAAGAACTGCTGTCATCAGAAGCATCCGTGCTGTCAGAACTATCTGTCGAACTGTTTTCTGCTGAAGCTTTATCATCAGTACTGTCGACACTCTCAGAATCACTCTCAGAGGCTGTAGAATCCTTTTCTGAAGAATCTGTACTGTCTGAGCTGTCATCCTTCACCTCTTCCTGATAATCCACTGTAATCGTCGCATACGGCTTATCAAGGCCATACTGTGAAAGATCCTCTGCATTATAATTTACAAACTGATCATATGCAAAATTTCCAAGTCCGGAGGTTACATTTCCTGCTGCTGTAGTATCCGCAGTTTCTTTATCACTGCTTCCATCGCTGGAAACATCCCAGGTAGCTCCATCAGAATTTTCTTCCAGAACATAGGAATCTTTATCCTCGCTTACCTGGACTTTCTTTACTGTGGAAGAATCAATTGTCGGGAAATCTTCTCCCTGTGCATAATCGTAAAGAGATTTCATAAACGGAGTGACCGTATCTGCCGCTACTACATACACAGTACTGTCATCATCATCTTTGGAAATGTAATACTGATTCGTGGAAGTATTCTCATCTCCGATATTAAACTTGGTTGTGCCATCACTGGTATCAACGGTCACCGTATTGGACGGGGAATCCAGTCCATATTCGGTAAGATCGTCTACTTTTTTCAGAACCCTGTCAGCTTCCACCTTTTCGATGGCGGAAGCTGCAGAATCCAGAGTTGTCTGATTTACAGGGAAAGCAGTCTCATCTTTTTTCACCCAGGAATCATCTTTTTTCTCAAAGGTAGTTTCCTTCTTGTCTACGATAAATTCCAGAGATTTGATGTCATCCGTTTTCACGGAAAACACTTCTGTTTTGCTTTCCTCCTCACTGCTGCTCTCTGTCTTTTCCTCTTTGGATACGTAGGTATTCAGTCCCACATACGTACCACCTAGAACTGCCAGAACAACAACAGCTGAAACAAGTTTGGTTGATTTTTTCATTATGCTTTTCTCCTCTTAAGCCAGATTAAAAATCCTGCAACAAGGAACACTCCCGGGATCAGACCAATAGTACAGATCTTCCAGAAGGCTGCATCATAATCCGTTACGGTCAGGCTTGTAGACTCAAGGCTCTTGGATGGGATGGAAACGGAATTGCCGTCATCTGTGCTGGTCATCCAGTTTAAGGACTCCAGAAGAAGTTTTTCATTTCCGCCGGATACCATCTGGTTTACCTGACTCTCCATCAGATTTGCTGTGGAGTAGTAAACGATCTGTGTTTCCTTGTCATCATCCAGTTTCTCAGTAATGGCAACACCAAGATCAAACGGGCCGTCTACATCTCCGTCTTCTTTCTCGATATTGCTGCTCTGCATGTTTGTCTTAGAGTAAGCCTGGTCAGAAGTTGTCAGGATACTGTCAATCGTTACGGTATCTCTTACATCATCTGTTTTCTGAATACCCTGTGCATATGGAGCCAGTACATAAGAGCCTGCGGAAGCGGTCTCAGAGCTTGCATCTGTGCTGTTAACAGTCGGTACCAGATAATACGGCATCTGCATTCCATAATGCTGGCTGTCGCCCTCAAATACGATTCCTGCTGCACGTTTTACGCCATAATTTTCAAGGACAGCATCGAAGTTCGGCAGATCATCCTGTGTATAATCAGAGAAGATCATGGCCTTTCCGCCCGCCTCCAGATAATCCAGGATCTCTGTTTTTTCTTCCTCGGAAATATCGCTCGTCGGAGATACGATCATCAGGCAGTCAGCATCGTCCGGAACTTTTCCTTCTGTGAGAAGGTTCAGATCCTTGATATCAATGTTGGCTTTCTGGATATCCTCTTTAAAGCTGGAATCCAGATCTTTTTCGCCATGTCCGGATAACGTGTACATGATCGGAAGGTTCTCGGATGTCACATATCCGATAGCACTTGTGATCTGTCCCTCACCGTCAAATCCGGTCGTGGTCTGCTTCCAGGTATTGTAGTCTACAGAAGTAGAATACATATCGTTGTAATTGATAACTTTGTTTCTGTCTCCGCAAACTACGATCAGGCTGTTTGATGCAAGATCATCGCTTGTATATTCAGAAGCAAATTTCGGATTTACAACCGGATCTTTTACTTCAACTTTAATATGTTTGGACTCATCTTTATAGCGTGACAGCAGGTTGGAAATCGTATCATCCTCAGAGCCGCTTGGTGCGATCTGGTAAATGGTCACATCTTTATCCAGTGCTTTCAGCACTTTCTTTGTCTCATCACCGATGGTATAAAGCTTGGATGAACTTACATCCAGCTGTGAATATTTAGACGGGATTGCACCTACGATCATATTGATCACAACTACGATCACGATAAAGATCGCTGCCATAGCCATGCTGTAAGTACCATTTTTAATATGCTTTTTACTGATAGTGCCTACCAGTTTTTTCGGATCTGGTTTATGTTTCTTTTTCCCGGAATCCTGTGCAGTTTCTGTCTCTACTGCCTCGCTTTTATTTTTCTTGAATTTCTCACTGAATTTCATTTCCATTCACCCCCTAGTTCCAGCGTCTCTTCTGAATGGACTGCATGGTGAGAAACAGACAGATTGCAACGACAGAGATAAAATATACGATTCCTGTCACGTCAAACACACCGTTTGTAAAGTTCTCATAATGTCCGCTCAGATTAAATACATTCAGTACTTTCTGGATACCACCCTGGAAAATACTTGATTTTACAACGTATACGATCACAAGGGCAACTTCTCCTACAACTCCGATCACTGCAGAGATCAGAACATTTTTGATCATGGTATAAATGATAATTGCGATCGCCACGATCAGAAGTCCGAATGCCACTGCCGTTGACATGGAAGTCTGTGAGAAAAATGAGGAAATTCCATTCATCATATAGAAAGCAAACAGAAATACAAAAGTAAGTACTGCTGCAATTACCTGGCTTTCCGTAAGTGCTGACATAAATACACCAATTGCCAGATTCGCACATCCAAGAAGGAAAAATCCCAGGATTCCTGTATATGCGGAAGCATAGGAAATGGTTCCAAATTTACTCATGATCAGTGGATAAAAGCACATGATCACAACCGGAATGGCAAATACGGCTACCAGTGCAAGGTATTTTCCAAATACGATATCCCACACAGATATCGGCGCTGTCAGAAGCAGCTGATCTGTTTTTTGTTTACGTTCTTCTGCAAGTACACGCATGGAAAGGATCGGCACACCGATCAGGAACACGAAGGTCAGTGCGCTTAATGTAGATTCAAATTTTGAATAACCTGCTGAGAGCTGATATGCGGAAAAATAAATTCCAGTCAGCACCAGGACAAAAAATATGAAGAGATATCCAACCATGGAGGTCAGATAGCTTTTCAGTTCTCTTTTAAAAATTGCTGTCATGACTGATCCCCCTCTTTTTTATCTGAAGCTTTCTCCGTTTTCTCAGATTTTTCTGTTTCCGAAGATTTATCTTCTACCGGTTTCCACTGTGATCTTTCCTGTTTCCCGGTGGATTTCTTTTTTTCTCCTTCGGTAATCTCAAGGAATACATCCTCAAGAGAAACTCTCTTAACCTGCATCTCGTAGATCGGGCAGTTTGCTTTTGCCATAGCATAGAAAACTTTTTCGCGGATATCCACATTTTCCTGAATGGAAACTTTTGTTTTCCACAGTTCTTCGTCGCTGTCGTAGGACATTTCCACACCGGTAACGCCTTCGATCGTTTCCAGATCTTTTCGGATGGTATCTTTCTCGCCTTTTACTTTCATAAGGAGACTGTTGGAACCTGCTGCCAGACGTTCCAGATTGTCCGGCGTATCACTGGCTACCAGTTTTCCGTGTGAAATGATCAGAACGTAATCACATACTGCTCTCACCTCGGAAAGGATATGAGAACTTAAGATAACCGTATGTTTCTGTTTCAGGCTTTTGATCAGGTCACGGATCTCGATGATCTGCTTCGGGTCAAGTCCTACTGTAGGCTCATCCAGGATGATCACTTCCGGATATCCAAGGATCGCCTGTGCAAGGCCAACTCTCTGGCGGTAACCTTTGGAAAGGTTTTTGATCAGACGGTCTTTCATGTCTGTGATCTTTACCATATCCATGACTTCTTTTATCTGTTTGTCTTTCTGGTTTCTTGGGATTTTTTTCAGATCAGCCGCAAATTTCATGTACTCAAGAACAGTCATGTCAAAATAGAGTGGCGGCATTTCCGGCAGATAGCCGATACATTTCTTGGCTGCCTCCGGTTCTTCCAGAATGTCATGACCATCGATCATTACTTTTCCCTCTGTGGAAGCAATGTATCCTGTGATCATGTTCATTGTTGTTGATTTTCCTGCACCGTTGGGGCCCAGGAATCCGTAAA
>UMHX01020413.1_pt1 | contig 13718 bp, 10 predicted proteins | sample 1965651 | NCBI WGS metagenome assembly UMHX01 (sample SAMEA4836109, study PRJEB28245) | human gut metagenome | biome: gut microbiome; material: fecal sample | place: Denmark | collected 2008 | reverse complement strand
AGGTCTTGCCGGTGATCTTCTCGAGGCCCTTGACGTGCTCGAAAATGTCAGCGGTGATCTCGTCGTTGATCTGACGGCCGTCTGCGTAGTACTGGGTGCAGGCTTCCGTGGTGATGGTAAAGCCCTGCGGGACCGGCATACCGGCTGCAGTCATCTCAGCCAGACCAGCGCCCTTGCCGCCCAGAATGTTCTTCATGGTGACCTTGTCGCCGCCAAAGGCATCGTTGCCTTCGCTGAAGTAGTACAGATACTGTTTGCTCATGCGTGTTTACCTCCCAAATGATGGCCCCCGGCGCGATGCTCCGGCGGTCTTATCGATGCTCTGTCTTGTCATACGATAAACATTTCTCTGTGAATGCTAAACTATTATACCAGAATTTCGCGCCCATTCCATCGGGCAAATCACCGAATTTGTTTGATATTTTTTGTGCAAACTCTTGCATTTTACTCTCTTTTTCGGTAATATAAAATGGGAAAGATTTGAAGAGGATTTTCGAGTTTTGACGCCACTTTTGGGCAGTTGGATACAACTTTCTATCCATTAAACTCATTGCCCCTTTTGTTTGTCTTTCTTCTTTTCGAGTTTCTTTTATCTTGGATACAACAATCCCTCTTCCGCAGAGGCCGTCGCAGTCTGTTTGGCTTCTGCGAAAGGCAGAGTTGGAGGAGGTTTTTCCTTATGCAGAATATCGATGCATCCGCACTGGCCGCCGCAAAGGCCAAGCTCGACGCCGCCGAGGCACAGCGTGAAGAGGTGCTGCTGCGCCACATCGCAAACGGCGTGGACATCCGCAGCCGCAGTGTCGAGATCGACCCCGAGGTCGTCATCGCCCCGGGCGCTGTCATCCTTGCGGGCACCATCCTGAAGGGCCGGACGGTCATCGGCGCAGGCTGCGTCATCGGCCCCAACACCCTCATCGAGGACAGCACCGTGGACGAGGGCACCTCCGTCAACGCAAGTCAGGTCTACAGCAGCCATCTCGGCCCCCACAACAACATCGGCCCCTTCACCCATGTCCGCATCAACACCGTCACCGGCTACGGCGTGCATCTGGGCGCTTACGTCGAGACAAAGAACTCCAGCTTCGCCCGGGGCAATACCGTCAGCCACCTGACCTACATCGGCGACAGCGATGTGGGCAAATACTGCAACTTCGGCTGCGGCACCGTCACCTGCAACTACGACGGCAAGGATAAGTTCCGCACGACCATTGGCGACTACTGCTTCATCGGCTGCAACACCAATCTCGTGGCCCCCGTCACCATCGGCGACGGAGCCTACACCGCCGCCGGCAGCACCATCACCAAAGACGTGCCCCCGCAGGCACTTGGCATCGCCCGCGAGCGCCAGACCAACCTCGACGGCTGGGCCGAGCCGAAGATGGAAGCGTACATTGCCAAAAAGCAGAAACTGGAACAGGAGCAGGGCTGACCCCTGCTCCCCACGCCGCCGTGTCGCCCGCACGGCGGCTTTTTTGCGCTTTTTGTGTATCTTTTTGCGCGCGCGTATGTTATAATAATATACTGTTCGAAAAACAGCTCAGACACAAAAAGGCAGAATACAGTATGAATACCAATGACATCTGGCTCATTGCCGGCCTCGGCAACCCGGAGCCAAAATACGACGGCACCCGCCACAACGCAGGCTTTTCCGCGCTGGACGATCTGGCGGGCAGATGGGGCATCTCCGTCTCCAAGACCAAGTTTCAGGGTCTGTGGGGGCAGGGCGAGGTGGACGGCCATAAGGTCGTGCTCCTCAAGCCCCTGACCTATATGAATCTCTCGGGCGACTCCATCGCCCCGCTGGCGGGCTTCTTCAAGATCCCTGCCGACCACGTCATCGTCCTCTGCGACGACATCACCCAAAGCCCCGGCAAGCTGCGCATCCGGCCCTCCGGCTCGGCAGGCGGCCACAACGGCCTCAAGAGCATCATCGCCCGCCTCGGCGGCGAAAACTTCCCCCGCATCCGCATCGGGGTGGGCGCAAAGCCCCGCCCGGACTACGACCTCGCCGACTGGGTGCTGGGCAAGTTCCCGCCCGACGACGCCAAGGCCCTCGCCGACCGCCTGCCCGACCTCGAAGCCGCCGCCAAGCTCATCATGGACGGCAAGCTCGGTCTGGCGCAGAGCAAGTATAACGGGTAAGGCTCCGCTTGACGCAACCTCTCAGTCTCGCTTCGCTCGACAGCTCCCCTACCGAGGGGAGCCTCTGGCGAAGAGGTAAAGTTTTCCGGCATGCCAAAGCCTCCCCTCGATAGGGGAGGTGGCACGGCGTCAGCCGTGACGGAGAGGTTTAACCCCACCAGAAAGGAGGTCTCCCATGTACGAAGCGCTCCTGAAAAGCACCCCCGAATACCAGAAGATCGCGGCCAGCCTTGCGTCGCCGGGGCCGGCGGCACTGTTCGGCCTGCCTCCGGCGGGCCGGGCGCTGCTCTACGCCTCCCTCCAGAAGGACACAGGCCGCGTCCTCTGCATCGTCACCCCCGGCGAGGCCGAGGCCACCCATTTCGCCGACGACCTCAAGACGCTGGGCCTTTCGGCGGCGGTATTCCCGCCCCGGGACTTCATGCTCCGCCCCGTGGAGGGCGCGGGCCGCGAGTACGAGTACCGGCGGCTGTCGGTGCTGGGCGCACTGGCGGGCGGACGGCTGCAGGCCGTCTGCGTCCCCGCCGAAGCCCTGCTCCAATACACGGTGCCGCAGGATGAGTTCCTGAAAAACACCCTCACCCTCAAGCCCGGCATGGTCTACAACCGGGAAGCGCTGGTGGAGCGGCTCTTCGCCGCCGGGTATGTGCGGCGCAGTCAGGTGGACGGCCCGGGCCAGTTCAGCGTCCGGGGCGACATCGTGGACATCTACGCCCCGGATATGCACCAGCCCGCCCGTGTGGAATACTGGGACGATGAGATCGACTCTCTGGCCTCCTTCGACCTGCTGACCCAGCGGCGGGACGGCGCACTCGAGAAAATTTATCTTTCCCCTGCCCGTGAGGTGCTGTTCGGCAGCACGGCCGACACGGCGGACGCCCTCCGCGCCGCCCAGAAAAAAGCCCGGGGCAAGCGCCGCACCGCCCTTGAAAAGGCGATGGAGGCCGACCTTGCCCAGCTGGACAGCGGCGTCATGCCCGAGGCCATGGACAAATACTACGGCCTGCGGTACGAGACGCCCGCCACCCTCCTTGACCATCTCCGCAGCCCCATCTTCATCCTCGACGAGGTGGGCGGCATCCGGGACGCCCAGAAGGCCACCGAATTCCGCCGCAGCGAAGAGCTGACCGGCCTGCTGGAAGAGGGTGTCCTCTGCCCCGGCCTCGATGTGCTCTACCAGACCATGGACGACCTCGCCATCGCAGCCCAGAAACAAAGCACCCTGCTCTGCGAGAACTTCCTGCGGGGCATGAATGAGTTCAAACTCAAAGACCTCATCAACGCTGAGGCCTTTGCTGCCCCCAACTGGGGCGGCGACCTTGCCTCCCTGCGGGAGGATCTCGACCCGCTGGTGGCACAGGGGTACGCCGTCGTCCTCTTTGCCGGTACGCCCAAGGGCGCGGCGGCCCTCACCCGGGACCTCGCGGACAAGGGCTACGCCGTCAGCATGAGCCGGGACGTCCGGCCCGCGAAGGGGCTGGTGCAGGTCCTGCCCGGCCACCTCACGGCAGGCTGCACCTTCCCCTTCGCCCATGCCGCCGTCCTCTCGTCCCGGCGCCACGGTCTGGGCGACGAGGCCGCCGAGGCCAAAAAGCGCAAGAAAAATAAGAACGCCCTCTCCAGCCTGTCGGACATCAAGCCCGGCGACTATGTGGTGCACCAGAGCCACGGCATCGGTATGTATGCGGGCATCCAGCGCCTTGAGGTACAGGGCGCGATAAAGGATTACCTCAAGATCCAGTATTCCGGCTCGGACGTGCTCTATGTACCCGTCACCCAGCTGGACCTGCTGAGCCGCTACACCGCCCCCGGCGACGAGGAAAAGGTGAAGCTGGCCAAGCTGGGCGGCACCGAGTGGCAGCGCACCCGCGCCAAGGTGAAAAAGGCCACCGAGGAGATGGCGCAGGAGCTGATTGAGCTTTACGCCCGCCGACGGCAGGCCACGGGCTACGCCTTTCCCGCCGACGGCGACTGGCAGAGCGACTTTGAATCCCGCTTCGAGTACGACGAGACGGACGACCAGCTCAACGCCACCGCCGAGATCAAAAAGGACATGGAAAAAGGCTGGCCCATGGACCGCCTGCTCTGCGGCGACGTCGGCGTCGGCAAGACCGAAGTCGCCCTCCGGGCGGCCTTCAAGTGCGTCATGGGCGGCAAGCAGTGCGCCATCCTCGCCCCCACCACCCTGCTGGCGTGGCAGCACTACAACACCATCATCTCCCGCATGGAGGCTTTCCCGGTGAAGGTCGGGATGCTCTCCCGCTTCCGCACCGCAAAGCAGCAGAAGGAGACGCTGCGGGGCTTACAGTCCGGCAGCGTGGACATCGTCGTCGGCACCCACCGTCTCCTCTCCAAGGACGTCCGCTTCCACGACCTCGGCCTTGTCATCATCGACGAGGAGCAGCGCTTCGGCGTCAAGCATAAGGAGAAGCTGAAGGAGAACTTCATCGGCGTGGATATGCTGACCCTCTCGGCCACCCCCATCCCCCGCACCTTGAACATGGCCATGAGCGGCATCCGCGACCTTTCCACCATCGAGCAGCCCCCCATCGAGCGCCAGCCTGTGGAGACGTTCGTGCTGGAATATAACGACGTCATCCTTGCCGAGGCCATGAAGAAGGAGCTGGCCCGGGGCGGTCAGGTCTACTATCTCCACAACCGTGTGGACAACATCGAGTTCACAGCCGCCCATGTCAGCCAGATGGTGCCCGGTGCACGGGTGGGCATCGCCCACGGCAAGATGACCGAGGAGGAGCTGAACCCCGTCTGGCAGCATCTGCTGAACGGCGAGATCGACATCCTCGTCTGCACCACCCTCATCGAGACGGGCATCGATGTGCGCAACTGCAACACCCTCATCATCGAGGATGCCGACCGGATGGGCCTCGCCCAGCTGTACCAGATCAGAGGCCGTGTGGGCCGCTCTGGCCGGAAAGCCTACGCCTACTTCACCTTCCGACGGGACAAGACCCTCACCGACATCGCCCAGAAGCGGCTTTCCGCCATCCGGGAGTTCACAGCCTTCGGCTCCGGCTTCCGCATCGCCATGCGCGACTTGCAAATTCGCGGCGCAGGCAGTCTGCTGGGCCACAGCCAGCACGGCCACATGGAGGCCGTGGGCTACGACCTCTATGTCAAGATGCTGGGACAGGCCATCGCCCGGGCCAAGGGCGAACCCATCCAGCGGGACAAGAGCGAGTGCCTCGTGGACCTGCGGGTAGACGCCTTCATCCCCGAGAAGTATATCGCCGACGGCCCGGGCCGCATCGAGGCCTACAAGCGCATCGCCGCCATCCAGACCCCCGAGGACGCCGCCGACGTGCTGGACGAGCTGATCGACCGCTACGGCGACCCGCCCCCCTCGGTCAGCGACCTCGTCAGCGTCTCGCTGGTGCGGGTCCAAGCCGCCGATGTGGGCGTCTACGAAGTCACCCAGAAGAAGGACACCCTGCTCTTACAGGTCGAGACGCTGGACGTCGGCATGATACGCGGCCTGCTCATCGCCTTCAATGGCCGGGTGACGGCAGGCGCGGGTACCAAGCCCTACCTCTCAGTGGTCCTTCAGCCCGACGAAAAGCCGCTGGAACTGCTGCAAAGCATCCTCCGGGCGATGGCAGACATCCTTGCCGCCCCGCAGGAGGAAGCCTCCGGCAAAAAATAAACTTTATCAGGAGTACACTTATGAAAAAGAAACTCATCGCGCTCGTCTGCGCCCTCGCACTGGCCGTCGGCCTCGTGGGCTGCAGCCTCTCCACCCCGGATTCCGTCGGCACCATCGGCGATGTGGACATCCCCTCCGGCCTCTATCTGCTGGCTCAGTTCGACGCCTACCAGACCGCCGCCGACCTCGCCTCCGACGAGCAGGATGCCTCCAAGGTGTCCAGCTTCCTCAAAGCCACCATCACCGTCGATGATGCCACCGGCGAGACCGCCGTGGTCAGCGACTATGTGGCCCAGAAGACCCTCGAGAACCTCGAGTCCTACGCCGCCATCGAGACCCGCTTCGACGCGCTGGGCGGCGTGCTGACCCCCGACGAGGAGGCACAGGCCGACAGCTATGCCTCCCAGCTGATGGAGCAGAACGGCGACCTCTATAAGGCCAACGGCATCGGCCTCGACACCCTCAAGCGGTTCGAGCGCATCCTCATCAAGAGCAGCGACCTGCTCACCCTCTGCTACGGCACCGACGGCGAGACCCCCGTTTCCGACGCTGAGCTGACCAGCCACCTCGAGGACGATATGGTCTACATCCGCTACACCGTCATCCCGCTGTACAATACCAGCACCTTCGCCTTCGCCGACGACGACCAGAGCACCCAGATGCTGGAGCTGGCCCAGACCGCCGCCGAGAGCTACAACGCCGCCGTCCACGCTGACGCCGCAGCGCAGACCTCCGCCTTCGGCGCTGCCGTCTCTGCCGCTCTGCCCGACATCTACGCCGTGCTGGACGGCACGCCGTCCTCCGACGCCGCTTCTCTCTCCACCGCCCTGCTGGGTGCTGCCGACATCGACTCCACCTTTTCTGAGGAGGGCGCTGCCGACGCCGTCCGCGCCCTGAAGCCCGGCGAGGCAGCTGCGGTGCAGTACTCCGGCTATGCGCTGATGCTCCTCGTCCGCCTCGACCCGCTGGAGGCCGACACGCTGGACGCTCTCCGCGCACAGGCCCTCTCCGACATGAAGAGCAGCGAGCTGCAGGACAGCATCCAGTCCTTCGGCGCTTCGCTGCCTCATGCGCTGGACACCGCCGCCATGAAGAAGCTTCCGGCCTCCAAGATCAAGAATACCCAGAGCGACCAGTAATTTTTCCGGAATACGATGCAAAAAACTCCGAGGGCCTTCCGGCTCCCGGAGTTTTTTTTTGCTGTCAGGATACGACTTTTTCAAATTCCGCTTCCAGCGCCTCATTGACGGCCCGGATGGCAGCGGCCTCGGGCTTGATGGCCCGGCGGTCGTAGGTGAACAGGCCGTTCACCTCATCCTCCACATCGGTCAGCTGCGTGTATACCAGCGCCGAGAGGCCCTTTCTCAGCTGGGGCAGAATGGTCTTGAGCTGCAAGTCACGGTAGCGTCCGGTCAGCTCGGCCCGGCTTCTGACTGTGCCGTAGCCGTAGGTCTTCCGGGGTGGCTCATGGCCGGGCATGGGCCACGCGATGCCGCCGTACTCACTGAGGGCCACCGTCCGCGCTTTCGGGCGGATGCGGAGCGGATAGAAGTAGTTGTGGATGGAGTGGACATCTCCCCCGCCCCGGTCGAACCAGCCGCTGGCCTCATCCACCAGACGGGTCGGGTCGAGGGCGCGGAGGGCCTTCGTCGCTTTCTCTGCGTCGAACTGCCCCCAGCCCTCATTGAAGGGCACCCAGCATCCGATGGAGGGGTGCTGGCCCAGCGCGGCCACCGTGTCGGCCAGCTCCCGGCTGTACTCCTCCCGGCTGCGGGCGCTGCCCCGGCCCAGCAGGCCCCAGAGCAGCTTCCCGTCCGGGGCATAGCGCAGCAGAGGCTGCAAAGCGTTCGTCAGATAAGTGACGTACCACATGGGGTAGGCCCCGCCGCCGTTCACCATGTCCTGCCAGACGATGATGCCCAGTTTATCGCAGTGGTAATACCACCGCTCCGGCTCGATCTTGGCGTGCTTGCGCAGCAGATTGAAGCCCAGCTCCCGCACAGTGTGCAGCTCGTGCTCCACTGCCCCGTCGGAGGGCGGGGTGTAAAGGCCCTCGGGCCAGTAGCCCTGATCCAGCAGGCCGTTGAGGAGGATAGGCTTTCCGTTCAGGAAAAAGCGCTTGATGCCCCGCCTGTCCTCCCTGCACTCCCACTTGCGGAGGGCGAAGTAGCTGTGTACGGTGTCGAACCCTTCCTCTTCGCCCTGCGTCGTGCCCACGGTCAGGTCGTAGAGAAAGGGGCTGTCGGGACTCCACGGGAAGAAGTGCTCCTCGGAGATATTCAGGGTCACTTCGCCGTCTTGGTCGGCCTCGTCGCTGCCCCAGTCCTCGGCGATGGTCACGCCTCCGGCCCGGACAGCCGCCCAGACATTTACCGCGCCGCCGGGCTTTGTGGTATGGACTCTGACCGTCACAGTCCGGGCGTCATAGTCCGGGGTGACGGTGAGGCTTTCGATATAGTTTTCCGGCACCCGCTCGAGCCAGACGGTCTGCCAGATGCCGCTCTGGGCCGGGTAGAACATCCCGCCGGGCTTGAGGGTCTGCTTGCCTCTGGCCTGCGTGCCCGCACCGGTGGGGTCTTGGACCGCCACCCAGAGGGTATTGTGCCCCTGCGGGCGGAGCAGGTCGGTGATGTCCAGCGTGAAGGGCCAGTAGCCGCCCCGGTGTCCCCCGGCCAGACGGCCGTTGACCTCTACCGCGCAGGCATAATCCACCGCCCCGAAATGGAGCAGGACCCGCCCGCCCTCGCCCGCCGGGGGCGTGAAGGCGCGGTGATAGTGGAGCCACTGGCCGGGCTGCAAGGTGCGGCTCACACCGGAGGCCCTTGCCTCGGGCGAATAGGGCACAAGGATGCTGCCGTCCCACCGGGCCGGAAACTCCGGGCTTCTGGTGATGGCGTAATCCCACAGGCCGTTCAGATTCAGATAGCTGTCCCGGCGCAGGCTGGGACGGGGATATTCGGGGAGCGGATGCATTTTATTTCCTCACTTATAGGCCGCAGCCAGCTTTTCCAGCGCAGGCAGGCTGCGCTCCACCTTCTCGGTGTCGATGCAGTAGGCAAAGCGGACATAGCCCTTGACGCCGAAGGTATCGCTGGGCACCAGCAGCAGATCGAACTCCCGGGCCTTGAGGCAGAAGGCATTGGCGTCCTCTTCCAGCGCCTTCGGGAAGATGTAAAAGGTGCCGCCGGGGCGCTCCACCTCAAAGCCCAGCTCCGTGAGCTTGTCGTAGAGCAGGTTCATGTTCGTCTCGTAGACGGAAAGGTCGCTGGTCACGTCGAGGCACTGGGCCACGGCGCGCTGGATGATGCTGGGTGGGCAGTTGTGGCCGGTGAAGCGGGAGATCTGGGCCATCATATCCACCAGCAGTTCCTCGCCCTCGCAGCCGGGCCGGACGGCCACATAGCCCAGACGCTCGCCGGGGAGGCTCAGGCTCTTGGAGAAGGAGAAGCAGGTCAGGGTGTGGGGATAGAATGCCGCCGGGTAGGGCACCTTTCTGCCATCAAACGCGATGTCGCGGTAAGGCTCATCGCTGACGAGGAAGATTGTGTGGCCGAAGGCCCTGCTTTTCTCGGTCAGGATGTCAGCCAGCCGGGTCAGCGTCCCGGCAGAGTAGACCACGCCGGTGGGGTTGTTGGGGGTGTTGATGAGGACGCAGGCGACGTTCTCGTTCAGCATCGCCTCAAAGGCGTCGAGGTTCGGCTGGAACGCCGGGGCCTGCGGGGGCACGACCTTCAGGACCGCGCCGGTGCCCCCAACATAGGGGCCGTACTCCGGGAAATAGGGCGCGAAGGTCAGCACCTCGTCGCCGGGCTTGGTCACAGCGCGGATGGCGTGGGCGATGGCCCCCGCCGCACCCGTGGTGGGGAAAATATCCTTCTGCTCGTAGGGCAGGCCGAAGGTCCCGGCCAGATGGGCCGCCACAGCGGTGCGGAAGCCCGGGTCGCCCTGACTGGGGCAGTAGCCGTGGAGGGCCACCGGCTCCTCCTCAGCCAGCAGGGTCTGCATGGTCTTGGTGAACTTGTCCGGGCAGGGCACGCTGGGGTTGCCCAGCGAGTAGTCGAACACGTTCTCATAGCCGATCTCGGCGGCGCGCTGTTTGCCATACATGAAAGTCTCGCGGATGACGCTCTTATGGCCCAGCATGGCGCGGTAAGTCTCGTTCAGCATAATCCTTTCCCTCTTTTTCTTATTGTTCCTCTTCGGGCGGGGCAGACGCATAGCTCTGCTCCACCTTTATGACACAGCAGTATTTCGGGTCCTGCTCCTTGACGAAATTGCACATCTCGGCCAGCCGGGCATCCTTATCCCCGGTGTAGCCCGCCGGGAAGACAAGGTCGAACAGAACATTGGTGTGGCTGTCTCCCGGCACGATGCGCAGGTCATGGACGGACAGGCGCGGGTCCATCTGGCGGGCTTTCTCCATCAGACGGCTGCGCAGGACGCCCACGGCGGCGTCCGACGTCACGATGGGGTCGTAGTGGATGGTGACCTGCAGGCGGTCTTTTTCCATAAATTCCCGCTCGATGTTGTCGATGATGTCGTGGGCCTCCAAGGGGTCGGCCTCCGCCGGGAACTCGATGTGGAGCGAGGCGAACTGATGCCCCGGGCCGTAATCGTGGACCATCAGGTCGTGGACGCCCAGCACGCCGGGATAGCTCATGACGGTGCGCTCGATGTGCTCCACCAGCTCCGGCGAGGGGCTTTCGCCCAGAAGCGGGCTGAGGGTATCCATCATCAGCCCCCACCCCGACCAGAGGATGAACCCGGCCACCGCCACGCCCATGAGGCCATCCAGTACGTCCCAGCCCGTCAGGCGGGAGAGGACGGTGGACAGGAGGACGGCGCTGGTGGTCAGTACGTCGTTCCGGCTGTCGGCAGCGGTGGCCATCAGGGTCTCAGAGCCGATGCGCTGGCCGATGGTCTTGTTGAAACGGCTCATCCAGAGCTTGACGCCGATGGACGCCGCCAGCACCGCCACGCTGAGCCAGCTGAACACCACCGCCGTGGGGTGGAGCACCTTCAGGACCGATTCCTTCAGCAGCGAAAGCCCGATGGCGAGGATGGTGACGCAGACCACGAGGCCCGCGAGGTACTCATACCGGGCGTGGCCGTAGGGGTGCTTCTCGTCCGGGCCTTTGGCTGCCAGCCGGAAGCCCACAAGGCTCACCACGTTGGAGGAAGCGTCCGAAAGGTTGTTCAGCGCGTCGGCCATGATGGCGATGGAGCCGAAAAGGGTGCCCGCCGTCAGCTTGCCCAGACAGAGCAGAATATTGCAGGCCATACCCACAAGGCTGGCCAGATTGCCGTAGGCCGTGCGGACGGCGGCGTCCTTCGTGTCCTCCGGGTGCCTGATGAACAGGCGGATAAGCAGTCGTGTCATAAATATTTCCTCTCAGCAGATGTACCAATGCTATCAGTATAGCACTGCACTTTATGGTTTTAAAGCATTTCTGCAAATTTTTCGGGTGCAGAAAGCCCCCGGCGGGGAAGTTCCCTGCCGGGGGCCGAGGGTTCAGCGTGGAATGCCTTATTTATCCGAAGGTTTGCTCAGGTCGATGCTGCGGATGATCTTGCGCACGGGCAGCACGCTCTTGGCGTTCATGGACAGCTCATCCACGCCCATCCGCAGGAAGGTCTCGGTGAGGGCGGTGTCTGCGCCCAGCTCACCGCAGATGCCCACCCAGATGCCGTGGCGGTGGCCCGCATCGATGGTCATCTTGATGGCCCGGAGGACAGCGGGGTGGTGGGGGTTGAAGAACGGCTCCAGCTTTGCGTTCTGACGGTCCAGCGCACAGGTGTACTGGGTCAGATCGTTGGTGCCGATGGAGAAGAAGTCGCACTCCTCCGCCAGCTCGTCCGCGATGAGGACGGCGGCAGGCGTCTCGATCATGGTGCCCACTTCCATCTTCTCATCGAACTTCTTGCCCTCTGCACGCAGCTCGGCGCGGCACTCGTCCAGCACGGCCTTGGCGTCCTGCAGCTCCCGCAGGCTGGTGATCATGGGGAACATGATGCTCATGTTGCCGTAAGCAGAAGCGCGGAGCAGGGCGCGCAGCTGGGTCTTGAAGAAGTCCTTCCGGGTCAGGCAGATGCGGATGGCGCGGTAGCCCAGTGCGGGGTTGTCCTCGTGGTCCAGCTTCATGTAATCCACGGTCTTGTCCGCGCCGATGTCGCAGGTGCGGACGACCACCTTGCGGGGCGCAAGGCTCTCCAGCACCTGCTTATAGGCCTCGAACTGGTAGTCCTCCGTCGGGAAGTCCTTGCAGTTGAGGTAGACGAACTCGGTGCGGAAGAGGCCGACGCCGCCGGCGTCGTTCTGCTGCACCGCCCCCACATCGCCCATGCCGCCGATGTTGGCAAAGACGTTGATGGTCCTGCCGTCAAGGGTGGTGTTGGGCTTGCCCTTCAGCTCCTGTAAGAGGGCCTGCTTTTTCTGGTCCTCCTGCTGGCGCTTTTTCAGGCTCTTGAGCAGGTCGGGGGTGGGGTCAACGTAGACGCAGGCATTGTAGCCGTCCACGACCGCCATCTTGCCGTCCCAGTCGTCCTGGATGTCCTTGCACTGGATGAGGGCGGGGATGTTCATGCTGCGGGCGAGGATGGCGGTGTGGCTGTTGGAGCTGCCCTCCCGGGTGATGAAGCCCAGCAGCAGGCTCTTGTCCATCCGGACAGTCTCGGAGGGGGCGAGGTCCTCTGCCACGAGGATGCTCGGCTCGGTGCCCTGCAGCGTCGCGTTGTCCACCCCCTGCAGAATATCGAGGATGGCCTGCGCGATGTCGATGACATCGGCGCTGCGGGCCTGCAAATAGGGGTCGTCCATGGCCGCAAAGACGGCGGCCTGATTGTCTCCGGCGGTCTTGACGGCGTACTCGGCGCAGCGGTGCTGGCCGTTGATGATCTCTTTGATGGCGTCCACGAAGTCGTCGTCATCCAGCATCATGGCATGGATGTTGAACACCTCGGCGATGTCCTCGCCGGCCTCAGCCAGAGCCTTCTCGTAGAGGGCGGTCTGCTGGTCGATGGCCTTGGCGCGGGCATCCTCAAAGCGCTGGAGTTCGGCGGCGGTGTCGGCCACCTCAGCGGCGGAGATAACGGTATTCTTTTTCTTATAGATCTTCAGCTTTCCGATGGCAATGCCATTCAGGATGCTTTTACCGGTGCCTACCTGCATTGCATTTTCTCCTTATTTCATCGTTTTCATCTTCGTAACAAAAAGCCCCCGCAGGCATTCCCCGCAAGGGCTTCTCATCACACTGGGCGATCAGACGTTCTCGCTCAGGAATTTCTGGATCGCTTCGGCGCAGGCGGCCTCGTCGTCGCCCTCCACCTTGATGGTCACGGTGTCGCCCTGCTTGACGCCCATGCCCATCAGGGCCATCAGCTTGCGCAGGTCGCAGGTCTTGCCTGCCTTTTCGAGGGTAGCGGTGCTTGCAAAGCCCTTGGCCACCTTGACGAGCAGGCCGGCGGGACGTGCGTGGATGCCGCAGGCATCCTTAACGGTGTACTGGAATTCCTTCATGATCATTTTCTCCTTACTTCATCCGATCCTCCCGGGCAGCTCACCCTGCCCATCGGGACACAGCACTCGAACCTTCTGGCTGCTGGATGTCTATTTCTATTATAAACCTTAGTCGTTCTTTTTTCACCCTTCCATATTGCCGATTTTTTATCAAAAATTTTAGTAACATTGAACAGAATATTTTTCCAGAAATACCACTATTGCACATTTTTTCTGCTTCACCGCATTTTTTCGTGCAAAATGACACCTATTCGACGGGGTAGCCCTCGGCGTCCAGCGGCAGGTCGGTATACTGCACGGGCTGGCTCTGTGCATTTTCCGGCTCTCCGGAGGTCTGCTGCGCCTGTTCACTGGTCAGCTCCTCATCGTGGCGCTCGCCCCAGTCCCCGCTGAAAT
>UMHX01056800.1_pt1 | contig 13773 bp, 10 predicted proteins | sample 1965651 | NCBI WGS metagenome assembly UMHX01 (sample SAMEA4836109, study PRJEB28245) | human gut metagenome | biome: gut microbiome; material: fecal sample | place: Denmark | collected 2008 | reverse complement strand
CGGCAAGTGGGGATGGTTTGGCGGGGGCTTTTTAGTCTGCTCGTTTTTATCTGTTTCCGGTGCGGCAGACTTCTTTTTTTCTATTTTTAACTGGTGCTTTCTGCCCTTGGCGTATGCGTTTCTTTATGTGCTTATCTCTACATACTTTGCGGGAGAGGAGGAAAAGAAGAAAGCGCTTTATGTCTTTTTGGCGGGTGCCGTCTGCGTTGTCATCTGGGGATTTATACAGTATGCCGATGCGGGATGCATGGCGAGAAACCTGAATGCCGAAGGATGGGTGGATCCTGAGAGGTTTCCTCTTCTGCGGCGGCGCATGTTTTCCACCTTGGGGAATCCGAATCTTTTCGGCGCCTACCTTTTGATGCTTATCAGTGTGTTTGCGCCTTTTGCTCTGGGGGAAAGAAATAATAAGAGAAAAATACTGTTTGCCGGATTTCTTTTTGTTCTTTCCGTATGCCTGGCACTGACCTATTCCCGGGGGGCATGGATCAGTCTGGCAGGGATAGTTCTAGGCCTTGCGGTCTTTTATGATAAGCGGTTCGGTCTGGTGTTCCTGGCGGTGCCCTTTATTCTATTCTTTTACCATGGACAGGTGGCGGAGCGTTTTATTTCTCTTTTTTCCGGCGAGGATACATCGCTTTCACTTCGCCTGGCTTTGTGGGAAAGTACGATAGCCATGATTGAGGAACATCCTCTGCTTGGGGTCGGCTGGGGGAATTACTGGCTGGCTTATCCGGAATACAACTTTTTTATAGAGGACGCGGATGTCGTTATTTTCCACGCCCATGATATGTACCTCCATATTCCTGCGGAAGTGGGCATTCCCGGCGGCATTTTGTACTTCCTTTTCTTTTTCGGACAAGGGGTGATGTCATGGCGGATTTGGCGCAGAGGGAAAGTGACTATGAAACTTTTCGGGTTGTCAGGCATGCTTCTTGTCTTGTCGGCAGCCATAGACGGGATCGGAGATTATGCGCTTTTCAGCTGCCCGGTTTCCTGCTGCTTCTGGGCGTTGTCTGCGCTTTGTGTTTCAGAAGAAAGACGGGGCGCGGCAGGGTAAATCAATTATGCGGATCCAAGTACATATAAAAATGTATTTGTCCAATAGGAAAAATTTATAATCCCTGTTAGGGAATTTTGAGAAAGGATAAACGCTCTTTATGGAATTTTATCCGTAAAAGTATGCTATAATAAACAAGGTAATGAGCCACGGAGGGTTGCTTTACAGCGCCTTCATTCCGAACCGTTTTGATGAAGTTTGGAGGGAGGACTACCGGGCTAAAGGTTCTGCGGACTGAGAAAAATAACGAATCGTCACCGCGGGCTTTTATATTTTATTTATTTTGGGAGGATGATAGTAATGATCGACATCAACGACAGTGAATTCCTTAGCCGTATCGAGCCTAAAGAACTGCTGGACAAAGTGTGCGACGGCAAAGCGGCAGCAGCCATGATCCAGCCGGGGGATATCCTGGGGATCAGCGGATTCACACCGTGCGGCTATCCGAAAATCACGATGCATGAACTGGCTGAACGCATGAAGCAAACGCCGTTCCAGGTAGATATCTGGACGGGCGCTTCCACAGGTTCCCAGATTGATGGCGAACTGGTAGAAGTGAACGGGATCAGAAATCGTATGCCCTACCAGACTAACGGTACACTGAGAAAAGCAATCAATGCCGGCCAGATCAACTATTTCGACCTGCACCTGAGCCATGTGGCACAGCAGATTCGTGAAGGTTTCTTCACCAACGTTAAGGGAGAACATGTAACCGGCCCGGATTTTGCGGTCATTGAAGCCTGCAAGATCGTTAAGAGAGACGGCGAAATTGGTATCGTAACTACTACCGCTATCGGCAATTCTCCTGTATTCGTATCCCAGGGGAAAAAAGTCATCATCGAAGTCAATACTACCCAGCCGGTAGCGCTGGACGGCATGGCTGATATTTATGAAGTGGCGAATCCGCCGCATCGTGTGCCGATTCCGATCGTTAAAGCCGGTGACCGTATCGGCAAGACCTACATTCCTGTAGATCCGGCAAAGATTGTTGCTATCGTTCCCTGTGATCTGCCCGATGTTACCCGCGCCTTGGCTCCGCTTGATGACGACGCTGAAAGGATGGGAAATAACCTGGTTGATTTCCTGAAGAATGAAGTAAAACATGGACGGCTTCCGGAAAACCTGCTTCCTCTCCAGTCCGGTGTAGGCAATGTGGCAAATGCGGTCATCAATGGCCTCGTTCATTCCGATTTCAAGAACCTGTCCGTATATACGGAAGTTATCCAGGACGGTATGTTTGATCTGATTGATGAAGGCAAAATTGATATGATTTCCGGGACATCCCTGTCCCCGTCACCGGATGGACTGAAACGCTTCTATGCCAATATTGAAAAATACAGCAAGAAGATCATCCTCCGTCCGCAGGAAATTTCCAATAACGGCGAAGTGGCCCGCCGCATCGGCGTAGTGGCTATGAATACCGCTTTGGAAATGGATATTTACGGTCATGTAAACTCCACGCATGTAACCGGTACCAAGTTGATGAACGGTATCGGCGGTTCCGGCGACTTTGCCCGCAACGGCGCTCTGTCCTGCTTCTTCTGCCACAGTGTGGCTAAGGGAGGCGCTATCTCTGCCGTTGTTCCGATGTGTTCTCATGTTGATCACACCGAACATGACACCCATGTATTCATTTCTGAACAGGGTGTGGCAGATGTCCGCGGTCTTTCCCCGAAAGAAAGAGCGAAGGTTATCATTAACAATGTCGCTCACCCGACTTTCCGCGACCAGCTGATGGATTACTTTGAAAGAGCATGCGCGCTCAACGGCAACAGCCAGACTCCGCATATTCTCTCTGAAGCATTCAAGTTCCATACCAGCCTTGCTGAAACAGGCTCCATGCTTTTTAAAAAATAATTTTCCCATAATATATTCTTTACAAAAAGCATGATTGTTATATAATTGTCTATGGTGATAACTGCTGAGAGCAGAATCATACATGGATCTCGTAAGAGTTCCCCGCTGTGATGACAAGACATAATGCAGCATCACAGCGAGAGACTTTGCGGATCCATACCAATGAAGGCGATTGTCCGCGAAATACAGATGAGAAGAGCTTAAAAGCCGCAATCTGATATTTCTCTAAGGATAAGAACTTTCCTAATTTTACTTATTTTTTAGGAGGAAGATGAACTTATGGCAAACGAATCCCTGAAAGCCAAACTCGAAGCATACGAAGCTGCTTGCGCTAAATCTTACGCAAAGACTCCGGAAAGAGCCGGCTTAAAACACAATAAGGTGTATACACCTCTTGATATCGAAGGTTTCGATTATGAAAGAGATCTCGGAATTCCCGGCGATTATCCGTACACCCGCGGCGTACAGCCGACCATGTACCGCGGTCGTCTTTGGACCATGCGTATGTATGCAGGCTTTGCTACCGCTGAAGAATCCAACAAGCGTTATCGTTATCTGATTGAAAACGGTGGCTCCGGCCTGTCCTGCGCATTCGACCTTCCGACCCAGATCGGCTATGACTCTGATGACAAAATGGCTATCGGCGAAATTGGTAAGGTAGGCGTAGCAATCGATACCCTGAAAGATATGGAAATCCTTTTCGATCAGATTGATTTGGGCAAAGTTTCCACATCCATGACAATCAACGCACCGGCATCCGTACTGCTGGCTATGTACATTGCAGTTGCTGAAAAGCAGGGCGTACCGGCCGATCAGCTCCGTGGCACCATTCAGAACGATATTCTGAAAGAATACGCAGCTCGCGGAACCTATATTTTCCCGGTTAAACCGTCCATGCGTCTGATTACCAACATTTTTGAATACTGCTCCCAGAATGTACCGAAGTGGAACACCATTTCCATCTCCGGCTACCATATCCGTGAAGCAGGCTCCACTGCTGCTCAGGAAATCGCTTTCACCATCGCTGATGGTATCGCTTACATCGAAGCAGCTCTGAAAGCCGGTCTGAAAATCGATGATTTCGCAGGCCGCCTGTCCTTCTTCTGGAACGCTCACAACAACGTACTTGAAGAAGTTGCTAAATTCCGTGCATCCCGTCGTCTCTGGGCATCCATTCTGAAAGAACGTTTCCATGCTCAGAAAGCAAAATCCATGATGCTCCGCGTTCATACCCAGACTGCAGGCTCCATGCTGACCGCTCAGCAGCCGAACAACAACATCGTTCGTGTTGCTCTCCAGACAGCAGCAGCAGTAATGGGCGGAACACAGTCCCTCCACACCAACTCCCGCGATGAAGCTCTCGCTCTGCCGACCACTGAATCCGTAACCATCGCTCTGCGTACACAGCAGATCGTTGCTTATGAATCCGGCCTGGCTGACGTAGTAGATCCGCTGGGCGGCTCCTACTATGTAGAAGCTATGACCAACGCTATCGAAGCTGAAGCAAGAGAATACATCCGCAAGATTGATGAAATGGGCGGCGCTGTAGAAGCTATCGATAAAGGTTATATCCAGAAAGAAATCCAGGAATCTGCTTATGCATGGCAGATGGCTGTTGAATCCGGCGAAAGAACAATCGTTGGCGTCAACAAGTTCACCATGGAAGAAGCTCCGGTTGAAGGCCTCCTGAAGGTTGACGCATCCGCAGGCGAATTCCAGAAGAACAAACTGGCTAAAGTTAAGGCTGAACGTGACAACGTAAAGGTTCAGGAAGAATTGGCTAAGCTGGAAGTTGCAGCTGCTGATGAAAACGTCAACCTGATGCCTGTCATCCTTCACTGCGTACGTGCTTACTGCTCCCTCGGCGAAATCTGCGGCGTTCTCCGCAAAGTATTCGGCGAATACAAAGCACACAACACCCTTTAATCCTAACTAAAATTTCTGGAGGTATATAACTATGGCAGAAAAACGTATCAGAGTACTCGTTGCTAAACCGGGTCTTGATGGACATGATCGCGGTGCAAAAGTAGTTGCCCGCGCACTTCGCGATGCAGGTATGGAAGTTATTTACACAGGTCTTCGTCAGACTGTAGCTCAGATTGTTGAAGCGGCAGATGCGGAAGACGTTAATGTTGTAGCACTGAGCCTTTTGTCCGGTGCTCACAACACCCTGTTCCCGGAAGTAGTAGAAGCACTGAAAGCTAAGGGAATGGAAGATGTTCTCGTTATCGGCGGCGGCGTAATTCCTGCCGGTGATATCCCAGGTCTGAAAGCAGCTGGCGTAAAAGCCATCTTCACTCCCGGCACACCGACCAAGGAAATTATCGACTGCATCAAAGCTAACGTATAATTGACATTTTCTTCTATCCAATAGAAGCTTAATAGTTGCACGGGGCTGCATTTGCTGTAGCCCCATGCCGCTATTATTTACTCTTAAAAAGGCGGTGTATCCATGGAATTCTCAATGAAAAATTTTTGGGACGGTTCCAGACGTGCCTTAGCGAGAGCAATAACCATCGTTGAAGACGAACGTGATGGCTGGGAAGATATCATGAAAGAAATCTACCACCATACCGGTCGTGCACAGGTCATCGGTATCACTGGTGCACCTGGTGCGGGTAAGAGCACACTTTCAGATGCGCTGATTAAACAGTACAGGAAACAGGGAAAAACAGTCGGTATTGTTGCTATTGACCCGACTTCTCCATTCTCCGGCGGAGCTATTCTTGGCGACCGTATCAGAATGAATGACCTCACACTGGACGAAGGTGTATATATCCGCAGTATGGGTACTCGCGGCAGTCTTGGCGGTTTATCCAGAAAGACTACCGATGCGGTAAAACTGATGGATGCTTTCGGTCTCGATGTTATTTTCATCGAAACAGTAGGTGTAGGGCAGTCGGAAGTAGATATCGTCAAGAATGCGGATACAACACTCGTTGTGCTCGTACCCGGACTGGGTGACGATATTCAGGCGATTAAGGCAGGCATCCTTGAAATCGGGGATGTATTCTGCATTAATAAATGTGATCGTGACGGCGCGGACCGTCTGAATGTTGAAATCGAAATGATGCTCGATTTGGGTGAGGCCCAAAACTGGCGTCCTCCTATTGAAAGGACGATTGCAAACAAGGACGAAGGCGTCGCGGACGTTGTCAACTCTCTTAATTCCCATCGTAAATATCTTGAAGAATCCGGCTTGCTGGAAGAACGCAGACGTGAACGCGCCCGCACTGAGATGGTAGAGATGATCCACGACCGCATTTCCCGTTATGTTATGGAAGATATCGTACAGACGGGTAAATTTGCTGACTACGTAGAACAAGTCTATGAAAGAGAAAATGATCCTTTCACAGTCGTTGATTCTATCGTGGGAAATATATTTAAATAATTCAAAGGAGGAATTATTATGGCATTCAAAGTATTATGTGTAGACCATGTCGGCGTAGCTGTTAATGATCTGGCGCTGATCAAGAAGCAGATGAAAGATCTGCTGAACCTTGAACCGTCCCTTCCGGACGAAACGGTAGAAGAACAGCATGTAACGACAAGCTTCTTCAAACCGTCCGCACAGAGCGAAGCATGCGAACTGGAATTCCTGGGTTCCACAACTCCGGACGGCCCGATTGCCCGCTATATCGCGAAGAACGGCGGCAAGAATGGCTTCCAGCATGTAGCTCTTCGCGTAGACAACATTGTCGAAGCGCTTGCTGCACTTCCGGAAGAAGCAAAGCTTGACAAACATTGGAGAGTTGGTGCTGGCGGCTGCCACATCGCATTTATGCACCCGAAAGTTACCGGCCTTTTGCTGGAACTGACCGAACGCCCCGGCGGCCCGTCTTTCTAATAGCATAAGGATCGGTCCCTATGCTATAATAGGGACGTCCCTGTAAGGGACCAATATTTTTGGAGGTGTAAGAATGGCAACTGTTGCAGAAAGAATTGAACTTCTTCACAATAACCTCGCACACGTAGAGGCTATGGGTGGAGAAAAACGTGTTGCAAGCCAGCACGGAAAAGGCAAGCTGACTGCCCGTGAAAGAATTGCTCTTCTCTTTGATGAAGGTTCTTTCGTGGAAGTCAACGCACTCGTTAAATCCCGTTGCTACAACTTCGGTCAGGAGAAGAAAGATCTCCCCGGCGAAGGTGTTGTTACCGGTTATGGTACCGTAGACGGAAGACTTGTATTTGCATTCGCCCAGGACTTCACGGTAGAAGGCGGCTCCCTTGGTGAAATGCACGCTGCGAAAATCGTTCATGTAAACGAACTGGCTCTTAAAGTCGGTGCTCCTTGCGTAGGCCTGAATGATTCCGGCGGAGCCCGTATCCAGGAAGCAGTAGATGCTCTTTCCGGCTATGGCAAGATTTTCTGGTGCAATACCATTGCATCCGGCGTTATTCCTCAGATTTCCGCAATCATGGGACCATCTGCAGGCGGCGCTGTATATTCCCCGGCACTGACCGACTTCATCTACATGGTAAAAGGCACCTCTCAGATGTTCCTGACAGGACCGGCAGTAGTTGAATCCGTAACCGGCGAAAAGATTACCGCTGAAGCTCTCGGCGGCGCTATGACTCACAACCGTACATCCGGTGTTGCCCAGTTTGCAGCTGAAAATGACGAAGACTGCATTAAACAGATTCGTTACCTGCTTTCTTTCCTGCCGAGCAACAATATGGAAGATGCACCGATTGTTGAAACCGGAGATGATCCGACCCGTACAGATGAAAGTCTGGATACCCTTATGCCGGAGAACTCCAATGCACCATACGATATGTATGATGTAATCAAGTCCATCGTTGACAACGGTGAATACTACGACGTAGCTAAGGAATGGGCTAAGAACATCATTACCTGCTTCTGCCGTATGGATGGACAGACCGTAGGCATTATTGCCAATCAGCCTAACTTCATGGCAGGCTGCCTTGACTACAATGCTTCCGACAAAGGCGCCCGTTTCATTCGTTTCTGCGACTGCTTCAATATCCCGGTTCTGAACATTGTCGATGTTCCCGGCTTCTTGCCCGGCAAGCAGCAGGAATATGCGGGTGTAATCCGTCACGGTGCTAAGATGCTGTTCGCATACTGCGAAGCAACTGTACCGAAGATTACCCTGATTCTCCGTAAAGCATATGGTGGTTCCTACATTGCTATGTGCTCCCGCGAACAGGGGGCTGACCAGGTATTTGCATGGCCGACCGCAGAAATCGCCGTTATGGGACCTGCCGGCGCAGCAAATATCATTTTCAAGAAGGATCCGCAGAAAGAACAGCGTACACAGGAGTATGTTGATGAATTTGCAACTCCTTACAAAGCTGCAGAACGCGGCTATGTAGACGCAGTTATTGATCCGAGAAACTCTCGTCCGGTAGTTATCAATGCTCTGAAGATGCTTGCTTCCAAACATGAAGTACATCCGGCTAAGAAACACGGAAACATTCCGCTGTAATATACGTTTACACATTGATAATATTTGAAAGGATGGGTTTGGATGAATAACGATACAGTTATGTATATCGCGGTAGCAGCTGCCGTTCTGGCAGTCATTGCCCTGATCATGATCTGCCAAGTACGTTCATCTCTCAATCAGTCCGCAGCACCGGCGGCAGCGGCTAAAAAAGCGGCGCCGGCAGCGGCTTCGAGAGCCGCTGATAATGGTGCTGTTGTAGCAGCCATTGCAGCAGCAATCGTTGCTATGGGCGGCGGTGAAATCGTTTCTATCCGCCCGGCAGCAAGACCTGGCTGGACCACAGGCGCCCGCATTGCAGGTGTTTCCGGAAACCAGCAGTTCTAATTGAAAGTTGAAAGTACAAAATTAGGAGGAAGAACAATGAGAAAATTTACCGTAACAGTTAACGGCCAGGATTACGATGTAGTAGTTAAAGACAGCGGCGCAGCAGCAGCCCCCGCAGCAGCAGCACCGGCGGCAACTCCCGCACCGGCAGCAGCTCCCGCACCGGCGGCAGCTCCGGCTCCGGCACCCGCTCAAGCAGCAGCTCCCGCACCGGCAGCAGCACCCGCCGGCGCAGGTGAAGTCGTAGAAGCTCCGATGCCGGGCAAAGTCCTGCGTATCAATAAACACGTTGGTGACGCAGTAGCGGCAGGCGACGAAGTTCTCGTTCTCGAAGCTATGAAGATGGGCAACCCGATCATGGCTCCCTGCGATGGCAAGATTACCGGTATGCCGGTCAGCGAAGGCCAGAGCGTACAGGGCGGCGACACACTCTTCACAGTTGGCTGATTCTAATTACAAAAAGCAGTGCTTCGGCACTGCTTTTTTGCTGTTCAATTTTGTGAACGGGATAATGGATTTCATTAAAGGTAAAAAGAGATTTTTAGAGATTCCTGGATTGCAGATATCATATTAAAGTGCAGGTACTATTCATTTTTGTAAGGAGGTGGGGAAGAATCTGACTATAATGATGAGCAGTATTTCTGCTTACTTGATGAGTATAGAAAATCCGAAACAGTCGGGCATACGGAATAGGTTGTTTTGCATTATGAGATGCCGGAAGAATTTTTTGATTGTGTTTTAAGGGATCCGGTCGTAATAGAATTATGCAATAAGTCATCTGCTAAACTGCTGAATATTGATTTGCATCTGCTTATACAGAAGCTGCATGGAGAGGTGGTATCGAGGCGGTTCCGGATGCCGGACCAAAACGCGGAGCTGTGAGATCAAATCGTTTTTGTATGTCTGTACAGATACAGGATAGCAGTGCTTAAAGTATGCTGATGAGTAGATGAAAGTATTTCTGAAATATTTTTTGCAATGCCCGGCATTTTCTTTTGGGAGTCTATATGCTGTTTGTCCGCAATAAAAAAACAGGAGGATGTTTCTCCTGTTTATAAGGGACTGAGGATCAATAAGGCATTTCCTCGGTGGGATTCTGTTCTTCTTTTGCCATGGAGACGAGGACGCGGAGCATGGTAAGGCTTACATCGCTTACATCCGTATTCTTGTCGAAAGCGGCGAGGATGCCGTAACGGAAGAGGAGTTCCTTATCATCTTTGCTGACCTGATGGGCGGCTATGAGGATGTCGTCCCGGCCGATCATGGCAAGTGTCTGGGAGAGCGCGATCAATTTTTGCTTCATCGCAGGGCTTTTGGATGTGTAGAAGATGAAATGGACGTCATTGTCGGCAGCATTCTGCGCGGAGCTTTCCGGGGAGAGGAGGGGGCTTACATCTACGTCCCAGCCGTGGTCGGCAAATGTCGTGGCGGCAAGTTTTCTTGCCTCTTTATCGTCATCATCTTCAAGCTCCGGCATGAAAAGCCTCGGACGGCGGCCATCCAGTTCTTCGAAGAGGCTGCTCAGTTTCAATGCTTCTTCAGTTCGTCTTTCTTTTTCAGTGTTTGTCATATTTCCGACCTCCTGTTTCCTCCTATAAGATAGGTAAGATATTTTTAATAGTTTGCAACATTAACATCATTATATAGTAGTAATGAATGAAAAATCAATAAATCAGGGGTAAAGATGTGGATAAATATAAAAATTAATTATATTAAATATGAATGTGGTTGATTGACACTTAGAATGTAATGAATTATACTAAAAATGTAGTTATTTAGACAATTTCACATATCTGACAGGTGCGAAAGCGTAAAAGAGAATCCGGTAGAATCCGGAGCGGTCCCGCCACTGTAAAGGGAGTTTATATCAAGTATGTCACTGGGTAACTGGGAAGGCGATATAAACGAGGAACTTGAGCCAGGAGAACTATCTGTCTAAGAATCACCGTTATACCTGCGAGAGATGGGGAGGGGATTGGGAAATTATTTCCTTGTCCGGCTATCAGTTTCGCGTGATAGTCGTTTTTTTGTGAGTAGATTGTAAGGAGGTGTACATATCGGGGATTTTGAAAGTCCGGCTTGAAAGACGTTATGCAAGGTATTTGAAAGGATGTTCCGTCAGGGACTCTGCCGTCTTGTCTGCAAGCTGTATTTTCCGCGGAATTGTCTAAAATTATTATAAGGAGGATGTTTTCATGGCAGAACAGAATACCCAGGAATCGGTCAAGCAGCTTACTGACAAAGAGTTGGAAGCGATCTTGAGAAAATCAAATGAAAAAGCCGATTTCCCAGAAGTAAAATTTGACGAATTTGAAAAGCCGACCTATGAGGAGTGGGTGGAGGCTTGTAATGCTCTGTTGAAAGGAAAGCCTTTCGATAAGATCATGTTTACCAAGACTTATGAAGGGATTACCTTTGATCCGATTTATACATGGAGAACCGGACCGTCAGCAACTGATAAGATTCTTCCGACAGATGATTATCCGGGCATGGGAGATTTTCTCCGCGGCGCAACGGTGAACGGCTATAAATGCGCTCCCTGGGGTATTGCCCAGGCATGCGATGAAACGCTGCCGAAAGAAAATAATGAACTTCTGAAGCATGAAATCGACAGAGGTTCCACTGTTTATAATGTACGTATTGATACCGCCACTGCCGACGGCATTGATGTCATGGATGCCGAAAAGCCGGGCGATATAGGCGTAAGCATTACCGCGCTGGAAGATATGCATACCCTGCTTGACGGTCTTGATATGGAAAAGATCCCGTTTATGATGTATGCCGGTACTTCCTCTCTCCGTATGCTGGCATTGGTAGCCGCGACATTGAAGGCTAAGGGAAAAGATGTCAGTAAAGTGAAAGGTGTTATCGGAGCGAACCCGATTGCCCAGCTGATCAAGAGAGGAAAGCTGAACCAGCCGCTGGAAGAATTATATGATGAAATGGCGGAATCTATCCGCTGGACGAGAAAGAATGCGCCGCAGCTCCGCACCATTTTCGTCAGAAGCGATATTTTCTCCAATGGCGGTGCGAATGCCGTACAGGAAGTGGCTTATACCTTTGCTATCGCTGTCGAATATATCCGTGAAATGCAGAAGCGCGGTATCGATATTCATGATATTGCCCAGTCTCTGCACTTCGCGTTTAACACAGGCGCTACTTTCTACATCGAAATTGCCAAGCTTCGTGCTGCCCGCCAGGTATGGTCCAATATCATGAAGGCTTTCGGTGCTGAGGAAAAAGACCGGTCCTGTAAAATTCATGCCCGTCCGGCGATGTTTACCAAGACGATTTTCGATATCGGTGTAAACATGCTTCGTGAAACAACCCAGATTTTCTCTGCGGTTGTCGGCGGCGTTGATTCTTATGAAAATGATCCTTATGATGCGACTGTACGCAAAGGGGATGAATTCTCCCGCCGTATTGCGAGAAACGTACACATTATGCTGCAGGAAGAATTCGGCATGCTTCGTCCGATTGATCCGGCCGGCGGTTCCTGGGGTATTGAAACACTGACCAAGGAAATGGCTGAAAAAATCTGGAGCGAATTCCAGAAAATTGAATCCCTTGGCGGTATTCTCAAAGCTCTTAAAGAAGAATATCCGCAGCAGCAGATTCTTGAAATCCTGAAACAGCGTTTCAAAGCGCTTGACCTCCGCAAGGACAGCGCTGTCGGGACAAATATGTATCCGAATATGACGGAAGAACTTCTTGATCCGCGTCCGGAAGATGTACCGGCGCTGAAAAAAGAACTGTCTGAAGGCGTTGAGAAATATCGTGCCGATATGGACAAAGATTTCCTGAAGGAAAAGCTGGAAGAACTGAAAGCAGCCGATACCGACATCGTTGAGAAGGCAATTGCCGCATTCTCCGCCGGCGCTACAATTTCTGAAGTACGCACAGCAAGAGCCGCCAAAGCGGATTCCATCGAAGTGAGAAAGATTTACGCGCACCGCTGGACCGAACGTTTTGAAAAACTCCGCTTTGACACACAGGCGTTTAAAAAGGAAACCGGCAAGAATGTGGAAATATTCCTGGCCAATATGGGACCGATTCCGCAGCATAAGGCGAGAGCTGATTTCTCCACCAGTTTTCTGCAGGTAGGCGAATTCAGCGTTCATTTGAATAACGGCTTCCAGGATGATGAAGATAAACCGGGTTCACGTTGGGATAAGTGTGTGGAAGCGCTGAAGGCAGGCTGCGATGATAAAGGAACTCCTTATGACTGTGCCGTCATCTGCTCTACTGACGCTACTTATCCGGAAGATGTGCCGGCGCTGGCGCCGCGTTTGAAGGAAGTTTTGGGGAAAGGTACGCTTTTCCTTGCAGGCGCTGCTCCGAAAGATATGGAAGCGGTATATCGTGAAGCCGGCATAGATGAATTTATCAGCGTGAAAGCAAACTGCTACGATATCCTCCGTATGCTCCAGCAGAAAAAAGGCATGAAGATTACGGAAGAGGAGGTAAAATAAGATGGCAATGAACCCCGATTTTACAAAATTAAACCTTGAAGAACATCCCCATTGTTCTTATGACGAATGGAAAGCGGAACTGGAAAAAACGACGGGCAAAAATTATGATGCTCTCTATGAAAATACGATGGAACGTATTCCTGTAGGTCCGCTCTACGGCAAAGATGTGTATGACCAGTGCAACCACTTGGATTACATGAGCGGTATCCCTCCGTTCCTCCGCGGACCTTACTCCACGATGTATGTATTCCGCCCATGGACGGTACGCCAGTACGCAGGGTTCTCCACTGCTGAAGAATCTAATGCGTTCTACCGCAGAAACCTGGCGGCAGGCCAGAAAGGGCTGTCTATCGCATTTGACCTTCCGACCCACCGCGGCTATGATGCGGATAACCCCCGTGTTATCGGTGACGTCGGCAAAGCAGGCGTATCCGTCTGCTCCATGCTTGATATGAATATCCTCTTCGCAGGCATTCCGCTGGACCAGATGTCCGTATCCATGACAATGAACGGTGCCGTTCTTCCGATTCTGGCATTCTTCATCAGTGCCGGTATCGAACAGGGCGTAGACAAGAAGATTTTGGCAGGT
>UMHX01041370.1_pt1 | contig 13939 bp, 9 predicted proteins | sample 1965651 | NCBI WGS metagenome assembly UMHX01 (sample SAMEA4836109, study PRJEB28245) | human gut metagenome | biome: gut microbiome; material: fecal sample | place: Denmark | collected 2008 | reverse complement strand
CCATGTTCGGCGTCCGCTACATCGCCATCAATGACAATGTGGATACCGACAGCAGCGAGAGCAATGACCTTATGCCGTTCAAGAATTTGTTCAACGAGTGGTTTATTCGGGACACCAGCCGGAAGATCCGTGCGGTGCTGAAGGCCAAAGCGGAACGGGGCGAACGGCTGGGGTCCAGAGCGCCTTACGGCTACCGAAAGGCCCCGGACACGAAAAAACTAATCGTGGACGAAGAGGCGGCAGCTATTGTCCGCAGAATCTTTGCCATGTGCGCCGGCGGCAGTGGCCCCAGCCAAATTGCCCGCATTCTCAAGAAAGAGCAGATCCTGACGCCCACCATGTACGCCTACACCAGGTACGGCATCACGCACACCTGTCTGGATACAGCACATCCGTATAACTGGTCTGACAGCGCCATTGCCAACCTGCTGGAAAACGAAATTTATCTGGGCAACACCGTCAACATGAAGTACAGTACGAAGTCCTACAAGGACAAACGGAGGGTCGAGCATCCAAGAGAGGAATGCATGGTCTTTGAGAATACCCATCCCGCCCTCATTACGCGGGAGGTCTGGGACATGGTACAGAGAGTGCGGAAGAACAAGCGCCGTCTGACCAAGATGGAAGAACAGAGCAAGTACTCCGGTCTTGTGTTCTGTGCCGACTGCGGCTCCAACATGGTGCTGCACCGGGCACATACCATGTCCGCCAGCTACAATCACTTTACCTGTCGCACCTACAAGAAGGACGGGGAAGCTTGCACGGGGCATTATATCCGGGAGTGTGTTCTGGACGAGATCGTACTGGAGGACCTGCGCCGGGTGACGAGCGCGGCGCGGGAACATCCGGAAAAGTTCGCCGCCTACATTGGCAGCAAGCAGTCCACCGAGCTTCAGCGGGAGATCCGCAGGCAGGAGAAAGAACTGGCCGCCATGCGGAAGCGGAAAATGGAATTGGACACCATCTTTAAGAAGCTGTATGAGGATAGCGTGCTGGGCCGTATCACCACGGAGCAGTTCCAAATGCTCTCCGGCAGCTACACGGAAGAACAGAGCCGCATCACAGCCGGTATTCCACAGAAAGAGAGTGAGATCCAGTGCCTGCGGGAAACGGTGAGCGGGACGGACAGCTTCCTTAATAAGGCGAAGCGGTACACGGATATCACGGAACTGACGCCGGAGCTGCTGCGGCTGTTCATTGAGAAGATTGTGGTTCACGAGAAAGAGGTAAAGTGGTCTAAACACGCTCCCCAGACCGTGGAGATCTACTACAACGGCATTGGCTATGTCGGCAGCGGTCAGCAGGATGTGGAAGAAGCACTGGAAGCACCGGAATCCCTACAAACCCAGGACACAGAGAAGCCCCGGCAGGCATCGTAAACACGATGACCTGCCGGGGTATCCCAGGAATCACTTGTTACCCCTGTGAGGGGGGAACAAATGCGCCCCGCGTTTTTTATTCCCGTTCACCGAGGGCTTCCTCCAGCTTTTGCAACGCGTGCTTTTCGATGCGCGATACATAGCTCCTCGAGATGCCGAGCTTTTTGGCGACCTCACGCTGTGTGCGGGGCATCCGGCCGCCGAGGCCGTAGCGCGAAGTGATGACCTCTTCCTCCCGCTCGGTCAGGCACTCGTGCACGAGCCTTCGCACGCGCAGGCAGTCGTCGCGGTCCTGAATGTCCAAATACATCGTGTCCTCGACGCCGACGACATCCATGAGGTAGAGCGACTCGCCGTCGGCGTCGGAATCGAGCGAATCGTTGAGCGACACCTCGCCCTGTAATTTCTTCCGACTGCGAAAGTACATCAGAATCTCATTCTCCACGCATTTGGCAGCGTAGGTCGCGAGCCTCGTACCCTTTTCCGGGCGGTAGCTCGAAACGCCCTTGATGAGACCGATAGTGCCGATGGAGATGAGATCGTCCTGCTCGTCAGACTGGGTGTAGTATTTTTTGGCGATGTGCGCAACAAGGCGCAGATTGTGCTCAACGAGCACATTGCGCGCCTCAATGTCGCCCGCAAGCATGCGCTCGACGTATTTCTTTTCCTCCTGTGCCGAGAGCGGACGCGGGAACGAGCCGCCCGACAGGTGGAGCGAGAGCAGCATGGCGTGCGTAAGCAAATAAAGTGCAATCGACAGCATAAAAACGCCTCCTCTTTTTCTCCATCCTATGGCCGCACGGGAAGTCCCTATGCAGTGCTTCTTTCCATGACATGAAGGAACCATTAGGATTCATTATGTCTTTTTAACAATGTCGAAAAGTGGGTATTTCCGTTTTTTGTGTACTCGTCCAATGTTGCATAATCAGTCGCTTTTCCCCCTTGCAGGGTGAAAAAATGTGTGTTAAGATGCGTTCATCTTCAGGAAAGGAGAAACGTCTGATGACTCAGTTCTTTGCCAATGCAGCTGCATCTCACTTCGCACAGGCCGCCTGTGCCGCTTTCTCCTGTTCTGATATGAACAGCATGATTATTCTGGACGCCAGCCTTATTCTGCTGGCGTCCTTTATTATTCTGCCTCTGGCAGTACTGGTAAGAAACAAAACTGAACAGCCCGTCCGAATCACGACGCAACTTCGACTTCTCTCCCGATTCTCCGCACGAGATAGAGACTGATATCACGAAAGAGGCTCCGTCGATTCGACGGAGCCTCTTCCTCTTAGCTTTTCACTTTTTCTCGTTCGGCCGGCGAAAAAAGCGGAAATAGATCCCCCCATTCCACATTTTTCAGAAAGAGAGCTCACTCCAATGGACTTTTTAAACTTCCTCATGGCGCTCAGCCCAATTGTTGTCGTGCTTGTCGGCATCCTGGGCTTCAAGAAATCCGCAAAAACCGTCTCGCCCGTTGCCCTTGCCTGGACGCTTATCCTTGCCTTTACCTATTTTAACCTCGACGGCCTCACGTTCGCTGAAAACGTCAAGGTGCTCGACCCTCTGGTCTGGAAAGGCATCAAGGAAGGCCTCAAGATCGTGCTGATGGTCTTCGGCGCGTTCACCATTTTGAACCTGCTGCGCGAGACCGGCGCCATTGAGGATGTGAAAGCCACCATTGCGCAGATCAGCGACGACCGCCGCGTGCAGGTCGTCATCATCGGCATGATGCTGCCGATCTTCCTTGAGGGCGCGGCGGGCGCGGGCGCTCCCGCCGCCATCGCCGCCCCGTTCCTCGTGGCCCTCGGCTTTAACCCCACCACCTCCATCGCCATTGCGCTGCTCGGCGACGCGACGCCCGCCTCGTTCGGCGGCGCGGGCCTGACGACCATCAACGGCGGTGCGGCCCTCGTTGACACGGGCCTTGCCACCGTCGCGCAGAACGCCGCGATGGCCGGCCGCTTCCACATGTTCGGCGTGCTCGTCATCCCGTTCATCATGATCGGCATGGCGTTCGGCAAAAAGGGCTACAAGGGCATTCTCCCCTACCTCACCTTCGCGGGTGTGAGCACGTGCCTCACGATGTTCGTTCTCTCCAACTTCGTCGGCGCAGAGGTCACCTCCATGGGCACGGGCCTCATCTCCATCCTTCTCTCCGTTGCGTATGTCAAGCTCGTCGGCGTGAAGACTCCGGACGAATTCCGCAATGAAAGCGCCAACCATCAGCGCAAGTACAGCTCGTTCAAGGCCATGTCGCCTTACGTCTACATGCTCGTGCTGCTCCCGCTCATCCGCTACGGCTTCCCCGCCGTCGTCGAAAATGGCTTTGCCATCATGTGCACGTTCGGCTACATCTTCTGGGTCGACCTTGTCATTCTTGTGTGCGGCATCCTCGGCGCGCTCACGCTGGGCGTGAACTTCAAGACCTACAAAGAGGTCTGCAAGCGCACCGCGAGCGGCGTGCTGCCGGTCCTCATCACGATGGGCAGCCTCCTTATCGTCGCCTACATCATGCAGTCCTCCTCCACGGGCATGATGAACCTCCTCGCCTCTGACATCGCCGCCGTCGTCGGCCGCTTCTATCCCGCGGCAGCCGTCTTCATCGGTTCGAGCGGTGCGTTCATCACCGGCACGGGCCTTGGCTCCAACATCATGTTTGCTCAGATGCACATCGACGCCGCGGCGTCGCTCGGCATGAACCCCATCACGATCTTCGCCGGTCAGAACGCGGGCGCTTCGCTCGGCAACCTGATCTGCCCGAACAACACGGTCGCCGCCTGCGCGACGGTCGACCAGGTGGGCAACGAGAGCGAGGTCATGAAGAAGACCTTCAAGGCCTTCGCCATCATCCTTGTTTTGTACATGGTTCTCGCCATGCTTTATACCTGCGTGCTCTTCCCCAACTTCGGCATGTAAGGGCCGCACAAACGATCAGTTAACTACACGGGCACACCGTTTTTGAGAAAGGAAGTATTCTTATGGCAAAGAAAAGAGTTCTCGGCGTGGTCGGCATGGGTCATGTCGGCGCACATGTGGCTTACGCTCTGGCGATCCAGGGCATCGCGGACGAGCTGGTGCTCGTCGACCAGAACGAGCAGAAGCTCGCAAGCGAAGTGCAGGATCTGCGCGACGCAGTCGCGTACATGCCCCACCGCGTGACGGTGCGCGGCGGCGGCTTCTCCGACCTTGGCGTGTGCGACGTCATCGTCAACAGCGTCGGCAAGATCGACCTGCTGCGCGGCACGCATGACCGCGTGACCGAGATGGACTTCACCATCCCCGCTGTGCGCGGCTACGCGGAAAAGATCAAGGCCAGCGGCTTTGACGGCGTGCTCATCAACATCACCAACCCCTGCGACATCGTCACGCGCGAGCTGGCACTGCATCTGGGCCTGCCCCGCGGCCGCGTGTTCGGCACCGGCACGGGCCTCGACACCTCCCGTCTTCTGAGCGCGCTGGCGCGCCAGACCGGCCTTGACCACAAGTCCATCACCTGCTACATGATGGGCGAGCACGGCAACCAGCAGTTCGCGCCCTGGTCCTGCGTCAGCTTCCGCGGCGTGCCGCTGGATGAGTGGGCCAAGACCGACGAGCGCTTCCGCTTCGACCGCGACGCGCTGCAGAAGGAGTCCATTGGCGGCGGCTGGGTCACGTTCTCCGGCAAGTTCTGCACCGAGTATGGCATCGCCACCACCGCCGCGCGCATGGCCTACGCCGTGCTGCACGACGAGAAGGTCATCCTGCCCGCCAGCACGGAGCTGTGCGGCGAGTACGGCGAAGAGGGCCTGTTCGCGGGTGTTCCCTGCGTCATCGGTGAAAACGGCGTCGAGCAGGTCGTCGAGCTGCCGCTGACCGCCGACGAGAAGGCCACCTTCCACGCCTGCTGCGAGGGCATCCGCCACAACATGGAGCATCTCGAGGAAATCTAAAGAGCAAACAAATTTCGACAGGAGGTCATCCTTATGAATATCACGATCACTAAGACTACCCATCCCGGCACGCTGCCCCCGTCCGACCAGCTCGGCTTCGGCACCGTGTTCACCGATCATATGTTCCTGATGGACTACAGCGCCGACAAGGGTTGGCATGACGCGCGCGTCGTGCCCTACGGCCCCATCACGATGTCCCCGGCCGCGAGCGTCCTGCACTACGGCACCGAGGTCTTCGAGGGCATGAAGGCTTACCGCCGTCCCGACGGCGGCGTGCAGCTCTTCCGCCCCTGGGAGAACGTCGCCCGTCTGAACCGCTCCTGCGAGCGTCTGGGCCTGCCCCAGCTTGATTCCGACGATGCGCTGCAGGCCATCAAGACCGTCGTCAAGGTCGACGAGAACTGGGTCCCGAGCGATCCCGGCACGTCCCTCTACATCCGTCCGTTCCTGTACGGCACTGACCCGACGCTCGCCCTGCACGGCGTGCATGAGGCGACCTTCGCCATCATCCTCTCCCCCTCCGGCAGCTATTTCTCCGACGGCTTGAAGCCTGTGCCCATCATGGTCGAGACGGAAGATGTGCGCGCGGTGCGCGGCGGCACGGGCGAGGCCAAGTGCGGCGGCAACTACGGCGCGGCCAACCGCGCGGGCGACCGCGCCATCGAAAAGGGCTTCTCTCAAGTCCTGTGGCTCGACGGCGTGGAGCGCAAGTACGTCGAAGAAGGCGGCGGCATGAACGTCATGTTCAAGATCAATGGCACCGTCGTCACCCCCGCGCTGACTGGCTCCATCCTGCGCGGCGTGACGCGCAAGTCCGCCATCGAGCTCTTAAAGAGCTGGGGCGTGCCCGTCGAGGAGCGTCTGCTGAGCGTGGACGAGCTCTTTGACGCCGCGGCGTCCGGCGCGCTGGAGGAGGCGTGGTGCATCGGCACCGCCGCCGTCATCTCCCCGATCGGCGAGCTGAGCTGGGGCGACAGAGACTACAAGGTCAACGACAACAAGATCGGTGCGCTGTCTCAGAAGCTCTACGACGAGCTGACTGGCATCCAGTGGGGCACGAAGCCTGACCCATTCGGCTGGGTCTGCCCGATCGACTAATTTTGCTATTCTCTCATCTCTCTCATATAGGGAAAAGGCGGTGCGCTTGCACCGCCTTTTCCCTATTTTATCGTTTTGCTATCGTTTAAATTCATGCAAATTGTAAAATAGCGTTCCGCTTATTTTGATAGATTTTAAGATTTTGCCTATTTTTATATGTCTGACTATTGATTTTTTAAAATTAAATGATATACTAACCTCATCAATCAAAATAAAAAGGAGGAGCTTTCCATGCCTACGCAAAAAAGCACCGCACGGCTGTCGAAAAAGCCGCCGCTGTCGCCCGAGGAGCTCAAACAGATCGACGCTTACTGGCGCGCAGCAAACTATCTGACCGCCTGCCAGCTCTATCTTCTCGATAATCCTCTGCTCGAGCGCCCGCTGCGCGAGAGCGACTTAAAGCAGACCATCGTCGGCCATTGGGGCACCTGCCCGGGCCAGAACTTCATCTACACGCACTTAGACCGCGTCATCAAGCGCGATGACCTCGATATGATCTACCTTTCCGGCCCCGGTCACGGCGGCAACGCCATGGTCGCGCAGGACTGGCTGGACGGCAGCTATACGGAGGTCTACCCCAACATCACGCGCGATAAGGAGGGCATGCAGAAGCTCTTCAAGCGCTTCTCCTTCCCCGGCGGCATCCCGAGCCATGTCGCGCCCGAAACGCCGGGTTCTATCCACGAGGGCGGCGAGCTGGGCTATTCCCTCTCCCACGCCTTCGGCGCGGTGGCGGATAACCCCGACCTGATCGCGGCCTGCGTCGTCGGCGACGGCGAGGCCGAGACCGGCCCGCTCGCAACGTCCTGGCACGGCAACAAGTTCATGAACCCGATCACCGACGGCGCAGTCCTGCCGATCCTGCACTTAAACGGCTTCAAGATCGCAAATCCGACCATCTTCTCCCGCATGAGCCACGAGGAGGTCGAGTGCTTCTTCCGCGGCTGCGGCTGGGAGCCGCGCTTTGTCGAGGGTGACGAGCCCGAGACGATGCACCAGCAGATGGCCGCCGCGGTCGACTGGGCCATCCGCGAGATCAAGCGCATCCAGCGCACCGCGCGAGAGAGCGGCAAGGCGAGCCGACCCCGCTGGCCGATGCTCGTGCTGCGCACCCCGAAGGGCTGGACCGGTCCGAAGGAGGTCGACGGCAACGCGATCGAAGGCAGCTGGCGCGCCCATCAGGTGCCCATCTCCATGGGCGCGGATGAAAGCAAGCACCTGCCGCTGCTCGAACAATGGCTGCGCTCCTACAAGCCCGAAGAGCTCTTCAACGAGGACGGTACGCCGGTCGAGCTGATCGCGTCCTTCCCGCCCAAGGGCGAGCACCGCATGGGCGCAAACCCGCACGCCAACGGTGGTCTTCTCCTGCGCGACCTGCGCACGCCCGACTTCCGCGACTACGCGGTCGATATCCCCGCCCCCGGCGAGGTCGAGGCGCAGGACATGTACGTCCTTGGCACCTATGTCCGCGATGTGATGAAGCTCAACATGGAGTCGCGCAACTTCCGCATCTTCGCACCCGACGAGACGGCGTCCAACCGTTTGCAGGCCGTGTTTGACGTCACGGGCCGCCGCTTCCTCGACGAGCAGATCGAGGGCATCGACGATCACCTTGACCCCGACGGCCGCGTGATGGACTCCATGCTCTCCGAGCACTTCTGCGAGGGCTTCCTCGAAGGTTACCTGCTGACGGGCCGCCACGGCTTCTTTGACAGCTACGAGGCCTTCATCCGCATTGTCGACTCGATGTTTTCCCAGCACGCCAAGTGGCTCAAGATGTGCAATGAGCTCCCCTGGCGCCACGATATCGCCTCCCTCAACTATATCCTCGCCTCCAACGTCTGGCAGCAGGACCACAACGGCTTCACGCATCAGGACCCCGGCTTCCTCGACCACGTCGCCAACAAGAAGGCCGACGTCGTGCGCATGTATCTGCCGCCCGATGCCAACTGCCTGCTCTCCTGCTTTGACCACTGCATCAAGAGCCGTAACTATGTGAACGTCATCGTCGCGAGCAAACACCCGCGCCAGCAATGGCTGACGATGGAGCAGGCCGTCAAGCACTGCACGCAGGGCATCGGCATCTGGGAGTGGGCCTCGAACGATCAGGGCCAGGAGCCCGACGTCGTCATGGCCTGCTGCGGCGACACGCCGACGCTTGAGACTCTCGCCGCTGTGACGATCCTGCGCCGCGAGCTGCCGGAGCTCAAGATCCGCGTCGTGAACGTCGTCGACCTGATGAAGCTCCAGCCGCACACCGAGCATCCCCACGGCCTGACCGACGCAGAGTACGACACGCTCTTTACCAAGGACAAGCCCATCATCTTTGCCTACCACGGCTATCCCACGCTGATCCACGAGCTGACCTACCGCCGCCACAACCGCAACCTGCACGTGCGCGGCTATAAGGAGGAAGGCACGATCACGACCCCGTTCGACATGCGCGTGCTCAATGATATCGACCGCTTCGATCTCGTCATCGACACGGTGCAGCGCCTGCCGCAGCTCGGCAACCGCGGTGCTTACCTCATCCAGAAGATGAACGACAAGCTCGTTGAGCACCGCCAGTATATCAAGGACAACGGCGTGGATCTGCCCGAGGTCCGCGCGTGGAAGTGGAACGACGGCAAGGGCGTTGAGGTGTAAAAGGAGGAAGGCAATGCGTATTGCGATCCCTGTTGTGAGTGGGGAGGTTTTCTCCCCGCTCGCCAATGCCGAAGCCTTCCATTTTTATGAGGACGACCACGGCAAGATCGTGCGGGAGTTTCTCGTGCCGATGGAAGAAAGCGGCACCGACGCCGCTGTCGATCTTCTGGAGCGCTACGGCATCGACGCGCTGCTCTGCGGCACGATCGACGACGCCGAGCGCACCGCCGTCAGCATGGCGGGGCTGATGCTCTTCCCCGGCTATTCCGGCAAGGCAGACGACGCCGCGCTGCGCTTTCTGAGCGGCAGCGTCGTGTCCGACCCGAACAACCACTGCAACGCCTGCGGCTTCAAAGGAGCGTGCTCCCTGAAGGATAAAGGCGGCTGCGGCGGCAACTGAACAGCAAAAAGGAGCAAGCTTTCGGCTTGCTCCTTTTTTGCTTGATATTGTTACGATGCGGGGCGCGTGGTGGAGAGGAAGTCCGAGTTGATCCAGCCAAACTTACCGTCCACGCTGACGAACGTCCATCCATCCTGCTTGGCCGCAGCCTGTACCTCGCTGCCGAGCGACACGGTCGTGACCTTGTCATAGCTCGTGCCCGGGCCGCTGCGCAGATTCACGCCGCCGGTGGTGTAGTAGATGTAATACTTGTCGTACACAGAGCTCGGCTTGACGGAGACCTCGTCATGGCCCGTGAGGTCGAGCCAGTCGATCGTGTCGCTGCCCGTCTGATTATCGCCAGTCGTACCATTATCGCCCTGCGCGGGGTCGCTCACATCGTTCTCTCCGGTGAGCGAGCCATCTTCGCCGGTCACAGTTTGGCCGTCCTCGCCGGTCTGCTGGCCGCCGCGCAGCTGCTCGATCTTCGTCTGCGCCGCAGCAAGATCGCTGCGCGCGCTCTTGAGCTTGAAGCCCAGCACGACCACCGTGATCAGGAGCACCAGCGAAAGCGCCAGCAGTCCCATAAAAAGCACATAAAGCGGATTGCGCCGCGGTTTGCGGCGGCTGACCCGACGTCCTTCCATAATGATTCCCCCTTATCGGTTTGTTCGCCTTTATTGTACATAATTTTCACAAGTTATGTCAAGTGCCTTTCCTCTTTAGACGCGCAAATTCACAAAAAGTTCCCGCCCGGTGCAAAAAAAGGAGATGACCAAGGCCATCTCCTTTCAGCGGATTTACTTTTTGTTTGCGCGCTCCTTGCGGCGCTCGAGGAATTCCTTGGGCTCGGCCTCGGCGAGCTTGCGCTCGCGGCGCTCGAGGACTTCCCTGGGCTTTTCGGTGATCGCGCCGGCGGCCTTGAGAGATTCCTTTGTCGCCAGCGGGCCGACCAGCTCGTAGATCAGCACGGAGAAGAGGATGATGTTGCGGATCAGCTCGCCATCCGCGCCGAGCGCCTGTGCGCTCACGCACATACCGAGCGCCACACCCTCCTGCGGCAGCAGCATGATGCCGAGGTACTTCTGCACCGTGTGGTCACAGCCCACCGCCTTGGCCGACCAGCGCGCGCCGCAATACTTACCGGCCGAGCGCGCGATGATGTACACAACGCCGATGAGCACGAGCACACCCTGAGAAAAGACGCTCAAGCGCAGGTTTGCGCCGCTCACGACAAAGAACACCGCCAACATCGGCGTGCTCCACTTGTCCGCGCGGTTCATCAAATCGTCCGACAGCGGGCAGATGTTGCAGAACACCGTGCCGAGCATCATGCACACGAGCAGCGGCGAAAAGCCGCAGTCCACGCCCGCGACGGTGAAGTCCACTGCGGACAGGCCGACCATCAGAAAGATGAACGCGATGCTCAGCGACAGGCGGTTCGAGTTCGAGCGGAACATCGTCTCAAGCTTCGTGAGCACGAAACCCGCAAGCGCGCCGAGCAGCAGCGAGCCGACGATCTCAATGAGTGGAGAGAGCAAAATGCTTGCGAGGCTGAACTGTGCGCTGTCCATCGCGCGGGCAATACCGAAGGATACGGCAAATGCGATGAGACCCACCGCGTCGTCGAGCGCGACGATCGGCAGCAGCAGATCCGTCAGCTCGCCCTTGGCCTTGTACTGGCGCACGACCATCAGCGTCGTCGCAGGTGCGGTGGCCGTGGCGATCGCGCCGAGTGTGATGGCCGCAGGGACGGACAGCACGTCGGGGCGCAGGAAGTGGAAGATCACGAGCGCAATATCGACAAAGGCCAGCGCGGCCAGCGCCTGCAAGACGCCGATAATCATCGCCTGCTTGCCAGTCTTTTTGAGCTGGCTCAGGCGGAATTCATTGCCGATGGAAAAGGCGATAAAGCCCATCGCCACATCGGAGATCATGCTCAGCGCCTCGACCTGGTCGTAGCTTGCAAAGCCGAGGCCCGGAATGCCGAGCCGGCCCAGCACGAACGGCCCGATCAGAACGCCCGTCACAAGAAACGCCGTGACATCAGGCAGATGCCAGCGGCTAAAAATACGGGTCATCAAAAGCCCTGCGAGCAGCGCAACGGCCAGATTCAAAATCGTAGTCATGGTTACACCTTCACAACAGAAAAAGTACGGGCGAACAGAGCCGCCCAAGGCTCATATTGTAGTCTGTTTGTTCGCAAAAAGCAAGCACTATTTTGCAAGTTTCCTGTCAAAGTAAGAAAAAATGGCAGCTTTTTGGGCAAAAGCTGCCATTTTGTTTCGTTTCACACAATTCAGTCTGTGTTCGCGCGCACACCGGCGAAGTAGCTGTTACCAAAGCCGTCGGTGTAGACGCCGCGCAGCGTGTCGCGCAGCATGTGCGCCGTGCCGTCAAAGTACACGGGCGAGAGCGCCGTCTCACCGAGCAGCATCGTCTCCGCATCGTGCAGGAACGCTGTGCGCGCCACAGGATTTTCCGACGCTCTGGCGACGCCCATCAGCACGTCATAGGTGCCGTTTTCATAGCTGATCAGGTTCTGCTCATCCTCGCTGCACCAGCGGTCGAGGAAGCCCATCGCGTCGTCGTAGAGCGCGGTGACCTTTTGCAGCGCGAGCTCGTAGTTCCCCGCTTCCATGCGCGTGTTGTACTCTGCCTGCGTCACGCCGCGCAGCATCACGTTCACACCGAGCGTCGTGCTCCACATGTTTTGCAGCGCGCTCGCCACGGCGTCATTCTCCGTGCCGGTCACGTACAGAAGCTCGACCGGTGGGAACATGCTCGTGCTGTAATAGCCCGCGTAGGTCAGCTCCTCCTGCGCTTGCGTTGCCCGCGCGCTCATGCCCTCTTCATCGATGGCGCAGAGCTCGCCGCCCGTCGTGCGGAAATCGTCCTCCGTCTCGCCGGAATCCGGAATGCCGTAGGGGACAAGGCCCGTTGCGGGGCTGTTTTCCGCGCCGCCCGCCGCCGTGGCGGCCGCGCGGTCGATGGCAAGGTCAAAGGCCTTGCGGATGTGCTCGTTCGAGAACGTGTCGCTCTCGTTGTTGTAAAGGACGCTCGCCGTCGCGTACACCGCCGTTGGCTTCCAGCTCTCGTCCTGCGAAAGCTCGGCGATCACGCTGTTGGGCAGGTGGGCGATGTAGTCGATGTCGCCCGCCTCGTAAAGCTGCCACGCCTCGTCCGCGCCCGCTGTGAAGATGAAGTGCAGCTCGTCGGGACCGACGAGACGTGCTTCATAATACTCGTCGCTGCGCGCCGCCGTCAGCTCACTGCTCTTCGTCCACGCGCTCACATGGTACGTGCCGTTGCTCACAAGGTCCGGCGTGTCAAAACCTCCGCCGTTCTCTGTCAAATCGCGGCGCAGCGGCATCGTGGCGACCGCCGTGCAGATGCCCTCGATAAAATAGGCGCACGGCACGCTCAGCGTGACAACAAACGTGGATTCATCCTTGGCCGAGACCTGGAGCTTCGTCTTGTCGCCCGTCTCGCGCACCTCGTCATAGCCCGCCACTACGCTCATCAGCGCGTGATTCGGCGAATCCGTCGCGGGGTCGGCCAGTCTCTGCCAGGCATAGACGAAGTCATCCGCCGTCACCTTTTCCCCGTCCGACCAGCGCGCAGTCGAGCGCAGCGTGAAGCGGTAGGTCACGCTGCCATCATAGTTCGTCTCCTCAGTGTACTCCTTGGCCATGCCGTTCGTCAGCGTCACCTCGCCGCTGCCGTCGTCGCTCTCGCGCATCAGGTTTTCATAGAGCGCGTAGAAAACGCTGTCAGCGTCCGCGTCGGTGTTCATCGCGGGGTCGAGTGAGTCGATCACGTTGCAGACGCTCACGTTCAGGACGAATTTCTCGTCCCCTTGCTTCTTCTCCCCGCAGCCGGAGAGAAGGCCCAACAGCATCAGCGCACAGAGTGCCAGAGCTGTGATCCTCTTTATTGCTTTCATCATGCCTCCCATTGGCAAAACGCAGCGAAGGCTGCTTGGTTTTTTGTAATACGGAGATATTATAGCGAAAATCGTTCGCCTTGTAAAGGTGAGGGGAAAAGAAGTTACAGTTTGTTACCAAATTGCAGCTGCTTTTCCGCACAGGTGCGGAGGGTATGCGGCATGCACGCCGCAGCACCACACCCCCCATTTTCTTTCCCGAAAAAGAAAACGGGCGGTGTAACCGTCCAAAAGAAAGGCGTTTGATTGGCAGTCTCGGGCTCGAACGACCTTTATGCCTCCGGAATGAAGATGATTGCGCGCGGCGTCGCCGCGTTAGCGTTGCTAGACGATTTGGCCTACTTCTATTATCCGCTGCCGCTCTGCCCAGCTTGTAGAAGTGCGGACTAATTTCCGTCCACCGTCAGCCTCCATATTGCAGCGAGTGCCAGCAAGGCCGCCTCGGCAGGCAAAAACAAAACAGTGAAAATCTGTAGTAGACGGAAATTGCGTAAGGGTAACGAATCGCAGGCAAAGCGACAGCGAAGATAGAAGAAAGTCAAATCGTATAGCAACAAAAATAGCAGGCACT
>UMHX01079321.1_pt1 | contig 14031 bp, 10 predicted proteins | sample 1965651 | NCBI WGS metagenome assembly UMHX01 (sample SAMEA4836109, study PRJEB28245) | human gut metagenome | biome: gut microbiome; material: fecal sample | place: Denmark | collected 2008 | reverse complement strand
AGGTGGATGTTGCAAGACTCTATAAAGAGCTTGAGAACAGAGCCAAAGAAGAAGCCAACAAGAAAGCCAAGGAATATGTGGTCAATGCCATTCAGAAATGCGCAGTGGATCACGTATCTGAGACAACAATTTCTGTGGTACAGCTTCCAAGTGATGAAATGAAGGGAAGGATTATCGGTCGTGAGGGCCGTAACATCCGTACATTGGAGACACTTACCGGTGTGGATCTGATCATTGATGATACACCGGAGGCAGTTGTTCTCTCCGCGTTTGATCCGATCCGTAGAGAGATCGCCAGAGTGGCCCTGGAGAAACTTATTGTGGATGGACGTATTCATCCGGCAAGAATTGAAGAGATGGTGGAGAAAGCCCAGAAAGAAGTGGAAACACAGATCCGTGAAGACGGTGAGACAGCAGCCATGGATGTGGGCGTTCATGGAATCCATCCGGAACTTCTGAAACTTCTTGGACGTATGAAATTCCGTTCCAGTTATGGTCAGAATGCTTTGAGGCATTCCATTGAGGTTGCACAGCTTTCCGGACTTCTCGCAGGAGAGATCGGTGTGGATGTGCGTATGGCCAAACGTGCCGGACTTCTTCATGATATCGGTAAATCCATTGATCATGAGGTGGAAGGTTCTCATATCCAGATTGGTGTGGATCTCTGTAAGAAATATAAGGAATCCCCGATCGTTATCAACACAGTTGCGTCCCATCATGGCGATGTGGAACCGGAATCTCTTATCGCATGTATTGTACAGGCTGCTGACGCGATTTCCGCAGCAAGACCTGGTGCAAGACGAGAGACACTGGAAACCTATACCAATCGTCTGAAACAGCTCGAGGATATCACCAATGAGTTCAAGGGCGTAGAGAAATCTTTTGCTATTCAGGCAGGAAGAGAAATTCGTGTTATGGTTGTACCGGATCACGTAAGTGATGCAGATATGGTTCTCCTTGCAAGAGACATTGCAAAGCAGATCGAAGCAGAACTTGAATATCCGGGACAGATCAAGGTTAATGTGATCCGTGAAAGCAGAGCGGTTGATTACGCAAAATAAGCTTTCGCTCACAGAATACTCTGGAAATAATGAAAGCCGGACAGCTTTAATAGCTGGCCGGCTTTTTTGCTGCCCGGAAACAGGTTATATTACGGAGAGTTTGGACGTAAACTGGTACAGGGTGAGTGAATGGAAAAAAGAAATGAAAGCAGAAAATGGAAAACAGCTGGTCGTTTTCCGGCAGAGATTCTTTTTTTGACCGGTTTTCTGGTGGGAAATATCATACCGAATCTGATCTGGAAAATGGAATGGAAACAGAAAACCCTGGCTTCTTTCTATCTGATCCGGAATTTTGCGGGGAAAGATATTTCCGGCGGAGCATATTTGCTGGAAGTGTTACGACACAGGGGAGTACTCTTTCTTTTTCTGTTTTTCTGTGGGTTTACCATATTTGGGGTACCGCTGTCAGTGGCTTATATGCTGATTCTTGGGATGGAGACAGGACTTATCCTGACTTTATCCGTGCTGGAATTTGGTATTTACGGAGGTGTGGCCGGGGCCGGACTTCTGATTCCTCAGTATGTGATCTATATTCCGGTGTATTTTTATCTTGCTGGTCTTGTATACAGACAGTCCTATGATATCTGGAAAAACTATGGGCTTGTACCTCAGAAATCGAGGCTATATATCCGGCAGGGAATGACTGCATTTCTGGTGTATACAGGGGGAATTCTTGCGGAAAGTTTCCTGAATCCGTGGATTCTTGAAAAAGTTGTAAAGGGACTGAAATTTTTTTAAAAAAATTTTTACAATATGTAGTAATGGTTTCCATAAAATCTGCGATATTTGGTGGTTTGAGGCGGAATGTGTTGAAATTGCGAGGTTTTGCGCTGAAAAACCGTTTGATTTTATGTAAAATACACAGTATAATTCAGTCATAAAAGAATACAGATTTTACGGTTTGGTTGATAACGAGTTATTTAGAAACGGGATGTAAGAGAATGGACATAGAGATACGGGAATTTATTACATATTTACATAACAGAAAAAGAACATCTCATAATACAGAGGTGTCATATCAGAGAGATCTGAAGAAAATGGCAGCATATTTTGAGGAACGTGGGATTTACGATATCCGTGACGTGGGAGAGTTGGAACTGGAGGGATATCTCAGTTACATGGAGAGGGGACAGTTTGCCTCTTCTACAATCTCAAGGAATGTAGCTTCCATCCGTGCACTGTTTCAGTATCTTCAGCAGGAAGGCCGGATTGAGAGAGATCCGTCCCTGGAGCTGAAGCCACCCAAGGTTGAGAAGAGGATGCCGGAGATCCTTTCTGTGGATGAAGTGGACAGACTTCTGAGACAGCCGGATTTGAATACTCCGAAGGGAATTCGGGACAGCGCCATGCTGGAACTTCTTTATGCCACAGGAATGCGTGTCAGTGAACTGCTTCACCTGAATCTGGAGGATATTAATCTTCAGCTTGGTTATGTAGTCTGCCACGATGAAGAGAAGGAGCGGGTAATCCCTGTAGGAAATGTCTGCAGGAATGCCATGGACAAATATCTGAAAGAAGCCCGCAGAATATTTGTAAAGGAAAATGAGACGCAGAGCCTTTTTACCAACTGTTCAGGAAAGTCCATGAGCAGACAGGGGTTCTGGAAAGTGCTGAAGGGATATGCGGAAGAAGCAGGAATCCAGCATGATATCACACCACACACCCTGAGACATTCTTTTGCCGCACATATGCTGCAGAACGGAGCAGATGTGAAGAGTGTACAGGAAATGCTGGGACATTCAGATATTTCTACAACACAGATCTATTTGAATTTTGGTGTTGCGAAAATGCGTGATGTATACATGAAGGCGCATCCGAGGCATTAACCTGTAAAGAGGAATATGATATTAGGCAGAAAGAAATAAGCGGAGAATGGAACGACAGGACAGTTCTGTTTTCCGCTTTTTTTGATATATTATAAGTCTAACAGATCATGAGAATGGTCATATCTGCTTAAAAAGGGATTGAAAAAAGAACCGACGCTTCCAAAGAAAAGAAGAACGCCGGTTCTTTTGATGTGCATTTCAGTCAAGGGAATATTTGCAATCCCGTAGGGACCCCTTGATTTGTTAAAACTGCAGATCGGACAGATCTTAGCAGTTCTCAGCAATCGTATAAAGCAGTTTCTCAGACTCATCCCATCCAAGGCATGCATCTGTGATGGATTTTCCGTAGATGTGATCTACACCGATCTTCTGATTGCCTGGCTCAATATAGCTCTCGATCATGAGACCTTTTACCATAGTGTGAAGCTCAGGATCTACCTGACGGCTGTGAAGAACCTCGCTTGCGATACGAACCTGCTGCTCGTAGTGCTTGTTGGAGTTGGAATGGTTGGTATCCACGATTACTGCCGGGTTGGCAAGGTTCTTTGCGTGGTATTTGTCATAGAGAAGACGAAGATCCTCATAATGGTAGTTCGGGATAGCTTCTCCGTGTTTGTTTACCGCACCACGAAGGATTGCGTGGGAGAGCGGGTTACCAGTGGTCTCAACTTCCCAGCTTCTGTAAATGAAGCGGTGAGCGCCCTGTGCTGCAACGATGGAGTTCAGCATAACGCTGTAGTCGCCACTGGTAGGATTCTTCATACCAGCCGGAACGTCCATGCCGCTGACTGTCAGTCTGTGCTGCTGATCTTCAACAGAACGTGCACCTACAGCAACGTAGGAAAGAAGATCAGAAAGATAACGGTAGTTCTCCGGGTAAAGCATCTCATCTGCACAGGTAAAACCACTTTCGCGGATGGCACGCATGTGCATCTTACGGATTGCAATCAGTCCGGCAAGAAGGTTCGGTTTCTTCTCAGGATCCGGCTGATGGACCATTCCTTTGTATCCTTCTCCGGTTGTACGTGGTTTGTTTGTGTAAACACGCGGGATAATGAGGACTTTATCCTCGATCTTTTCCTGTACTTTGCGAAGTCTTAAAAGATAATCGCATACAGCATCTTCGTTATCTGCAGAACATGGTCCGATGATAGCGAGGAATTTATCAGATTTTCCGGTGAAAACGTCGCGAATCTCAGCATCGCGTTTCTCCTTGAGAGCCTGAAGTTCAGCATCGATGGGATACTGATTGCGGATTTCCTCAGGAGTTGGCAGTTTTTTTATGAATTCAAAACTCATAGTACTTTATTCCTCCATAATTATAACATTTCGGTTATTAATTATAAACGATTATCGCCCGCTTGTCGATAGGGAAATTTTAGCGCTTTCACGTGTAGAAGGGAAAGGAGCAGTTCACCCAGAAAAATGCCGTAAAAATAGCCTCGAATCCCAATTGCCGGAATCATAAAAACAACAGAAAAAATACGGATGAGAATGCCGGCAGCGCTGTGAATCAGGCAGCGCCCCGGCCTTCCAAGCCCCTGAAGGATGCTGGCGAGCATGGTGTTGGTATAAAGAAAAGGACAGATGAAAGAAAGATACCGTATGTAAGTTCCGGCAGTTTTGCTGTGAAAAAGCAGTGTTCCAAGGAATGGTCCAAAGAGAAAGAATCCGCTTCCACACAAAAATCCCAGAAACATGCAGAGAAAAAAAGTCTGGTCTGTGACATAGCGGATCTGTTTCTGATCTCCAAGGGCATCCATTCTTGCGACAGAGGGCATCAGCATTACAGCTGCGGAAGTTGTAATGGTGGAAGGAAACAGGAGCAGGGGAAGGGCCATTCCCGCAAAGATCCCGTAAATTTTCAGTGCCTCTGAAGAAGTCATTCCACAGCGAATCAGCATCTGTGGAATCAGAACCGCTTCTATGCTTCCGAGAAGTGTCAGGAGGATGCGGTTCAGGGATATGGGGAAAGACAGGGTAAAAAGATCTTTTATCAGCGGAAAAATTTTAACGGAAGTTTTTTCTTTTACAGGATGATTTCCAAAATGAAAAGAAACCATAAGGAGTGATATCAGAGAAGCGGCAGCTTCTCCTGCGAGGGAACCGCCGGTTGCGATCATCGCAGTGACCGGGCGGCCTTCGGAGAGAAAGATCAGATACAGGATATAAGTGGCACCGATCCGGACAGTCTGCTCGCTAAGCTGCACAGCTGCGGGTACAGAAGCTTTTTTCCGGGCATAATAATAGCTGTCAATGCAGGAGTGAATGGCGCAGAGTGGTATACTGGCAGCCGTCAGCCGAAGAAGATCGGAGGTCCCGGGTGCTTTCAGGATTGTGGAAGCAAAAAAATCTGCATGCCGAAAAAGCAGAAAACCGGTTACAGCAGAAAAAAAGACAGCCGCAAAGATTCCCGTAACCAGAGAAAAATATGCCTCCTTTTTTTCCTGAAGAGCAAGTCTGGACGCAATCAGCCGGGAAAGTGCAGACTGGATTCCGGTATAGGAAAGAGCAGCCATAAGTCCCTGCAGAGGAAGGATCAGCTGATACAGACCAAGACCTTCCGCACCAATGGCATGGGATAGGAATATCCTATAAAAGAAACCAGCAATACGGCTGACAAGTCCCGTGCAGGCAAGAATCAAGGTTCCTTTGAGAAATACTTTTTTTGACATGGATAACCTGGAGCCTTTTTTGTCAGTATATGAAGAAGTTAGTCTTGACAGAACCATAGGTTTCTGATAGAGTAAACATGAAATCCGAGGAAAACACTGGGAATTGAAAAAGAGGTGAGCGGATGAAACTGTCAACAAGAGCAAAATACGGACTTAAGGCCCTGATAGACCTTGGTCTTTACAGTGAAAAAGAAGCGGTCTCGCTTCAGAGTATTGCGGGCCGTCAGAATATATCAGTCAGCTATCTGGAACAGCTGATGGCGCTTTTGAAGAAAGCGGGCCTTGTGAAGAGTGTCCGCGGTGCTGCCGGAGGATACTTTCTTGGAAGACCGGCAGAAGAGATTTCAGTGGGAGATATCCTTCGTGTTCTGGAGGGCGGCCTGGAGGCTGCTACATGCCCGGGAACAGAAGGTGACGGAGGCTGCCAGGGTTCTGATCTCTGCGTAGCTAAATTAGTGTGGAAGAGGATCAACGACAGCATCACAGATGCGGTGGATACACTGATGCTCAGTGAGCTGATCGAAGAGAGCCGGAGAATACACGAAAAATAATTATCCTGAACAGGAGGAAAAGAAAATGGGAAAAATGATATATCTGGACAATGCGGCTACCACAAAGACCGCACCGGAAGTTGTGGAGGCAATGCTGCCGTATTTTACAGAGTTTTATGGAAATGCTTCTACTGTTTATGATTTTGCTGCAAACAGCAAGGCTGCTATTGCCAAGGGAAGACAGCAGATTGCAGATGTGATCGGAGCCAAGAAAGAAGAAATCTATTTTACAGCAGGTGGTTCCGAGTCTGATAACTGGGCTCTGAAAGCAACTTTTGAGGCATACAAGAATAAAGGTAACCACATCATCACAACAAAGATTGAGCATCATGCCATCCTTCATACCTGTGAATACCTTGAAAAAGAGCGCGGTGCGAAGGTCACATATCTGGATGTAGATGAGAACGGATTCATTGATCTGGATGAGCTTCAGAAAGCCATTACACCGGAGACCATCCTGATCTCTGTTATGGCTGCAAACAATGAGATCGGTACTCTTGAGCCGCTGAAAGAGATCGGACAGATCGCACATGAGCATGGAATCCTGTTCCATACAGACGCTGTTCAGGCATTCGGACAGATCCCGATCAATGTAGATGAGTTTAACATTGATATGCTCAGCTCCAGTGGACATAAGATCAACGGACCGAAGGGAATCGGTTTCCTCTACATCCGTAAAGGTGTCAAGATCCGTTCCTTTGTACATGGTGGAGCACAGGAGAGAAAACGTCGTGCAGGTACAGAGAACGTTCCTGGAATCGTAGGATACGGCCTTGCTGCAGAACGTGCCAACAAATCCATGAAAGAGCGTACCGCAAAGGAAATTGAGATCCGTGACCATATGATTAACAGGATCCTTACAGAGATCCCATACGTACGTCTCAACGGAGATAAGGTAAAACGTCTTCCGAACAACGTAAACGTAAGCATTCAGTTTATCGAGGGTGAGTCCCTTCTTCTGATGCTTGACAACTTCGGAATCTGCGCATCCAGCGGTTCTGCATGTACATCCGGTTCTCTGGATCCGTCACATGTTCTGCTGGCTATCGGCCTTCCTCATGAGATCGCACATGGATCTCTCCGTATGACATTAAGCGAGGAGACAACAATGGAGGATGCTGATTTTGTAGTAGATAAACTGAAAGATATTACTGCAAACTTAAGAAGTATGTCTCCGTTATATGAAGATTTTATTAAAAAGCAGAAAAAATAATAAAAACACTTGCCAGGAGGAAAAAATAATGTATAGTGAAAAAGTAATGGATCATTTTCAGCATCCACGTAATGTAGGTGAGATTGAGAACGCAAGCGGCGTGGGTACTGTAGGAAATGCAAAATGCGGTGATATTATGAGAATATTCCTTGATATTGATGACGAAACCCATATTATCAAAGACTGCAAATTCAAAACATTTGGATGCGGTGCAGCCGTTGCAACAAGCAGCATGGCAACAGAGCTTGTAAAGGGTAAAACCATCGAGGAAGCCATGGAAGTAACAAACAAAGCCGTTATGGAGGCTCTGGACGGACTTCCACCGGTAAAGATCCACTGTTCCCTGCTTGCTGAGGAGGCTATTCATGCAGCTCTCTGGGATTATGCAGAGAAGCATCACATTAAGATCGAAGGTCTTTCCAAACCGAAGTCTGATATCCACGAAGGTGAAGAGGACACAGAAGAGGAATATTAATCCTCTGTATTTGCGATCATAACCGAGGCATGAGCAAGCTTCAATCGAACAGAAACCGTAAGCCATTGAAAGGACAGGTAAGTAAGAAGCATGACAGGACTTACGAACGAAGAAGTTCAGGAAAGAATTGCGCAGGGCCAGGTAAATAATAACGAAAACCCCAACACCAGGACATATAAACAGATCATTCTGGAGAATACACTGACATTCTTCAATTTTCTGAACCTGGTGCTGCTGGTTCTCGTACTGGTGGTTGGTTCCTACAAAAACTCCATGTTTGTAGGAATCATTTTTATTAATACCGTAATTGGAATCATTCAGGAGATCCGTGCCAAGAAGACTATTGACAAGCTGGCAATCCTGACAGAATCCAAGACGGTTGTTCTGCGTGAAGGAAAAAAATGGAAAATTTCTACAGAGAAGCTGGTTGTCGATGATCTGATCTTTCTGAAAGCCGGAGAACAGGTTCCGGCAGATGCGAAGATTCTGGAAGGAAGCCTGGAGGTCAATGAATCTCTGCTGACCGGTGAGGCAGACAATCTTCCGAAGAATACGGGAGATGAGCTTTTTTCCGGAAGTTTTGTGACGGCGGGACAGGCATGCTGCCAGATCATCCATGTTGGAAGTGACAACTATGCGTCAAGGATCACCAGTGAGGCCAAGGAATTCAAACGCCATAATTCAGAGCTTCGAAATTCCCTGAATGCCATCCTGAAGGTGATCAGTATCATTATCGTACCACTGGGTGCGATGCTTTTTTATAAACAGTATTATTTTGTGGGAGATAATATCCGGGATTCCGTCGTCAATATGGTTGCAGCAGTTCTTGGAATGATCCCCGAGGGACTTGTTCTCCTTACCAGTGTGGCGCTGACTCTGGGTGCGCTGAAACTGGCTCAGAAGAAGACTCTGGTGCAGGAGCTGTACTGTATTGAGACTCTTGCGCGTGTGGATACGCTCTGCCTGGATAAGACAGGAACCATTACAGAAGGTACCATGTGTGTGGAAGCAGTGGAGAGCTATCCGCCGGTGTATGATGAGATTTCAGGTGAAGCAGCAGGAAATAAGACTGAGTCTGGTGAAAGTAAGAACGACAGAACTGAGAGTTCTGATCTGGTCGAGGTTTCAGCAGCTTCCGAAATTTCAGCAGTTTCAGCCGCAGAAGCGATTGCAAAAGAGGATGGGAGTTCGATTCTTTCACCACGGGAAGAGTCTGAAGCTGGCACAGAGACGTACAGCCAGGAAGATTCGGAGAAAATCCGGGAGATTGAGCATATCATGGAAAATCTCCTTTCTGTGCTGAAAGACCAGAATGCTACTGCCGATGCACTGCGGGCGAGATTTAAAGTATCCCAGGATATGGAGCTGGATCATGTGATCCCGTTCTCTTCTGACAGAAAGTACAGTGGAGCTGCTTTTAAAGATACAGGCACTTATCTGATGGGTGCTGTGCAGTTTCTTTTTCCGGAAGGGAATCCGGAGCTGGCAGAATACTGCAGCGGTTTTGCGAAAGAAGGACTTCGTGTTCTGGTTGTTGCTCACAGTGAGAATGTAAATGAAGGCACTGAGATCCCGGCAGGGCTTGAGCCGATCGGACTTCTTCTTCTTACGGATGTGATCCGCCAGGAGGCACCGGATACCCTGGCATATTTCGAAAGCCAGGGGGTGGATCTGAAGGTGATCTCTGGTGATGATCCGGTGACCGTTTCTGCCATAGCCAGACGTGCAGGCCTTAAAAATGCGGAGCAGTATGTAGATGCAACAACGATCACAACCCAGGAACAGATGGACGAGGCAGTTGCAACATACAGTGTGTTCGGACGTGTGACACCGCAGCAGAAGCAGGCGATGGTGAAATCTCTTCAGGCACAGAAGCATACGGTTGCAATGACCGGTGATGGTGTAAACGATGTTTTGGCCCTTAAAGAGGCTGACTGCAGTATTGCCATGGCTGAAGGAAGTGATGCGGCCAAGAATATTGCCAATGTGGTATTGCTGGATTCCAATTTTGCAGCGATGCCGGAGATCGTGAACCAGGGACGCAGGGTTGTAAATAATATCCGTACTGCAGCATCCATGTTTCTGATCAAGACAATTTTTTCCGTGCTGTTGTCACTGATCACAATTTTCTTCGGGGATGCCTATCCCTTTGAGCCGATCCAGATGTCACTGATCAGCGCCTGTGCAGTTGGTATTCCTACGTTTCTTCTGGCCCAGGAGAATAATTATGAGAAGATCGACCATACATTTTTGCGTCACGTGTTTATGAATGCATTTCCGGCCGCTGTGACAATCACAGGCTGCGTGTTCAGTGTGATGCTGGTATGTCAGAACGTATATCATTCCAATGCGATGCTGAATACGGCCTGTGTGCTTGTAACCGGGTGGAATTATATGGCCGCACTTAAGACGGTTTACGCACCTTTGAATACCTATCGTAAGGTGATCATTTACAGTATGCAGGTGATCTTTTTCGGGGCGGCGGTGGTTCTGCAGAATCTGCTGACGCTGGGATCTCTGGAATTCGGAATGATCATTCTGGTATTCCTTCTGATGACGTTTTCTCCGATTCTGATCGATGTGATCACAGCCTGGATCAGGAACATTTACAGCCGTTCACTGGATAAAGGAGAACAGGGAAAATTTGCCACATTTATTGATAAGCTGAGAAAATAATAATATGAGAAAAGTAAGAGGACACTACCTGGAAACGGGCAGTGTCCTCTTTAGGTTGAGTGAATAAACTGCGAAACAGATATCCGAAGCAGAGCTGTGTAGCGAATGTGGATCACGCATATCCGCTTGACAAAGATACTATTTCGTATGCATGAGCCAGATAAATCCAAAGGCCGGGATCTCTACGGCCTGTGCATCTCTTTGAACTCCTGTGAGGAGATCTGTATAAGTGCCGTCTTGTTCGTTGATCCAGGCTACTTTGTCCTGGTCACTGAAGTTGTAAATGCAGATCAGTTTCTCTTCGGAAGTTTCTCTTACCAGGGCAAGAAGGGATTTTTCCCAGGTTTCCAGTGTGTGTGCAGGAATCTCAGGGGCAAATACCGGATGGCTGGCGCGGATGGACTCCAACTGTTCCAGACTGTTAAAAATGCGTCCCTGGATCGTCTCGGCATCGGCTCTGTTCCGGGCAAGAATCCAGTTGAAATGGCCGTTGTGGAGCCAACGGGGGTCAGAAGCCCTGGAAGGGTCTGCTTTATAGGTGTAGTCGTTGAGCTGTCCGATTTCATCACCGCTTCGAAGTACCGGGATTCCAGGAAGGGAAAGAAGCAGTGCATGAAGTGCTACATCATATCGGATTCCGCGGCTGACACCATCTGTATTTCCCTCATAATCAAAACGCTCGATTCCTGCAAGGGAGGCAGTTGTTCCGCAGAGCTCGGATTCTTCTGTTTCCGGATTTACATAGATCTCACCCCGAGCAAAGGAATTCGGGAAAAGACCGGAAAGGAATTCATTCAGATAATCTCTGTGAGGACCCTCTGTGATAAAGCTGTCTTTCAGGAAATCATAGTCCAGGTTCCAGCGTACCGTGTTGCGGTTGCGGAGGTAATTCTGGAATACAGGTGCCTGTGGAAGACTGGCCGTCTTATCAATTCCGCGGCGGAGAAGAGTGGTATCTTTTGTGGCAACAGTGTGCCAGATATCGGACATCAGCTGAGTGCTGTTTACAATATGGAGTTCCGGCATATCGGAAGTTCCACCGAATGCAGCCGCTTCTGCTGGTGTGCGGTCTGTCTCACCAAGGAGAAGAACTCTAGGGCATACGATCTCGCAGACCATACGTGTCATGCGGAGAAGAGAGTGCAGTTTCCAGAGATTTTCGCTATCCATCACAGGAAGGACACCAAGACTGAATACAGAAGCGCCCTCATTTGCAAGCTCCAGGATCTGGAGAAGCATTGCATTGAAAAAGGCCGGAGTCTGAAGTACACATGGCGCGCCGGACTGTGGGTCGTCCACAGAAAGGCTTAACGGGATTTCAAGAGCCAGGCGGATACCTGCTTTCTGGCAGTTAACTGCAAGGTCGTGCAGATCTTCTGAGGTTCCGATCTCCGGGATAATGCGAAGAGAGCAGTTGGAAGTTGCCTGGAAAAGATCTGTCAGGTACAGAGTGTCTGCCTTGCATTCACTGATATAGTCCAGCTTACCGGACAGTCCGGCAAGGGTATCTGCGAAATCAGCAGGATTTACAGCCATTCCGGTAAACGTGGTCTTACGGAACCAGTCCGGATCAGCAGCACAGTTCTGGTCAGCTTCTTTCATGGAAAGAGAACGCTCGCAGTAGATCTCTTTCATTTTTTTTGTGAGGCTTGAGAATGTGCCGGCAACCTCTGGATGGTCACGGAACAGCTCGCAGTAGAGCCATTTCAGATCGTTGTAGTAGTGGTTCAGGCGTTTCTCGTAGAGTGCATCGTAGGCAGTGTCTTCCTTAGAAGTTTCGACTTTCAGAGGTTCGGTTTTGGAAGTAGTAACTTTCGCCGGTTCAGTTTTGAAAGTTTCGACTTTGATCGGTTCGGTCTTTGAAGTCTCAACTTTAATTGGCTCGGTTTTTGAAGTCTCAACTTTAATTGGCTCAGTTTTTGAAGTCTCGACTTTAATCGGCTCAGTTTTGGAGGTTTCGACCTTGACCGGTTCAGTTTTTGAAGTTTCGATTTTGACGGTTTCGGTTTTTGAAGTTTCAATCTTAACAGTTTCTGGCTTCTTTTTCAGCTGTTGTTCTTTTTTTGCCTGCATGGCAGCTTTCTTTTTCTGGAGTCTTTTTGTTGACATATAGAGTTCCTCCTTAAATAAATTGGTATTTTCGGTATAAAATGTAAACTCTCTGACTGGAGAGAGAAATAGATCTACAGTTTGTGAAAAACCGGCTGACGGTTTTTGAACACAGTATAATAGGAAAAGCCACAGTCACGGAGAACATCGGCTGCCCTGTCAAAAGCATAGGCAATTTTATCCGGGGTGTGGGCGTCTGCACCGATGGTAATGATTTCGCCGCCAAGTTCACGATAACGGCGGATTACATTCACACATGGATTTGGTTCTCCAAGACCGTAGTGATAACCTCCGGTATTCAGTTCAATTCCGATGTTTTTGCGGATCAGTGTACGCAGAATTTCATCCAGGATTTCCTTATAGCGGCCATAGGAGTACTGACGGTTCTGATTGGGGCCGTAACGCACTACATAATCAATGTGTCCGTAGACATCCATTTTATCAAATGCGGCGATATTTTCCAGAATGGATTCAAAATATTCCATATAGCAGGCGGATTCTTTCCGGCCTTCAAAATAAGAAGGATAATAGGGATCATATCCGTGCACCACATGGGAAGAACCAATAACAAAGTCAAAAGGGATTTCTTTCAGAAGTCCGGAAAAAGATTCGGAAAGATGAGGCTGAAGTCCCAGTTCGATTCCGAAATTTACAGAAATCTGGTCCCGGAAAGCATCAGCCAGTTCAAAAAGACGCTGGCGGTATGCCGGGATATCCAGTGAAAAGTCCAGATTTTCCGGTGTTTCCGGGTAATCCGGATCAAGATGCTCGGTAAAACAGATTCCAGTAAGACCTTTATCAACCGCAGTCTGGATCATATCTTCCATGGGTGTTTCGGAATCTGCGGAAAAAGAGGAATGCATATGACAGTCCCATAAAATTTTCTGGCCCATTTTGTACCTCCATATTCAAGTCTGACGAGTGTGCAACAGATGCTGTACCTGCTTTGAAATTTAGAGCTGGCAGGACAGAGATTTCTCTCACAGAATTATAACACATTTTTCATAAATTTTCTTAATATTTATTTTAATGTGCTTTTTTATAAATAGCTCTTGAATTTTTGTTTGGAATTAGGTACAATATGAGACAGGTTGATGTTTCTTTAACAAAGGAACGATTTAAATCACCATTCAATTCATAGGAGGAATTTATCATGGCAGTAAAAGTTGCAATTAATGGTTTTGGACGTATCGGTCGTCTTGCATTCCGTCAGATGTTTGGAGCAGAAGGATTTGAGATCGTAGCAATCAACGATCTTACATCTCCTAAGATGCTTGCTCACTTATTAAAATATGATTCTACACAGGGAAGATATGCTCTTGCTGATAAAGTAACAGCAGGCGAGGATTCCATCACAGTAGACGGAAAAGAGATCAAAATCTATGCTAAGGCTAACGCTGCAGAGCTTCCTTGGGGAGAGATCGGTGTAGACGTAGTTCTTGAGT
>UMHX01033496.1_pt1 | contig 14220 bp, 11 predicted proteins | sample 1965651 | NCBI WGS metagenome assembly UMHX01 (sample SAMEA4836109, study PRJEB28245) | human gut metagenome | biome: gut microbiome; material: fecal sample | place: Denmark | collected 2008 | reverse complement strand
TCCCTTCTGTAATACAATTTTCTGTATTACACAAGAATTATTCTGCGGTCTCTGCGGCTGCCTCATCTTCATCATCATCCGGTACATTGTTGTGTACATACTGTAATGTAACAACTGTCGTTTCAGGATCAGTCATGACATCTACATCTTTGTCACTTGAAAGTGTAAGATCTTTTACCTTGATAGAATCTCCGACTTTCATGTTACTTACATCAACTTCTACCTTGTCAACCAATGCTGACGGATATGCCTTGAACTGTACTTCTTCCAGTAACTGCTCCAGTACACCACCTGCATCTTTCTCATGTCCGACCAGAACGATCTCTGCTACAGAATGTACTTTTTCATTACTTACAAGTGCCTGGAAGTCTATCTCATCTACCTGACCTTTTAATGGGTTAAACTCGACATCTTTAATCAGAACATTCATCTTCTCACCTTCGATGTCCAGCATTACCTGACTACCTTTGTGGCAAGCCTTAAGTAAACGGTCAACAGCTGCTTTTTCCATCTTAACCGGAACAGACTCTTTCATCTCTCTTCCGAAGACATTACCAGTAACGTAACCTTCTCTTCTTAATTTCTTTGCTTTGATGTCCATGCTTCTTTTTTCAGCTTTTAAAGTATTCATTTATCTTTTCCTCCAAAAATCTGATGCTTAGCAGCCTTCGCTTTGCGGTTTCAACGCTACAAAGAGGTTTTGTTAAGTAGGTTTCCTTTGTTACAGTCGTATTATAACACCTACAGCAGATAAAGATTCACCAAAAAGTTGATTTTTTTGTCCAGGTTTTTATGCATAATTTATCTACGTTTTTCCAGTTCCTCCGTCATCTCACCACGGATACTGTCCAATTTATAAAAATATGTCAGAACTGCGATCAGCACACACAGCACGATCGGGATCCAGATAAAGCAGATTTCAATATGCGTCAGTGCACGAGAGGTCTGTACCGCATTAGCTACATAGCCGCCTTTTTTCAGGAAGATTCCGATAATGAAACTTGTCAGTCCCATTCCGCCTTTTACGAAAAATCCCTGGAATGCAGCAATCAGTCCCATTCCTGTGTCAGTCAGTGCATCGATAAATTTTGTTACCAGCATCTTCGTACCTGCCGCAGCCGCCGTAATTCCAAATACATCGGTGTAAAATACCATCAGATACGAAGCCATCGTACTGAACACCAGGTTACATCCCAGATCACCGATTCCATAACCGATTCTTTTTGCCCATTTTTTCATATTAGAAGCAGGTAAATGCTCCGTCAACTACGATGTCTGAACCTGTTGTAAATGAACTTGTATCTCCTGCAAGGTATACGCAGATTGCTTCAAGTTCTTCTGGTTTTCCCATTCTTCCCATTGGTGCCATCTCATTCCATTTTTCAATCAGTGGAATCAGTGTTGGTGAGTTCAGTGTTAACTCTGTTCCGATGTATCCAGGGCTGATACAGTTTACACGCACGCCGCGTTTTGCCCATTCGATTGCAAGTGATTTTGTCAGCTGGATCACTCCTACCTTTGATGCATTATATGCACACTGTGGCTGCGGTACATTTACAATATGTGCTGACATGGGAAGCTGTATTGATGATGGAACCTCCGCCATTTTCCAGCATATATTTTCCTGCTGCAATATCCGTTAAGAAGATTCCATTCAGATTAATATTGATTACTTTCAACCACTGTTCATATGTCATCTCTTCTGCCGGTGCATTGATGCAGATTCCCGCATTATTATGGCAGAAATCCAGGCCTCCCAGTTCTTTTACAACTTCTTCTACATCTACCTGCTCTTTGTCTGTGCAGTCTGTCTGGATTGCAATGACTTTTCTGCGAGCTCTTTCGCCGTCTTCTTTGCTTCTTCAATGTCAAGGTCAACGATTGCCACATCAGCTCCTGCCTCTGCAAATGCCGTTGCCGTGCACTTTCTTCTCGGAGATTCCGATAACCTGGAAGAATTTTTTGAAAAAAAATCAGCCGGCGATACCGGCTGTATAGAAAGATGGGAGGATTATTTAAGACATCTGTCCATTCTGATCAACAACCTGCATATGGTTCTGGAGCATACCGTTATATTAGGCGGACATGTTGCTCCTTACTTTACAGATGAAGATCTCTGTGAACTACTCGGCAACTAAGTTACCAGAGCATCTGAATTCTGGCGGGATACCGCCTTTTTTCAGGGTGCGTCCATGACACCAATACTGCTTGCCTTTCGGCTATGCAGCTACTTTTATTATTTCTGGATTTTTTAGTCCAGTTATGGACAGTTTCTTCTGCTTTCCGGATACGGAAAGATATTTCCGCAGGATATTGAAGGCGCCTATTGCATCTGCATTAAATCTTACTCCATTGGTTATATACATGCCCCGCTCTTTTCGATTTGATGCTTCTGCATATCTTTTTGATACCTCTGATGATAATGGGCTGCACTGACTTGTATAGCTTTCTTCCTGTTTTATCAATTGTATTCCATACAGTTTCAGTTTATAGTCCAGCATGATGTACAGTCTGTCATATGGCAGTCCGTGAAACTTTTGGTTGGTCTTATGCCCCATATCTTTTTCTTTACGAATATTTCGGATATCACCCACAACCACACAGTGGATATCTTCTTTTCGGCAATATTCTGCAATCCATCTGGTCACTTTGTGAAAGTAGTCTTTTACTGCATTCTGCTTTTTCCTATATAGTCTCTGGATATGTTTTGATGATTTTGGATATTTTATTCCTTTTTTCGATTGCTGCGCATACCATACAGACTGTACTCTGGCTATCTCTTTATGAAAGTATCTTTCCAGAGAAAGATATTTTCTTCCTAGAATAAAAGTCCTTCCATTTCCAGAATCATAACAGGTCATCAAATTGTGAAGACCAAGATCAATAGATAAATAATGTCCCTTCTGGGAAAGCTGCTCTGGTTCTTCAATCTCATAGATAACGATAAGGTCACATTTTTCATTTTTCGGTGGATAAATCCGCAACTGTTTTATACGATCCATGTCCCTGAAAATCTTATTTTCAAGATATAGAAATTTTTCATGGATCCCATAGGTTTCTTCCATATAGCTTTTCAGATCCTTTGGCAGAGACAGCCGCAGCTGGTCTGAACCTTTCTCATGCCGGATTCCCATCTGCATGTATGTAACAGGTATATTGTCCTGTTTAAAACGGGGCGGATTTGGTTCTTTGATTCCTCCGGTCTTTTTCAGGACATAAAAAGATTTCCATGCTTTGTCCAGCTGTTTACAGGTTTCCTGCGCTGTCTGTGACGGAAGTTGTCTGTACCACAGATTTCCTTTATGTGCTTTTTTCTGATAGTACCAGTCAGGATACTTTTCCAGTCCCAATTCTTTATAATGATGACGTTCATAGTTGCAGATATTCCAGAGTTTGGAAGCTGCATAACACATATGTCCTATGATATTGGAATATTCCGACCGAATTTTTATAGATGTTCTGTGCGACAGTAGCATTCTTCTTCCCCCCTAGACATTCTTGTGGATGGAGATTTACATTCCATCTTGAATTAATACGACTTGCTCTGATGTTCAATATAACGGCGGATATTTTCTTCAGATACAGATCCGATTGTTTCCACATAATAGGAATGATTCCACAGCTCTCCTTTCCATAACTGGTTTCTTATTTCCGGAAAACGTTCGAACAGTTTTCTTCCAGTGATTCCCTTCAGATACTTAACGATTGCTGTTATGGACAACTTCGGTGGAGCAGATACAAAGCAGTGGACATGATCACATTCACCACATTCGAATAGATGGACGGTAAATCCCTTATCCGCAGCAATCTGCTGCACCAGTTCCTGAAGATATTCCTCGATTTCTGGTTTTAATATCTTTCGCCGGTATTTCACCGACCATACCATATGGTAATTGATATTACACACGCAAGTCCTATAATGTATAAGTTTTTCTTTCATACACATAGTATAACATGAAGAGTAAAAACGCGCAATGAAAAATCGAACATATTTTCGGTTTCTTATATGCCGATTACGGCATTAATATCAAGGACAGGAAGATTATTATATGATTTTTAAGGTGCAGACATGCACAATCTTGCGCTTTCATCTCGGTAATTGAATTGCCGAGGATTCCCGCTTATTGTCCTAAAATCCGTCATTACGTGGCTGAGCGTTCTACCTTTGATGATGACACCAGTTACATCATTCCCGGCAAATGTCCTGGTGATACAGTAGCGATCGGAGCTGCTCTGCCATTTATCAAAGAATTTATCGACGGCATTTATCTTATATAACCTTAGATTCATTTATAAAATATAGAGAAGTTACCACCTGATTTTACAACTGGTAACTTCTCTTTTTTATCGCTATGCGTTCGTAAGGAGGTGGCAGGTCATGCAGATATTATTTTCAGAATATTTTGTCTTTTTATTATTTTTCACTTTTTTTTCAGATTACCTATTGACATTTTCACTTTCGTGCGATATTATAATATCAACAAAAGAAAAGGAGGATGGACCACCAATCAGTTAAATCTTTATTTAAAATCTAAAGAAAGAGGTACAGTCCAATGCAGAGGACAATCTAAACTGAAAAGAGTCTAATAAAGAAAAAGGAGGACAAACCACCAGGAACGTAAATTTAACATCATTTAAAAAATGATAAAAAAACAAATCGAAGAAAGAAAGAGGTATAATCCATTGGATGAAATATCATAAAAATCCATCGTATTTAAAAAATTATTAAGTACGGTGGATTTTTTATGCTTCTGTTTATTTTTATTTCTAACTAATGTACTCGGTTACCTGATCATCTCGACCTCCTGAAATGCCTTGATAAATTGTTTCTTTCCGTAATTTGGAAATTCTACTTCTACCATCATATCATCTTCCGATGTCACAATACCGGTTCCATATTTGGGATGTATCGCTTTTTGTTCCTGAACATTTTCTGTTTTCTCGGATTCCGTTTTTTGTTCCTGAACATTTTCTGCTTTCTGTGCTTCTACTTTTCGGATTTCTTCTTTTGCCCTTCTCGTTAGTTCTTTAAGATTTGTCCGCTTTTCTTCATCACTGCGTATTTCTTTCCACTCAAGTAATTCCTCCGGGATCATTTTCAGATAATTACTGTAACTGCCCAATACCCCCGGTTCTCCCGGATTCGTGTAATAAGAAAGTTCCAGGTGATTTCTTGCACGCGTGATCCCTACAAAGAATAATCTCCGTTCTTCCTCTTCCTGATCAAAGCTACTGCATCTGATCGGCAGCAGTCCCGGATTTACTCCGATAATGAATACCGTATCAAATTCCAGCCCCTTCGATGCATGTAATGTCATGAGTTTTACTCTGCCGCCTGCTTCTTCCTTCTCAGCAGACTCTTGCGTATCCTCTGGACTTTCTATTGTTCCGAGTGCCACCCCATTCAGGAATTCCCGGATTCCGTCTGACATATTCAGCTTCTTTTCCCTGCTATATGTACAGATCTGATTCAGAAAATCCAATACCTGCTTTGCATCTTGCTGATAATCTGCAGAGGTAGGGTGCAGTGCTTCTTTCAATCCAAGCGAATCAAATATATCTTCTCCTGACAATACTTCTTTCTCTGTATAAAACAGCATCATATTCTTATATATATCAGATTTCTCTGTCTTGTGATTCTTTATAATGTCTTCTGCTTTCTTTTTTGTGCATTTGTCTCCGAACCTTTTATCCATCAATACCTGCATTCCCGCCTGTATATCGTCCGGATGCGTCGCAAATCTTAAGACATACATAAGCCAGTTCAATACAGGAATATCTTTCCACGACTTTTTCACCGATACTTCATATGGAATATTCTGTTCTGCAAACATCTTTTCCAGGATTTCTGCCTGTTTTTGCAGCCTGTAAAATACTGCAATATCCCTGTATTCCTTCCCTTCCTGATGAAGTGTCCAGATCTTGTCTGCCAGATACATTGCTTCCTGAAACGGATCATAATGATTCCTTATCTGAATCTTCTCCCCGCATTCATTACTGCCTTGAATCTTTCCGCCAAATTGAAGGAAACGGTTTGCCGCCTCCAGAATGGATGCATTCGATCGGTAATTAACCGGAAGTGAAAGTTCTTTTGCCTGAAACCTGTTCTTTAACAGGAAAAACATATTCTGAGTTGTCCCGCGGAAACTATAGATCACCTGATTTGGATCTCCTACTGCAAAGATTTTCGTCTCCGGTCCTTTTAATGCTTCCAGAAATTCCAGCTGTGACCGGTCACTGTCCTGTACTTCATCCACAATAATCCATTCTGGCCGAGAATTTTTCCTCATTTTCAGAAGTCTTGTCCCCTCTTCCAGCAGATCGGAAAAGCTCATTTTATTCTCTTTCTTCTTTTCCTTCTGTAAAAGAGGATATAACCGAAACAGTTCATCCTTATAGCGGCTGGTTACTTTTCCGGCCTTATAATTTGGATATTCCTGCTCCAGTCTTTTTTTCAAACGGTTTTTATACTTTACTTTCAGACTATATTCTGCAATCAGACAAAGCGCCAGTTCCTGTTCCTCGTCCGGATCCATAATTTCAAACTCCGAAGTCCATTCTTCCGGTGCCATGCTGCTATTTTCCACTGTATGAGCTATTTCTCCATTCTCTGCTTTTGCCTGTAACAGTGTATTTTTCAGCATCCGCATGGCAACACTGTGGAATGTTCCAAAAAACTGCACCTGTTCTTCCGTAAGTCCCGGTTCTTTTTTCTTCAGACGTTCAATAATCTCTCCTGCTGCCTTATTCGTAAATGTCAGCACCACCATCTTCTCAAGCGGAATCTTCTTTTCATAATGCAAATATAAAATTTTCGCGATCAGTACGGTCGTCTTCCCACTTCCTACATTGGCATTTACAATACATGCATCATTTTCATCTGTCACTGCTTCCATCTGATAGGAATTCAACCAATTCCATTCTTCCTTAAAATCCATTCCTGTCACCTAAAATTTATCTTCGTATCGTCGTTTTAACTTGCCTTCTGTCTTTTTCTTTCGCTCCATGTCCTCTTCTGTACGGACAACAATCTCCATATCCTGTGGACATACTGCGTGAAATTTTAATATGTTTTTGATACTTTTCGCATTCTCCGGTATCTTCAGCCAGTCCTCATAAAAGTAACTGTCCACGATCAATATCAGATTATGCTTCTCTATTTCTACTCGTTTTGCGGTCTTCAGAAATGCGCCTCCACTCTCTCCATTCTTAATCACTGTCTCACAGAATTCGTTCCATTTCTCCGAAAGTTTAAAGAATGAATACTGTTTGTGAACACCCGGACGCTCTTCTTCTACCTGCTTTTTTACATATTCCGGGGCTTCCAGCCTTTCCTTCAGGCTTCTAAGTCCCCATAACACCATCTTCTTACTTAATGTATAGTCTCCCACACAGGCCGGACAGCCATCCTCACAGGAACATCCCTTCACCATCTGAATCGCATGGTCAATCACCTCTGGGATCAATTCATAGATTTTCTCTGAATATCCAAGACCACCTTCATACTTATCATAAATGAATAATGACACCACTTCGTGTCCTTCTGATTCTCCGCTGCCAGAATCCACATATCCCTGCACGGTCGCATTATTAGACATTCCTGTATTGATATCATCACGTTCCGTCATCGTCACCATCATCGCCGCGTTCTTTATCGCATTTTGCAGGCCTTCGAAGTGATTATTCAATACAAGTTCTCCTGCCCCATTCGGTAACAGCAGACTTCTGTATACGCGCACCACATCCTCCGGAATATCAATCCATGTACTTTCTGTATCATAATCTTTCTGAAGCGGCTGTGTCAGTGATACATACCCAAGATTCTGATGATTATGAAACTGTAATTTCTTGAACATCGAGATCACTTCGTCTACATTAATATCTCCGAAATGTATCTTCGTTCTTTCCACTGTTTTTTCCTGAAAAGTCTGAAGGATCCGGATGTCTTCGGTTCCTGCCGAGACTGTATAATAATTTCCTTCAAACGACTTCGCCGTTGCTGTCCTGCTTACCAGATCCAGTTTCAGAACCTCATACAATGCACCGTCATGCATATAGACTGCTCCCGGATGTAATTCATGATAGGCCTGCGACTCATCCATCTCTGTAATCTCACGATTCTCATTATCTAGAATTAATTTGAATCTCGTCTTATCCATATTTCTCAGATTGTAATCCCCTGCGGGAAATGCAGGACCCGACCAGGCAAATCTCCCGGCCATACTTTTTACTTCTTCTGCTTTCATCAGAACAGGAATGATCTCACCAAGACTCGGAAACAATGCTGCATCATCCAGACTCAGTGGAAGTTCTGCCGCTGCCGCACGGATATGTGCCAATTCAATCAGCAGATTATCCGGGGCTACGATCGCATTTTCACTTTTTCCTTCAAAAAGCCACCCCGGTTCCACTGCAATGTACTGGTCAAATGGCTGATTTTCAAGAATCAGGTAATTCACACAGGTCTGTCCGTTTCTCCCTGCACGGCCACTCTGCTGCCAGAATGATGCCCGCGTCCCAGGATATCCGACGATCACCGTCGTATCCAGGCTTCCGATATCAATTCCAAGTTCCAGTGCATTAGTCGACACCAGTCCGTTCAGTTCCCCGGACATCATCTTCCGCTCAATTTCTTTTCGTTCCAGAGGTGTGTACCCGCCTCTGTATCCGGCAATTTTTCTGTTATCTGCCTGACTTAAGAAACCTGCCGCATCCAACTTGTCTCTTGCCTCTTTCAAAATAACTTCTACCGTTCGTCTGGATTTTCCAAATGCAATAAAATGCCTCTGCTCTTTTACCAGATCCGGAAGCATATCTGCCGCGACCGTAGACGCCGCATACCTTCCATAAACCTTGTCATTATGTCCTTTGATCTCCGGCGGCTGGATAATTCTATATTCCCTGACCGGTGATGGAGATCCATCCTTCTCAATCAGAGAAAATGCAGTGCCACATACTTTTTTTGCAAGTTCTACCGGATTGGCGATTGTCGCAGAACTGCATAAAAACTGGGGGCTTGAATGATAATACTGGCAGATTCTGTGCATCCGCCTGAAAATATTCGCAAGATGGGCACCAAATGCGCCCCTGTAACTATGTAATTCATCGATCACAATATATCTCAGATTTGCAAAGATAAAGTCAAACCCATACTTACTGTGATTCGGAAGAAATGCAGAGTTCAACATTTCCGGATTCGTTAATATAATATTCGCACTCTTTCTGATGCGGCTGCGCTCTGCGGGCATCGTATCTCCGTCATAGACTCCTGCCTGAATCTTCCCTTCTCCGAAATATTCCAGTACCGGCTGCAATGAACGGTACTGATCACTCGCCAGCGCTTTCGTCGGATAGACGAAAATCGCCCTTGTGAGTGGATCTTCCAATATCTTCTGCAGGACAGGAAGAAGAAATGCCAGCGTTTTTCCGCTGGCAGTCGATGTCGTGATCACTGTATTCTCTCCCCGTCCGGCCTTTTCAAACATTTCCGTCTGATGCGTATAAAGAGCATTAATCCCCTGTTTTCTGAGATATTCCTTTATTTCATCATTCATAGTATCCGGAAATTCTGCATAAGAAGCTTTCCTCTCCGGCACAATGCGCATATATGCCGTCATATCTTCGATTGACATCTTTTCATCCTTCTTCATTCTTACTCCTCGTATTCAAACTTACGAATCTCACAATTCTTGATACCGAACCTTGCAAATTCATCATTCGTCATATCACAAAAATAAGACTGTATCGCTCTTGAGATCCCGTTATGTGCAACCAGAAGATATGTCTTCTGATCTGATTCTTTCTTAATATCATCGAGCAGATCATAGATTCGGTGGCAAAGCTTCAGCATCGATTCGCCGCCTTCATAAGAATTAATAAAATTAGCCTTAGCCTTCTGGAATTCCTCTCCATTTCTCGGCGTACCTTCGTATTTTCCAAAGTTTTGTTCTTTTAGGCGCATTTCTTCACGCATCGGAATCCCGGTTACCTCGGATACATGTCTGGCGGTCTCCTTTGCCCTGATCAATGGTGAATACAATATCTCATCAATCTGAATTCCCTGCTCCAGAATTGCCTGCCCCAGCTCTTCTGCCTGCTGATGGCCAAGTTCTGTCAATTCAATATCCGTTGCTCCGCAAATCTTATTCTCTACATTCCAGACTGTCTGTCCGTGTCTTGCAAAATAAAAATGTCCCATTCTGTTCCCTTTCTACTCGCTTTCTCTGCACCGTACATTTACTCAGAAATATCCGGCAATTTATATTTCACATTCTATCATGAACAGATAAATCCTTCAAGCATTTATCCGAACATATGTTTTACCTATCTGTCACCTATATAAGTTCTGCCAGGACCGGCAGTTTCTTTTTATAAATTCTTCCCGAAAATGCAATATGCGGCAGCTCATAAAATGCCACATTCTCCGGACAGACCGGGCGATACAATGGATCCGCTACAATGCCTTTTACATTCTTTGATCTCTGAAGTACCTGTTCCAGTTCTTCTTCTCCACGGACTGCAATATCTCCATCCGCAAGTAATCCTTTCTTCTCCCTTATCGGACAGATTACTCTTACAGATATCTGATATTCCGTCTCGATCGCTACTGCCAGAGATTCCATGATCACCGGTTCTCCGATTAATATAATCTGGTTTTCTGAACTTTTTTCCGATTTGTTTCCTGTCAGGCTGATGCGCCTTCCCTTTTCGAGATATGCTACCTGCTTTTTTTCTTCTATTGCATTCAAAAGACTCTTCATAAATCCCCGGATCGGTGTCCCGATCACATAAGGTGTCCCGAACCTCTCCTGTAATACTTTGGCCGCCCAAAGTCCCACAGAAGATACCACCAGATTAACCTCCGCTTCCGGTGCACGTCCGAGATCTTCCAGTGTATCTCCCATAGCCCAGGTCGACAATACCTTCCATCCCGTCTCTTCTACATTTCTTTTTAAAGCATCTACATGCTCCTGCGGCCCGAAATCTAAAGGTGTTACTCCCAGAAGATTCACACTTTTTGACGTCACTTCTTTCTTTCCTTTGATACGTTTTGCAATCTCTGCAAGAGCCAGACCGGCACCATATACATAATCATGCATTCCATTTGTCGGAATCGAAAATGCCGGGATTCCGAGATCTTGTTCCAGCATCCTGGCGATTGCCGGAAAATCCGTTCCATTCATATATGGGATCGGTGATCCTGCAAGTGCGATGAATTTCGGCTTTAATCCTTCTGCAGCCAGTTCAATATCACAGATCATCTTCTCATCATTCCCCATGACAGCATCAATCTCCGTCAGCCCTGAGATGTAGATCATACTGTCCTGCTCATACCATCTTATCTCATCATGTGTATTATAAGTGGAATTACAACCGGACGGATCATGCATCACTGTCATCCCGCCCAATTCATACAGGGCAGAGCAGACACCAGATACGTCAGCTGTGTAAATCGGTATAATTCTGTAACTCTGTCTCATATGCAGCTTTCGCACCCCCATCCTTTCCGAATGATCAGATCTTCTGGATCTTTTTCTTCCTGCCAGGCTTCTGTCATCAATTCTGCCGTTCTGCGGATTCCGTCAAATCCATACAGTCCTGCACCTTCCACTAGATTGACAAAATGCCTGGTCCCTGTAAACCACGCTGCTTTCTGCCCGATTGCCAGTACATCTGATTCGTTTCTTGGCTTCATACGCATCTCCGGACGAATCGTTGGTTCATATTCCAGTTCAGGATATTGTTCCTTTAGCCACTCAAATGTGTCTTTTTCTTCCGGATTAACCGCGTCCAGATAGATTCTGGTCACAGAAAAACCATGTGTCAGTAACAGCTTTGCCAGTTCCAGCGGTCTTGGATGAAAGGTGTGATCGATCATAATGGGTACATCTCCGACCACTTTTCTGGCTTGTTCTAAAGCAGATTCACACAGTGCAATCTCTCTTTTTGTAATTCTTTCCAGTGATTTCTCCATGTGCATATCTGTATCTTCTATACCCTCAACCTCTTCCACATTTTCTCCAACCGCCTGCTCCAACGTCTTCCACTGCCTGATAATCTCATCATAATCAAAGCTTCCCGGAAGATATAACGCTTTCTTCCTAAGTCGTTCTGCCTGACATTCCAGACCATATTTTCCAGGCGGATAGCACGCTATGAATATTTTACTGTCTGCAAGCTCTTGATAGGACTTCCATGAATTACACTCTGGCAATTCTTTTACTTCTATATGCTTCCATTTTAACAAACGCCTGATATCACTGGTCTCATCCAGCGCAAAATCACTGCCAAGAATCGTCACTGCTTTCGGATTTTCTTCTCTCACCTTAAGTCCGTCATATATTGCCTTTCGAAGTTTCTGATCCGGCGTCAGCCCGTGCTTTTGCATGATTGGATCCATATAACAGCGGACGAAGAAAATATCCGGGAATCTGGCTTCCAGTTCTTCATACACCCGTTCCAGATCACATCCCAGAAAATGATGCAGACACACGGTAAATAACAATACTGCTTTCGGATGATCTTTTCGTTTTCTTAATACATCTGTAACGCCTTCGATCGTCACATCTTCCAGATTGCCGTTCAGAAGATCCTCTTCTTCCACGATCACAAAGGAAAATCTGTCTGCCGCATTCATCTCGGCTGCTGTCAGAACGACTCCCCGCATACAGTTATCTGCACAGACATAGATCTGTATGGATTCCGGAAGAAGCATTCCTGTATGGACAATATTCCAGTTTCCATGTGCCGGGGAATTGAATTCCAGTCCGGTTGATTCTCCGGCTTTCTTTAACATTTCAATCCCTCCCCAGGTCTTTTATCGGCAGTATACTTTTCATCGGCTTTTTCACAGGCTGATCCTTTTGGTCGTTTTGACAACTCATAGATTGCTTCCGCAAGTTTTCTGTATTCCTCAGCCATCTCACTGTCCGGAAAGCATTCCATAACCGTCTCTTTCTTTTCTTCTGCTTCTGTCACAAGTCCGCTGTGGGACAATGTTCCGACTACCTGTGTCTGAAAATCATCTGCCAGCTCATTTACCTTTTCTTCTTCTCTCGCTACATTCCTGCGGTTCAGAATAATCCCGCCAAGGGAAGCATATCCACGATTCTTAAAGTTCTCTACCGCCATCGCAATATTGGCTCCTGCATGGATCGCCATATTTTCTCCTGAAGTAATAATAAAAACTTTATCCGCATATCCTTTCCGCATCGGCATAGAAAATCCACCGCATACAACATCTCCGAGTACATCATAAAGTACAACATCCGGCTGATATACTTCATATGCCCCCGTCTCTTTTAATTTTTCCAATGCCGTGATAATTCCTCTTCCTGCACATCCAAGTCCCGGTGTCGGACCACCTGCCTCTACACAGATCACACCCTGATATCCGGTCCGCACCATATCTTCCAATTTCAGATCCTGCTTTTTCTCCCGGAAAAGATCCAGTACCGTCGGTACTGCTTCCCCGTGTCTTAATGCGATCGTTGAATCGGCTTTCGGATCGCAGCCAATCTGCATCACTTTCAGGCCTTTTTCTGCCAGTGCCACGGCAACGTTCGATACCGTCGTTGATTTACCGATCCCGCCTTTTCCATATACTGCAATCTTAATCATATTATTCTTGCTCTCCTGCTCTCATAAATAATATCCGAATGTTCTATTCTCCTGCTTTCGTAATAATATTCGAATATGCCGTCTTCGTGGATACCCCGTTCAGGTGCCCGATCTTACCGGATAATGTACTGATCATGTCCTGCGGTGCATCGATCGCAATGCTGATGATGTTAATCCCTTTCTCCCGGTACGGAATTCCCATTCTTCCGATAATAAATTGCCCTGCCTCGTGAAGCAGATGATTCAACGTCTCGATCGCTTCCGGATTCTCCACAATAATCGAAATAACTGCCACTCTTGTATCCATAGATTTCCTCACTTTTTCATGCTTTATGTCTGCTTTGTCTTCCATGCTTAACAGATACGCGGCAGTAATTCCCCTCCCGGCTGCGGAAGTAATGCCTGCGTTCCAATCTCCGTCAACATCACAACTTTTCCAGGCTGTTCTTCGGTCACTTCACCGATAATTGCCGCATTTTTAGAATACGGACATACTTTCAATGCATCCACGATCGTCTGTGCCTGTTCTTTCGGCGCCATGATCACAAGCCGTCCTTCACATGCAAGATAGAGCGGCTCCAGTCCAAGCATTCCACATAC
>UMHX01067989.1_pt1 | contig 14269 bp, 9 predicted proteins | sample 1965651 | NCBI WGS metagenome assembly UMHX01 (sample SAMEA4836109, study PRJEB28245) | human gut metagenome | biome: gut microbiome; material: fecal sample | place: Denmark | collected 2008 | reverse complement strand
TTTTTGTCGAATGGGCGTATACTAAAAATAGAGGGAAACTCAAAAAACGAGTAAAAAAACCGCCGTATTTTCGGCGGAAATGATAGAAAGGGATGGAACATATGTATACTAAGAAAAAGGGGCTGGCTGCACTCATCGCAGCTGTAACCGGACTCTCCTCGCTGGCAGTTGGCACAGTTTCTGCTGCACCGGCAGCTGCTGAAAATGAGGAGGCAGTCAAAATTCTGTCGCTGGGCGATTCCATCACAGACGGTTATTGGACTTCTGGTGCTTATCGAAAGTATATGTACCACGACTTGGAACAGATGGGTTATAACATTGATATGGTAGGCCCGAAGGGAGGCAATTCCAACACATTTACTTACAACGGACAATCCGTTTCCTATGACGATAACAACGCCGGATACAGCGGTTATGCCATTCAGGAAATGACAACCAAGGAACACCGTTCCGGCATTCTGGAAACCATTCAGGCGACTTGGTATAACGGTCAAAATATGATTGCTGCTTATCAGCCGGATATTGTCCTGCTGCAAATCGGCACAAATGATATTCTGAGCAACTACAATGACGGTATTACCGACCGTCTGGAAAACTTGGTCAATGTTATCTTACAGGATTTGGATGCTGATAGCACCGTTTTCGTTTCCACCATTCCAGACATTGATGCATACACCCGTGCAGACTGGCTTGGTTCTTATGGAATCAACGCTTGGGGCAGCACGCAGGAAGAAAAAGACCGGCTGATGGAAACTGTTACTGGCTGCATTGATACCTACAATACTTCTATTTATAACCTTGTTCTCAAGATGCAGAGCGAAGGTAAAAATGTTCAGTTTGCTGACATCAATAGTGTTGTAGATTACCAGACAGACTTGCATGATGGCGTGCATCCGAATGAAGCCGGTTATGAAAATATGGGCAACTACTGGGCTGGGCTGCTGAATGACTTCTTCCAGAACCATGGCACAAATCCGAAGCCGGTTACAACCACTACCACAACGCAGCCAGCAGTTACGACAACGACCACCACAACCACAACAAAGGCTACTACAAAGCCCATCACAACCACTTCTACTGCTAAAACTACGACCACAACCAAAGCAACGACCACAACAACAGCTGCAACTGTTCCGGCTGGTGCAACTGCAATTCACCTCACTGACGTAAAGAAGGGCGAAAGCTACAGTCTGGCAAATTATCCGGATGCAACTGCAATTTCGTTCACTCTCTCTGGAAATCTTCAGTACCTCGGCGGTGCGTTCGTTCTTGGAAACTGGACAAAAAATCAGCCATATAGTGCAAGCGACTTGAATGGCAATACTTTGACATTCCCGATTGATATGACCGATATTGAGCAAAAGACTTTCACATTCTTTAGATGGAACGATAGCAATGATGTACAGCTTGAAGATGTAACCTTGTATTGCGGCACTGCTCCGGCAACCACTACAAAAGTTACCACCACGACTGCAAAGCCGACTACCACAACTACCACTACCACTACAACCGCAAAGCCGACCACAACAACCACCACTACCACCACGACTGCAAAACCGACTACGACAACTACCACTACTACCACAACTGCAAAACCGACCACGACAACTACCACAACCACCACAACTGCAAAACCGACCACGACAACTACCACCACTACCACAACTGCAAAACCGACCACGACAACTACCACCACTACCACAACTGCAAAACCGACTACGACAACCACAAAGGCTACTACCACGACTGCAAAGGTTACTACTACAACAGCTTCCCATGCAAAGAAAGTGGTTCTGACCGATGTCCAGTATGAGAAAACCTACTCGCTGGCAGATTATCATCCATCTGACATTAAGGAAATCGTTTTACAGCTGGATGGTGAAGTCGGATATGGATTCGGCGGAAAGCTGGTTCTCGGCGGCTGGGCTGTTCAAATGGATTACGGCGTTGCTGACATGAAGGACGACAAGACCATTACCTTCAAGATTACCAATCCGCAGGATGTTATGACGGTTTACGGTTACTGGGGTAACATGAAGCTCAAGAGCGTTACTTTGGTTTACTAATTTTCTATTAAGCTAATTTCATTGTTTGTCAATGTCAAGGGGCTGTTGCAAATTTTGCAGCAGCCCCGCTTTTTTATCAAATAATTTCCTCCCACTCTGCATAGAATAACAGAAAAAAGGAGGAACGATAACCATGAAAAAGGGTGCATGGATTGATCTTTCCCTGTGGCTGGCAGCTACAGAACTAGTCGGGATTCTCTCCGGCTGTCTTGCTGGAGATATTCGGGCAGTCTATCAGAATTTGCATCAGCCGCCATTCTCGCCACCTGGATGGGTCTTTCCTGTGATGTGGGGTATTCTATATACCATGATGGCAATTTCCGCATATTTGATTCAACACGCTGACAGCACGCCTTGGAAAAAACGTAGATCGGCATTAATTCTCTATGCTGTACAGCTTGCCGTCAACTTCTCGTGGAGCATCGTCTTTTTCCGGTTTCAAAAATTCGGTGCTGCCATTGGTGTCATCGGTCTGTTGATTCTGCTGGTGATTGCAATGATTGTGATTTTCAGAAAAATTCGTCCCGCTGCGGCTGGCTGGAATATTCCCTATCTGCTCTGGCTGCTCTTCGCCGCTTATTTGAATATCGGCACATTTCTTTTGAATCCATAATGGCAAGGAACAGAACTGCTTTTTTGCGGTTCTGTTTTTTCTTACATTATTTTTTTAAGAATCACAGTTCTAATTTCACGGTTTTTTATGTCGTTTCCATCAAATTTGTGATTTTATCGAATCAGCTCTTAAAAATACAAAAAATGTGATTTTTTTCAAAAAATCGGTTGACAAATCCGGAAAGACGTGCTATAATAATATACGTTGTGAGACACAAAAACAACAAAAACGAAATACCTTGCGGGTGTAGTTCAATGGTAGAATTCCAGCCTTCCAAGCTGGTTACGTGGGTTCGATTCCCATCACCCGCTCCAATTTTTCAAAATGCGCCTTTAACTCAGCTGGATAGAGTAACTGCCTTCTAAGCAGTAAGCCACTGGTTCGAATCCAGTAAGGCGCGCCATACATGGTGGGTGTAGCTTAGCTGGTTAAAGCGTCGGATTGTGGTCCCGAAGATCGTGGGTTCGAATCCCATCTCCCACCCCATATTTACCATGGTTATCATGGTACAAAAAAGTCCGTTTCAAACGGGCTTTTTTTGTTTTTCTAATTCTTTTTCGCTTCGACAAGAATCGACAAAATTCGACAAAAAGCAGAATTGACGGTATGCCAAAAGTCTATTATAATAAAATTGTTCACATTGTAAATTTCCGATAGCGATGTGAATAATTCCAACCAAAATTGCAGGTACTCCGCTGGTTTTTTATTCTTCCACCAGTGGAGCACTTGCGTTTTTCCGGAAAGTTTTGTTCTTTTTTTCCGCTCCCCTACATAAGATATAACAATTTCTACAATCCCAGTGGGAAATCCTGCACGTTTCCCACGCTGTGCGGATAATTTTGGAGGGAGCAGCTATGAAACAACAGCCAAGGGAACGTGCCATTATTCTCGGCGAATATATTCTGGAACAACAAGCCACTGTTCGTGCAGCTGCGGAATGGTTCGGCATTTCTAAGAGCACGGTTCATAAAGATGTCAGCGAACGTCTTCCCGATTTAGACCCCCACCTCTATGCAGGGGTAAAGATGATTCTAGAAAAAAATAAGCAGGAACGCCATATTCGTGGCGGACTTGCAACCAGAAAAAAATATGCTCTGCTGGCACAGCAGAGAGAACAGCAAAAACACGCACACTTCTGCCATCCGGCAGCAGAAATGCCTGTACGCAGGGATTCCTACATACAGGCATAACTACAAGGAAACGGCAGCAGGTCTGTGCACATCTGCACCGTTTCTCTGTCTGCCGGTTCAGAGCTATGACAGACAGAATCTATGGCAAAGCGGCAGTTCCCTCCTCGGAGAACTGCCGCTTTTCGATTGCATTTCTGCCATCACAGTTCCCCGACCTCTGCGGTGCGTACCGCTATTGCTATATTGTATGCAAAAACGGCAGAAATGTAACAAGGTAAATTCTGCTAATCAATCGCAGATTATTCTCCAAAATACTTGACAATCCGGAAATCAATGATACCACTGTAAGGGTCATAGAAAATATCTCGGTTTTCATTTCGATAAACCAGATATGTTTTCTTATAATATACCGGAATGAAGCTGTATTCGGAAAGCAGCTGATTTTCCATCTGCATACAAAGATCGGTCAACTGTGCAGCGTTGTTACAAGTTGTAGTCTGCTGTATCATCGCATCAAAAGATTCGTTCTGATAGAATGGGTTCTGGTCGGAACAAAATGCAGACAGCACAGACGCTGGATTATTCTCTGAACCGGTAACGCCATAGAGTGCAATGCCATAATTCCCCGATTCCAGTCGGTCTTGATATTCCGAAGCGGTTACTTCTTCAATACCAATGTAAAATTCAAATGTCTTTTGCCAGTTCTGAAGAATTTCATGCAGGTAAGAACAATCCATCAGTTCCGGACAAACAAGAATTTGGTCAGACGGCAAGGAATCCATTTTCAGCTCCTGTAAGCCCTTCTCAAAGTCCTGCTTGGCAGTTTCGTTCTGATAGGTTGTAGACGGCTCAGGGACGTTATCTCGATACCGTACAGCGTCTACACGGGTATCAGGCGGAACAATGCCGGAAGCCCCTGTCAAGTCCCCGTCAGAATCTGCACCGATGTTGGAGCGGTCAATACTCTCTGAGAGTGCCTTGCGGATATTTGTATTGGCATAGGCTGTATTCGTCGGATTGAACACCAAGCCCAATGTCATCGAAGAATAAGAATTCACTGTATAGACATCTGGCTGTGCAAGCTCTTGTTTCGGATAAATCGAAGTCGTTAAAATATCCGACTGTTCGGAATCAAACGCTTCTTCTGCTTGTGCCTGCTTTTTCCGAATCAAAAATGTTAAGTCAGAGGGGTAGATTTTCCGGTCTGCTTCTTTGGAATCGTTTGCAGAATTACACTGCATATAGATTACATTATCGCTTCCATAGGGGTCATAGAACCACTTTCGCAGATAAAAAGAACCGTTGGAAATCACAGAAGTTTCGTCCAGTCCATACCGTCCTTTTGTCTGCTGAAAAAAGGTTTCATTGCAGGGCAAGGCGGCAGTCGTTGCCAGCAGTTCCGGAAAGCGGCTGTTTGGCTCTGCAAGCTGGAAAATCAATGTCTGGTCGTCCTGTGCAGTTACGCCAATCTGAGAAGCATCTACTGTTCCCTGCATGATTTCAGTGGCATTCAGCAGGCAGGAGAACGTTTCTCGATAGGGAGAACGGGTTTCCGCTAAAAACATTCGCTGAAATGCATAGACAAAGTCCTGTGCAGTAACTTTCCATGTTTCACCATCATCAATCTGTTCGTTTTGATTCTCGTCAAAATACCAATAGCAATCATCCCGCAAGTGAAACGTATACAGCAATCCATCGTCCTGCATGGTATAGCTATCTGCAACGCCATTCGACAGCGTTCCATCTGGATTTTCTTCCAGCAGTCCTTGCATCATATTTCGCAAAATCAATTTTGAAGAGGCATCTGTCGCCAGCAATGGGTCTAAATTCTCTGGATTTCCTAAAAGTGTATAAGTAAATAAGTAGCCAGAACCATCCGATTCTTCTTTCTGAAATGGCGATGTACAGCCACTGAGCAGAACGACTGGCAAACACAAACACAGGCATTTTTTTAGCAAATGATTCATCAGAAATTGTCCTTCCCTGAACTCTTGTTTTCTTTTATTATAACACGCCGCCTTGCAACTTGCAATCCTTTTCCAGACATACAGGGAGATTTTTTTCATACTAATTTCATATACAAAAGGGGCTACCGCTTTTCAGCGGCAGACCCCTGTTTTTTGTTTTGTTTGCTGTTGAAAGCGAAACGAATCTTACTTCATTTCACCCGGCAGCTGCTGTACATAACCTACCAGATACTGCATCAATGCATTCAGGTCGTGTTCATCCAGAACCTGATCTACATTACCGCAGTCTGCATTCAAGAATGCCTGTTCATCCAGTGTTACCTTACCAGCGATTGCCTTGTTCAGGAGAACAACGTCTACGATAGTAACCTGACCGTTCACGTTTACGTCACCGTACAGCGGAACCAGCGGCTTCTTAGTAGTGGTTGTTGTGGTTGTGGTAGCCTTTGTAGTTGTAGTGGTTGGCTTTGCTGTAGTGGTTGTTGTGGTGGTTGTGGTAGTCGGCTTTGCTGTAGTGGTTGTTGTGGTGGTAGTTGTAGCCTTTGTGGTAGTAGTGGTTGGCTTTGCTGTAGTGGTTGTTGTGGTGGTAGTAGTCGTCGTTGTAGTTGTTGTGGTGGTAGTTGTAGTTGTAGTAGTGGTTTCTTCCGGAACCAGTACGCAGATCGAACCATCTACATATGTTACGTCTACCTGTTCTTCATCCTTGGTAATCCATTCAAGTGCAAAACCGCCTCTGCTGTTCTTCTTTTCCTTGTCGAAGTTCAGCGGGAATTCATAGTAATCCTTGCCCTTGATGTTATCCGGATCATCTGCCTTTACAAGCTTTCCGCCCATTGCTGCCAAATCATCAGCTGTTACGTTCGGAATATTGTAGTAGATGGAGAGAATATCAGAACCATCCGGCATGCTGTCAGCGGTTGCAATCTTCACACCATCACCAGAAATACCCCAAATGAGTTCTGCATTGTTATCCAGCGGCTTGCCCAGATTGAGCAGTGCATCTGCAAATGCATAGAAACCATCCTGATATGCACCTTCGCTATTCAGCAGCTTCTGTGTTGCTGCACCTTCTCCATCTGTCTGGAATGCAAAGGAAACAGCGGTTGCATCAACTGCATCATATACCTTCAGCGGAACTTCTGCTTCCTGCTGACCCGGTTCTACGAAAATCTTGTGAGAATCTACAGTATTTCCGCTTGCATCGGTTGTTTCTTCACCAGAAACTTCTACTCTGGTATCTACCTGTGTGATATTCTTTCTGTTTGTATATACACGGAGTATATTGTCCTGATAAATTGCACGTTCCCGAATGCTAACATCGTTCGGTCCAATCCAGTCAAGCAGCTTACCATCCTTGTTGTTCAGCTTTTCTCTTTCGAATACCAGCGGGAAGTCATAATAAGTGCTTCCTTCTCCATCCTTCTTTTCTTCCAAGCCGTTTGCTTCTGCAATGCTTTCAACATCTTCCTTGCTCGGAATGTTGTAATACAGCGAGAAGAATGCTTCCTCTTCTGAAATATCGCTTGCCAATGCAGTTGTTTTACCATTAGACGGAACGCCCCAGCTCAAGCCCTTCGGATTGTTTTCCCATTTACCGAGGCTTACAAATACATCTGCTGGTTCAGCAATAACATAAGTATCGCTGTTTTTATTCAACAGTTCCTGTGTTGGCTTGCCCTCTGCATCGGTCTTGAATGCAACGGTAATACCAACGGTATCTTCTGCATTCTTCATGTACAGCGGAATTTCTGCTTCCTTCTGACCAGCATCAACAATTACAATTTCGTCCTTGTTGACATTGATTTCAGGATTATCACTAGATACCGTTTCCATTACTACGCAGAGATTGTTGCCTACATAGTTTGCCTTTACGTGCGAATCCGTTGCACTAGACCATTCAACGATGTGACCCAGCTTGCTGTTCAGTCTTTCCCGGTCAAATTGCAGCGGGAATTCATAATACTTAACAGTTTTTCCATTATAAGTACCAGTCTTTAATTCCAGACTGTTGTCATCTGCAATTTTTTGTACGGTTGCCTTATTCGGAATATTGTAATACAGGCTGACAATTGCTTCATCATCAGAAATGTCACTTGCCTTTACAACTGTTTTACCAGAGGATGCAACGCCCCAGCTCAAGCCCTTCGGGTTCTTTTCCCACTTACCAAGGCTTACAAACGGATCGGATGCTTCATGGGTAACATAATTGCTGCTATCCAACAGTGCTACGGTTGCTGCATCCAGCTTAAAGCCGAAAGACAACGCTGTTGTATCAATCGGATTCTTTATATACAGCGGAATTTCTGCTTCCTGCTGTCCCGGTTCTACAAAGAGGTCTTTGCCACCATTTACATTCAACTGCGGCAGGGTGTCATCCTTTGTATCATCGGTTGTAGTGGTAACTGTAGTAGTGGTTGTCTGTGCAGTTGTGGTTGTGGTTGCAGTTGTTGTAGTTACATCTGGAGCATCCGGTGTAACATAAACACGAATTACCGTGTTGCTGACTTCTGCTTCGTCTTCATAGTGTGTATTATTTGGCCCAATCCAAGTGAACAACTTTCCGTCCTTGCTGTTCATGCTTTCTCTATCGATGTCTAACGGGAAGTCATAATATGCCTTATCTCCATCATTGACCTTTTTCAAGCCGTTATTTTTCGCAATTGTTGTTACCGTTTTCTCATCTGGAATGTTGTAATACAGTGAGATGAACGGTTCATCTGGAGAAACGTCACTTGCCTTTACAACTGCTTTACCAGAGGACGGAACGCCCCAGCTCAAGCCAGCCGGATTCTTTTCCCACTTACCAAGGCTAACAAATGCATCAGCTGGTTCGGCAACAATGTAAGTATCGCTGTTTGCATTCAACAATTCTTTTGTTGCTTTCCCTTCTCCTGTGGTTACAAATCCAAACGAAATACCTTCGACATCTCTCGTGGTTTCCATGTACAGGGGAATTTCTACTTCCTTGTCTCCAGGGTTTACTACAATCGGTGCTGCATCTTTTCCGACCGTAATCTTTGCCACATCGGCTGCCTGTGCCATCAATAACGAAGAGGCTGGAACAGCAGTCGCTGCCATTGTAACAGCAGCACAAAAAGAAATAATTTTGGTTATCTTCTTCATAGCTTTTCCTTTCTGTTCATAAACATAAATTGTATACGGTTTCCCACATACGGACTGCGGACGATATACGGAAACGTCATTTTCCCGTGCGTTGCAACACAATTTGAAACGCTCCCGTACCTATCACATTTCCTTTTTTATTATACAATTTTTCCTAAAGAATCTCAAATAAATTTGTGTAAATTTTGTGAGAAATTTTATTAAACAAATGTGACTAAAAAACAACTTGACAGATTTTTATTTCTCTGTTAGAATAAAATGCACGAACTTGAACAAAAGCAATGAAAGAGAAGGTGTCTAGGTTGCTAACAAACTTTTTCGTAAATCGGATGATTCCAGACCCCAAAAACATCGAAAACCCCTCTGTTCGGAAGGCTTACGGGACATTGAGCAGCGTTGTTTGCATGGTCTGCAACATCCTGTTATTCAGTATCAAATACCTTGCCGGAAGTCTTTCCGGCTCGATTGCGATTCTCTCCGATGCGTTCAATAACCTGTCGGACTGTGCAAACTGCCTGATTACTTTTTTCGGCTATCGCATGGCTGCAAAGCCTGCCGACAAAGGGCATCCGTTCGGACACGGCAGAATGGAATATCTCACTTCCCTGCTGATTGCCGTACTCATCGCCATTATGGGCGTGGAACTGCTGCGAGATTCCTTCGATAAGCTGCGGCATCCTGCTCCGGTTACATTCCGCTGGCTGGTGCTGGGAATTCTCCTGCTCTCCATCCTTATCAAACTCTGGATGGCACTGTTTAACCAGAAGTTGGGGAAACAATGTCAATCTTCTGCCATCCTTGCAACTGCCAAAGACAGTTACAGCGATGTGCTGGCGACAACTTCGACACTGATTGTGCTGGTGGTTTCTCGGTTTACGGATTTTCCATTAGATGGGTGGATGGGGATTTTGGTTTCCCTGTTTATCTTGAAAACGGCTTATGACATTATTAAAGATACCGTCGATGATTTGCTGGGGAAGCCGGCAGATGCTGCATTGGTCAAGCAGATTTGCCAGCTGATTCGCTCTCATCCCGAAATTTTAGGGATTCATGATTTAGTCATCCACAACTATGGCATGGGCAAACGAATCGGAAGCTGTCATGTGGAAGTGTCCAGTCATTCGGATTTTGTTGCTATTCACGACTTGGTGGACAACATCGAACACCAGATTCAAAACCAGCTGCAAATCAACATGACCATTCACATGGATCCGATGGAACTGGACAACGAACAGATTAACGCCTGCCGTTCCATGCTCCTGCATATTCTGCATCAACTCGACCCACATTTACATATGCACGATTTTCGGATGGTTGCCGGTGAAACACACACCAACCTGATTTTTGACTTGGTTGTCCCATTCGACTGTGTCTATAAAAATGACCAGCTGAAAGAAATGATTGAATCTGCTCTGGCTGCTCAACCCATACAATATTATACAATTATTACCTTTGACCGAGAATATACCGCCATTGACTCCGAAACAGATAGCGGTGAAAATTTTTAAAAATCCACTTGACAACATCCGGCTGCCTATGGTAGAATAGAAAAAATGGCGTGGATGAGAAAGAGTAACCGTTCTACAGCTTTTCAGAGAGCCTTTGGGTGGTGGAAAAAGGCAGGCTGCACGGCGAATACATCTCGGAGTCGACTGCCTGAACCAGATTTGCAGTAGGGTTGTCCGGGTGTGCCCGTTACAGCATGCTTGAGGTCAGCTGTTTTTCTACAGCTGATGAACTGAGGTGGTACCACGGTGAATGATAACATCGTCCTCTGACAAATTCGCTTGTCAGGGGCGTTTTTTTATGCTCCTGAACAAATTTTCAGAAAGGTTGTATGAAAAACATGACAGTATTTGAAGAACTGAAACGGCGTGGCTTGATTGCACAGATGACCGATGAGGCAGAAATTGCAGAACTCATCAACAACGGAAAAGCAACATTCTACATTGGCTTCGACCCGACCGCTGACAGCCTGCATGTTGGGCACTTCATGGCACTGTGCCTGATGAAGCGGCTGCAAATGGCTGGAAACAAGCCAATTATCCTGATTGGCGGCGGTACGGCAATGATTGGCGACCCGTCCGGCAAGACCGATATGCGGAAAATGATGACAAAGGAAACCATTCAGCACAATGTTGACTGCTTTAAAAAACAGATGAGCCGCTTTATTGACTTCTCCGAAGATAAGGCGATTGTAGTCAACAATGGTGACTGGCTGCTGAATCTGAACTATATTGACGTTCTGCGGGAAGTTGGTGCTTGCTTTAGCGTCAACCGGATGCTGACCCACGAATGCTACAAGCAGCGGATGGAACGGGGTCTGACATTCCTCGAATTCAACTACATGATTATGCAGAGTTACGACTTCTACAAGCTGTTCCAGGATTACGGCTGCAATATGCAGTTCGGCGGTGATGACCAGTGGGCAAACATGCTCGGCGGTACAGAACTGATTCGCCGGAAGCTCGGAAAAGATGCCTATGCAATGACCATTACCCTGCTCCTGAACTCGGAAGGTAAGAAAATGGGTAAGACCGAAAAGGGTGCTGTCTGGCTGGATGCAGAAAAGACAACACCATACGAATTTTACCAGTACTGGCGGAATGTTTCTGACCAAGACGTTATTAAGTGCCTGAAGCTGTTGACATTCGTTCCGATTGAACAGATTGAAGAAATGGAACGGACACTGGAAGGTCAGCAGCTGAATCAGGCAAAGGAACTGCTCGCTTACTCCCTGACCGAACTGGTACACGGAAAAGAAGCTGCCGACCAAGCTCAGGATGCTGCAAAGGCAATCTTCACCAGCGGCAGTTCGAGCGAAAATATGCCAACAACTGCAATTCCAGCGGCAGATTTACAGGATGGCGGAATGGGCATTCTGACTTTGATGGTAAAGGCTGGACTGTGTGCCTCCAATGGTGAAGCTCGCCGGTTGGTACAGCAGGGTGGCGTTTCTGTCAACAATGAAAAGGTAACAGATCCGAAGGCAATCATCACTCTAGACGGCGAAACCATCATCAAGAAGGGCAAAAAAGTGTTCCATAAGGTTGTTGTGGAATAAGCATTTCGTAATTTTATTTCTGAGCAAACGGGAAAGCAAGCAAATTTTTGCCTTGCTTTCCTTTTTTTCTGCAATTTTTTTGCCGTTTTCCTTTGGAAAAGACGGTTTTTCCCTATTCCTGAAAAAATTGCTTGACAAATCCTGTGCGGTGTGGTATCCTATAGTTAGTCACAAATAACTGACTAGTTTCATTAGTTAGTCATGACTAACTAATTCGTGATAAACCATCACATAGAAGTAATCAACAATGAGTAATTGACACGATCCAAACAAGGAGGATTTTATGAGCGTTGTAATTATCGGTGGAAACGAATGTATGAGCCGGAAGTATACAGATATCTGTCAGGAACACGGCTGTAAGGCAAAGGTATTTCCAAAGGAAACTGGCCCGCTGGAAAAGAAAATCGGTTCTCCGGACTTGATGATTCTGTTCACCAACACCGTTTCCCACAAAATGATTCAGGGTGCAATGAAAGCCGCAAAGAAGAACTCTGTGCCAGTTGCACGAATCCACAGCAGCAGTGCAACTGCCTTGCGGAATCTGCTGTGCGAACATTGCCCGATTTGTTCCAACTGTCAGGCAAAGGCAGAATAAACTCGATTTCCTCTACCTATCTCAATTTTATCTCACAGAAAAGCAGCTGTCGGATTTTCCGGCAGCTGCTTTTTCCTATCTGCTGTTCTATTTACTTTGCGGCTTCTTCGGTTTCCGATGCAGAACGATGCATATTGATGCTGTCAATATCTGCAAACCGATGCAAGTTCTCGGAAATGTTCCGGTCATCTGCCTGCCCAATCAATTTATCACGGTTTCGCTTCGTCACTTCTGGTTCAATATGTCGGCTTGGCCCACCAACACATCCGCCGACACACGCCATACCCTCTACAAAGTCTGCTGGCAATCTGCCCAGCTTCATCAGCAGCAAGGCTTTCTTACATTCTTCTGCACCGTTGCACTTATGAATGTTGACTTCTTCGGTAAAGCCCTGTTCTTTCATGCTCTCCAGAACGGCTGCGGTAACACCGCCGCTATCACCAAACCGCTTTCCGAATACACTACCATCCTGCTGTTCGTTCGGCTCTGGCTTCAATGTAACGCCTTTCGCACGGATAATGGCACGAATTTCCCCGAACGTCAAAACATAGTCTGCATTTCCCTCCAGACGCTGTTCCAAAACTTCGCTCTTCTTTGCAACACATGGCCCAATAAAGACTGTAATCGTTCCCGGATGTTCTGCTTTCAGCTTTCGAGATACGGCACACATCGGGGAAACGGTTGTGGAAATATTCTCTTTCAGCATCGGATAATGCTTTTCAATCATATTTACAAATGCTGGACAGCAGGAAGTTGTCTTCTTCTTGCCCTCCTGATACGCTTCCATCCATTCTGCTGCTTCTGCGTTGGCGGTCATATCTGCACCCAATGCCACTTCTACCAAATCGGCAAATCCGACCTGCTGCAAGGCCTCTCTCCAGCTGGCAATGGTAATGCCATCCCCAAACTGCCCTTCTGCACTCGGGGCAATCATTGCAACGACCCGCTTTCCAGCAACCAATGCCTTTACGACATCTACCAAAAATGCCTTGGAACTAATCGCTCCGAATGGGCAGCTATGAATACAGTGCCCGCACTGAATGCATTTGCTCTCGTCAATCTGACAGACACCATATTCATCCATCGTCATTGCATTCACTGGGCAACTCCGCTTACATGGTCGGATCAAGTCTGCAATCGCATTGTACGGACAGGCTTTTGCACATTTTCCGCATTCTTTACAGAGCGATGGGTTAATATGTGCCCGTGTTCGTCCAATATCAATCGCACCAAATCGGCAGGACTGCTGACACGCTTTTCCCATGCATTTCTGACAGTTATCTGTGACAACATAACGGGAAATCGGACATTCTTCACAGGCTGCCCGAACAACCTGTACCACCAAATTATTTGGTGCACCTTCTACATTTCTGCCCTCTGCCAAACGAACCCGCTGCCGCACAATTTCTCGTTCTTTATAGACGCAGCAACGATATTTTGCCGTTGGTCCTGGCATCAATCGCAATGGCAATTCGTCTTTTTCTTCTTCAAATTTTCCGGCGAAAACCAGTTTTGCAACTTCTTCTAAGATTTCATGTTTAATTTTGACAATGGTTGCGTCATTCGTAGCCATAGTTTCACTCCTCTGGGTCTGATTGCTTTTATCCATCCGCTTTTTCTATGAAATTCTGCCAAATTTCATAAAACCAGTTCTATGTACAGTATACTCGTTTTCTGACCATTTGTCAAGCAAGTTCTCAACGCAGCCAAA
>UMHX01078903.1_pt1 | contig 14356 bp, 10 predicted proteins | sample 1965651 | NCBI WGS metagenome assembly UMHX01 (sample SAMEA4836109, study PRJEB28245) | human gut metagenome | biome: gut microbiome; material: fecal sample | place: Denmark | collected 2008 | reverse complement strand
AGCGTATCGTTATTGCGATTGCACTTTCCTGCCGTCCGAAGATTCTGATCTGCGATGAGCCGACAACTGCGCTGGACGTTACGATTCAGGCACAGATCCTGAAGCTGATCAAGGATCTTCAGAAAGAGTACAACTACACCATCGTGTTTATTACCCACGACCTTGGTGTCGTAGCGAATATCGCAGACCGTGTTGCCGTTCTGTACGCAGGACAGATCATCGAGTTTGCGAACGTAGAAGAGCTGTTCTACGATCCGCGCCATCCGTACACCTGGGCGCTGCTTTCTTCCCTGCCGCAGCTTGCGGAGCGGAATACAAAGCTGTTTTCCATTACCGGTACGCCGCCGTCTCTGTACAATAAGATTATCGGAGACCCGTTTGCACCGCGTAACCAGTACTGTCTGAAGATTGATACTCTGGAGGAGCCGCCGATGTTCAAGGTAACGGATACCCACTATGCCAAGACATGGCTGCTGGATCCGAGAGCGCCGAAGACAGAAAAACCGGAAGCTATTCAGAATATTCACGAAAAACTGTTAAAAGCATATAACTTATAGGAGAGTTTGAAAGTGTCTACAAAGCAGGAAAGCAAGACCACTGTTTCGCATCTGCCGGAGCATGGTCCGATTGACGAAAATGGAAGAGAAATCTTACTGCAGGTAAAAAATGTAGATATCACTTTCGGCAAGGGCGATGACGCAGTCAAAGCGGTAAAAAATGCTTCTTTTGACATCTACAAGGGAGAGACCTTCTCCCTCGTAGGCGAGTCCGGTTCCGGAAAGACAACGATCGGCCGTGCGGTCATTCGTGTCAACCCGTGTTCCGCAGGAGAGATCCTGTATAAGGGCGTTAAAATTTCCGGTAAGATTCCGCATTCCCTGGACCGGGAGGTTATCCGAAACATTCAGATGGTATTCCAGGATCCGGCCGCATCGTTAAATGAGCGTGCGACGGTCGATTATATCGTATCCGAGGGTCTTTACAACTTCCATCTGTACGAGAACGAGGCAGACCGTGTGAAAAAGGTAGAGAACATGATCAACGAGGTTGGTCTTCTGCCAGAGCACCTGACCCGTTACCCACATGAGTTCTCCGGCGGACAGCGCCAGCGTATCGGTCTGGCCCGTGCCATGGTTATGGAGCCGGAGCTGGTTGTAGCCGATGAGCCGATCTCCGCACTGGACGTATCGATCCGTGCCCAGGTCCTCAATCTGCTGAAAAAATTCCAGAGAGAAAAACAGGTTACTTATCTGTTTATTGCTCATGACCTTTCCATCGTTCGGTTCATTTCCGACCGTATCGGTGTTATCTACAAAGGAAATATCGTAGAGGTTGCGGATGCAGAGGAGCTGTTTAACTTCCCGCTGCACCCATACACGCATTCTCTGATTTCTGCGATTCCGATTCCGGATCCGCAGCTCGAGAAGAATAAGGTGCTGTACACCTACGACCCGTCCATCCATGATTATTCCGTGGACAAACCGGAATTCGTGGATATCGGACACAACCACTTTGTATATGGAAATAAAAAAGAGATCGAAGAGTACAAGGCACTCCGTGAAAAGGGAGAGCCGCTGCAGCCGATCACCATCCGAAAGCCTGGCGAGGAAGTAAAAGAGGAGAACCACGAGGTTCATCTTTCCAAGGCAGAAGATGAATTCCTGAAAACTCCGGTTCACGATACCGGAAGCGTCTGGTACAAAGTGCTGTCATTCTTCTTCCCGATCATCGGTATCATCGCAGCGATGGTATACAAAAAGAAACAGTACTATCACAACTACAAAGCATGCAAGCAGGGCGCGCTGTACGGATTTGCCGTACTTGCCGTGATTCTCCTGATCTTTATCATTGCATTGATTTTAGTTGCCCTATAGTGGACAGGAAAGAAAAAGTGGCCCGGAACCAGAAAAAAGGTTCCGGTGCCGCTTTTTTGATTTACGCGAGCAACGAGCCAAAGTCCGTGCTTGCACGAGACCTTGGCGACTGCCGCGATAACTTGAGAAACTCGCGGAGCGTGTTTCTCATAGTTTACAGGAAGCTTCGTTGAACTTTCCTGCAAATCAAAAAGCCTTCCGGGCAGAACGCTTTCTTATGCCGGTTCACAAAAGAGAAGCGTGAGAAGAATTCCGTTCCGATTTTACTTGACGGGAGATGTGTTTTTTGGGACAATAAATCACAGCAAAAAAGAAAATAAAAGGAAAGAGGAGCAACAGAATGGGAAGAACAGTAAAAGATCCGAACAGACGGCTGCCAAAGCCGGTACAGAAGGTCTGGCTTTCCGAAAAAAATGTCGGACGGCGCATCCTGCTTGTAGTACTGCTTCTGGCGATTGGATCCGGTTTTCTGGTGTATGGTTTTATGAACTTTCTTCACGGAGATTCCGGCTGGCGTGAGATCAGTGTAAAGGCAGGCGCGGATTTGAACTGCGGTGAGGATTTTACCTTGAAATATAACGTTGGCGCAAGCGGGGTTTCCGCAGGCGGGGAGGCAAAGGCACTTTCGCTGCTTTACACAGATGCGGCGGTGAAAGGCTACCGGCTTTTCAATATAGATGAGAGCTTTGAGGATGTGACAAACCTGTATGATATCAACCAGCATCCAAATGAAGTGCTGACGGTAGATCCGGTTTTATACGATGCATTGAAAAAAGTATCCGATGCCAATTGCCGGGAAATTTATCTGGGACCGCTGTATGCGTCCCTGGAAAATCTCTGCGCCAGCAATGATGATGCGGCTGCAGCGCAGTTTGATCCGAACCGGAACGATGCGGCAGCAGAAGAAACGGCAGCAGTTGCTGCCTTTACACAGAACCCGGATGATATTTCACTGGAGCTGTCAGGGGAAAACCAGGTCTGTCTGCATGTGTCAGACGCGTATCAGGCGTATGCCGCAGAGATGGGCTATACCGCATATCTCGACTTTTTCTGGATGAAAAATGCTTTTTTGATTGATTATCTGGCGGATACGATTCGCGGCGAGGGCTATCAGCTCGGCATTATTTCCAGTAAGGACGGTTTCGTGCGCTGTCTCGATGAAACGGGAGAAAAAGAGTACCGGTATCCACTGTATCATCTTTCCGGGAACGAAATCCAGTCATACGGAACAATGACGTATGAAGGACCGAAAAGCATCGTGTTTTTCCACGCTTACCAGGCGGGCAGCCCGGATGCGTACCGCTATTATCAGTATCAGGACAAAACGATGTGCACGCCGTATCTTAGCGCGGCAGACGGAAAAGACCACACAGCAGCATCAGAACTGATCGTCTATTCCGGTGAATATGGCTGTGCCAATACGCTGCTTGCAGCATTTTCTGATTATCAGGCCGAATCTCTTTCCAGGGAGTCCCTGGAAACACTGACTTCACAGAACATTTACAGCATCTGGTTTGAGGACGATGAGATGCAGACGACAGATGAAGATCTTGCCGTAATCGTAGGAAATGAATAAAAAACAAACCAGATTTGCATTGTACAATCGCGGTTAGGATGGTAGAATAAAATCAGAGTTTGAAAAATCATTTCCACAATCTGCAAGCCCCACTTCGCGATCTGTTTTGACCTTATCCGGTTGCTGCAGACCGTTTGGGCTGAAAATGGGACTCGCAGCTCACGAAAAGCTTTTTTCAAACACGCTCTGGCATGAATGAGTGCTTTTTTATGCGATTTTGTATGGGGGAAGCAGCAGCGAGAGCACGTAAAATAAAAAAGGAGGGGTTATAATTTTGAAAATGGAAGAAAAATTATACGATTATATGGATTGGGCGGAAATAGAAGCCGTGGTCTATTCCGAGGAAAATCATCCAAGAGACATCTTGGGACCGCGCGTAACGGAGGATGGTATTTTGATTCAGGCGTTTTTCCCGGGTGCAACCCGTGCAGCCGTACATACGATCCGCGACGGAAAACAGACCGAGATGGTTTGCGAGGATGAGGCGGGATTTTTCGCTGTGCTGCTTCCAGGAAAGAAAATTCCGTCCTATACGCTGATCTACTGGGACGGCGACGGAAACCAGATGGAGCATTACGATCCGTACGCCTATCCGATGCAGTTCACCGAGCAGGAACAGAAACAGTTTGAAAACGGCATCTGTTATTCCATCTATGAGAAGCTGGGTGCACACCCGGTAAAAATCGACGGCGTCAGTGGTGTTTACTTCGCAGTCTGGGCACCGAATGCGATCCGTGTCAGCGTTGTCGGAAACTTCAATAACTGGGACGGAAGAGCATATCAGATGAATCTTCTGGAGTCCGGGATCTACGAACTCTTTATCCCCGGTGTTCGCGCGGGCGACATCTATAAATATGAAATTAAGGCAAAGGGCGGTCTGACGTATCTGAAATCGGATCCATACGCGAATGCAGCACAGCTGCGTCCGAACAATGCGAGTGTTGTGGTTGATCTTGGAAAATATGCCTGGCAGGATGAGAACTGGATGAAGAAGCGTGGTGTCACACAGGGCGACAAAGCGCCGATTTCTGTTTATGAAGTGCATCTTGGCTCCTGGAAAAAACCGGACGATGGCCGTGAATTTTATAACTACCGTGAGATCGCTCCGATGCTGGCTTCTTATGTGAAAGAGCTCGGCTACACCCATGTAGAACTGATGCCAGTGATGGAGCATCCTCTTGACGAGTCCTGGGGGTATCAGGTAACGGGCTATTACGCACCGACAGCACGTTACGGAACGCCGGATGACTTCCGCTATTTTATGGATACGATGCATCAGAATGACATTGGTGTCATTCTCGACTGGGTACCGGCACACTTCCCACGTGATACTTTCGGACTTTCTGCTTTTGACGGTACATGCCTGTACGAGCATTTCGATCCAAGACAGGGATCCCATCCACACTGGGGCACGCTGATTTACAATTACGGCAGACCGGAAGTGAAGAACTTCCTGATCGCCAATGCTCTTTTCTGGGCCAAAGAGTATCATGCCGACGGAATCCGTATGGATGCGGTTGCTTCGATGCTGTATCTTGATTATGGCAAGCAGGACGGGGAGTGGGTCGCAAATATCTACGGCGGAAATGAGAACCTTGAGGCGATCGAATTTTTAAAACATCTGAACTCCATCTTCAAAAAAGAGTTCCCGGATGCGCTTCTGATTGCAGAGGAATCGACCGCATGGCCGAAGGTGACGGGAGACCTAGACGACGAAGGCCTTGGCTTCGACTACAAGTGGAACATGGGCTGGATGAATGATTTTACGGAATATATGAAAAACGATCCGGTATACCGCGGGGCACATCACGATCAGCTGACTTTTTCTATGGTATATGCATACTCGGAGAAATTCATGCTGAGTCTGTCGCACGATGAAGTGGTTCATCTGAAGGGATCCATGTATACCAAAATGCCGGGTACACCGGAGCAGAAAATGGCAAATCTTCGTCTGGCGTACGCTTATCAGATGGTGCATCCCGGAAAGAAGCTTCTGTTTATGGGACAGGAATTCGGACAGGAAAAAGAGTGGAATGAGAAACAGTCCCTGTCCTGGGAGCTTCTTGAGGACAAGGAACATCTGCAGTTAAAGAACTATATGGCAGCACTGCATGCGTTTTACAAGGCAAATCCGGCACTGTATCAGCTTGACGAAAAGCCGGAGGGCTTTGAGTGGATCAATGGCATGGAGTGGGAAAAGAATCTTCTGATCTTCCTTCGCAGAACAAGGAAGAAAGAAGATACGCTGCTTGTCGTATGCAACTTCTCGAATGTCGAGTACGATGATTTCCGCATTGGTGTGCCGTATCCAGGAAAGTACAAAGAGATGTTCAACAGCGATGCGGAAAGCTATGGCGGAACAGGCGTCGGAAATCCACGCGTGAAAATGTCGAAAAAAACAGAGTGCGACGAGCGGAAAAACTCGATTACCGTAAAACTCGCACCGCTTTCTGTTCAGGTATTTTCTTATACGAAGCCGGAGACGGGCGCTGCAAGCAATAAGAGCGCAAAGGCAAAAACTGCAGCGAAAGCGGCAGCAGAGAAGAAAACCGGAAAGAAGGGAAAACCGGCTGGAAAAACGGAAGAAGCAGTAAAAGCAGTAAAAGCAAAGAAAACAACAAAGACTGCCCAAAAAGCAGAGAAAAAGGTATCGGAAAAAACGGTGAAAACCGCAGAGAAAAAGCAGGGAACTACGACTGCGACAGAGAAGGTGGAGAAAGCCGTAAAGCAGGCGATTGATAGCAAACCGGTGAAAACGGTAGAGCAGACGGTGGACAAGCTGGTGAAAGCCGGAAAATCCGCAGCGGCAGAGGCAGCAAAAGCCGTGGAAAAATACCGCGCAGCCGCCGATCCGGAAAAGAAGCCGGCTACAAAGCCGGAAACAAAGCCGGAAACCAAGTCGGAAGCAAAATCAGAGGCAAAACCAGAGACAAAAACGAAAAAAAGCACAGGCATGAGTGAACTCGGCGAGGAGCTGCAGAGAAAATTCGAGACAGAGGAGAGATAACACATGGTGAATCTGACAGCGGCGGAACGCGTCTATGAATACTGGATCGACAAGGCCTCTTCGGCTGCCGATCTGGTGCTGAAGATCGTGTTTGCGGTAATTCTGTTTCTGGTTGCACGCAAACTGATCCTGTGGCTCTGTGGTCTGATCCGGAAAAACATGCGGCGTTTTCACACGGAGGAGGCGGTGGTCAGTTTCACCGTTTCCATGGTGAAATACAGTCTGAACACGCTGCTGGTGCTGACCATTATCGTTCAGCTCGGTATCGTATCCGAAGCGTCGATCGCAGCAGCCATCGCCTCCGCCGGCGTTGCCGTATCCCTGGCACTGCAGGGCGGCCTCTCAAACTTTGCAGGCGGCGTGATGATTCTGCTGCTGAAACCATTTAAGGTCGGTGACTACATCATTTTTCCGGGCGAAGGTCAGGAGGGAACGGTTAAGAAGATTGAGATGTATTATACGACAATCAACAGCATCGACAACCGTACCATCATGATCCCGAACGCTAATCTGACGAACCACACCATCATCAACGTGACGGCGATGGACCGGAGAAAGCTGGAGATCAAAGTCGGCATTTCTTATGAGTCCGATATCAAAAAAGCGAAGGACATCCTGCGCCGCCTCGTTGAGGAGGAGCCGCATTTTCAGTCGGAGGAACAGCAGTTTTTCGTAGATGAGCTGGGCGAGAGCGCGATTACGGTCGGTCTCCGCGCCTGGGTCGCAACGGAAAATTACTGGCCGGTCAAATGGAAAATGAATGAGCGCATCAAAGAAGAGTTTGACGCGGCGGGAATTTCCATCCCGTATAACCAGCTCGATGTCCACATCTGTCCGGAACCGGCGAACAAAAAAGCCGGAAAAGGCGATAAATAAAGGATATTTTGAAAATTAACCCTTGCAATTGCACGGAAAAGGTGCTATAGTAAAGTTGTTAATAAGTGACTGTTAAGGAGTGGACGATTTCGTCCACTCTTTCTTGTGTACAGGGAAATGAAAGAATTTTTCGAAAGTTTCCCTGAATCAAAAAGGTGGTGAGGATTTGAGCAGAAGAGAAGAATACGAACAGAAGGCAGAAGAACTGATCACTCCGATTGTAGAAGCCAATGGTTTTGAACTGGTGGATGTGGAGTATGTCAAAGAGGGCGGTACCTGGTATCTGCGTGCTTACATCGACAAAGAAGGCGGAATCACCGTGGATGACTGCGAAATCGTCAGCCGTGCATTTTCTGACCGGCTGGACGCAGAGGACTTTATCGATGACGCCTATATCATGGAGGTCAGCTCCCCGGGCCTTGGACGTCCGCTGAAAAAAGAGAAAGACTACAGGAGAAGCATGGGAAAAGAGCTGGAAATCCGGACATACCGTGCGATCGAGAGAAACCGGGAATTTTACGGAATACTCACCGCATATGATGATAACAGTGTGACCATTTTGGAGGAGGACGGAACAGAGCGCGTCTTCCAGAAAAGCGATATTGCATTGATCCGTTTAGCATTTGATTTCTAAACAGACGCAGATACAGGAGGAAAAGAGAAAAATGAATACAGAATTAATGGAGGCCCTTGAAGTTCTTGAGAAAGAGAAGAATATCAGCAAAGATACCCTGCTTGAGGCAATTGAGCAGTCGCTGATCCAGGCCTGTAAAAACCATTTTGGCAAAGCAGATAATGTAAAGGTAAGCATCAACGCCCAGACTGGTGATTTCAAAGTCGTAGCAGAGAAAACCGTTGTTGATCTGGTACAGGATCCGATCATGGAGATCGCCCTTTCCGATGCAAAACGTGCAGACTCCCGCTATGAACTCGGCGATATCGTTCCGGTAGAAATCAAATCCAAAGAGTTCGGCCGTATTGCAACCCAGAATGCCAAAAACGTCATTCTTCAGAAGATCCGTGAGGAAGAGCGTAAAGTTCTGTTTGATCAGTACTTCGAGAAAGAGCACGATGTGGTTACCGGTGTGGTACAGCGCTATGTAGGACGCAACGTCAGCATCAACCTCGGTAAAGTAGACGCTCTTCTGACCGAGAACGAGCAGGTCAAAGGCGAGAAATTTGAGCCGACCCAGCGTGTGAAAGTATACGTTCTGGAAGTAAAGAATACAACCAAGGGACCGAAGGTTATGGTATCCCGTACTCATCCGGAACTCGTAAAACGTCTCTTTGAGTCTGAGGTTTCCGAGGTTGCGGAAGGCATCGTAGAGATCAAGAGCATTGCCCGTGAGGCGGGAAGCCGTACAAAAATGGCAGTATGGTCCAACGATCCGAATGTCGATGCAGTCGGCGCATGCGTCGGTATGAACGGAAGCCGTGTCAACGCGGTTGTCAACGAGCTGAACGGCGAGAAGATCGACATCATCACATGGGATGAGAACCCGGCACTCCTGATCGAGAACGCACTGAGCCCGGCAAAAGTTATCTCCGTTATGGCAGACCCGGATGAGAAGACTGCAAAAGTGATCGTTCCGGATTACCAGCTTTCCCTTGCCATCGGTAAAGAGGGACAGAACGCAAGACTTGCCGCACGTCTGACCGGGTTCAAGATCGACATCAAGAGCGAGACCCAGGCACGCGAGGCAGGAGACTTCGACTACGTAGAAGAAGAGGAATACGAGGAAGAGGGCAATTACGATGAGTCCGCAGCAGAGGAGGAAACCATCTCTGCAGAAGAAGACTTCGACGAGAATGATGTAGAAACAGCAGAGAAAGCCGGAGACGAAGAGTAATTAAAATAAAAACAAAGGCGGGATGAGCATTTGAGTACAGTTCGTAAAGTGCCGCTGCGTAAATGCATTGGCTGCAATGAAATGAAAAACAAAAAAGAAATGATCCGCGTGGTGAAAACCACCGAAGGAACGATTGTTCCGGACACAACCGGAAGAATGAACGGACGCGGTGCTTATGTCTGCTCTCTGGAATGTCTGGGGAAAGCAATGAAAAACAAAGGACTTTCCCGTTCTCTGAAGGCAGAAATTCCATCAGAGGTTTATGAGCAGTTAAAGGAGGCATTTGCGAAGATTGAACAGTCAAAGTAAAGGATTATCCATGCTGGGCCTTGCTATGAAGGCGGGTAAGGTATCGAGCGGCGAATTTGCGACCGAGCAGGCCGTAAAGAGCGGCAGCGCATACCTTGTCATTCTGGCGGAAACGGCGTCGGCCAATACACAGAAGAAATTTCGCAATATGTGTGCATACTATAAAGTGCCATGCATTCTTTTTGGGGACAAAGAGCAGCTTGGAAGAGCCATCGGAAGAGAATACCGTTCTTCCCTTGCCGTATGTGAAGCGCATTTTGCAGAAAAAATAGCAGCATTGTTGGCAGAAGCGTAAGGCGTAAGGCCGGAAAGGTCGGTGGATGGATGCAGGAAACACGAAAACCGCAGAAAGAGGAGAAAAGATCATTGGAAAAGAAAGATACAGAAAATATGGAAATGAAGAAACCGGAAGAGCAGGCAAAACCGAAGAAAAAGAAAATTATTTCCGTTGTGCGTCCGCAGAACGCAACAAGTAAAGAAGCAAAAGAGTTCACAAAGAACCAGGGACAGAAAAAAGACCGTCCGTCCCGCGGAAACGGCCGTCCGGAAGGAAACCGCAATGGAAACGGAAGAAGCGAGGACCGTCCGAACCGTGGAAACGGAAACGGCGGAAATGGAGATCGTCCGAACCGCAATGGAGACCGTCCGCAGGGAGAGCGCCGTTTCAACAATAACGGAGACCGTCCGAACCGCAATGGAGACCGTCCGCAGGGAGAGCGCCGCTTCAACAATAACGGAGACCGCCCGAACCGCAGCGGAGACCGTCCGCAGGGAGAACGCCGCTTCGGCGGAAACAATGGAGACCGCCCGAACCGCAGCGGAGACCGTCCGGGAGGAGACCGCAATAACGGCGGAAGAAGCGGAAACGGTGAGAGAAGCGGAAGACCATTCGGTGAGCGTTCCGCACGTCCAAACGGAGGCAGACCGGGAAATAATGGCGGAAGACCGTTCGCAGGAAAGGATGATGATTCCCAGAATCAGAACCGCCGTCCGGGAGGAGACCGCCGCAGAACCGAGCATAAGAGCTCTGCAGGCGATACAATGAGCCTTGGCATCAAGAAGCCAGGCCGTGATACAGGAAGAAAAGAAAAAGACAAAAACAAAGATTCTTTAAGAGAAAATAAATTCAGTGAAGACAGAGGAAGAGGCGGAAACCGTCCGAACCAGGGACATCATCAGCAGTCCAGACTCCCGAAAGCGCTCCAGAAACCGGTCAACAAACCGAAACAGGAAGCTCCGAAGGATGAGGTAAAGGAGATTACCCTGCCGGAGAAAATGACCATCCGCGAGCTGGCTGAGAAGATGAAAATGCAGCCGGCAGTCATCGTAAAGAAACTGTTCATGGAAGGAACGATGGTTACCGTAAACCATGAGATCGATTTCGAAAAAGCACAGGAAATCGCGCTTGATTATAACATCATCGCTGAGCCGGAAGAGAAAGTCGATGTGATCGAAGAGCTCTTAAAAGAGGACGAAGAGGATGAAAAAGACATGGTTCCGCGTCCGCCGGTAGTCTGCGTTATGGGACACGTTGACCACGGTAAAACATCTCTTCTGGACTGCATCCGGAACACCCATGTCACCGACCGCGAGGCTGGCGGTATTACCCAGCACATCGGTGCATACACCGTTTCGATCAACAAACAGAAGATTACGTTCCTCGATACCCCGGGACATGAGGCATTCACCGCTATGCGTATGCGTGGAGCCAATGCAACGGATATCGCCATTCTCGTTGTCGCAGCAGACGACGGTGTGATGCCGCAGACCGTTGAGGCAATCAACCATGCAAAAGCAGCCGGCGTTGAGATCATCGTTGCGATCAATAAGATCGATAAACCAGGCGCAAACGTAGAGCGTGTAAAACAGGAGCTCTCCGAGTACGAACTGATTCCGGAGGACTGGGGCGGAAGCACCGTATTCGTTCCGGTATCTGCAAAGAACAACGAAGGTATCGACGATCTGCTTGAGATGATCCTTCTGACTTCCGAAGTGCTCGAGCTGAAAGCAAACCCGAACCGGAAAGCAAGAGGTCTTGTCATCGAGGCTGAGCTGGATAAAGGAAAAGGACCGGTTGCTACCATTCTGGTACAGAAAGGTACCCTGCATGTCGGCGATTACATCGCAGCAGGCGCATGCTCCGGTAAAGTCCGTGCGATGATGGATGATAAGGGACGCCGCGTCAAAGAGGCAGGCCCGTCTACTCCGGTTGAGATCCTCGGACTTTCCGATGTTCCGAACGCAGGAGAGATCCTCGTTCAGACCGATAACGATAAAGAAGCAAAGAACTTCGCAGCAACCTTCGTGGCAGAGAACAAGAAGAACCTGCTTGAGGAGACAAAAGCGAAGATGTCCCTGGATGATCTGTTCAACCAGATTCAGGAGGGTAACTTAAAAGAACTGGCACTCGTTGTCAAAGCCGATGTACAGGGATCTGTCGAGGCAGTAAAACAGAGTCTTGTCAAACTCTCCAACGAGGAAGTTGCCGTACGCGTCATCCACGGAGGTGTCGGTGCGATCAACGAGTCCGACGTTATGCTGGCAACCGCATCTTCCGCCATCATTATCGGATTTAACGTACGCCCGGATACGAACGCAAAATCCATGGCAGAGCAGAACGGCGTAGACATCCGTCTGTACCGTGTCATCTACCAGGCAATTGAGGATGTTGAGGCAGCCATGAAGGGTATGCTTGAGCCGGTTTACGAAGAGAAAGTTATCGGCCATGCCGAGGTACGTCAGCTCTTCAAGGCATCTGGTGTCGGAACGATCGCCGGAAGCTATGTACTGGACGGAACGTTCCAGAGAGGCTGCAAAGTTCGAATCAGCCGCGAAGGAAACCAGATCTTCGAAGGAAATCTGGCATCCCTCAAACGTTTCAAAGACGATGTCAAAGAAGTGCGCTCCGGCTATGAGTGCGGTCTTGTATTTGAAGGATTCAACGATCTTCAGGAGTTCGATCAGGTCGAGGCCTATATCATGGTAGAAGTGCCGAGATAGAAATGAGGAATTAAGTTGAGAAAAAACAGTATTAAAAACACCAGGATCAACGGGGAAGTACAGAAAGAGCTTTCCAACATCATCCGGAACGAGATCAAGGATCCGCGCATCGGAATGATGACCTCTGTCACAGCGGCAGAGGTAGCGCCGGATCTGAAGACGTGTAAAGTATATATCAGTGTGTTTGGCGATGATGAGGCGAAGAAAGAAACCATCCGCGGCTTAAAGAGCGCGGAGGGCTTCATCCGCCGTATGCTGGCCAAGACCATTAACCTCCGCAATACACCGGAGCTGACCTTTGTCCTGGATGAGTCGATTGAATATGGCGTTACGATGTCGAAACTGATTGATGAAGTAACACACAAAGAAGACAAAAAGGATGAGGAAAATGAAGAAAATTGATGAAATTCTAAACGGAGTCTCCTGCATGGCCATCGCCGGACACGTTCGTCCGGACGGTGACTGCATCGGTTCCTGCCTGGGATTATACCAGTATCTTCGCGACAATCGGCCGGAGATTCAGGCAGATGTCTATCTTGAGGATCCACGGCCGGAATTTTCCTATCTTCCGGGCTTTTCTGAGGTAAAGACAAGCTGTGAAGAGAAAGCGTACGACCTTGTGGTCCTTCTGGATGTATCCAGCGAGGAACGCATCGGCGTTGCCGTACCGCTTCTTGCAAAAGCGGGAAAGACGATCTGCATCGATCACCATGTGACGAATACAGAATATTGCGAAATCAATCACGTAGAGCCGGATGCAAGCTCTGCCTGCGAGGTGCTGTTCGGGCTTCTGGAGGAAGAAAAGATCTCCGAGCCGTGCGCCGAGGCGCTGTACACCGGTATTGTGACCGATTCCGGCGTATTCCAGTACAGCAGCACCTCTCCGCACACGATGCGGGTTGCGGCCGCTCTGATGGAAAAGGGAGTTCCGTTTACCAGAATCATCGAGGATGCATTCTTCAAGAAAACATACGTACAGAACCAGATTATGGGACGCACGCTGACAGAAAGCATCATGCTTCTCGACAAGCAGTGTATTGTCGGTATCGTGCGGAAGAAGGTCATGGACTTCTATGGCCTGACAACGGGAGATATGGACGGCATTGTCAGCCAGTTAAAAAATACAGAAGGCGTTCACGTAGCGATCTTCCTGTATGAGTTGGAGCCGCAGGTCTTCAAAGTAAGCCTCCGCTCCGACGAGCTGGTTGATGTGAGCAAAATCGCAGCCGTATTCGGCGGCGGCGGCCATGTCCGTGCGGCTGGCTGCACGATGTCAGGTTCTCCGTATGATGTAATCAACAATCTGACTCTGTATATCGAAAAACAGCTTCTTGCAGAAGAGGAAGGAGAGACGACAGAGGAAGAAGCATAAACAGGAAACAGCCGGGCGCAGAAAATATATCCACGCCCGGTTTTCTTGTGAAAAAGAGGGAGACAAAACAACATGATAAACGGAGTTCTGAACGTATGGAAAGAGGCGGGATTTACGTCGCATGACGTGGTTGCGAAGCTGCGCGGCATCCTGCACCAGAAAAAAATCGGCCACACCGGAACCCTAGACCCGGATGCGACGGGCGTGCTTCCGGTCTGCCTTGGAAAGGGAACGCGTCTCTGCGATATGCTGACCGATGAAACGAAGACGTATGAAGCGCTGCTTCACCTTGGAATCGCAACGGATACGCAGGACATGAGCGGAACCGTGACAGCAGAAGCGCCGGTGACCGTGACGGAAGAAGAGGTGCGGGACTGCATCGCCTCGTTTGTCGGGGAGCAGCAGCAGGTGCCGCCGATGTATTCCGCGCTGAAGGTGAATGGAAAGAAACTCTACGAGCTGGCGCGGGAAGGCATCGAGATCGAGCGGAAA
>UMHX01070621.1_pt1 | contig 14441 bp, 8 predicted proteins | sample 1965651 | NCBI WGS metagenome assembly UMHX01 (sample SAMEA4836109, study PRJEB28245) | human gut metagenome | biome: gut microbiome; material: fecal sample | place: Denmark | collected 2008 | reverse complement strand
AGATCACCACCGATCCCGAGAACTACTCCGCTGTGGTCAAGGCTCTGGAGGAGAAGGGCTACGAGATCCTGTCCGACGACCTGGCCATGGTGCCCATGACCACCACCCGTCTGACCGACCCCGACCAGCTGAAGGCCATGGGCAAGCTGCTGGACGCTCTGGAAGAGAACGACGACGTGCAGAACGTCTGGCACAGCCTGGAGAACGAAGAGGACCTGCCGGAATAACCGGGAGCGCTTCGGAATAAGAACAGAAAAAGCTGCTTTTTGCGTGCACTGCACGGGAAGGGCAGCTTTTTTGTTTGCAGTGCCGGTGATTGAATTGAATGGTGCTTCGTTCTGGGGCGCGCAGCGGCGTTTCCAGAAGCTTTCATGAAAAAACACCGGACGTGACGCATTTTAAGGCGTCGAATTTGTGTGAAAACCATACCCTTTTGCGGGGGCCTGTGGTATACTTCAGGAGAGAGGAACCAGAAAAAGGACAAGCGTGGAGGAAGTGCGGATGAGTGAACAGGAGCGGATCATGAACGTTGCCCTGCTGTGGGGCGGCTGTTTCTGCCTGACGGCGGCGTTCTGCCTGTCCATGGGAAATGACCACAACCGGGAAAAACGCAACTGGCTGCTCTGGATGGAGCTTTCGGCGGCTGCGCTGCTGTGCTGCGATGCGGCAGCCTGGTTCGTGCAGGGCACGCCGGGGGAAGCAAGCCACCTCATCATGGTCGCCACCAACTTTGTGGTGTATGCGGGGCTGTATCTGGTGCTGTTCCTCTTCAACCACTATGTGGGCTGCTATCTGCGGGAGGACGGCCGTCTTTGCGCTCCGAAACGCAGCCGGGCGGTGGACATTACCTGCGCCGTGGGCATCGGGCTGGTGTTCGTGTCCCAGTTCAGCCCACTGCTCTACTACATCGACGCCCAGAACATCTACCACCGCAGCGATGCCTTCCCGCTGTCCATGGTGCTGCTGCTCATCGGCATGGGCACAGAGACCACCATGATGGCCCAGTTTTACCAGAAACTCACGATGGGACGCCGTATCGCCATGTTCGGCTGTGTGGTCCTGCCGCTGTCGGTGGCAGCGTGTCAGGTGTTCCAGAACGACATTTCCCTCATCAGCCTGTCGGTGGGGGCATCCATGATCCTGCTGTTCGTGGTGGCCACCAGCGCCCAGAACCGGGAGCTGGCCGTCTCAGAGCGGACCAAGGAGCAGATCCGCCAGCGTCTGGAGATCGCCACCGTGCTGAACAGCTGCGTGGGCAAGCTGAACTCCGACACCGACATCGACGTGGGCATCAACAACCTGCTGGCCACTGTGAACGGCTATTTTCAGGCCGACCGCACCTATGTGTTTGAGATCGACCCGGACCGGGACGTGCTCATCAACACCTTTGAGTACATCTGCGGGCAGGAAGTAAGTGCCCAGATGGACAATCTGCAGGAGGTGCCTGTTTCGGTCATCGAGGTCTGGATGCAGAACTTCCGGCAGGGCCGTTCCTATTATATGTCCGATCTGGAGCAGGAGCGGGGCCAGCCCAGCTATGAGATGCTGAAGGCGCAGCAGGTGTGGCGCCTGCTGGCCGTGCCGTTGATGAAAGGCGGAGCCATGGTGGGCTTTCTGGGGGTGGACAACCCCCGCGCGCACTACGATGACGCGACCCTGCTGGCGTCCATCCAGTTCTTTGTGACCAACAGTCTGGACCGCAAAAAGCAGCAGGCCTATCTGGAAAAGCTCAGCTACCGCGATATGCTCACCGGCCTGTACAACCGCAACCGATACATCGAGCGGCTGGAAGCCTACAAGCAGGTGCAGGATCAGCAGATCGGTGCCATCTACATCGACCTGAACGGCCTGAAAAAGGTGAATGACGAGCAGGGCCACCGCGCCGGTGACGAGCTGATCGTGCGGGCGGCGGGCACCATTGCGGGCATTTTTGCCGAGGACGCCTACCGGGTGGGCGGTGACGAGTTCGTGGTGATCCTGCTGGATGTGAGCCGCGAGGATTTTGCCCGCAAGACCGAGCAGCTGCGCCGCCAGATGCAGGAAAACAGCGTGGATGCGTCCATCGGCGGGGTATGGCAGGCCAGCACCGAGAACCTGGAGGACCTGCTGCGCCTGGCCGATGAGAACATGTACAGGGAAAAGAAGCGCTACTACAGCCAGGCCGATGCCGCCCGGAAACCGGAAAGCTGACCGGCCTGCACGGACAAAGGACGAAGAAATCCGACAAAAGTATTCTATTCTACTCATGCTTTGCCATAGTAGAGTGAATGATTTTCATCTAAATTGACAAATTTCAACCTGATTACTATAATTAAAAAAGTGTTTCTCGGTTATGGACGATGGTGTTTATGCAGCCGCAAGATGCCATCGTTTTTCTATTCGCTTTTTCTGTCCGTGTGCCAAGGACAGACGTCTGCACTGTGAGACGCAGATGCGGGAAAGTGCCTGGCTCAGACCGGGAACGCCAAAATAGTATTTCATTGATAGGAATGGAGTGGCATCAAACGATGGCAAAGTACATCATCAAGCGTGTCGCAATGGGCATCTTCAGCATCTTCATTGTGGCCACGGTTACCTTTTTTGTCATGAACTTGGTCCCCGGCGGCCCGTTCGTGGCAGAAAAGTCCATCAGTGCGGCTGCTCAGCAGGCACTGGCCGAGAAATACGGCCTGGACAAGCCGCTGGGTGTGCAGTACGTCAATTACATGAAGAGCCTGCTGCACGGCGACCTGGGCCTGAGCCTGCGTCAGCGTGGCCGCACGGTCAACGAGATCATCGCCAGCAAGCTGCCGGTGTCCTGCCGCCTGGCAGGCGTGGCGGTGCTGGTGGCCCTGTGCATCGGCATCCCGCTGGGCTGTATCTCGGCTTACAACCGCGGCAAGTGGCTGGACAACACCATCATCGTGTTCGCAACCTGCGGCATTGCGATCCCGAGCTTTATTTCCAGCGTGCTGCTGCTGTATGAGTTCGGTATGAACCTCAAGCTGCTGCCCACCGTGGGCCTGAACAGCGCGGCAGCGTATATCATGCCGGTCACCGCACTGGCGATCTACCCCTCTGCATACATCACCCGCCTGATGCGTTCCAGCCTGCTGGACGTCATGGGTCAGGACTACATGCGCACCGCCCGTGCCAAGGGCGTGTCCCAGTTCATGATCCTGTTCAAGCATGCGCTGCGCAATGCCATCCTGCCGGTCATCACCTACGTCGGCCCCATGCTGGCCAGCCTGATGACGGGCTCCTTCGTGGTGGAGAAGATCTTCTCCGTGCCCGGTCTGGGCCGCGACTTCGTGTCTGCCATCACCAACCGTGACTATACCCTGATCATGGGCACCACCATCCTGCTGTCCAGCATGGTCATCGTGGCCAACGTGATCGTGGATATCCTGTACAAGATCATCGACCCGCGCATCAAGCTGCAGTAAAAAAGGAGGAACGCGTTATGGAAAACATCAAAAAGAATCCTCTCAGCCTGCAGCTGAACGCTGACGACTTTCTGCCTGCCAGCAACGAGGAAAAGCAGAGCCTTGTGATCATGCGCGAGAGCGTCAACTTCTGGAAGGACGGTCTGCGCCGCCTGAAGAAGAACAAGATCGCCATGGTCAGCTTTGTGTTCATCATCGCCATTGCCATTTTTGCCTACCTGCTGCCTGCCGTGTGGCCCTACAGCTACGCCGAGCAGGTGAAGGGCAGCAACAATCTGGCACCGTTCGAGTACTCTGCCTCTGAGCAGGCCCGCATCGACGCCGGCGAAAAGGTATTCCCGCACATTCTGGGCACCGACCGTATGGGTCGTGACTTTGCGGTGCGTATCATGATGGGCACCCGCGTGTCCCTGTCCGTCGGCCTGATCGCCTCGGTGCTGGTGCTGATCATCGGTGCCACCTACGGTGCTGTGTCGGCCTTTGCCGGCGGCTGGGTGGACAACATCATGATGCGTATCACGGATATCCTGTACACCATCCCGGATATCCTGCTGATCATCCTGCTGGGCATGGCCCTGAAGGAGCCCCTGGAAAGTCTGGCCACCAAGCCCGGCTTCAAGTGGATGCAGACCCTGGGCCCCAACATGATCTCCATCTTCATCATCTTTGCTCTGCTGTACTGGGTGGGCATGGCGCGTATCGTGCGCAGCCAGATCCTGATCCTGAAGGAGAGCGAGTACGTCACCGCTGCCCGCGCACTGGGCGCTTCCAGCGGCCGTATCATCAAGAAGCACCTGCTGACCAACTGCATCGGCACCCTGATCGTGACCACCACCCTGCAGATCCCGGCTTCCATCTTCACCGAGAGCTACCTGAGCTTCATCGGTCTGGGTGTTGCAGCCCCGCTGCCGTCTCTGGGTTCTCTGGCCACCGATGCCGTCAAGGGCATGAACACCTACCCCCACCTGCTGATCGCCCCCGCAGTGATGATCAGCGTGATGATCCTGGTGTTCAACCTGTTCGGCGACGGCCTGCGCGATGCTTTCGACCCGAAGCTGAAGAATTGATGAGGTGAACGAAGATGAGCGAAAAAATTCTTGATATCAAGGAAGAGCGCCTTTCCTTCTTCACCCCTGCCGGTGAGGTCAAGGCACTGAACGGCGTTTCCTTTGCGATGAACCAGGGCGACGTGCTGGGCATCGTGGGCGAGTCCGGTTCCGGCAAGTCCGTTACCGCTTACTCGGTCATGGGCCTGACCGCCTACCCCGGCAAGCTGGTGGGCGGCACCGTGTGGTTCAACGGCCACGAGATCGAGAAGATGAAGGAGAAGGACTTCCGCAAGATCCGCGGCAACGAAGTCTCCATCATCTTCCAGGACCCCATGACCAGCCTGAACCCGGTGTACACCATCGGCAACCAGATCGTGGAGGTCATCCGCCTGCACACCAAAAAGAGCAAGCAGGAAGCCTGGGCACGCGCCGAGGAGCTGCTGGAGCTGGTCGGCATCAACGAGCCGGAAAAGCGCCTGAAGCAGTACCCCCACGAGCTGTCCGGCGGTATGCGCCAGCGCGTGATGATCGCCATCGCCCTGGCCTGTGAGCCCAAGCTGCTGATCGCAGACGAGCCCACCACCGCACTGGACGTGACCATCCAGGCACAGATCCTGGAGCTGATGCAGGAGCTGCGCAAGAAGCTGGGCATGAGCATCATCATGATCACGCACGACCTGGGCGTCGTGGCTTCCATGTGCGAAAAGATCGCCGTCATGTACGCCGGCCACATCGTGGAGTACGGCACCACCGACGAGATCTTCTACCAGCCGGGCCACGAGTACACCAAGGGCCTGATCAACTCCATCCCCAAGCTGAACACCGAGGTGCGTGAGCGTCTGGTGCCCATTGAGGGTACCCCTGTGGACCTGCTGAATCCGCCGGCCGGCTGCCCCTTTGCACCCCGCTGCAAGAACTGCATGAAGATCTGTCTGAGCAAGATGCCTCCGCGCACCGAGCTCAGCGACACCCACTATACCTACTGCTGGCTGCAGCAGAAGGCTGCATTTGAGAAAGGGGAAAAGGCAGAATGAGTGAACACAAGACGCTGGTTGAAGTCCAGCACCTGCAGCAGTATTTCCCCGCCGGCGGTGTGGGCAAGAACCGCAAGTACGTTCAGGCCGTGGATGACGTGAGCTTTGCCATCCGCAAGGGCGAGACCCTGGGTCTGGTGGGCGAGTCCGGCTGCGGCAAGACCACCACCGGCCGCACCCTGCTGCGCCTGTACGAGCCCACCGGCGGTAAGATCTACTATGATGGCAACCTGCTGTTTGATAAGGAAAAGAATATCGCAGTGGATATGCTGCCCTACCGCCGCCGGATGCAGATCGTGTTCCAGGACCCCTACGCAAGCCTGGACCCCCGCATGACCATCGGCGACATCGTGGGTGAGGGCATCGACATCCATCACCTGGCCGAGAACGACAAGGATCGCCACGACAAGATCATCGCCCTGCTGGAGCGCGTGGGCCTGAACAGCGAGCACGCAAACCGCTACTGCCACGAGTTCTCCGGCGGTCAGCGTCAGCGCGTGGGCATTGCCCGTGCACTGGCCGTGAACCCCGAGTTCATCGTCTGCGACGAGCCGGTCTCCGCACTGGACGTGTCCATTCAGGCACAGGTCGTGAATATGTTCGAGGACCTGCAGCAGGAAATGGGCCTGACCTACCTGTTCATCGCCCATGACCTGAGCGTGGTCAAGCACATCTCCAACCGCATCGGCGTCATGTATCTGGGCAAGCTTGTGGAGCTGGCCGACAGCTACGAGCTGATCGCCCACAGCATCCACCCCTACACCCGCAGCCTGATCTCTGCCATCCCGGTGGCAGACCCCATCACGGCACGCCAGTCCAAGCGCATCGTGCTGCAGGGCGATGTGCCCAGCCCCCTGAACCCGCCGTCCGGCTGCCGCTTCCGCACCCGCTGCCCCTACGCAGACGAGCGGTGCGCAGCCGAGGTGCCGGAGTTCAAAGAGGTCACCTCCGGCCACTGGGCAGCCTGCCATCATCTGGACAAGGTGAAGTAAAAACACTTCATTCTCCTGAAAGATGAACACATCTCATCTTCCGGCTGAAATATTGTAACGAAATGGTTACAGACACCCGTTGGGGCTTGTAACCGGTGCGAGAACGCATTATACTATTCGTGTTCCTCCGGAGGACGGGTTGTTTTGGCAGACCGTGCTCCGGATCGAATATAGAGGCGGCTGGGGGAACCTGGCACACTCAATTTGATTTAAGGGAAGGATAATTATTATGAAACGCATTTCTCGTCGTAATTTCCTCAAGGTTGCAGGCGTGGGTGCCGCTGCTCTGGGTCTGGCAGCCTGTGGCGGCAGCAAGTCCGGTTCTACCGCAACCTCCGGTTCTGCTTCTTCTGCTGCTGGTTCTTCTACCGGCAGTGTCAACACCGCTGGCTTCACCGTCCAGTACGGTCCTAACCCCGAGACCCTGGATCCGGCTCTGAACTCCGCTATTGATGCCTCTAACACCATCATCACCATCTTCGAGCCCCTGCTGCTGATCAACGAGAACAACGAAGTGATTGGCGGCCAGGCTGAGAGCTGGGAAGCAAGCGAGGACGGCCTGACCTGGACCTTCACCATGCGTGACGGCCTGAAGTGGAGCGACGGCACCGACCTGACTGCTAAGGACTTCGAGTACAGCTTCAAGCGTATGGCAAACCCTGATACCGCAGCTCCCTACGCAGCAACCTGCCTGGGCATGATCGATGGTTTTGACGCAGCACAGGCCGGTGATACCGATGCTCTGAACGTCAAGGCAAGCGACGACGGCAAGACCCTGACCATCGTTCTGGCTTATCCCTGCTCCTACTTCGACAAGATGGCCGCATTCGCAGCTATGAGCCCTGTGCAGCAGGCAACTGTTGAGGCAAACGGCGACAGCTGGTGCACCTCCGCTGAGACCTTCGTCTCCAACGGCCCCTACATGATCACCGACTGGACTCCGTCCGAGCGCATCGTGCTGACCAAGAACCCCAACTACGTTGGCGGCTGGGACAACTCCAAGATCGTCTCTGACACCATCACCCTGCTGCTGCTGGAGGACTCTTCCGCTGCCTTCGCTGCTTACAACAGCGGTGAGGCTGTCCTGATCAAGGACGTGCCCACCGACGAGATCCCCAGCCTGACCAAGGCAGAGGATGGCGGCGACTTCTATGTTGACACCATTCTGGGCACCTACTACGTCAGCATGAACCTGCAGCGCGATGCCTTCCAGGATGCCAAGGTCCGCAAGGCTCTGGCTCTGTCCATCGACCGCGACTACGTTGCCAACACCATCATGCAGGGCACCTACTCTGCTGCTTCCAACATTGTCGGCCCTGGCATCGTGGACGAGAACGGTTACTTCTACGACAACGCAAACGGCGGCTCTCCCTACATTGCTGATGACTACGAGGCAAATCTGGCCGAGGCTAAGAAGCTGCTGGAAGAGGCTGGCTACCCCAATGGCGAGGGCTACCCCACCATCGAGTACAGCACCAACGATGCCGGCTACCATGTGCCTCTGGCAGAGTACCTGCAGCAGGCTTGGGGCGATCTGGGCATCACCCTGACCATCAACAAGATGGAGTGGTCCTCCTTCACCCCCGCTCGTCGTGCAGGCGAGTACGATGTTGCCCGTAACGGCTGGGTCATGGACTACAACGATCCTTCCAACATGGTCGAGCTGTTCTGCACCGACAACGGCAACAACGATGGTAAGTACTCCAACCCCGACTTCGATGCTGCAATCGAGGGCTCCAAGGTTGCTGATGCTGCCGAGCACTTTGCTCAGCTGCATAAGGCTGAGGACATCCTGATGGAGGATATGGGCTGCATCCCCGTTGCTTACTACAACGACTTCTGGCTGCAGAGCCCCGCTCTGAAGGGCACCTGGCACAGCCCCTACGGCTACTGGTACCTGCAGTACGGCTACATCGAGGGCTAATCGCCCCGGTGCGGCGTACAGCGTGAGCTGAACCGTAAATCACAGGCACCCCGCTTACCGGAAACGGCAGGCGGGGTGCCTTTTTGCGTGCAGGACCGAAAAACGGACGTCTTGCACACCCCGGTGGGCTATGATACAATAAAAGATAACCAAAGCACAAAGGGGAGAAAAGAATGGAGCAAAAACGCCTGTGTCCGTACTGCATGGGGGAGCTGCCCCCCGCCGCCGACAGCTGTGTGCACTGCGGCAAGGTGTTTGCGGGGCGCAACCCCGCCGGCTGCCTGCCCGTGGGCACGGTGCTGGCCGGGCGCTACACCGTGGGCGAGATGCGGAGCCTGGACGGGGAGGGCATCCTGTACCGGGGCGTGGAGAACCTGGGCGGCTTCCGGGTGACCATTAAGGAATATCTGCCGGTGACCCTGTCTGCCGAGCGGGGCGCGGACTGCATCCTGCAGCCCAAGACCGGCAGCGAGGTGCTGTTCAAGACCACCCGCATGGACTTTGCCGACCTGTACCGGGCGCTGGAGCGCATCACCCCGGCCACCGGGCTGGAAGCCGTGCTGGACGTGGTGGAGGCCAACAACACCGTGTATGCGGTGATGGAGAATCTGGGCGGCACCCCGCTGGACCAGTGGCTGGAAGCGCAGGGCGCGCCGCTGCGCCCGGACGACGCCTGTGCCATGCTGCAGCCGGTGTTTGAGGGCGTGGCCGCCATGCACAAGATCGGGCTGGTGCACCGGGGCATCTGCCCGGAGAACCTCCGGGTGATGGCTGACGGCCGGTGCCGTCTGGCGGGTTACGCCACGGTGGGCCTGCGCACCGCCGGAAGCGGCCTGCGCGAACAGCTGTACGAGGGGTATTCGGCCCCGGAGCAGTATTCCACCGCCGAGTTTGAGGGCCGCTACACCGACGAATACGGCCTTGCAGCGGTGTTCTACCGCATGGTGTGCGGGCAGGCCCCGGTGCCGGCCGCCCAGCGTATGGTGTCGGACTCCAACCCCCGCGCCCGCACCGTGAACCCCGCCGTGCCGGGCTATGTGTCGGACGTGCTGCAGATGGGCCTGCGGCTCAAGCCCATGGAGCGCATCCAGACCGTGCCGCAGCTGGTGCAGGCGCTCTCTTCCAAAGAGTACACCGAGGAGCTGGGCCGCACCATGAAGCCCGAGACCCCGGTGGGCCAACCGGAAGAAAAGGCCCATCTGCTCAGCATCAAGGGCCTGCTGGCGGGCATCCTGATCCTGCTGGCCATTCTGCTGGTGCTCATGGTGTGGACCATGGTGAGCCACAACCTGCCCTCGGCGTCATCGGGATCGGTGGAGCCGGAACCGGCCAGCAGCGAGGTGCTGGAACCCCAGAATCTGGTGCCCAGCTTCATCGGCATGGATTACGCCCAGGTGCAGAACAACCGGGAGTACACCGGCATGTACCTGTTCTACGTCACCGAGGAGTACAGCGACACCGTCCCGGCCGGGCAGATCATGACCCAGGAACCGGTGGCGGACACGGTGCTCAAGGCAGGGGAGACCATTCGTCTGGTGGTCAGCAAGGGCCCGCAGAAGGTGGAAATGCCCACCATCATCGGTTTCAGTCAGGACGCCGCCGTGCAGACGCTGCAGAGCCGCGGGCTGATCGCCAGCTGCTTTATGGTGGTGAACGACGGCTCCTATGCCGCCGGATGCGTGGTGTCGGCCAGTGAACCGGCGGGCGCACAGGTGGACGTGGGCACGGTGATCACCGTGTATATCGCGGCGGACCCCAGCGTGGAGATCACCACCCCGCCCGAGGAACCGGCAGCCACCGAACCCACCACGACCCCGGCTGACCCGGAGACCCCCGCAGACGGCGGGGACCCTGCCGCCGACCCGGAGCAGGGGACCAAGTGAGCACGGAAGGATCGTTTTAAATCTGCAAATCCGGCAGGGCTGCGGCCTTGCCGGCTTTGTTTTTTGCCGGAGGGGAGCGCCATTGCTGCGGCAGGCAAAACGGTTTCTGCGCGCAGAATGGGCGGCGGCCCCAGTGCTCCCCATAGTTCCGGGGTGGGAAACTGCGGCGGGCCATTTGTCCGCTTTTTTGTGTTTGCAGTGCAACAAAAACGTTCCCGTCCGCAACAAATGTGCAATTCAAAAACTGCGAAAATCGTTCTTTTTTTCGTGCAATTTTGCCATTTTGGGGCCGGTCTGTCCGTCAATCAGCCGAAATTTCCGTGCAGGCTTTTTTTCGTGCAATTTGCCCCCTTGAAATTTTTGGAAAACGTATATAATATAGGATTATAAGGACTGCCCAGCGGGCGTCTGTTTTGTGCTGTAGATTTCTGAAAAGTTGTGCGAGGAACACAGTCTCTAGTGAAGTGAGGAGGACGATTATGAGAAAAAAGTCCAAGAAGAAGCAGATCGTTGCGATGACGCTGGCCCTTTCGGTGCTCAGCAGCTCGGTTGGCATGTGCGGTGCCGCTGCAGCCACCGACCCCCCCCCGGATGCTGATGGCTCTAATCTGCAGGTGACCATCGTCCCGCTGGCTGACAATACCGAAACCCCCGCCCCGACCGCCGAGAGCAAGACCCCGGCGCAGGAGGAGGAGACCCCTGCCGAGAACGAGCAGCCTGTCGCTTCCACCGGCGACAACACCGACCAGCCCACCGACGGCGAGGGCGACGGTGACAATACCTCTTCTGACGATAAACCCACCATCGAGCGCCCGGAGCAGTCCGAGACCGTAGAGACCCTGCCCGGCACCGCCGAGGACAACAAGGACCACATCAAGGGCGAGGACAAGGACGACAGCAAGGACGACACCTCCGAGCCGGAGACCCCTGCTGAGGGCGAGGAAAAGGGCGAGACCCCTGCCGAAGGTGAGGAAAAGGGCGAGACCCCTGCTGAGGGCGAAGGCACCGATACCGAGGCGAAACCTGAGGAGAAGCCTGAGGAAAAGCCCGAGGAAAAGCCCGAGGAAGATCTGGACTATTCCGTTGCCTACGATGAGGACACCGGCCATTTCAAGGTCACCTTCAACATCAAAGAGGGTGCCGAGGGCGACCAGACCATTGAGCTGAGCAAGGTCCAGGAGGTCGTGGAGAAGTACGGCGAGAAGAAGTTCGACGAGTGGCTTCAGACTGATCCGGATGCCAAGAATTGGATGGATGACGCCCTGTGGTACGCACAGTACGGCCAGTCCAGCAAAAAGACCGTTGATTTTAACGGTGCATCTTACACGCTCTATGTCTACTACGATGAGAAAACGGATTCGGTCTGCCAGCGTGTTGCTTTCACCAACGAGCCCGGTTGCACGACCATGTTTGATATTTCCCTGTCCAACGGCTCCAAGCATACTTATGTGTACAAGGACAACAGCCTGACTGTTGCCACCCCTGACGTGAGCAATACCGACAAAACTGGCGTCACCGGCTTTGACGGACAGGAGCTGCCGAAGGAATATGCTGGCAATACGAACCTTGAGCTGAAGTACGATAAAAACGCTGCGTCCGGCTGCATGGAGGACTTGGTGGATGCTGCGCTGAAGGAGTACGGCGGCAACCATGATCAGAACCAGTTCCTTGATTCGGAGGGCAACCTGACCACTCAAAGCACTAAAACCAATGTACCTGCTGGTACCGAGGTGGAACTGATCGACGGTAAATATTATGTAAAATCCGGCGATCATTACTACGGCGGCTTCTACAAGAGCGATGTTCAGACCACCGAAGATGGAAAGACTGTTCTGATCAACGACAAAAACACTTACACCCTTGCCTACAAAAAGACCAAGAACGGCAAGAAGGTTGAAAAGGATTATTACAATGGTCCCTTTACCCACTCCAGCAGTGCCCTGATGAACCAAGATATCCAGGATGCTCTGGAGCAGTATATGCCTGCCAAGGGTTATAAGACCTACGATGACTACATTCTGGACTACTACCGGAAACCCGATGGCTCCAAGTATGATAGGGTAAGCGACCTGCTGAAAAACGATCCCAAGGCTCTGAAGGAGCTGAGCCGTTCCGGTTCTTCTATGCCCAACGACCCCAATACCGGAAACAACACCGTTAAGATGGACCCCTCCACCCTTTACGACAACTTCTACAAAAACGTTCTCAGCTTCAAGGTCGGCAATCAGGATACTGTGGATTCTGAGGCAGGCGGCAATGTTGACCACAACCACAGCCACGGCCAGTGGGCTGCCGACGGCACTCAGGAAACCATCGGCGATTACATGGCCGACAAACTGAACGAGACCCCCGGTGCATGGGACAAAGCCAACAGCTACTTCAATACCCTGCTGGCCAGCGGCCTGACCTCTGAGGAAGCCACCTGGGCAGCATTCGCCATGGCCACCAACATCGACTTCCAGAACGCTGGCAATGACTACCAGAACACCGCCTGGAACTGGTACGCCTCCATGGTGCTGCATCAGGCAGACGGCACGCTGGATTTGACCAAGACCGACAAGAAAACCGGCGAGATCATCGGCGATGACGAGGGCGAGGGCCAGACCAGCTTCTACCTGTGGAAGTACGAGACCAACAAGGACACCGGTGAAAAGGACACCATGTACTGCACCTATGTGGAGCCCACCTACACCACCAACGAGGCAGGCGAACAGGTGCTGGAGAAGGACGGCTTCTACTGCTGGGTCAAGTACGACCCCTCCAAGGATAAGCTGACCTACACCGTCACCACCACCAACGGCAAGCTGAACATCGACTATGCCCTGCTGGAAAACGTGGTGTACTACCTGCAGGAAGCCATCGCCCCCGACGGCTACGATGTCGACCCGGAGATCTATGTGATCTGCGATGAGGAGTCCTACAAGGAGCTGGAGGGCACCGAGGTGACCAACCCCGCTACCGGCGCCACCAGCAAGGTGACCGAGTCCAGCTGGCTGGGCTCCATCCTCGGCGGCAAGACCCTGTCCATCAACTTCATGAACACGGCCACCGTGGTACCTGACCCCGATCCGGAACCCACGCCGGATCCGGACCCCGTGCCGCCCGTTGATCCGGATATCCCCGTGGACCCCGCCAACCCGGACAATCCCTCGGTGAAGGACGCTGACCCGGATGAGACCCCTGTGACCCCGGAGAACCCCCAGAACCCCGCCGTGCAGGACGCTGACCCGGACGCCGCCGCTCTGCCCCAGACCGGCACCACCAGCTGGATGGCCGGTGTGCTGGCAAGCCTGGGCTCCCTGCTGCTGGCCTGCGGATGGTTCTTCACCCGCAAACAGGTTTCCCCCAAGCACTGAGCACCCCTGAACCCCAGGAATCTCCGCACTGACGCATAAGAACCGCCGCATCCTGTGCCTTGCAAAAGGCCGCCGGGTGCGGCGGTTTTGGTTGTGTGCCGCGCACAGCTGCGGGGGTTCGCGGCGTTTCGCACAAGAAGCGGTGCAAAGCGGCTGTTATATTTGGCGCAGCTGTCACTTGAACATTTTTCAGCGCAGGGTATAATAAAGCTATCGGAACAAAGGCGTTCCGCAGGGGCATCGTCTGCCCTTGCGGGGCGCTTTTTTTCGTTTTCCGGGGTGCGGAGGGTGCCGCGCCCGGCAGAGCACAATCTGGAGTGTCAAAAGGATGGGAAAGACTATGCAAAACTTTACAGAGCAAACGCACACCCTTGGCCTGTACGACCCACAGTTTGAGCACGATGCCTGCGGCATCGGCGCTGTGGTGGACATCAAGGGCCGCAAGAGCCACCAGACCGTGGACGACGCTTTGTGCATCGTGGAGCGGCTGGAGCACCGCGCCGGTAAGGACGCCGAGGGCAAGACCGGTGACGGCGTGGGCATTCTGCTGCAGATCAGCCATAAATTTTTCTCCAAGGTGGCCGATGAACTCAACATCCGCCTTGGCAACGAGCGGGAATACGGCGTGGGCATGTTCTTCTTCCCCCAGAACGAGCACATGCGCGCCCAGGCCATGAAGCTGTTCGAGGTGGTCACCCGCAAGGAGGGGCTGGAGTTCCTGGCCTGGCGCAAGGTGCCCGTGGACCCGGACGCCGTGGGCCAGAAAGCCCGCGACTGC
>UMHX01029251.1_pt1 | contig 14691 bp, 9 predicted proteins | sample 1965651 | NCBI WGS metagenome assembly UMHX01 (sample SAMEA4836109, study PRJEB28245) | human gut metagenome | biome: gut microbiome; material: fecal sample | place: Denmark | collected 2008 | reverse complement strand
CCGGGTTCAGCTTGCGGATCTCCTGCACGATGGAGATGAGGGCGGCGGAGGTCTTGGGGTAAGTCTCGTCGCAGATCTTGCTCATGCCGGAGAAGAAGAGGTTCCATGTGGCGTCCGTCTCTGCCTTGGTCAGCTTCATGTCCTTGATGCTGCGGTAGATGGTGGACATGGTGGAACCGGAGCCTTCGCTGCGCAGATCACCGGCCAGAATGGTGGCGGCCAGCTTTTCGCTCTTCCAGTTGGTGGCGTTGCCCAGACCCACGATGCAGGGGACGAAGGCGTCGTTGGAGCCGATCTGGACCGAGATGACGTCGGCCTTGCGGATGTAATCCTGAAACTCCGGGTAGTTGTACTCGCAGCCGGAGGCCATATTCATCTGCGGCATCTTGCCATACTGGATCATATCCGCGAGGTCGGGGGCCGTCAGGGCCGGCAGACCGAGGTTGATGGCGTGGTCACGGTCGAGGCCGAGCGTCTCCGCCACCTTGCCGACGTAGCAGTTGGGGGAGTAGCCTTTGAAGTTGGGGGCCATATCGACGCTGTAGCCAGCGCGTGCGCTGTACTGGACATCGGCCAGACCGACGCCGGCGCAGATGCTGTCGCCCAGTGCGACGTAGGTGAGCTGCTTATCCTCTTTTTCTTCAGAGACCGCAGCTTCGGCTGCAGAGGGGTCCGGGTCGGCCTTGGCCGTCTCGGTGGCAGAGGCCTCGGCGTCTGCCGGGGTCTCGGGCTGCAGGGCAGCTTCCGGATTCAGGGTAACGATAACGTGGTCATCGCTGGCGGCAGCGGTATCGGCGGCTGCGTCAGCGCCCTCAGCCAGTGCGGGGACGCTGAACATCGACACCAGCAGCAGGGCGGAGACGGCCAGACTTGCAAAACGCTTGTTCATGGCAGAAAAATCCTTTCGTGAGATCAATAGTCGCGGGGAGAGATGTCGGCCTCGAGCTGACGGTAATCGATCTTGCCCACAGGGGTCATCGGCATCTCAGGGATGAACTTGTAGGCCACGGGCTGGACATATTCGGGCAGCTCCTCGGCGCACATCCGCTCCAGCTCCCGCACCACCTGCTTTTTCTTGGCCGTGGTGTCAGGCTTGAGCACGACGTAGACGAAGGGCAGACGGCCCTGCACATGATCCTTGTCGGCGCAGCCCACCACAGAGCACTGATGGACAGCCGGGTGGCGGCTGATGACGTTTTCGATCATAGAGGGGAAGACCTTGAAGCCGTCGTGGCGGATGATGAGGCGCTTGATGCGGGAGTCGAGGAAGACGAAGCCGTCCTCATCCAGATAGCCGATGTCGCCGGTGTGCACCCAGATGCGGCCATCGGGGTGGCGGCGGAGGATCATGTCCGTCTCCTCGGGCTTGTTGTAGTAGCCCTTCATGGTGGTGGGGCCGGAGATGCACAGCTCGCCCCGCTCGCCGATGGGCAGCTCCTTGTCCGTGCCCGGCTCGAAGGCGGCGACGAGGGTGTTGACCATCGGGATACCGACGCTGCCCAGCTTGTTGTTCGTGCCGGCGGCGACGGTGGCAGCGGAGGCCACCTCGGTCATGCCGTAGCCCTTGGCGATCGGGTAGCGGACGCCATGGGCGGCGAGGAAGTCGTTGACGGTCTGCTCTGCGCCCCGGGCGATGGCGTCGCCGCCGGCGGCGTAGTTGAGGATGAAGGAGAGGTCCTTATCACGCAGCTTGGGGTCAGCGGCCAGCTGCTGGTAGTGGGCGGGCACGCCGAACATATGCTCGGGCTTGTACTTGAGCACCAGACTGCCCAGCTTGGCCGGGTCGAGGTTGGGGATGATGATGACCGTGAAGCCCAGCACCAGCGGCAGATGGACGCCGCAGGCGTAGCCGTAGGCAATGAAGGGGGGCATGATATTCATGAGCTTCTGGCCCCGGTGGAACAGCTTATCGTAGGCACGGAACTGCTGCGCGATGGCGTTGAAGCTGTTGTCGGTGAGCATGACGCCCTTGGGAGAGCCGGTGGTGCCGCCGGTGTGGACCACGACACAGGCATGGTCGGGGTCGTAAGGCTCAGCAGCAGTGCTCTGGTTCTTGCCGTTTGCGATGAACTGCTTCCAGCGGATGGCGTTGGAGGCGTACTTGTTCTTGTCGGGGGTGGTCAGCCTATAGCCCACGGCCATCACCGGGGGCAGGGAGTCGGCCGGAGAGAGGACGATGACCTTTTCCACGTTGGTGCGCTTGGCGGCCTGACGGCAGCGCTCGTACACGACGTTCAGGCAGACCAGAAGATGGGAGTCCACCTCCTCGATGTACTCGTGGATGCCCTCGACGCTGTAGCGGGGGTCTACGAGGTTCAGGGTGGCGCCGATCATGTCTGCTGCATAGAACAGGGCGATGACCTCGGGGGTCATGACGCTCACCACCGTTATGATGTCACCCTTCTGGACGCCGACGCCCCGCAGGGCGGCGGCAGTCTTCTTGACGTTGACGATGAGGTCAGCATAGGTGAACTTCCGGCCATAGTAATCCAGCGCGGTGTCATTCAGATGGTTTTTGTTCCGCTGGCAGACATATTCGAATGCCGAGACGGTGGGAAGGGTCTGCTCAATGTACTGCTGGTCGTAATATTTGAGCCAAGGCCGAGCCTGAGATGCGTAAATGGGATCCTGCGTCATCATCAATTCCTCATTCCTTTATGTTTGTAGGCCCCGGAAGGAGCGGGTCTTCTGTTTTGTTCCAATGCCACTCCTGCTATTGTAGTAGAGCGGGGGACAAAAGTCAATAAACAGGGGAAGAACAATGAGGAAAACGCAAGAAAAAGTTTACAATTCGCGGCACCATGCCTCGGCCTCGGCGGCACTGCAGAGCACCCAGTGACGGGGCCGCAGCTCCCGCCACTGGGGGGCCTCGGCGGAGTAGTCGTGGATGGCGGGGTCGTAGACCAGCAGCTTTTTCTGCCGCTCGCGGCGGGGGCTGGGCATGGGGATGGCCGACAGCAGGCTCCGGGTGTAGGGGTGGATGGCGTGGGTCACCAGCTCTTCGGCGTCGGCCAGCTCCACGATGTCGCCCTTGTGGATGACGGCGATGCGGTCGGAGATGTACCGCATGACCGAGAGGTCGTGGGCGATGAAGAGGTAGGTGATGCCGCGCTCTTTTTGCAGGTGGCGCAGCAGGTTGAGCACCTGTGCGCGGATGGACATATCCAGCGCCGAGATCGGCTCGTCGGCGATGATGAACTCCGGCTCCACGATGAGGGCGCGGGCGATGCCGATGCGCTGCCGCTGGCCGCCCGAGAACTCGTGGGGGAAGCGGGAGGCGAACTCCGGCAGCAGGCCCACATCCAGCAGCGCCTGCCGGACTTTTTCGTCCCGCTCGGCGGCGGAGAGGTCGGGCCGGACGTTCATCAGGCCCTCGCCCACGATGTAGCTCACCTTGGCGCGCTCGTTCAGGGAGGATTGGGGGTCCTGGAAGATCATCTGGATCTCCTTGATGACCTGCCTGTCCAGCGCGTGGGAAATTTTGCCGTTGATCTGCTGGCCCTTGTAGAGCACCTGACCGCCGGAGGTGGGCAGGATGCGCATGATGGCCCGGCCGATGGTGGTCTTGCCCGAGCCGGACTCGCCCACCAGACCGAAGGTCTCGCCCTTATAGATGGTAAAGTTTGCGTTCTTGACGGCCTTGTAGGCTTTGCGGCCGGAGCCGTAAGTCACCTCGAGGTCTTTCACCTCGAGCAATACTTCGCGTTCGTCTGCCATGTTACTTGCCCTCCTCTTGCAGCATCCGCACAGCGGCGGGCGGCTCTATCTTGGGTGCGCGGGGGTCGAGCAGCCACGTCTTGGCCCGGTGGGTCGCGCTGACGTCGAAGTAGGGGGGACGCTTGACGAAGTCGATCTTCAGGGGCAGCGGGTTGCGGGGCGCGAAGGCGTCGCCGCGGATCTCCGTAAAGAGGTTCGGGGGCGTGCCCTGAATGTTGAACAGGTCTTCGCCCTTCACGCCCATCTGGGGCATACTGGACAGCAGCGCCCATGTATAGGGGTGGCGGGGGTCGTAGTAGATCTCGTCGGAGGTGCCGATCTCCACGATGTCGCCTGCGTACATGACGGCCACCCGGTCGGCGATGTTGGCCACGACGCCGAGGTCGTGGGTGATGAGGATGATGGTCAGATTGTACTTGACCCGCATCTCCTTCAGCAGCTCGAGGATCTGGGCCTGAATGGTCACGTCCAGAGCCGTCGTCGGCTCGTCGCAGATCAAAATCTGGGGGTTGCAGGCCACGGCGATGGCGATGACGACGCGCTGGCGCATACCGCCCGAAAACTCGTGGGGATACTGCTTGAAGCGGACCTCCGGGTCGGCGATGCCGACATCCCGCAGGTATTCCAGCGTCTTCTCCTTGGCCGCAGCGCCTTTGAGGCCCTGATGCAGCTCCACGGCTTCCATGATCTGGTCGCCGATGGTCTTCAGGGGGTTCAGGCTGGTCATGGGGTCCTGCATGATCATGGCGATCTCATGGCCCCGGACCTTCAGCCAGTCCTTCTCCTTTTTCAGCGCGGAGAGGCGGATGGGCTGGTGGTCGTCGGCCCCGAAGTAGTCGATGGTGCCCGAGGTGATGGAGCCGTTGGAGTCCAGCAGGCCCATGAAGGACTTGGTGAACACGCTCTTGCCCGAGCCGGATTCGCCCACGATGGCGAGGACTTCGCCGTGGTAGACATCGAGGTCGATGCCGCGGATGGCGTGGAGGATCTTTCCACGCAGATTGAATTTGATGTTGAGATCCCGCACCGAGAGGATCAGTTCGTTCTTTTTCATCCCTGTGCCTCCTTACTGCAGATGGTTCTTCGGGTCGGCTGCGTCGGAGAAGGCGTTGCCGATGAGATAGAACGCGATGGTGACGAAGCTGAGGATGATGGTGGGGTAGAGCAGCTGATAGCGCAGGCCGGCCTGCATCATGACCTTGCGGCCATCGTTGATGAGGTTGCCCAGCGAGGGAGTCTCCACCGAGAGTCCGAGGCCGATGTAGGTGATGAACACCTCACTGCCGATGGCAGCGGGGATGGTCAGGGCCATCCGCAGCATGATGACCGATACGAGGTAGGGCAGCAGGTTGCGCAGCACGATGCGGGCGGTGGGGGTGCCGATGCAGCGGGATGCCACGTTGTAGTCGCGGTCGCGGATGATGAGGATCTGGTTGCGGATGAAGCGCGCCATGGCGATCCAGCCTGTGATGGACATACCGAGGATGAGGGTCTTGACGCTGGGGCTGGCGACGTAAGAGATCAGGATGAGGATGATGGTGGAGGGCACATTGTCACAGATGTTGTACAGCTCGGTGAAGAAGAAGTCCAGCTGGCGGACATAGCCCCAGAGCACGCCCACCGTGATGCCCACGACGGCCTCGATGAGGGCCACGAAGAAGGCGATGGTCAGGCTGGTGCGTGCGCCGGCCCAGATGCGTGCCCACAGGTCCTGTCCGATGGCGTTGGAACCCCAGATGAAGCCATCCTCACCGGGGGCAATGTTGCGGTACTGGACGCCGGTGAGGGGGTCCACGGCGCAGAAGTTGGGGTCTGCCTGTCCGGGCAGATAGGGCTGGAGGAATGCGAAGGCCACCACGGCGATGAGGGCGGCGAGGAGGATGACCGCGATGCGGTTCTTGAAGAATGCACGGAAGGTGCTGCCCCAGTAGCTGTAATTGGAGTAGGAGGTGGCCTCGGCCCGCTCCTCGCTGAACCCGGCGGGGGTGAACAGCTCTTCTTCGGGCAGCTCTGCCCATGCGGCGGGGCCGTCCGCCTGCAGTTTGTCCAGCTGTGCTTCCAGCTGGTGCGCTTTTTCATCTTTCATACGGAAAAGCATTATCGGCCACCTTCTTTCTTGCCAAAGCTGATGCGGGGATCGATGAGCACCATGAGCAGGTCGCCCAGAATGAGGCCGATGATGCCCACGCAGGCGTAGAGCAGGACGATGCCCTGCACCATCGTGTTGTCGTGGCGCTGGACGCAGGTGACCAGCAGACCGCCCATGCCGGGGATGCTGTAGAGGCTCTCGATGTAGATGGAGCCGACTACCGTGTTGAGGAAGGCGGAGGGAATGTACTGCACCAGCGGGACCATCGCGTTGCGGAAGATGTGGCGGAGGGCGATGTTGTTCTCGCTGACGCCCTTGGCCCGGGCGAGGCGGACGTAATCCTTGTTGCTCTCGTCCACCATGTACCGGCGCAGCCACATGGCGTAGAACGCCACATTGCCGAGGCTCATGGAGCAGACGGGCAGCACCCAGTACTTCCAGTTGGAGGTGTCGAAGAGCAGGCCCACGCCCAGCGCGGTGGTGCCGTACATCTGGATGTAGAGGTAATATACCGCCGCAGGCACGGCCTGAATGAGCACGATGATGGCCGTGCCCAGCTTGTCGGGCCAGCGGCTCTTGAACCGGCCCATGAACAGGCCCATCGGAATGCCGATGACGAGACTCAGCAGCATGGCGAAGACGCCCATCTGGATGGAGATGGGCAGCTTCTTGGCAAGGATGCTGGTGACGGAGGCGTTGACCTTATAGATGTGGCTCACGCCGAGGTCGCCGTGGAGGGCATTCACCCAGAAGCGGCCGACCTGCACTGGCAGCGGGTCCAGCAGGCCCATCGACTGTAGGCCGGCCTGAATCTGGGCCTCGGTCATTTTTTCGTAGTTTGCAAAATAGCCTTCCACCGGCATCAGCCGCAAAAGGCAGAATACGAGCGTGACGATGACAAACAGGGTCAGGATCGAGCGCCCGATGCGTTTCGCCAGATATTTGAGCATATCTGTGCGCACCCCTCTCTTTTATTTAATGAATGTCGGATAGGAATAGAATACAACAAAAAACTACTTTTGGAAAGTGATTTGGCAAAGTTTGCTCTAAAAATTCATCTGAGAGCCTTCAGAAATAAAAAGCCCTCCGCTTTCCCGGGGGAAAACGGAGGGCGGCAGAACGGTCAGAAAAGCTTAGCGGGCGTCGCGGTTGGCCTCGTACTCGCTCATGGAGACATAGTGGTCGAGGACGTGGATGCCCTTCAGGCGCTTGTTGGAGAAGCCGGTGGAAGCATACTGGCCCTCCCAGTAGTTCAGGCGGGTGGCGATGTAGGCCGGGACGCTCATGCCCATGGGGACGACGAGGGCGTTGTTGATGAGGGAAGCCTCGGCGTTGGCGAAGGCATCGTAGCGGGCGTTGATGTCATCGGTGATCTCCACAGCGGCTTCGATGGCCTTCATGTAGTTCATGACGGCGTCAGCGGTGTCGCCGGTGATGAAGCCGTCCTCGACGCCGGTGCGCAGGAAGGCGTAGCGGCTGCCGCGTGCGCCCTCGGCCTGATAGAAGGGGTCGGTCTCGGTCTGGGGGTCGGAGTAGTCTGCGCCCCAGTTGCACAGCAGGAAAGCGAACTTGCCGTTGCGGCGGACACTGGACAGGAAGCTGTCGGAGGGGCCGGCGGTGATGACGATATTGATGAAGTCAAAGCCGTCGTTCAGCACACCCTCGAGCTGCTGCTTGAGCACCTGACACTGCTTGTCCCAGTCGGAGGAGGAGGGGTTGTAGGGCAGCTGCACCTTGATGGGGAAGGTGACGCCTGCGGCGGTCAGCTCAGGGATGGCGGCGTCGCGGTACTCCTTGGCCTTGGCCTCGTCGAAGAACTCGGTGATGTTGGCGAGGTCGCCGCACTTCAGGTAGTCCACGCCGTCAGCATTGGCGCAGAAGCTGGGGGGCGTGATGGTGTTCAGCTTGTAGTTGTCGTAGCCCTCGGGTGCCTTGACGGCCAGCGTGACAGAGTTGTTGATGCCGTAGAGGAAGGACTTGCGGAAGTTGGTGTTGTTGATGGCCTTGGCCCAGTTCTCCGGCTCATACTCAGCGTCCATGCCCTCCACGCTCCAGTTGGAGAACTCGTGGGAGAAGGGCATGAAGTTGAACATATAGAAGTAGGTGTAGTTGGTGTTGGGGCGGTCCATGGACACCATATCCTTGGTGGTGTCGTCGGCCAGCCAGCTGTCGAGGATGTCGGAGCCGATGGTGGCCTCATCGATCTCGCCGCGCTTGATCATCTCGGGGCCGTTGACGCTGGCCTCGGCGTTGTAGATGCGGCTGATGGTGTCGATGAAGACGTTGGCGGCGTCGTAGTTCTCGGGGTTCTTCTTCATGACCCAAGTCTCCAGAGACTCGTAGGCGGCCAGATAGAATGCGCCGCAGCTGTAGGTGGTCTCTGCGCTGGTGGCGAACTGGTCGCCGGTCTCCTCCAGCAGCGGGCCGTAGGCCGGCTCATAGGGCAGGTAGCACAGCAGGCTCAGGAAGCCCGGAAAATCGTAGGTCAGGGTGTAGGTCAGGGTGTGCTCGTCCACAGCGGTGACGCCCACGGCTTCGAAATCCACGGGTGCATAGGTGGCGGGGTCTGCGCCGGGGGCGGCGACGGTGACGACGCCGTCGGCATCCACGGTGTAGGTGGTGCCGTCCTCGTCCACGACGCCGGTGTTGGCGTTGTTCAGGTAGACGTGGTAGTTGTAGTAGTCGTCAGCGCCTGCGATGTAGCCGGTGACGAGGCCCACGTTGGAGGCGGCGTAATCCGGGGTCAGGACGTACTTCAGGGCGTCCACGAAATCCTGCGCCGTGACGGGGGCGACGACCTCGCCGTTGCAGTCCACCCAGTTCTCATCCCGCAGATGGAACGTCCAGGTCAAGGTGTCGGCATCCCAGTCCCAGCTGGTGGCCAGACCCTCGCGCATGACGCCCTTGTTGTCGTACTCGACCAGAGTGTCTACGCAGTTTGCGCCGACGACCATCTCAAGGTCGGTGCCGGTGGTCAGGTAGTTCAGGGTGGCAGGCTGGCTGTCGTACAGGATGGTGTAGCTGGAGCCGGAAGAGGCTGCGCCGGAAGCGCTGCCGGAGGAAGAGCCGCCGCAGCCAGTCAGCAGGCCGGCTGCGCAGGCACCGGCGGCTGCCAGGCCGCTGGCCTTCAGGAACTGACGGCGGGAGATGGAAGTGTTCATCATAAATTCCCTCTTTTCTTGTTGTTGCTGTACAGGGACAGCATTCGCGTTGCGCGGTGCCCGCTGTTTCCCGTCAGCGGACAGTTGGGCTGTTTTTTATGAAAAAAGAGCAACGGAAAACCATCCGTTACTCCTTTGTAACAGTCCCGGCCATCAAATAAGTGGTCAAGACTGAGTATAGCATTGATTTGCGGCCACGTCAATCCTTTTTGGTAAGAACGGCTGTTTCTGGTGCGGCAACAGTTGTCTCCGCAACGGCGGCAGGCGCTGCGACGGCCGGGGCAGCGGCCTCTGCGGCAGCTGCATTCTCCGCGGCCAGCTCTGCGGCAGCGGCCTTGGCGGCTTCTTCCGCAGCCTTGCGGGCCTCCCGCTCGGCGATCCGCTCTTTGGCGCGGGCAGCGGCCTCCTCCTGACGCTGCTTGGTGCGGCGCTTGATGCGGCAGACCGAGCAGATGCCCTCGGTGCTGTTCGGCGCGATGGGCTTGCCGCAGTCGGCACAGAGAGTCTTGCTGCATTTGTAGACGCTCACCGGGCCGAGGGTGGTCAGCTGGCGCAGCTTCATGCCGTCGATGCCGCTGTTCGAGCAGGCTGCGACACAGACGCCGCACTCGCTGCACTTCCACGGCGTGACGACCACGCGGGTCTGCCCGTCGGGCAGGTCCTCCAGCTTGAGCGCGCCGGAGCGGCAGGCCTTTTCGCACTTGCCGCAGCCGAAGCACTTCTGGGTGAAATTGGGCAGATACCAGCCGTAGCGCAGCGGCGTCTCGGAGGCAGCCTTGAGCTGCTTGGTCCGCTGGTGGAGCATGAGGCGGAAGTCGGCGGCGCTGTCCTCCTCGCTGCGCAGGCCGGGCAGCATCTGCAGCAGCTTCTTGGTGCCGGCGCGGGAGCCCTCGGTCATGTGGGAGAACATCTCCCGGCGGCTCAGCTCCTGCACATGGTAGGGCGCTTCCTCCTGCTGATAGGCCAGCGTGACCCGGCTCTCGAAGAGCTGGGGGCCGAGGAACTCCACGAGGCGGGTCAGCTCCTTGCGCAGCTGGGCAGCGCAGGCGTCGTTCTCGCACTCGCCGCAGGGGGTCAGGTCCAGCACGAGCTTCTTGTTCAGGGCGAGATAGGCCAGCGTCTCCCACGAGAAGGCGGCCACGCAGGCGCGGACGGCGGTATTCTTCCGGCTGCTCTTCTCGCAGCCCAGCCAGAGGGTGTCATTGTCGGTGTCGGCCAGCGAGGTGTCCCGCTGCACCTGTTCGGGCGAGGGCACGATGCAGCCCGAGCGGCAGACCGAGACGCAGAGGCCGCAGTCGGTGCAGGGGTCCCAGTCCTTGACGAGGTTGGGGCGGGTGAAGATGGCGTCGCCGTAGGGGCAGATGTCCTTGCAGTCGGTGCAGGGGGTGCGGTGGGGGTGGAGGTTCCAGCACTGACGGCGGACCACCTCGGGGTGGGAGGTCTTCATCAGGGCATCCATGGCATAGCGGGTAAACAGACCCATAGCGGTATCACTCCTTTTCGGGGGCATCGGTCACGGTGGTGACCTGAGCGTTATCCAGCAGGAAGCGCTGCACCTTCTTTGCGGCCAGCGCAGCGGCCACAGCGTCCTCGGCCAGTGCCTTGCGGATCTCGGCCTCGGGGGTATCCTGCAGCTGGGAGAGGCGGCGGTACTCCGCATTGACCTCCTCGGGGTGGACGACGATGCCCTCGGCCTCGGCGATGGCCCGGGCTGCCAGCACGAAGCGGATGCGGCTCTCGGCCTGTGCACGGTAGTCCTTCTCGAGGGCTTCCGGGGTGGTGTGGCTGTTCTTGCAGTGCTGCTCGAGGGTGATGCCGCTACGGGAGAGGCGCTCGGTCAGCAGCTTCATCTCGTTCCGGGCCGTGCGGTCAAGGATCTCAGCGGGCAGGTCTACGGTCATGTTGGCACCGGCCATGTCCAGAAGCTGTTTTCCAGCGGCGCGGTCGGCGCCCTCCTCATGGATCTTCTGCTTCTTGGCGCGGAGGTCGGCCTTCAGCGCGTCGAGGGAGCCGAAGCCCAGACTCTTGGCAAAGGCCTCATCGGGGGCGGGAGTGACCTTCTCGGCCAGAGAGCGGAGATTGATCTCGAACTGCGCGGTCTTGCCGGACAGCTCGGGCAGGCGGAAATCCTGCGGGTAGGTGAAGTCGAAGCGGAACACCTCACCGGCACAGTGGCCGTAGATGGCCTGCTCGGCGGCGGGCATCAGCTTGCCGTCGCCCAGCACCACCATGACATTCTCCATCCGGCTGTCAGGGATCTCCTTGCCGTCCATGTAGCCGACAAAATCCAGCAGGGCACGGAAGCCGCGCTTGGCCGGGGCGGTGGTGGGGTGGTAGACGGCGTGCATCCGGGTCTGATGCAGCACCTCGATGTCCACGGTCTTGTCGGTGACAGGGCGGACGTGGCGGGTGACGGCGAGGCCCTTGTACTGGCCCAGCGTTACTTCGGGCAGATTCTTTTTCTTCTGTTCCATAGCGGCATACTCCTTATGACGTAAGCAGCCCGGCGTGCGGCGCTGCGAGTCTTATAACAATACGTTGAATTATACACGTTTTCAGTAAAAAGGGCAAGGTCACAGCCCGTGGGCGGTGAGCCACGCTTCGGCCACCTGCGAGAACATCTCGGGATACTGGTCATCCTCTGCGGCAAAGGCGCTCAGGTAATACTCCACCTCTGCGCGGGTGGGGGCGGCGGTGCGCCGCCAGATGGTGAAGGTGGTGCCGTTGCCCATGTCGAAGCTCTGCTCAAAGGTGAAGGCGTCGTCCTTTGCGGCGAGGAAGCGTTCGTTGAGCTTGCCGGACATCTCCCCGCTGCCCGCATAGGTCTGGGGGAAGGGGTCGCAGGTGATGACGTACTTCGCCTCGAAGAACTGCATGGGGAAGTTGTGGGTGCCGGGCACCGAGAAGCCGAAGGCCAGCTTGTCGTTGATGGAAGCCTCTGGCAGGCGGCAGTTTTTGAAGTGGTCGGGGTTGTAGAGCATATCGTGGGGGATCATGTAGCTGATCTCGCCCACATTGCAGTGGGCGTCGATCCAGTCGGCGATGGCCTGGATCTGGCCGATGTCCTTCCGGTCGTAGATGAGCTTGTCCAGCGAGATGAAATACCGGGTGGCGGGGATCTGGATGGGAAAGTGCTCGATGACGAAGCCCGGCATGGCCAGCGTGGTCAGAGGCGAGCAGCGCACCGACATGGACAGCATCAGCACGAAGGCCCAGAAGCCCAGTTTGAGGGTGCGGCGGCGCTGGATGCCCTCGGCCAGTGCGGCTGCACCCAGCAGGAAGAGGAGAAAATACCCCGGCAGGAAGAGCAGGAACTGATGGGAGCCGGTGTTCTGGACCCGGGTGAAGAGCAGCAGGCTCACGACCAGCTCGCACCCTGCCAGACAGGGCAGAGCGGGCAGCTTTCGCTTTGCTGCAAAGACGAGGCCCAGCGCGATAAGGATGAGATTGAACAGGCCCAGCCGTCCGAGGTGGTAGAATGCCTCGAGGGCCAGACCGCCGCCGTTATAGTAGGAATAGCGGCCCGCGTAGTTATAGGTGAGGATGTGGGATACCATGGGCCAGAGCAGGATGACCATGGCGGCGACGGACGCAAGGCCGAAGAGGATGAGGTTCTTCCCCCGGCGGAGGGCGGCGGAGACCGCACCGCCCTTTGCCAGCCGCACACAGCCTGCGACGAGCAGCAGCACATAGGCGAAATAGTAGCCCACCACGAAGTAGAGGAACCACCGGCGGGCGAGGATGATGGCGGCAGTGGCGAGGAAGATAAGGCCGAACCGGGCCGGTTCGAGGGTGTCAAAACGGAAGTCCAGCGTCAGCAGCAGGATGGCGAAGGCGAAGATGAGGCCGAACCAGTCCGGCTGTGCCAGCACGGCGCTCATCCGCAGGAAGGGATAAGCCGCCGTCAGAGTCATGCCGAAGAGGAAGTAATACATCCGGTTCTTCACGTTCAGGAGCTGGCCGACCTTCACCACGAGGCCAGCCAGAAGCACCAGCAGGGTCGGCAGGATGCAGAACACCTGACTGAAGGAGTAGGCGTCGCCGGTGTGGTCGGTCAGGCAGAAGGGAAACTCGGTGAAGAGGGTGATGAAGTTGGTGTAGTCGTCGGCCATCGAGCCGAAGAGGTAACGGAGACCCCCGCCGGTGCTCTGGGCAAAAGCGGCTTCGGCGTCATATTGCTTGAGCAGGTAGTTGGCGTAGTCCCAGACGTAGATAAAGCTCCGGCTCGATAACGTCCAGTAGAAATAGACGACGGCCACGGCCCAGATGCCGAAGACGACGGCCCAGTGGAAGAAAACCAGCTCGACGCCCGCCGTGCGGAGGACGCAGACCGCCAGCAGGAAGAGGACGAGACAGGCCCAGAGACTGAGCAGCGGAAAAAAGAACGGGCTGGCCGGGACACCGACCCCCAAAAGGAGGAGCGCCACGGCGCAGAGGCCGAGGTCCAGCCCTGCCCATTGCAGGGGCGAGAGCCGACGGAGAGCAGCAGATGGCATAGAAGGACGGTTCCTTTCGTTCAGCTTGTAAAAAGGGTGAAACACACAACTTTCCATCTAACAGTATAATGGCTGCCGCAAGGATTGTCCAGCCGCAGAGGGCGCTGAAACGCAGAATATCCCGCCGCATTCTCAGCAGACGGGATATTCTTTACCAAATATTACTTTTTGGAGTTGTGCGCTGCGGCGTCAGCCTTGGCGTTCTGGGTGCGTGCGGCCTTGCGGCGTGCGGCAGCGGCCCGCCGTGCACTGGCCTGTGCGGCCTCGGGGCGGGGCGCTTCGGGGGTGAGCCGGAACATCCGGCTGCCCATGGCAGGCAGGTCCACCGTGAGGGTGTAGTCCCGGCCATAGACGCCGCCGTCGGTGGTGTGGAGGGCCTTGGGCTTCGACTTGTCCGCACCGCCCCAGCAGGGGGCTTCGGTGTTCAGCAGCTCTTCGGCCCCGGCGGGGAAGCGCAGGTAAAGGGGGAACTTCTTGTGGGCGGTGTTCTGGGTGTTCATGACGCAGAGGATGGTCTGGCCTGCGCCCTTGCGCAGCCATGCATACACGCCCTCGTCCCGGCTCTCGCTGGCGACCCACTCAAAGCACCGGGGGTCATATTCGCCCGCATAGAGGGCAGGCTGGGTGGCGTAGAGGCGGCTGAGGGAGGCGAAATACTTCTGGAAGGCGTCGTGGAAGGGATACTGGAGCAGGCCCCAGTCCAGCTCCCGCTTTTCGTCCCACTCCCGGAAATGGGCGATCTCGTTGCCCATGAAGTTGAGCTTTTTGCCCGGGTGAGCATACATATAAAAATAGAGGGTGCGCAGCTGGGCGCATTTTTCCTCGTAGCTGCCCCAGAGCTTGTCGATGATGGTTTTTTTGCCGTGGACGACTTCGTCGTGGCTCAGGGCCAGCAGGTACAGCTCATTGTAGAAATAGTGCATACTGAAGATGATCTTTCCGTATGCATTGGGCCGCTCGCCGAAGGGGGTGGCAAAGTAGTCCAGCGTGTCGTGCATCCAGCCCATGTCCCACTTGTAGTCGAAGCCCACACCGTCGTAGCGGGTGGGGGCGGTGACCTTGAGGAAGTTGGTGGAGTCCTCAGCCATGTAGATGCCGGTGGGCCAGCGCTCGTTCAGGCCGTGGTTGAGGTTCCGCAGGAAGGTGACTGCGCCCTCGTTGACGCCCCGGGCGGGGTCGCCCTGCCAGTAGAGGGCGCGGGAGATAGCGTCCATCCGGATGCCGTCGC
>UMHX01085597.1_pt1 | contig 14908 bp, 10 predicted proteins | sample 1965651 | NCBI WGS metagenome assembly UMHX01 (sample SAMEA4836109, study PRJEB28245) | human gut metagenome | biome: gut microbiome; material: fecal sample | place: Denmark | collected 2008 | reverse complement strand
TGGGCGACAGCCATATACGCGGCCATATCTTCCCCCGTACCACTGGTGCGTTGATGCAGGACACTTTCGGAGCAGTCTCTTATACCGATGTAGGTATCAACGGTGCATTTTGCATTACTTTCACCCGTCTGGACCGTATTGCTGATATTGCGGCTCTGCATCCCGACCTGCTTATTCTTTCCTTCGGGACGAACGAAAGCCATAACCGCCGTTACAATACAATGCTGCACTATCGCCAGATGGACGACCTTGTACGCATGCTTCGCGAGAAACTGCCGAATGTACCGATGTTGATGACCACTCCTCCGGGCTCTTACGAGAGTTTCCGGCAGCGTCGCCGTCGTCGAACCTATAAGATTAATCCGCGTACTGCCGTTGCCGTGCAGACTATCCGCTGCTATGCCGATGAAAACGGATTGGCGGTATGGGACATGTACGAAATACTTGGCGGTACCCACCGTGCCTGCCTCAACTGGCAGGAAGCCGGATTGATGCGTCCGGACCATGTACACTATTTGCCGGACGGTTACCGCCTGCAAGGCGAGCTGTTCTACCAGGCCTTGTTAAAAGCTTATAACGATTATGTGGAATATTGACGAATTTTTATCCGGATTGAATATAGACTTGGACCGTTTGCGCGATGTCTTCACTTATGACCCGCAAGCCCCGATGATATTCAGCAGTGGTATTTTCCTCTGGCTGTTTGTCGCTTTTATATTGGTTTATCTGTTGTTGCAACGCCGGACGACGGCGCGTTTGCTGTTTGTCACCTTGTTTTCCTATTACTTCTATTATAAAAGTAGTGGCACTTATTTCTTCCTGCTTGGACTGGTGACGGTCTGTGACTTTTTCATTGCACGCTTGATGGCACGCGAGGCTATTCCCTGGCTACGTAAGGCATGGGTTGTGTTGAGTCTGTTCATCAATTTGGGATTGTTGTGTTACTTCAAGTACACCAATTTTCTGGGCGAAACTTTTGCCTCGCTGACGGGAGGCACGTTCACGACAATGGATATTTTCCTTCCGGTGGGCATCTCTTTTTTCACTTTTCAGTCGTTGAGCTATACGATAGATGTGTACCGTCGCCAGATAACGCCTCTGACCAGTTTGTTGGATTATGCTTTTTATGTTTCTTTCTTTCCCCAGTTGGTGGCGGGTCCTATTGTACGTGCCCGTGATTTCATTCCGCAAATCCGCCGCCCGCTGTTTGTCTCCAATGAGATGTTCGGACGTGGAATCTTCCTCATCGTGAGTGGGCTCTTCAAGAAAGCGGTTATATCGGACTATATCAGCGTTAACTTTGTAGAGCGTATTTTTGATAATCCTACTCTTTATTCGGGGGTGGAGAATCTGATAGGTGTTTATGGCTATGCCTTGCAGATTTATTGCGACTTCTCCGGTTACAGTGATATGGCTATCGGCATTGCCTTGTTGCTGGGCTTCCATTTCAATATCAATTTCGATTCCCCTTATAAGTCCGCTTCCATTACGGAATTTTGGAGGCGGTGGCATATTTCGCTTTCCAGCTGGTTGCGCGATTACCTTTATATTTCTTTGGGAGGCAACCGGAAGGGGAAAATCCGCCAATATGCCAATCTCATCATTACCATGTTCCTGGGCGGCTTGTGGCATGGCGCTTCGTGGAATTTTGTACTTTGGGGAATGATGCATGGCGTTGCGCTTGCAGCCCATAAGTTCTGGATGACGCTTACCGGGCGTAAGAAGGGGACGGAGAGCCATGGCATCCACCGCTTCTTCGGAGTGCTTGTCACTTTCCATTTTGTTTGTTTCTGCTGGATATTCTTCCGTAATGCGGAGTTCTCCACATCAATGGATATGCTGAAGCAGATATTCACTACTTTCCGTCCGCAACTCTTCCCGCAGCTGGTAGAGGGTTATTGGGAAGTGTTTGCACTGATGGCATTGGGCTATCTGCTGCATTTTGTGCCCGACAGTTGGGAACGTGCTTGCACAAAAACAGTAATCCGCCTCCCCTTGTTGGGAAAGGCGGTACTGATGCTTGCTGTAATCTATCTGGTCATTCAGATGAAAAGTTCGGAGATACAACCGTTTATCTATTTCCAGTTCTGATTACTTCTTCTCGGTCGCTGTGGAGTCTGCCTGCTGTCGGAAGGGTTCCCGGTAGTTGAGCCCGTCTCTCCGGTAGAGGCCGATGAGTCCGGCCAGTCGGGTAGTGAAGTTTGTATAATCTTTCTTTTCCAGTTGTGTCCATTGTACTTCGGCAAGGGCGGCCATACGGGGGAGAACCATATACTCTACCTGTTCGCTGGTCGGGATGTATTCTGTCCAAAGGTTGGCTTGTGTGCCGAGTATGTGCTTGGCTTGTTCTTCGGTCAGTGAGGCGGTAGGATTCAGACTGTATACTTTCTCCAATGGGACAAAGCCTCCGATGGCAAATGGTTCGTGCCGGGTATCCTCACTTTGGTAATAATCAAAGTAGCAATAGTCATTGGGTGTCATTATCACGTCGTGCCCCAGTTGGGCCGCCTTGATTCCTCCTGCCGAGCCACGCCATGACATAACAGTTGCGTTGGGGGCGACGTCGCCTTCCAGAATCTCATCCCAGCCGATAATCTGGCGTCCTTTACTATTGAGGAGCTTTTCGATACGTGTCATACAATAGCTCTGCAGACGGTCTTCGGCAGTATGGTTCTTGTCGGCTTTCAATTTTTCGGTTCTGATACGTGCCTGGCATTTGGGACACTTTTCCCAACGGGTGCGGGGAGCTTCGTCACCGCCGATGTGGATGTATTTGGAAGGGAATATGTCAATGATTTCGGCCATGACATCTTCGAGGAACTGCATGGACTTTTCGTTGCCGATGCACAGCACATCTTCGAATACGCCCCAACGTGGGCACACTTCATACGGTCCACCGGTACATCCCATTTCGGGATAGGCGGCCAGTGCGGCAAGCATGTGTCCGGGCAGGTCTACTTCGGGGATGACCGTGATATAGCGCTCCCCGGCATATTTTACGATTTCTTTGGCTTGCTCCTGCGTATAGAAACCGCCATACCGGGTGTTGTCATACTCTTCGGTGTTCCGGCCGATAACGGTACGGTCGCGCCAGGCGCCGATTTCCGTCAGCTTGGGATACTTCTTTATTTCTATTCTCCAGCCTTGGTCTTCGGTGAGGTGCCAGTGGAAGGTATTCATATTGTGAAGTGCTAGCAAGTCTATGTATTTCTTTACGAACTCAATGGGAAAGAAGTGGCGGCCCACATCGAGGTGCATGCCTCGGTAGCTGAAGCGGGGTTCATCCTGGATGCTGCCGGCAGGCAATAGGATAGAGGTGGCTTTGGTTTCGGCGGGGATTGATTTACGCAGGGTTTGTATACCGTAGAACACTCCATTCTCGGTCTGTCCGTTTAGGGTCACCCGGTCGGCTTTGACGGTCAGCACATAGCCTTCCCGGTTGCCGATAGCCGGATCCAGTCCCAATGTGATGGCGCCTTTGGGCGCTTCGCTCCCCGGGGCAAGGGCTTCTGTCTGGAGGGTGCGGCCGGTGGACTGGCTGATGTATTCGGCCAAAAACTCGGCATTGCGTTTCAAAAGTTCATTGTGTTCGGGGTAGGCGATGATGGTACCGTCATTCAGGTTGAAGGGGGATTCCTGACTCAAGGCAACCTCCTGGGGCAGGGGAATGACTTGATAGTTGGCTGTTGTTTCTACTCCGCATGAAGAGCAGGCCAGGATGAGAGTGCCTGCAAGGAGCATGTGTGTAAGTTTTCTCATGGTATTGAACTGATTAAATTAGTGTCTGACAAATATACACAAAATCTCTGGAATAAACGAATAAAAAGGGAGAAATGGCACTGAATGGCTTATGAATAAAGCGTTTGCGGTGACAGACGAAGCCAACGGCAAAAAAGGGAAAACGCAATGAAAAGCGGAATATTGAAGCAGGAAGGTTTTCAAATCGTTACCCGTCCGAAAGTAAGATTTAACATAGTCCGTACCGTTTGCATTGCTCTGCTGAGGTTTGCTTATCAAGGTTTAACTCGTTGATAATTAGTTTTGCAACCAAAAAAAGTTAGACATGAGCAGAAGCACATTCAAGGTGCTGTTCTACGTGAACGGCAGCAAGGAGAAAGACGGAATCGTTCCCATCATGGGACGGGTGACAATCAACGGGACTGTATCACAGTTCAGTTGCAAGCAGAGCATTCCAAAGACACTTTGGGACGTGAAAGGGAACAAGGCGAAAGGCAAGGGACAGGAAGCAAGGGACATTAACCTTGCCTTGGACAACATCAAGGCGCAAATCATCAAGCACTACCAGCGCATATCCGACCGAGAAGCGTTTGTTACGGCTGAAATGGTGCGCAATGCCTATCAGGGTATCGGCAGCGAATACGAAACACTTATAAAAGCCTTCGACAAGGATTGCGCCAACTTCCTGAAACGTGTGGGCAAAGACCGCACCATCGGGACATACAAGGTGATGATGAGGGCACGTAATTATGTAGCCGCCTTTATCAAGTCGTTCTATAAACGAAACGATATGTCCATGCTGGAACTTACTCCCGACTTCATCAAGGAGTTTGCAGCCTACCTTACAGCGGAACGCAACTTGAAGAACGCCACGATATGGCTCAATTGCATGTGGCTGAAAGGTGTGGTGATGAGAGCGCATTACAACGGGCTGATACCGAGAAACCCGTTTGCGCAATTCCATATCAGCCCCAATGTGAAGGAACGTGAGTATCTGACGGAGGACGAGATAAAGACCATCCTATCGCATGAGTTTGAAAGCCCCACACTCACATTGGTTCGTGACCTGTTTGTGTTCGCCTGTTTCACGGCACTCAGCTTTGTGGATATGAAAGAACTGACAACGGATGAGATTGTAGAGGTTAACGGCGAGAAATGGATAGTCGGCAAACGCCACAAGACCAATGTTCCCTTTCAAGTAAAGCTGCTCGACATACCCTTGCAGATAATAGAACGGTACAAGCACCTTTCCAAAGACAAACTGGTATTCGGAGAAATCAACTATTGGACGATGTGCAAACAGTTGAAAAGAGTAATCAAAGAATGTGGCATAGAGAAGCAAATCTCCTACCATTGTGCCCGTCATACCTTCGGAACGTTGGCTTTGACCAAAGGGATGCCGATAGAAAGTGTAAGCCGTGTCTTGGGGCATACGAACATCGTCACGACCCAAATCTATGCGAAGATAACCACACAGAAACTCGACAATGACCTGACAATGTTCGGGAACAAGCTCAACAAGATGTTCAATGATGTTTCAATGGTATAAGGCTATGGAAAGAGCAGTTATCACAATGAATGAGCACGGTGCAGTGTTTGTGCCGGATGGTGAAATATGGATGAGTGAGATGGAACTGACGGACTTGTTCGGGGTAATCGCCCCGACAGTCCGTGCAGCCATCCGAGCCGTTTACAAAAGCTGTGTACTGAAAGAATACGAAGCACAGAAGTATATCCGGTTGGAGAACGGATATTATGCCGATGTGTATAGCTTTCCCATGGTTGTCGCCCTCGCTTTCCGCATTAATTCATACGGTGCGCAGCAGGTGCGCAATGCCTTGTTGGAGAGAATGTACTTGCGAAAAGAAAAAGCAAGTATCTTCTTTTCGCTGAATATCAACAGAAAAGTTTCAATCCTGCAATCATAATTAGATAGTGAATGAAGTATTGTCGTCACTGAATCATTGAATCCGCACAACACCAAAGAACAGAAATAATATGTAGGTGTATTGCCATTCATGCGTATGAGACCAATCCGAAGAGCCGCCATGTTTAACAGGACTCTTTGGATTGTCTTGTTTTTACCCACCAATCTACTAACGGAAAGTGCATTTTCTTCATCATCGGATTTGTTTGCGTCATTCCGCTTAGTTTTTCGTATCAATGGTTTGTGTCATACCCGATAACTTTGCAGCGGTCTAATTATTAAACGATTAAGCGAATGACGTATGACAAAAATCAACATTGAAAGGGAGGAGTTTATCCGTGTGGGTACAACCCTCTACAAATTAGTGAACCAGCCACGACTGAACGGTGGCTATGTAAGGAAACGCATCCCGTGGAATGCCGAGACGCTCCGTCAGGACTACGGCAAGGGATTCATGGCAAGTGTTCCGAAGTATGACGGTTTCTGTACCGTTCCCGACCATGTAGGCTACAAGCCAGTAGTGGACAAGTTTTTGAACCTGTACGAGCCGATAGGACATCAGCCCGTGCAGGGGAATTTTCTACATATCCGTTCATTGGTGCGCCATATCTTCGGGGAGCAATACGAGTTGGGCATGGACTACCTGCAACTGCTCTACCTGCAACCCGTGCAGAAACTACCCATCCTGCTGTTGGTGTCGGAAGAACGCAACACGGGCAAGAGCACATTCCTGAACTTTCTGAAAGCCGTCTTTCAGAACAATGTCACGTTCAACACCAACGAGGACTTCCGCAGCCAGTTCAATTCCGACTGGGCAGGAAAGTTACTTATCGTGGTGGACGAGGTACTGCTAAGCCGCAGGGAGGACAGCGAGCGTTTGAAGAACCTTAGCACCACGCTTTCCTACAAGGTGGAAGCCAAAGGCAAAGACCGTGACGAGATAGCCTTCTTCGCCAAGTTCGTGCTATGCTCTAACAACGAATATCTGCCTGTTATCATAGATGCAGGGGAAACACGCTATTGGGTAAGGAAGATAAACCGACTTGAAAACGATGATACAGGTTTCCTGCAAAAGCTGAAGGATGAAATTCCGGCTTTCCTGCATTTCCTTACCCAACGTAAGCTATCTACAGAAAAAGAAAGTCGCATGTGGTTCAATCCGGTGCTACTGCATACCGCAGCCTTGCAACGTATCATCCGCAGCAACCGCAACCGGTTGGAAATAGAAATGTCCGAACTCATACTCGACATCATGGAGAGTGTAGGTATAGAAAGTTTATCTTTCTGCCTGAATGATATGCTGCCGTTGCTGATAAACACACAGGTAAAGGTGGAGAAGCATCAGGTAAGGAAAGTGGTGCAGGACTGTTGGAAACTCACTCCTGCGCACAATACCCTTACCTACACCACCTATCAAGTCGATTACACACGGGACTGCCACTATTCACCGATACGCAGAACAGGCAGATTCTACACGGTAACGAAAGAACAGCTGGAGATACCTTAATATTTTGATGAAATGATGAATCGTAATATAGATATACTGAATATCAAAAAGATATATGCTCATCAATTATTCAACAAAGATATTTTACTGATGAAAAAAGAAAGCAAGGACAGACATCATTTCTCTTTTGGTGAGTATTATGATGAGATATTGTTGAGCGGTTATCCTATTGAAATACAAAGCTATATGTTGCCCATTCATCAAATCATCGTTTTTTCACTCATCACTAAATCCCCCGTAAATTATACAATGAACATACAAGAAGCAAAAGCAATCAGATTGGCAGACTATCTGCAAAGTTTGGGATATTCACCCGTCAAGCAACAGGGAAACAGCCTTTGGTATAAATCACCTTTCAGGGAAGAATCCGAACCGTCATTCAAGGTCAATACCGGATTGAATCAATGGTTCGATTTCGGGCTGGGCAAAGGTGGCAATATCCTCGCACTGGTAAGGGAACTTTATCAGGACGATTATGTACCCTCGCTGCTTGCCAAAATAGCAGGGCAGGCACCGCATATTCGCCCCACATCGTTTTCTTTTCGTCAGCAACCGTCCGAACCGAGTTTTCAGCAGTTGGAAGTCAGGGAGCTTGCGCACCCTGCACTGCTCCGATACTTGCAGGAACGAAGTATTGATAGGGATATTGCCAAGAGCGAATGTAAAGAACTCCACTTCACCCATAACGGCAAACCTTACTTTGCCATCGGCTTTGAGAACGTGGCAGGAGGCTATGAGGTACGCAATCAGTTCTTCAAAGGCTGTATCGCTCCCAAAGACATCACGCACATACGGCAAACGAAACAACAGCCGGATACTTGCTATCTGTTCGAGGGCTTCATGGACTATCTTTCATTCCTGACTCTCCGTAAGCAGAAGCAACCGCAATATTCCGGCTTGCAAGGACAGGACTACATGGTTCTCAACTCCGTTTCCAATCTTGGCAAGGTTATGGACAGGTTGTCGGACTATGAGCGCATCCCCTGCTTTTTCGATAACGACCAAGCAGGGAACAAGGCTTGTCTGGAATTGCAACGGGCACTCTCCTATCGGGTTCGGGATGCTTCCATCCACTACTCCGAGTACAAGGATTTGAACGACTTCCTATGTGGCAGGAAAGCGGTGAAGGATAAGAAAAACGAGGTTTCAGTCCGACCGAGACCCAAGAGGAAGGGATTCGGCTTCTAAGCCATAAGTCACATCTTTTTTAGGATAGCAAGTTAATGTCGGTGTATTACAAATCCCGACCACTTGCCCCTTAAAAAGATGAGGGGACGGCTCCCGATGGTCACGGACTTTTCAAGTTACATCAACCGGATTATTCACTAAAAAAACAGATAGAACAGATGAAGAAAAACAACATAATCACCTTACGTCTGACAGACGATGAACTCGGTTGGCTGGGTGCATTGTGCAGACGAAGCAGACAGAGTAAAAGCGAAACCATCCGTTCGCTCATCATGAACGGCACGGTACGGGAACGAATCAATAAAGACCATCTTGCCGTCATCCGGCAGTTGATTGGCGAGAGCACCAATCTCAATCAACTGGCAAGACAGGCGAACACCTACGGATTCTTTGCCGTAGCCGATAAGTGCGAGAACATGGCAAAGGCAGTGTCCCAACTCATAACCCGACTGAAAGATGATAGGTAAGCAGACGAAAGGAACATCTTTTAGCGGTTGCGTGTGCTATGTGCTGAGGGAGGACAAATCCAAATTACTGGAAGCTGTAGGAGTAGAAGGAACACCCGAACAGATGGCTGAACAGTTTGAGTTACAGACGTTGCTCAATGACAAGGTAAAGAACACGGTCGGGCATACCTCACTCAACTTCTCACCCGAAGACGGGGAACGGTTAAAAACAGATGATAAGCTCATGTTGAAGATAGCCCATGACTATATGGCGAAGATGGGAACAGAGAATACGCAGTACATCGTAGTCCGACACACTGACAGGGAACATTCGCACTGCCACATCGTTTTCAACCGTGTGGATAATGACGGCAAGACCATCAGCGACAAAAACGACTTTTATCGCAACGAGAAAGTCTGCAAGATGCTTACCTCCAAATACAGGCTGCATTTCGCTAACGGTAGGGATAACATTAAGGAGGAACGCTTGCGACCATACGACAAGGCAAAGCATAAGGTTTACAAGGCATTGAAAGAGGAACTGCCCCATGCCCGAAATTGGAACGAACTGAAAGAAGCTCTTTCTGAACGGAACATTGAAATGAAGTTCAAGGTCAGCAGGACGACAAGAGAGGTGCAGGGCGTGAAGTTCGAGTATGGCGGCATATCCTTTTCCGGCTCAAAGGTCAGTCGGGAGTTCAGCTACATGAATATCGACTATCAACTAAGACAGAATGCCTTTGAGGATGATTTCAATCATAGGCAGGCAGCTATCCGGCAATCGAAACAGGAAACGGTACAGACCGTATTGCAGAACAGTTCCGAAGATAACTCCGGTAGTAGTTTTGGTTTGTTCAGTATCAGCGGTTCTTCATATAATGTCGCCGATGCGGAAGCCAACCAAGAAATGGCGGAGATACTGAGAAAGAAGAAGAAAGCCAAGCGCAAGCGTGACATGAGATTATAACGACTTATTTATCAACTTAAAAGATTAACTATAATGGTACAGAAAGACTTTTTATTGGATTTAGACCTCTACATTTGTGAGAGGTTCGGTTACAGAAACAGCCTTCACGTGACACAGACAATGAACGGTTTTTGCGTGAGTGTGAGAATCAAGCCTGTAAAATTCTACATTCGTTTTTGGGAGTACAGCAATGGCGTGGATAGTTTTCCCGACTGGTGCATCATCCTTGTGCACTGCAACTTTGCCAAGAAGCAGGAGCAGGAATTGCAGGAACTTGTGCGGTTCTTCAAGGAGTATGTGCCACGATATGGGTACAAGCACATAGGCATAGAAAACAACCAGAAATTAAATGAGGTACTGATGTTGCCGCAAATGAGAAGCACGAAGGAAGATAATCATGTGATTGCTTTAACTGACATTACAATATAATTAAGTGGGCATATCAAATCTACTGCCTGCTATTGTATGTTGATAATAGTTGGCGGTAGAACAAACTTTCGTTAAACCAATACGTTCATTCTTTATTATCAAGTTTTTAGGTTACCTTTGTATTTTATTAACTCATTTACCAAGCATCATGGGACTACTCAAACCGAATCAAGTTCTGAACAAAGCATATAGACAGGTTGCGATTGAAACAACAGATTTTGACCTATTCAAAAATGCCCTTCGCACATTGAGAGACAATGTAGTGGATGGGCAAAGAGAAGAAACGCAGAAAGAACATTTACGTAATTTCCTAAGCGAAACATTCTACAAGACATACTACATGGCTCCCGAAGAAGATATTGATTTGGCTATCCGATTGGATAAAACTACCAAGTCCAATATAGGGTTATTGATTGAGGTAAAGAGCACTACCAACAAAAGTGAGATGATTTCTAATGACAATCTCAATCGTAAGGCTTTGCAGGAATTATTACTATACTATCTCAAAGAACGTGTCAGTAAGAAGAACAACGATATTAAATATCTCATCGCTACTAATGTTCATGAATTCTTTATTTTTGATGCCCATGAGTTTGAATGCAAATTCTATCAGAACAAACAACTACGTCGTGAGTTTCAAGATTTTGTCGATGGACGCAAGACCAGTAGCAAAACCGACTTCTTCTATACTGAAATTGCAACGACCTATATTGAGGAGGTGAAGGACAGCCTTGAATACACTTACTTCAACTTACAGGACTATCGACATCTGCTTGATAAAACAGATGGCAGCACTTCACGCAAACTTATCGAACTTTATAAAATATTCAGCGACACACACCTTTTGAAGCTATCGTTCCAAAACGACAGCAACTCGCTCAACCGTGGATTCTACACTGAGCTGCTACACATTATTGGTATTGAGGAACGCAAAGAGAACAACAAGACCGTGATTGTACGCAAAGCTGTGGAACGACGTGATGAGGCTTCATTACTGGAGAATACTATTAACCAACTGGATGCAGAGGATTGTTTGCGCCACGTAAATGGTAGTCTGTATGGAAACGATTATGAGGAGCGGTTATTCAATGTCGCAATGGAACTGTGCATCACTTGGATGAATCGCATTCTTTTCTTGAAACTGTTGGAGGCTCAGATGTTGAAATACCACAATGGAGATGTTATCTATAAGTTTCTTTCAACAGCCAAGATTCATGACTATGATGACCTCAATACACTATTTTTCCAAGTGCTTGCACGTGACATGAGCCGCCGCACACAGTCCATTATGCGTGATTTTGCTTACGTTCCTTATCTCAACAGTTCTCTTTTCGAGGTGACAGATTTGGAAAGTAAAACAATAAAGATAAACAGCCTTTCACAACGTACGGAACTTCCCGTCTTGACGAGTAGCGTATTGCGGAGCCCAAAACGCAATCTGCAAGTCAGCGCATTGCCTACCCTGCAATACTTGTTCGCTTTTCTTGATGCTTATAACTTTGCGAGCGAAGGCTGTGAAGAAGTGCAAGAAGAGGCTAAAACACTCATCAATGCCTCTGTTTTAGGTCTTATATTCGAGAAGATAAACGGTCACAAAGACGGTTCAGTATTCACACCGGGATTTATCACTATGTTTATGTGCCGCGAAGCAATCACCAAGACCGTACTGCAAAAGTTTAACGATTGCTATGGCTGGAATTGCGCCACCCGTACAGATCTATACAACCGTATCGACAATATAGCCGAAGCCAATGAACTGATTAACAATTTACATCTATGTGACCCCGCTGTTGGTTCGGGTCACTTTCTTGTGTCTGCTCTCAATGAACTGATACTCTTGAAATACGAATTGGGTATTTTAGTAGATGCTACTGGTAAGCGCATCCGCAAAGCTGACTATCAACTTACCATTGAAAATGATGAGCTGATTGTGACCGATGCCGAAGGCAACTTATTTGCTTACAACACACTCAATGCGGAAAGTCGCCGCATGCAGGAAACCCTTTTCAAGGAGAAGCGTCAAATCATTGAGAACTGTTTATTTGGCGTTGATATTAACCCCAACTCTGTGAAAATTTGCCGCTTACGGCTGTGGATTGAATTGCTGAAGAATGCTTACTATACGGCTGAAAGTAACTATACTTATTTGGAGACCTTGCCAAATATCGACATTAATATCAAGTGTGGCAACTCCTTGCTTCACCGTTTCGCTTTGACTGACAGTATTCAGACTATACTGCGAGAGTCAGGTATCAGTATCAGCCAATACAAGGAGGCTGTAGCCAAATACAAAAATGCCCACGGTAAAGGGGAAAAGCAGGATTTGGAAACGCTTATAACTGAAATCAAGTCGAAACTGAGAACAGAAATCAACCGCAGGGATGTACGATTGGTAAGATTGAACAAACGTCGTTCTGAGTTGGCAACCCTGCAAGCACCTCAACTGTTTGAACCGACAAAAAAGGAAAAGAAAGCGTTGGACAAGCACATTGCCGACTTAAAGAAAGAAGTTGCAGCTTTAGAAAATATATTTGAGGAGATACGTTCTAACAAAATTTACCTTGGCGCATTCGAGTGGCGTATGGAGTTTCCAGAAGTACTCGATGCCGAAGGTAACTTCTTGGGATTTGACTGTATTATCGGCAATCCACCTTACATTCAGTTACAATCTATGGGTAAGAGTGCCGATGTGCTGGAACGCATGGGGTACGTAACTTATGCACGTACTGGTGATATTTACTGTCTCTTCTATGAGTTGGGTATGAACCTGCTTGCTCCTAATGGTTATCTTTGCTATATCACGTCTAACAAATGGATGCGTGCAAGGTATGGTGAAGCCTTACGAGGTTACTTTGCAAGCAAGACGAATCCTATTATGTTGGTAGATTTTGCAGGTGTGAAAATATTTGATGCAATAACGGTAGATGCAAATATTCTTTTATCTCAAAAAGCAACAAATATTTTTAACACACGAGCTTGTTCGGTACAAAATGCGAATGGCTTGAATAATTTGAGCGATTTTGTGCAACAAGAGGGTGTGGTGTGCGACTTCGTTTCCTCTGATTCGTGGGTGATACTCTCGCCTATTGAGCAGAGTATCAAACGAAAGATTGAGGCTGTGGGAACTCCATTGAAGGATTGGGATATTCAAATCAACTACGGTATTAAGACAGGATTCAATGACGCATTTATCATAAACACCGAAAAGCGAAATGAGATATTAGTGAACTGTCAGACAGAAGACGAGCGTATCAGAACGGCTGAACTTATACGACCGATTTTGAGAGGACGCGATGTGAAACGTTACGGATATGATTGGGCTGGTCTTTGGCTTATCAATGCACATAATGGATTGAAGAGTAAGGGAATAAAGCCCGTAGATATAAATGATTATCCTGCAATTAAAGAATGGTTGGATAATGGAGGTGTAGCCTATAATGGTAAGATGTATAAAGGGTTCTCACAAATAGAGAAACGGTCTGACCGAGGTGATACGCCATATAACCTACGAAACTGCGCATATATGGAGGATTTTTCTAAGCCAAAAATTGTGTGGGCTGAACTTGCTCGAACAGGAAATGCCTTTGCTCTTGACTTTGGTAATAACATGGTGGGCAACACAGGATATATACTGACAGTTCCCAGCAACAATCAAGATGAGCTCTTATATTTGCTGGCGTTTCTAAACTCTCGCTCTATGCTTTATTCGTTAAATCAAATAACAACCCGATTTGATGAAAATGGATGGAGATGGTTACGGCAATTTGTAGAACAGCTAAGAGTACCTCCTTTAATAAACAAAAATGAAATACTCTCAATAGTTGCTACTGTCACAAAAGACAATAAACAAGAGGTTAGTGAAATACTCAACAATGTTATTGCTGATATTTATAACTTCACAGATGAGGAAAAAGCGTACATAAATCAAACCCTTTCGAATTATTGATTAGCAAGGAAAGGCAGAAACAATCATCTGCCTTTCTTATCAATATACAGCGTTTCTTCTTCAGTAAGTCCATAGAGCATATACACGGCCTTATCTATTGCCGTTTCGTTTTTTGAATCTACATAAGATTCTATGTCTGTTACAGCTTTAGTATCTGCATTTTGAGGAACAGGAAGTTTTTCTACAAACATAGGTTTGTATTCAAAATACCCACCATTTCGCGTAACTCCAAGTTGACGAATATAATAATCAGCTAACTTTGAGTTTAATACAGCCAACAAAAATTTACTTGCCGGTACAATCACAGGTGAAGGCGCATTGATAAAGCTGTTGTCTTGAACCATTGCGTAACTTGCTGTAAGGTTAAGATTGCCCCACACAATTTTTGGCTTAGAAAAATCCTCCCAATAACTGATGCTATCTTGTGTTTCAAACCACTCGTTACAGGTTTTCTTTCGGGCTTTTATTTTTTTGCCATTAACAATATGAGTTTCTCCTGTTTGTTCCAAACGCTCTATGCCAATTGAAAGAAGATAATTTTTCACCGCAGGATAACTTTCTATATCATAATGCCGCGAAGGGAATGTGGCTATAATCCACAAGTCCGCCCACTCATATTCATATCTCTTGATATCCCTGCCACGGAGAATCGGTCGTATAAGTTCAGCCGTTCTATTGCGTTCATCCTCAGTTTGGCAGTTCGCCAATATCTCATCACGCTTTTCGGTGTTTATGATAAATGCGTCATTGAATCCTGTCT